>OBKT01000081.1_pt1 | contig 11071 bp, 8 predicted proteins | sample 1519771 | NCBI WGS metagenome assembly OBKT01 (sample SAMN00737777, study PRJEB22531) | soil metagenome | reverse complement strand
AAGACTACGAACGCGGCGTCACGTGGAAACCGCTCTTTGAACGACAGGGCACACTCTCGATCGGCGACATCGCACTCGCACCGAGCAATCCTGACGTGGTCTGGGTCGGCACGGGCGAGTCAAACGTGCGCAACAGCGTCTCGTTCGGCGACGGCGTCTACAAGTCAACCGACGGCGGGAAGAGCTGGCAGCACATGGGTCTGAAAGATACGGAACGCATCTCCGCGATCGTCATCAATCCACAGAACCCTGACATCGTCTACATCGGCGCGCTAGGCCACGCGTTTGGCCCCAACGAAGAGCGTGGCGTGTTTATGACCACGGACGGCGGCAAGACATGGACCAAGACGCTCTATATCGACAACCAGCACGGCGTCGCAGACCTCGAGATCGATCCCACGAACCCAAACATTCTTTACGCGGGCATGTGGAGTTTCGAGCGCAAGCCCTGGACGCATCACAGCGGCAGTGAGAAAGGCGGCGTGTACAAGTCGATTGACGGCGGCCGTACCTGGAACAAACTGACGAACGGTTTGCCGAAACTGATGGGCCGCATCGGCGTTCGCGTCGCCCCGAGTAATCCGAACGTCGTTTACGTGATTGTTGAATCCAAAGACGGAACGCTTTATCGATCCGACGATCGTGGTGAGACTTTCAAACTGCAATCGAAGAACACTGACATCGTCTCGCGTGGTTTTTATTACACGCGCGTGCGCGTCGATCCGACAAACGAGAATCACATCTACGCCGTCGCGTCGAGCCTCTTCACTTCGGTTGATGGAGGCAAGACTTTTCGTGAGATTACGGGCCGCACTCACGTTGACTTTCACGCGCTCTGGCTCGATCCAAAAAATCCAAAACGGATGTGGCACGGTCAGGACGGCGGCATTTCAGTCAGTTACGACGGCGGCGACACGTGGGAAGCTGTTTACAACATTCCGCTCGGCCAGTTCTACCAGATTCACGCCGACAATCGCATGCCGTTCTATTACATCATGGGTGGTCTACAGGACAACGGCTCGTGGACTGGTCCAAGTCGTTCGCGCGAACCCGCCGGCATCATGAACGATGATTGGCGCATGGTGAGTTTTGGCGACGGCTTTTACATGATCAATAACCCGGACAATCCGGACCAGTATCTCTCCGAATCGCAGGGTGGCGCGATTCTCTGGACTGACATGTCGAGTCGCGAGCAGCGCCCGATCAATCCGTGGGGGCGCAGCAGTGGCGGTGGTCCGGCGGAAGGACGGAAGTATCGTTTCAACTGGAACGCGCCGATTGTCTTTTCACCGCACGACAAGACGACGGTCTACTTAGCCGGCAATGTTGTCTTCAAGAGCGACGACTTCGGCAAGACTTGGACGCAGATCAGCAACGATCTCACCACGAACGATCCTGAGAAGTTAAAAGACGCGGGTGGTCCCGTTGCGGTTGAGAATTCGACTGCTGAGTATTACTGCACGATCATCACCATCGCTGAGTCGCCGGTTCAAAAAGGACAGATCTGGGTGGGCACTGATGACGGTAACCTGCAACTCACGACTGACGGCGGCAAGAACTGGTCCAACATCGTCAAGAACGTGCCCGGCGTTGCTGCAAACTCACCCGTGTCACACGTCGAACCGTCGCGCACCGGCGCGAGCAATGCTTACGTCGCGTTCGATCGTCACATGTTCGACGACTTCCGCCCGTACATCTTCAAAACAACTGACAGCGGGAAGAGTTGGACCAGCATCACGGGCAATCTGCCGGCGAAGGCGTACGTTCAGGTTGTGCGCGAGGATCCGAAGAACACAAACCTGCTTTACGCGGGGACTGAGTTAGGCCTGTTTGCTTCGTATAACGGGGGCAAGGATTGGTTTGCACTGAATTTAAAGAACCTGCCGAACGTTGCCGTTCACGACATCATCGTGCATCCGCGCGAGAACGATCTAATTCTCGCCACGCACGGGCGAAGTATCTGGATCTTCGACGATGCGACTGCCATTCAGCAGATGACGCCGCAGATTCTCAGCAGCAACGCACACCTGTTTCCGGTGCGTGCGGCGCTGAGGTTTACGAGTCGCTTTTCCCGTTACGGTATTGGCGATAAAGTTTTTACTGGTCCAAATCCGCCGGCAGGCGCGTTGATTACTTACTACTTGAAAGACAAGCTCGACGAGAAGGCGACGTTGAAAGTTCAGATCTTCGATCGCGATGGCAAGCTGGTCCAGGACCTTGAGCGCCCGTCGCGCGAAAAGGGCTTAAATCGTATTTCGTGGAACCTGCGGCTTGGTGGACCGGAAGTTCGACGCCCGCCAACGGAGGAGGAGATTGCTTTTGGCGGCGCGCCGCGTGGTCCACAAGTGCTGCCCGGAACCTATACCGTGAAGCTCACGGTCAATGACAAGGTGTTGGAAGAAAAAGTGGAAGTGAAACTCGATGCGGCGATCATGACGTCGGTCGCGGAGCTTGAGGAAACGCAGAGCATGCAGGTCAAGCTGCGTGATATGCAGTCGAACCTCAACGTGTCGTTGCGTTTTCTCGACAGTCTGAAAGAGCAACTCAAGCAGGCGCAGACGACGATGAAGACGTTGAACAAAGAGCCTGACAAGGATCTGATGAAAGCGCTCGAGGATTACATTAAAGAGGTCGACAAGCTCGAGGATCGACTGGCGGCACGCAATGAGGGGTTAGGCTTCGGTGGCAGGTCGCAGGTCGCTGATGATATCGGGAATCTGTTCTTCGCTCTCGATTCAAACTTTGGACCAACGCCGGGACAGCGAGCGTACTTCGGTGAGATTGAACCTGACTATCGCACGCGCATGGAAGAGGTGAATAAATTCCTGCGCGACACTCTGCCGCAGTGGAACGAAAAACTTCGCGCGTGGAATGCTCCAACACTCACGACACGCAAGCCATTTTAGAACACAGATGACGCGGATGAAGGCGGATTAAATCCGTACTCATCCGCGTTATCCGTGTTACAGATTGTTTCGCGTGAAGCGAACGTTGCCGTTAATTCCCTTCGCGGTGATACCAGCGCCGCCGGATCCGATACGCGCCGAGTACCGGCCGCGTCTCTCTTTATCGATCGCGACGTTCGGCAAGTCGGAAACTACATTTCCATTCATTCCGCGCGCATCGAAGTCAGCGTTCACATCCGCGCCCAACTGCAATTCGATGTTGCCGTTGATTCCATTCAACGTCACGCCATCCTGATCGAGCTTCTTCAAACCCACGACCATGTTGCCGTTAATTCCCTTGAACGTCGCACGACCAACAGCGCTGCCAATTTGCACGCGCCCGTTAATGCCCGCCACCTCGACGCCACCATCAATATCACCAGCCACGAAAGCTCCGTTGACGCCCTTCGCATATAACGCGATCTGTCGCGGCAGTTTCAACGTAACGCGTTCGCCCGCCGATGAACCAAAGATACGCGCCAGAAAAGTGCCATCCCCCTTTTCGCCGTGAATGCGAAGACTGTTCGCGTCCGCTTCGATAACCACCTTGCGGCGATCGAGTGCCTCCTGGCTCGACGCAGTTCGTTCGATAAGAACTTCCGCTCTAGTACTGTCTGAAGTCTCGATGTTGACGGCGCCATTGAGACCGGTTAGTTCGACTCGCGCGCCTGGTGAGAGATTGTAAGACTGCCGTATCTGTTCGCGCACATCGGTGTTGTGATGTGTAACAAGCTCGCGAATCTCGGCGACAGTTCCGCGCGATGCTGAGCGAACCACCACACCGGCTACGCCGGCAAGCAGCACCAACACGACGAAAATTACTATTCGTTTCATATTTCCGGCCTCAAAAAGTATTGAAAATGGGCACTCCTCGTCTTTAACGACCGGCGCCGGAATTTTGTTTCGCGTGAATTTGGATTTCGTGCCACAATGCCGCAACCATGGGAGACAGGGATGCAAGGGATCTGAAACTGCTTTTAGTTGAAGATTTTGAAGACACTCGTCTGGTCCTGCGATTGCAACTCGAAGAAAAAGGCTTCATCGTATTTGAAGCTGAGAACGGTCAGGTGGCGGTCGAGACGGCGATTCGCGAGAAGCCGGACGTGATCCTGATGGACCTCACGCTCCCGCTGATGGATGGTTTTGCGGCAACGAAACTGATCCGCCAGAACCCAGAACTAAAAAACGTTCCCGTAATCGCGATCACCGCGCATCAGGAAGTCGATTTCCGTTCCGACGCGAAAGCGTCAGGCTTCGACGCTTATGTCACAAAGCCCATCGACGTTCACTGGTTAAAGGATTTGATCTCCGGCCTTTTGATTTAAATCCGTAAATTAATCCGCGTGATCCGTGTTACCTAAAACCTCGCCTCGATCAAACCGTCATAGCGTTTGCCATGCTTCGCAGTGAGTTGCGGATACGTCGCATGCTCTGCACGCAAACCTTTCATTCCCAGCTTGCGTTCCACTAATTTGATCTCATTCGCGCGGCCCTCGATCTCCATGAACAACCCAAACGGCAACACGTCAATCACGATCTCCGTCCGGCCGAACCGCCACGTCTGCCTGCGCTTCTCATAGACCAACGACGCCGTGAATCCGAGTGCCTCGAGAATCGCCGCCATCGCATCAGGATCTCCAATCGGAGTCTCTTCTTCGCGTTGCTGTTTGATCGCCGACGCACCGGGCAAACGTCGTTTGAAAGTCAGCGTCGCTCTTCCTCCGACACGTCTCAATCGCAGCACACACGAACCGTCGTTCAAAACCTCGCCGTCGTAAAGCGTGTTCTCCTCAAACTCTTCACCTTCCAAACTCGCGCCAATCTCCGGCAGACGCTTCAACACCGCGTCCCGCTGTCGCTTCGTCAAACGAAACTTTTTCTCGACTTCGATCATGCTTGCCTGGCCCAACGCCACGCCTCCGGGATCGACGCGCGCTTGCCGTACATTAACATCCCGACGCGATAGACGCGCGACGCAATCCACATAATCACGAGCACGCTGCCAAACCCGATCACCAGCGACAAGGCGATTTGCCAGAACGGGGGCGTCTGCGTCACGATGCGCACCAGCATCGCCACCGGCGCAGAGAACGGAATGATTGATACCCAGAACGCGAAAGTCGAATCAGGACTGCGACTCACCGGAAAGAACAAGTAAAAACTTACTACGAGAATCAGGATGATCGGCATCGCGAGCTGCCCGCCCTCCTGCGCCGTCGTCACCATCGATCCGAGCAGCGCGTAAATCGTCGCGTATATAAAGTAGCCGAGCAGAAAGAAAAGCCCGAAGTAGATGTAATGTGAAAACGGGATGCTGGGCACGTGTGCGGGCACCCCTCGCGCTGCGAGTACGCTTGTGCCATATAATGCAAACGCGCTGAACGCGAGTCCCCAGATCGTGAGCTGAGTCAAGGCGACGAGTGAAACACCCACCAGCTTGCCCATCATCAACGTAAACGGTTTCACTGAGGAGAAAAGGATTTCGGCGATGCGCGTTTCCTTCTCTTCGATAACTGCGCCGAGAATAATCTGGCCGTACATCAGGATCGCGAGATACATCACGAAACCGATGCCGAACACGACTGCGAAACTGCCGCCCGAGTCGCGTTCCTGTCCGGTTGCGCCAACCTTCACGGATTGCACGTCGACGGGCTGAAAGAGTTCCTGTCTGGTCTTAAGGTCGACCTTGGCGTCGATCAATCGTCGTTCACGTACGGCGCGTTCCAATGCTGACGCCAGTATGCGTCTTGACATGACGTCGCCGGGATTCTGGTTAAAGAATTCAGCTTCACCGCTCTCAAGAAAATCCGGAGGAAGAATCAAATAGCTGTCGAGTTCTCGGGCGCGCAGGCGTTGGGCCAGTTCAGCTTGTATCTCTTCATTCGATCGGCCTGTGACGTTAACTTCTTCGAGCTGAAAGTTTCCGGAGCCTTTGCGCGTAAGGCCGCGGCTCGCGCTACTCATCGGATCGTTCGGTTCCGGCTCGTCCGATTCTTCATTCGCGACCGCTTGTTGCAGTTGCGGATAAATCTTGCCCGTTTGGTCCACGACGGCCACTCGCAACACTGAACCTGCGTCAATGTTCAATATGACAGCGGGCACAATGCCGAACAGCGACATCACCACCGGCAACAGGATTGTCGAGACGATGAACATTTTTGTCCGCACGCGCGCGATATACTCGCGTTTGATCACCGCCAGCAGCTTTTTCATGTAGATTCAGTCACTTTCGTGATGAAGATATCGTTCAGACTCGGCTCAACCATCTCGAACTTTCCGATCACTGCGCCCGTGTCGATCAAACGTTTCAACAAGAGTTGGGCGTCGGCTCCGGGAGCGAGTAGCGCCTGGGCTTCATCGGCGTGTCGCACCACTTTGCTTACAAGTGTCGGATCGTCGAGGACGCCATCGCCGCCTTCACAACGCACAGACACCGAATTGCGTCCGAAGCTGCTCTTGATCTCACGCAAACTCCCTTCGAAAACCTTTTGTGAGCGGTTGAGGAGGCAAATGTCGTCGCAGATTCTTTCGGCCACTTCCATCTGGTGCGTTGAAAAGATGATCGTCTTGCCGGCACGTTTGAGATCCAGCACGATCTCTTTTAGTAGTTCGGTGTTGATGGGATCGAGGCCGGAGAATGGTTCGTCGAGGATCAGCAGGTCGGGATCGTGAATCACGGAAGTGATGAACTGGATCTTCTGCTGCATTCCTTTCGACAGTTCCATCGAGCGTTTGTTTTTCCATTCGGAGAGTTTGACGCGGGCCAGCCACTCGTCGATCTTGGACTCCATCTGTTTGCCGCGAATGTTTTTGAGTTCGGCAAAGAATCTCAACTGGTCGATGATGCGCATGCGGCGATAGAGTCCACGCTCTTCGGGAAGATAGCCGATGCGATCCTGTAGCTCCGGATCGATTTTGCGGCCGAATAGAGAGATGCTGCCCAGGTCCGGCGCGGTGATGTTCACGATCATGCGGATCGTCGTGGTCTTGCCGGCGCCATTCGGGCCAAGCAGTCCGAACACGCGTCCGGCGCGCACGTCGAGGCTAAGTTCCCTGACCGCCGTGAACTCCCCAAAACTCTTGCTCACCCGGTCGAGTTTTACCGTCGTTTCACTCGCTGCCATGTAGGCACCTCTCAGCGCCAAAGGCGCTATTTAGTCTGACTTTCATCCGCGCCTTCGGCGCTCCAGCCTAACAGATGAACGTTTTGCATTGCCAGAAGAAGGTCATCTGATACATATTTAAACCACGTCACCCCGCAGGCTTTTAGCTAAGTTCACTCCGAAGCTCGTTTCGAACCGACTATGTCTGTTCTGCGCAACTCTTCCCGGTTCCTGTCGCTGCTGCTGGCGCTGCTCGTCGCCTCGAACGCGCCCGCACAGACTACACAAAAACCACAGGACGACGTCGTACGTGTTTACACCGAACTCGTCCAGACCGACGTCATGGTTTTTGACAAGAGTGGAAAATTCGTCAACGGTCTGAAAGCGGAGAATTTTGAGTTGCGCGTCGACGGCAAACCGCGATCTATCCAGGCCTTCGAACAGATCAGCGCCGGCAGTAGCGAAGAGAGCCAGCTTGCAGCCGCACGCGGCGCGACGACAATAAATCTGAAGCGGCCGGTGCCGCTGGATCGCGGTCGCATTGTCTTTTTCTACGTAGACGATCTCCACATGGACCTGGGCGGCGTGCAGGCCGCCAAGAAAACGATCACTTCGTTCATCGAAAAAGACATGGGCCAAAACGATCAGGCCGCGATTACATCAGCGAGCGGACAGATCGGGTTTCTGCAACAACTGACAAACGATCGCATGGTGTTACACACCGCGCTGGATCGTCTCAAACTAAAATCCTATTACACTCGCGACTCTATTCGACCCGCCATGAACGAATATCAAGCCATGTTGATCGATCGGCGCGATCGCGACGTGCTTGACGTCTATATCGAAGAAACGATGCGCCAAAATCCAGGTATGACCAGTGACCAGGCCGAATCAATGGTCCAACAACGCGCCTCGTCATTACTGCAATACACCGCCAGCATCACTAAAAACTCACTGCTCGGTCTCAGATCTCTGATCAAAACCGCGCGTACTCTGCCCGGTCGCAAAATTGTATTTCTCATGTCCGGAGGATTTCAGATACACAACCAGCGCGGCGATCTCACCGAGGAATTGCGTGACATCACGTATGACGCGGCGAAGAGCGGTGTCGTGATCTATTCGATGGACACGCGTGGACTCGTGGCTTCTCTAAACGACGCGAGCAGCGAAGGCGTCTTCGATCCATCGGGACGACTCGATAGAGCTACACACGGCGAGCTCTTTGAATCGCAAAACGGAATGAATGCACTCGCAGTCGACACGGGTGGCAAAGCAATCTTCGACACGAACAATCTACGACAGGGTTTAGTGCCCGCGCTCAAGGAAACTTCAAACTACTACTTGATCGCGTGGAAGCCTGATACTGACACGCAGAAGCAAAGCAGATTTAGAAACGTCGAGGTCAAGCTGGTCGGACATCCGGACTACACGGTCAGAGTTCGCAAGGGCTACTTCGATACCGATCCAAATCCAACGACCGTCGTCAAGGGGAAGAAGGAGGAGCCGCCGCGTCCGCAAAGTGCTCCCGCTAAACTGCGTGAGTCGCTCTCCGCCCCATATCCCGACAGAGCGTTGCCAATACTGATGAGTGCCGATTACTACGACGTCGCGGGTAAAGGACCGGTCGTCAACACTTCGATCCAGGTGCCCGGCGAGTTTCTCGTTTTTGGCGAACAGCCGGATGGAAAGATTCAAGCTGTCCTTGATGTCAGTGGTCTATTTCTCGACGACAAAGGCGTTGTCAAAGCGAATTTCATGGAGCGGATCGTGACTACCGCGCCGACTCTCGAAGCGACCAAGGGTTTCCAGAACGATATCACGTTCGCCTACCCAGCAAAGCTTGACCCCGGACTCTACCAGGTCAGAGTCGCGGTCCGCGACGACAAGGGAGGTAAAGCGGGTGGCGCTCACATGTGGATCGAAGTACCCGACCTCACGAAGAAGAAATTGGCAATGAGTAGTTTGCTACTCGGCGAACGCACGCAGGCAATGATGACAAACGTCTCGAACCAATCGGGCGCGAATCCGGTCACACTCAGCGCCAGTCATCATTTCAAACGCGAATCAACCTTGCGCTTTCTCGTGTTTGCTTACAACGCAACTCCCTCGCCTGCCGATCAAAAGCCTGACATCGCCGTACAGGTGCAGGTCATACGCGACGATCAACCCGTGCTCACAACGGCCCTGCGAAAAGTGAACGTTGAAGGAGTAACGGATCTGGAGCGACTTCCTTACGCGGCTGAGATTCCGTTGGGTGAGTTATCGGCAGGACGCTACTTACTTCAAGTCACGTTGATCGATCGAGCTTCAAAACAGAGCACTTCACGACAAACTCATTTCGACGTCTATTGATCCTCACTCGTGTCGAAACCCTGGAAACCAACCAAAGAACAACTCTTCGCCGCGACTGAGAAGACAGTTCGCGATGTTATCGCTCCGGACCTGCACGTGCTTTTTTGCGGCATCAATCCGGGGCTATACACCGCGGCGGTGGGCCACCACTTCGCGCGACCGGGCAACCGCTTTTGGCCGACGCTGTACGCTGCCGGGTTCACGGATCGTTTGTTGTCGCCATTTGATGAACGTGAGTTGTTGAAGAATGGTTACGGCATCACGAATGTCGTGCCACGAACGACTGTGTCGGCAGATATGCTCACGAAGGAAGAGATCATCGCCGGTGGTGAACGTTTGCGTGCGAAGGTGCTTCGCTATCGCCCGCGTGTGTTGGCGGTGCTCGGACTGGGCGCTTATCGCACCGCGTTCAATAGACCCAAGGCTGTTGTGGGACGACAGGAAGATCAAATGGGCCACACGCTGCTGTGGGTGTTGCCGAATCCGAGCGGCTTGAATGCAAATTACCAGCGCGCAGATCTTGCCCGCTTGTTTCGCGAGTTAAAAGAGAGCCTGCCGCGGATTGAGGCGAATTAACGCGAATCAGATCTTCACGATCTGCTTGCCGAGGTTCTCGCCGGAGAACAATCCGATAAACGCCTGTGGCGTATTCTCAAAGCCCTCAACGATTGTCTCAGCGTGTTTGAGTTGACCTGACATAAACCATTGGGCCAACTGTTGAATACCTTCACCGAAGCGATTCATGTACTGCGTGACGATGAAACCTTTCATCGTCGCGCTGTTGATGAGCAAAAAGGGTTGTGGTTGGAGTCCGACTGGAGGCTTGTCGGAGTTGTAGATCGAGATCTGTCCACAGATGACGAGCCGAGCGCCTTTATTGATTAGCGGCAACACCGCTTCTGAAACTTCACCGCCGACGTTGTCGAAGTAAACGTCGATGTTGTTCGGGCAGGCTTCTTTGAGTGCTTCATGCATGCTTTCGGTCGTCTTGTAGTTGATTGCTGCGTCGACACCCAGTTCATTACGCAAGTAGTCACACTTCTCGTCGCTGCCCGCAGTTCCGACAACACGACAACCTTTTATCTTTGCGATCTGGCAGACGGTCATGCCAACAGCGCCGGCCGCGCCCGAGACAACCACTGTTTCACCTTCTTTCGGTTCGCCGATGTCGAGCAAGCCGAAGTAAGCAGTCAAACCGGTTCCGCCAAGAACGCCGAGCGCGGTCGTTGGTGAAACCCCGGGCACTACTTTCATCAAAGCGTTCGCATCGACAACGTCGTACAAGCGCCAACCAAAACTACCACCGCTCACGACATCACCCGCCTGAAACTTTGGCGACGCAGACTCAACCACTTCACCGACAGCCGCACTCTTGATCACTTGCCCGACCTCGAAAGGCGCAACATACGATTTTCTGTCACGCATCCTGCCGCGCAGGTACGGATCGACGGAGATGTAATGCAGCCGCACCAACACTTCATTGGCCTGAGGCTTTGGCACTTCCGTGTCTGCGAACTGAAAGTTTTCAAGTGTGGGCACACCAGCCGGACGGCTGGCCAAACGGATTTCTTTGTTTTGCATGACGGGATTTTAGAGACATTTCACGCAAAGACGCAAAGGTTACGCAAAGGCGCAATTAAGATGATGCCTTTGCGGCTTTGCGTAATCTTC
>OBKT01000080.1_pt1 | contig 11077 bp, 7 predicted proteins | sample 1519771 | NCBI WGS metagenome assembly OBKT01 (sample SAMN00737777, study PRJEB22531) | soil metagenome | reverse complement strand
TACAGGTCTGGGCCGGAAGAAGGAGGAGCCCGCGGAAGCGGAAGCAGTGTTGGTTTAACCTCGAATTAGCCGCACAAGGCACAGAGGGCCGGGTTCAGTCAGCCTTTTGTGCCTTTTGTGTGTTTTGTGGTTAAATACCTCTCCTGCGAAGGCAGTCAAGAAAGGGAAAGCAGAGAACGAATGGCAATAGTTACTGTTAATCAGGGCGAATCGATTGAGAGCGCGCTGCGCCGCTTCAAGCGCAAAGTGATGACTGAGGAGATCATCAAGGATGCGAAGAAACACGCGTTCTTTATTCCTCCCGGTCAGAAGGCGAAGCTGAAGTCGGCGTTGGCACGCAAGCGCAATAAAAAGAAGGGCCGCATGCGCATCCCTCGCGACTAGTTCTTCCCGCACAACTACAGGCCGCCGTCTTATCTCACCAGTCGTCTTTAACAAGGTTCAGAATCGGACGCTCCTGAGTGAGCGAGCCGATGGAACTGAGTGTGCAAGAATAAAACTTCTATGATCCGGATTTTGTTAACTAACGACGACGGCATCAATTCCGATGGGCTGATCAAAATCGAGGAGGCCCTAAAGGAAGTTGGTGACGTTTACGTCGTCGCGCCCTCATCGGAAATGAGCGGTGCTTCGCACAGTCTCACCCTCGCTCGTCCGCTTCGGATCCGGCAACTCGATGATCGGCACTGGTCGATCGACGGCACACCGACCGATTGCGTTACGCTCGCATTGAACAAGATTCTTTCGGAAGACGAAAAACCACACATCTGCGTTTCAGGCATCAATCACGGCGGCAACCTGGGTGATGATGCGACTTACTCGGGAACAGTCGCGGGCGCACTTGAAGCCACGATTCTCGGCGTCCCGGGTTTGGCCGTGAGTCTCGTGGCGCGCGATAATTTCGACTTCACTGAAGCAGCGGCCTTCGCAGTCGTTGCCGTGCGAAAAGTTTTGGATGAAGGTTTACCTGAGGGTACGTTGTTGAATATCAATCTGCCGCCGGGTGAAATCAAAGGCGTGAAGGTCACGCGGCAGGGAATCAAGAATGCGCGTCCGGTGATTACTGAACACATCGATCCACGCGGCAAACCATACTTCTGGATCGGTGAAGAGTATTTCAATGCAAACTCGGTCGAGGGCACTGATTATCACGCCGTTAAGTCCGGCTACGTATCGGTGACACCGTTGCGCAGCGATATGACAGATCACCAGGCGTTGACGGCAATCGAAACCTGGAACTACCTGAAAGACTCCGAACTACTCCAAAAGAGCTAGAGATTGACAATCGGCAATCGTCAATCGGAATACTCCATCCCGCGCGAACGAATGGTTGCGCGTCTACGCGAACATTACGGTATCAACGATCCAAAAGTGCTCGACGCAATGCGGCGGGTGCCGCGTCATTTCTTCGTGCCCGAGGCTTTGCAGAGTCGCGCTTACGGCGATCACGCGCTGCCGATCAGTGCCAATCAAACGATCTCGCAACCGTTCATCGTGGCGAAGATGACTGAGTTGCTCGAGCTGGACGGTAACAGTCGTGTACTGGAGATTGGCGCCGGCTCGGGTTATCAGACTGCGGTGCTTGCGCAGATCGCAGCGCAGGTTTACTCGATCGAACGCATCGGCGATCTCGCGCGCGAAGCCCAGACACGAATTCGACAACTAGGAATCTACAACGCCACTGTGAAGTGTTTCGATGGCACACTCGGTTGGGCAGCAAACGCACCTTACGACGCCATCCTCGTAGCTGCCGGTGGTCCAACAATTCCGAATCCATTGTTTGCGCAACTCAAACTGGGGGGACGTCTCGTGGTGCCGGTGGGCGAGTCGCGTGAGAGTCAACGACTCATACGCGTTATCAAAACTGATCGTGGACCGAAAGAAGAAGATTTTGGAGGTTGTGCTTTTGTACCGTTAATCGGCCAGCACGGTTGGTCCGATCGTTAAAATATGATCGCGAAAATAATCACCATACTCTCCGGTTTTATCGTCGCCACCATTTCCGCACTTGGTTATGGGGGCATCGTTCTTTTAATGGCGATCGAGTCCGCGTGCATACCGTTGCCGTCCGAGATCATCATGCCGTTTTCGGGTTATCTCGTCTCAACGGGTGAGTTGAATCTCTGGGGCGTGGCGATCGCTGGTGCGGTTGGTTGTGTGCTCGGGTCGCTGGTGGCGTATTGGGTTGGAATGTATGGCGGGCGACCGTTTATTGAAAAGTATGGGCGTTACATTCTGCTGTCACGACACGATCTCGATATCGCCGATCGTTGGTTTGCGAAGTATGGGGAAGTCATCGTGTTCGTGAGTCGTTTGCTGCCGGCGATTCGCACGTTCATCGCGTTTCCGGCAGGAGTGTCGCGCATGAACCTGCCTCGTTTCGTGATCTACACCTTTGCCGGCTCGCTGCCATGGTGTTTGGCGTTGGCGTACGTCGGTCAGAAGTTGGGTGAGCAGTGGGATAAAGACGACACGTTAAAGACGTGGTTTCACCGCTTCGATTTTCTGATTGGTATTGCCGGCGCACTCTTCGTCGCGCGTGGTGGATCTGGCGTCACATCAAACACTCCCGCCCGACGGTACATTCGTAAACAGTTTCACGCAAAGACGCAAAGAAAGACGCAACGGCGCAAAGAGGAATTTGTTTTCTTTGCGCCTTTTCTTTTTAACTTTGCGCCTTTGCGTGAAATTACCCCCATTCATCGTTACGTTGCGGGGGAGCAGATGTGGCACGGTTTGAAGCCGTGGGCTTTGGCCTCGGCGGCGGTGGTGAACCCGACACGGTTCTTGAGGGAGATAGTGTCGACCCAGTGGCAGTTTTCCAGATGGAAAATTCCCAGGACGAGGTTTCCGACTATCGGATCTAAAGCCGCGTTGGCTGCCGCGGTTGGTGGCAGACCCGGTTGTGCGTTCCATGACGCTGGGAATTGAGGTGGTGGAGGCGGTCCCGTCACTGCGGCGTGTTGCCAACCGGCCGCCAAAGTCCCACGCGAGGCTTTGCGCGATTCGTCTATTGCGCGCACCAGCCCAAAAGTAAGACATCCAATCGCGAGACAGACGAGGGCAGCGAACATCGACAAGAAAAAACTGAACCCGAAGAACTTGAGCAGCAGGTACGCGGCCCAATACCATGCCAGGAAATACCTGCGCAAAAATTCTTTCGCGAACACAACTGTGTTTTGGCCAACCGCGTGCGGATCTTTGAGCTTTATTTCGGGAGGTGGCGCTCCGCCAAAAAGAGTCTGGACCGTCGCTGACGCAGGAGTGGTGACTGTAGACGAGCGACCCTTGTCCTGCCACGGAATCCAGCGAATGCCCCTGCCGTCACCCGGCAGATCAGTGCGCTTGACTTCTCGTGTCTTCGACGTCGCGTCGATATCCGCTGGCGCCGTCATCCACGACGGCAACGTCGCTTTTGTTTTTACCAGATCGAGCAGCGAAGGCGCGTTGTCGGCTGGACCGATAGCGGCGCTTGCAAGTGCGTCCGTAAGTCGAGCGTGTTCTGGTCCAAGCTCTCTCACTTTCTTGAAGAGGGACGACGAATCCGGATCGGCGAAGTCAGTCTTCGTGAACAACAGGTTCTCATCGTGATACTCCTGCCACAGATCCGGCTTTTCCGCGAGCGCGAGTAGAGAAAGGTAGATCACGAGCGAAGAAAAGTGGTCCAACTTCTCATCGAAGTGTCGTGCGTCTCTTTTCGGATGCTGGTAGTGTTGATGACCAACCTCGCTTGCGGTCCATCCCTCCATCTTCGGCACAAAAATCCCGTCGTGATCGACGAGGCGCAACTGCCCGTGTTCGACAATGATGTTGCCGTGTTGCAGATCGCCGTGCGCAACTCCAGCAACGTGCAACGCATGCACAAGTCTCAGCCACTCTTCCGAAAGATGCAGCAGCACGTCGCGGCGGTGCAGCATTTCGCTGATGTACAGATCGAGTGTTGGACCGTCGATCCATTTCATGAACAAAATCGGAAATCTATTGCCGCCGACCAGAATGCCTTCGGCCGCATAACTGAATTCCGAAAGATACGTGACCGGCGTTTCCCACAGATGTTCCTGAATGGCACGATAACGCTGATCGCGGTCGCCCAGATAACCGCGAAAACATCGCACCGCGTAGTCGCTGTCGCCATTTGTCGATTTCAGTTTGTAGACGTAGGCAAACTGACCTGAAGTGACGAGCGGCATCCCCAGACGGTCAACTGCGGGCAACGTGTTTCGCAGCGCCGGATGCGAAAAACAGATCGCGGGACACTGTATCGCCTCGGTGAAGTGCCTCGCCGAGGGCCAATACCTGGGAATCGCGCCGGAGTGTGAAGTAGAGACTGCCACTAACCCATGCTCCGCTCTTTGATCTCGATTTTAACCATCGCGAGATCGTCGTTCCTTATTCTGCCGACCATTCGCTCCTGGTCAAAGAATTCGATCAGCTCGTTATCGGGCCGCGTGAAGAAATCGTCGGTGACATCATCGTTCTCAAAACATTTTAGATACCAGGACGCAATCGCATCTGACATCAACAACAACACGTCACCACTTTCGCAGTCTCCGGAATCGATCACTACCGACTTCATGCTGCTTTCGTGCAGCGCGCAATTCGAAGCCACGAGAATAGGAGTGTTATTGAAACTGTCAGATCGCGCGAGGGGTAGACTCTTGATCAGCACGTCGCCACGACGGTGCAGCAGGCAAGTGTCACCCAAAGCTATCGCTTTCCACGAAGGCAACTCGCTTTTCAGATCCAACTCGACTCCGGCAAAAGCAGCAAACGATCCGGTCCGCGCCTTTGCTTCTGCATACCACGACAGGCTTAGACCGTTCCACGACTCGTGGAGTTCCCGTCCTTCAGCCGCCACCCAGTCGCGAAACTCTTCCGATGTCAACGTCGACTGGCGTCGCACCCATTGTTGGGCCAGTCGTTCGGCCCACTTGCGCGCGTCGAATGCTTCAGTTGCTCCGTCTGCAATTGCAAACCTGCACCGCTGCTCATCGACGGCGATGACGTCTTCACACTCAGATGCTTCCTGACCCAGCTTCGGCAGCAACAACTGCCGCAATTCCAGATCCAAAGTCACACTGTGTTTGACAGAACTCAAGCCCGCTCCGTTCGATCGTCGGTTTGATCCATCCATCTATATGGAGTCATGCCGGTAAGGCTTGTGCCGATTTCGTAAAACTGAACGATGGATGATGGATCTCCGTTGAAGACAAACCCTCTGGAACCTTCCACTGCGTTGACTCCGAGTTGGGCTGCGGCCGCGAGGAAGTTGCTCGGCAATCTGCTTGAGATTTCAAATAGCGAGCGTGCAAATCCATCAGGCAGGGAACTTTCTTCAGGTGGATACTCGATCTTCGCAGATCGACGCGTCGAGATGTGGCAGTTGAAGAGAAGCACTGCGCCGTCGTCAGTGCCCAGCGACATGATCTGCTGTCCGATCTCATTCGGATCACCGTCGCTTGACTCGCCATCAGTGAGGTGTAAGACGGTCGGCGGAAATCCGCGCGGATGTTCGAGCAGCCATGCTTGCAGAATATTCTTTACTCGCGAGAGCGCTTCACACATCGGTGTCTTTCCATCGGATGCAGGATGAATCCAAACGGGGTATCGCACAGGAATTTCAACCCAACCACCAGCACCATCCGAAACTCTCTTGTAGCTGCTCTTCACTTGCAACGGATAATCAGCGACCTCGGAGATCGGGACGATGCTTCGCGCACTCAATGGTCCTGCAAAACAAGTTCCCACGTGTCGTCCATAACCGATTACTGATACGTGATAGTAGTTTCTGACTTCCTCGGTTTTGGTGCAGCGAATGACAAGGTCGTGCAGTGTGTGGTTAACGACTTCCGCGACGAAGTCAGACTTTTTCCGCGCCGAGTCACCGCTAAACGGATCGGCCATTGAGCCCGACTGGTCTATCAGAAGGATGATGCAAGTAGGGTTAGCGCGCGTGATCTGGGCCGAATACATTGACCTATTCTATTACTGACTGTGCTGACTCCAAAGTGCGGAGAATGCCGAGGTAGATCACGAGAGAGAGAACAGTTAACGCTTCTGCGAAAATGGCATTAATGATTGCCACCGCAGCACCTAACGGCCAAAACATAACGCCATTAAGGAGAAAAATACTTACGAGACCGCTGGCTGCTGAAGTAATTACCGCCACCAGAATCCAGATCACGAAGTATGCACCGAGAATGTTCCACCGCCGCCCTCGTGTCAGTTGAGCGCTACGCCGCAGCGCATCAACCGCTGAACCTTTCTCGAAAACGGCCACGGGATAAACCAGCGAAAAGACGATGCAGAGAATGAGCCCCGGAATAACCAACAGCACGAAGCCGAGCACCGTTAATATCCAACTTATCAAACAGGCGCCAACTAACTTACCGAATTTACTCAAGCTCCAACGGTAAGCTTCGTTAACACTGGGTGCATTGCCGGTTTGAATGACCATCAACAACGCGTAATACAACGCGGGCACAACCAGGACGTTAGCCATCAGTTGGAGGGCAATGAGACCGAGTGATAATTGCCAGTCGATTGATGTCGGGTCAACACTGAGCGCCTTAAAGACTTCAAAAGGAGCAACGATCACGAAAACGATCTTGCTGATCAACCAAAGATTTTTTCTGAACAGATGAAAGGTTGGTCCAATTCCGTCGCTCGGCCCTTCGAAGGGAGAAATGACATCTCCATAAACACGAGTGCTGGGATCTGAGGTGGCTTGATGCGGAGTCTCACCCTGGCCGAACGGTGGTTGCAGCTCGGCTCCGCAAACCTTGCACACTTCGTCAGTGACGAGGTTAACAACTCCACATCTGAGACATCTGACGTTATTCATCGAAATCTCCCGATCGCGATCGGCAAGGTGAATGAGTTGTACCGAGCCTGCATGTTCGTCGTTTTAAACGACTGGTGAATGCAAGAGAGAATTATGTGCGAGGCGAGTCGCAACACGGAAAATCTAGCTTAGAAGCATTGGTAAGGCAAGAAAAGTCTCACAATGTGACACTCCCGGAAACCCTAGCGCTATAAGCTCACGCACCATCCGTTTTTTCGTCGGCCTGGTCGCGCTTTTCGTGCGCCATTGTGAACGATCTCCGCGGCGGAAGAGGGAGATTTCGTCAGCTCTCGCGAGGGTCGAGAGGTGGTGTCTGCCAGCCTCGTATTTGTAAAATTGCATATCTGTCCAAATTTTCCGAAATTGTGCGCGCCGGATCTAGCCTGATTCCTAAGAAAAGCCAGTAAGTTGCGGCTATTTACCGCATACGAAAAGCGGCATGCTTATTGCAAAATTCGTATGCGCTTCGTTTTACCCAATCTCTGCACACAAAGAATTCTCGGTTTTCGAAGGAGCCCAAATATGAAATTTGCCTTTACTCTTCTCACTCTAGTCCTGTTGGTTGGCACTGCCTTTGGCCAGGTCAGCACCGGGTCTTTAGTGGGAACTGTCGTCGACCAGAATGGCGGCGCGGTGGCCGGAGCTACGGTCGAGGTCACGGACAACGCCACGAGCAAAGTCAGAACAGTTCAGGCCACCAGCGAGGGAACGTTTAATGTTCCGCAGCTTGACGTTGGTACTTACACGGTCAAAGTCACTGCTCAAGGTTTCAAGGCTTTCACAGCCACTGAACTGAAGATTGACGTAGGCAAGCAATATTCGCTAGCAGTCACTCTTGAGCCCGGCGGCGTCAATGAGAACGTAACGGTAGTCGCCGGCGCTGATGTGCTCAATGCGACCAACGCCGAACTCAGCAACACCGTTAGTTCGCGACAGATTCAGGAATTGCCTCTCAACGGACGCAATCCGCTCGTCCTGTTAACCTTGCAAGCCGGTTCGGCATCCAACGGCGCCACCAACACTGCCATCAATGGTCAGCGCACTTCGTTCACAAACATCACCCGCGATGGCATCAACATTCAGGACAACTTCATCCGCGCCAACGCAACGGACTTTGCTCCTCAACGTCCAGGCGTCGATGACATCAGCCAGTTCACTGTTACCACTTCGAATGCTGACGCCGCTCTCGGTTACGGCGCTTCGCAGGTCAACATCGCGACTGAGCGTGGCCAGAGCGAATTCCATGGCAGCCTCTTCGAATACAATCGCAACTCGAAATTTTCATCACGACCGTTCTTTAGCAATACCAGACCCTTCTTAAATCGCAACCAGTTTGGCTTCAAGGTTGGTGGCCCAACCCCGCTGCCGCGATTTGGAGAAGGTGGTCACAGCGTGTTCCGCGACAAAGGATTTTTCTTCTTCAACTATGAAGGCTTCCGTCAGCGACAGACCTCGAGTGCGTTGAAGACCATCCTGCTCCCGAACGCTCGCAATGGAATCTTCACCTACACCGACACAGCCGGTACGACCCGAACCATAAACCTGTTCACTAATGCATTACTGGGTCCGGCATTTGGTATCACCAGTGTAAATCCTGTGGTTGCGAGCCGCATTCTCAGTTTCGTTCCGACCGTCGGCAACACAACTGATGCCGGCGATCAACGCAACACCACCGGCTTTCGTCTTAACGTCGCGAACAACGTCGACCGCAACAATTTCACGGGTCGCTTCGACGTCGAACCGAACAGTCGCCATTCGTTCAATTTCGTTTACGCACATGGCAACGAAAACAATGATCGCCCGGACGTCGCCAGCGGTTTCACGCCGGACGCAATCGTAGTGCAACCGGCCGTTCGTGATTTTCTATCCACGGGTTGGACCTGGACGCCGACCGCAACACTGACAAACGAAGTTCGTGCGGGCTTCTTCAAGAGCAGTCCGGTGTTCAATCGTGTAGTGCCGGAAGGTGAGTTCCTTCTTTCGCTGCCGCTAATCTCCAATCCTGAAACAACGTTCCAGGATCAAGGCCGATTTGCTGATAACTACACGCTCACTGACAACGCCACTTTCAGCAGAGGAAATCATTCCATTCGCTTCGGTGGTACGGCGACGCACTTCAACGTCAACAGCTTTGCCAAGTTCGACACAATCCCGCGGTACTCGTTACAGTTGAATACTGCAACCGGTACTCTGCCGTCAGGTGCATTCACTGGCGGAATCAGTTCCGCACAGTTGACGGCAGCCAATAACCTGCTGGCTCTGCTTGGCGGCGTGGCCGGACGTATTGATCAAACCTTCAATGCTCAAACCACGACCTCAGGGTTCCTTTTCAATAACCCGCAAAGGCAGATTTTCAATTACGAGAACTACGGCTTTTACGCAACGGATCAGTGGAGAGTCGGACAACGTCTCACCCTGAACCTCGGCGCGCGTTATGAAATCTATAGCGCTCTCCGTGAGAAAAACGGTTTCGCTCTTGAACCGGTCATCAACGGTGATCCTGTAGCAGCACTGCTGAACCCAGCCGGCACGGTTGACTTCATCGGACACAATGGCGGCGACAAGCAGTTCTATCACACTGATAAGAACAACATTGGTCCAGTGGTCAGCTTCGCATGGTCGCCAGAGTTCAAGAACCACTTTCTCGGCGCAGTCTTCGGTAGTGAAGGGCGCACTGTCATTCGCGGTGGTTATCGCATCAGCTACGTGAATGACGAGTACATCCGCGCTCCTGACAACGCGCAGAGCGGCAATGCTGGTCTGTCAACGTCACAAGCCTTCCTGCTGGAAGCCGCGGATGGCAACCGCTTAGGCGGTCCGCTCTTCAAGATCGATACGCCAGCTTTCGGAATTCCACGCAGTTTCGCCACGGGCGATACACTCTCCGGGCAAAACTTCGGAACCGTCTTCGCTGTCGATCCGAATCTTGAGAACCCCGCCACGCATGAATGGAACTTCGGAATCCAGCGCGAAATCGGTTTCCAGACCGCTTTCGAAGTTCGTTACGTTGGTGGTAAGAGCGACAACCTCGTTCGCGGTATCGACCTTAACGAAGCGATCCTGCTGCAGAACGGATTTGCGGCTGACTTCCTTCGTGCTTACAACAACTGCGCGGCTCAAGGCGCCACCATCGCCGGCACCGGCACACCGCTCAGCCGTTGTACGAATGCTAACTTTAATGCCGCGATTCCGGGCAGCGTACCGTTAACAATTTTCCCAGGTTTGCCCGGTGGCGGTCTTTTAACCAACTCCACCATCCTGGGTCTTATTCGTGCTGGTACGCCGGCCGACTTGATCACCACCTACATTACCGGTGTTTCAGCCACAGCTCTTGGCACCAATGGTAAGACCTTCGATCAATTCTTCCTGCCGAACTTCCGCGCGGGCGCAGTGGATTTCCTAACCAACGGTGCCAGATATCGCTATCACTCGTTGCAGACGGAAATTCGCCGTCGTTTCTCAAACGGCTTCCACCTGCAAGCCAACTACACCTTCCAGAAGACGTTGACCAACGCTTCCGGCGTCGGCCAAACCAACTTCGAACCGAATCTCTCGAACCTCTTCCCGGAGATCGAATACGCGCGCGCAGACTACGACGCGACCCACGTGTTCAATCTCAACACCATCTACGAACTTCCGTTCGGTAGAGGGAAGCGCTGGTTTAGTGATGTTGGTGGTTGGGATCGTGTTGTTGGTGGTTGGCAGGTTACATCCATTCTCCAGATGGCAACGGGCGCGCCGATCACTATCGCTGATCCGCGTAGCACTCTGACCCGTCGTAATGGACGCCAAACCGCTAACACAAGCCTAAGTAAAAATGAGATCAAAGACTTGATCGGCATCTTCCGCACACCTTGCGGCGTGTACTTCATCAATCCGGACGTGATTGACCTCAACCATACGGCGCTTGCTAATGGTCAGTGCAGTCAATTGCTAACGGGTGGAGCTACGGGTCGTGGTTCACGAGGTTTCGGTGAACCTACCTTCGCCGGACAGGCCTTCTTCAACGTTCCGCCGGGACAAACTGGAAGCCTGGAGCGCGCGTTTATCAATGGACCGTTCTATATGAACTGGGATGCTTCGCTGATCAAGAACATTCGGATCACGGAGAGCACCAGATTCCAGCTTCGTTTCGAGGCGTTCAACGTTCTCAACCGGGCGAATTTCTTCTCGTCTCAGTTCGGAACCTTGAATATCAACAGCACCAACTTCGGACGTATCACAAGTACCTTT
>OBKT01000079.1_pt1 | contig 11103 bp, 10 predicted proteins | sample 1519771 | NCBI WGS metagenome assembly OBKT01 (sample SAMN00737777, study PRJEB22531) | soil metagenome | reverse complement strand
GGCGGATTCGCGAGCCCATAAATGTGTCCGTGAGATGGATGTATAGTCATCAAAAAATACGGGATGGGATCCCCATCGGGATCGTAGTCATTCTCCTTCAACGGGCCGATTATTGCTGTGCCATGAACAATGAAGTAGTCGGCATTAGCAATCGGTGACATGTCATCGACGTTGATAAAAACAGTTGTAGACCCGGAGCACGCAGCGAACACATCGCAAACCTTGTAAGTAAAACTGTCAGTTCCCACGAACCCGGAGTTGGGAGTGTAATAAGGCTTATCGACTTGCGAAATTGTTTGCAAAGTCCCATGAGACGGTGAGGTCAGAATGGTCCGGCTAATGGTATCACCGTCGGAGTCTGAATCATTCGCCATGTATGGTCCAATTTCGGTCTCACCATGAACATAGTAAACATCATTCACTGCGACCGGGGCCTGGTTTGTTAGTGTTATGTTTACCGTTACTGCAGATGAGCAAAGGCTGGGGACACGATTGTCACATGCTTTGTAAGTAAAACTGTCGGTCGTCGCGGTCCAGGGAGCACTGGTTCGCGTATACGAGAAATTGCCGTTGCCATTATTGCTGAGACTTCCCTTTGACGGAGTAGTAACAATTGTAGCTGAGATTGTATCGCCGGGATCAGGATCATAATCATTCGCTAAAACGGATCCGATAGAGCCGTTGATGTGCAACGTATAACTATCTCCCGCGGCAACCGGCGCGGAGTTGACTAATGGAGATACCCAACGCATGTAAGCGACTGGCGTCGTCACCAGGAGAGTGGTTAGCGTTATGAAAGATATAAGAAGGTACTTCCTAGTCATGTGAATTCTCCTATGCTGTGGCAGGCGGATTTAAATGAGCTACTTTAACGGAGCGAGAGCTTGATATTTACGACCTGAAGGTTAGTAACAGTCGCACTCTAGTGTGATGTTGAATTAACTGTCAATAATTGTTATTGGAACTTAAGCTCATTTTTTATGGCAACGAGTGAGATTAAACATTACCCGTGCTCCTCGTGCGGCGCTGATCTGCTTTTCGAGCCGAAAGATGGTCTATTGACGTGTCCATACTGCGGGCATAAGGAGGCGATTCCCGAGAGCGCCGAGCAGGTTGAGGAGCAATCGTTCGAACAGCACCTGCGCATTCGTCCGGAACAGATGACGGAGTTGGCGACGAATGCGCTCGAAGTGCAGTGTCAGAGCTGCGGTGCGAAGTCGATCTTCATGCCGCCCGAGGTCGCCGGGCGCTGTGAGTTTTGTGGCGTGCAGATTGTGGCCCAACCGAAGTCGGCCGATCCGATTCTGACTCCCAGCGGTGTGTTGCCGTTTTCTATCACGCAACAACAAGCGAGCGCCGAACTCAAACGGTGGCTCTCGTCAAGATGGTTCGCGCCGAACGATCTGAAGTATTTCGCGCAGCCGGAAGCAATTCATGGTGTGTATCTTCCTTTTTGGACCTATGACATACACAGTGTCACTCATTACACGGGCCAGCGTGGTGAGCATTACTACGAAACTGAGACTTACTACGAACGAGATGCGCAGGGGAACCAGGTGCAACGCACGAGAGAGGTGCAGCACACGCGCTGGTATCCGGCATCGGGAACTGTTCTCGGCGCATGGGATGATGTATTGATTCCGGCAACGCGATCGTTAACAACCGATCATCTCGTGGCGTTAGAGCCGTGGGACCTGGTCGCGTTGAAGTCGTACAATCCGGCGTTTCTGTCAGGCTTCAAAGCGCAACGTTATCAGGTCGATTTAGCTGAAGGTTTCGATCGGGCGAAGGAGGTGATTGCGCCGACGATTGAAAGTGACGTGCGTCTCGACATCGGCGGAGACGAGCAGCGGATCGACAGTCTCGACACGAATTATCGTGACGTAACTTTCAAGCATTTATTGCTGCCGGTTTACGCCGGTGCATATCAATTCAATGGCAAGCTCTTTCAAATCGTCGTCAACGGCCGCACCGGCGAGATCCAGGGCGATCGTCCGTACAGTTTCTGGAAGATCGCGTTGCTCGTGGTTGCGATTCTGGTCGTGATCTTCATCCTCGCCCTCGTCTTCGGCAATCGATGAATGATTACGTCGAAGGCATTCGCAAATCTCAGCCTTAACGCCGAAGGCGTTCTACTCGTGGCGCAGAGCGACCAGAGGATCGAGTTTCGTGGCGCGGCGCGCGGGAATGTAACAAGCGAGTAGCGCTACGCCGAGCAGGACCATTGACGCAATCACAAACGTCCGCCAATCAGTCGGAGTCACGCCAAACAGTAAGCTCCTCATCAGCCGAGTCAACACAAGCGACGCAACGAGGCCAATCGCGGTTCCGATGATCGCGAGAGCCATGCCCTTCCCCACAACGAGCTTCAGCACATCACGCTTCTGCGCACCGAGCGCCATGCGAACGCCAATCTCCTGCGTTCGCTGCGTCACCACATACGCCATCACTCCGTAAATCCCCACCGCCGCCAGACCCAACGCCAGAATAGAAAAACTGCTGAGCAGCAACATCACAAACCGACTCGACGCAACTGATTTCGCCACTCGCTGCTCCATCGTCATGATGTCAGCGACCGGCTGGTCCTTATCTACACTCAACACCTGTTTCCTTATCGCGGGAACCATACTCGCCGCATCCGAAGTCGTGCGCACGACAAGGCTCATGAAATTACTCGGGTCTTGTCGATAGGGAATATAAACTTCCGGCATCACTTCAATCTCAAGCGCCTTGTGCTTAACGTTGCCGACAACGCCGACGATCTCCAGCCAGACTTGCTTGCCCGGATCTTCTCCGAAACTGAGTCGCTTCCCAACTGCATCCTGGTTGGGCCAGTAGCGGCTGGCGAGTGCCTCATTGACGACGATGACGTTCGGAGTGTTGTCCCGATCCTGATCGGTGAATAAGCGTCCTTTCAAATGCCGGATGCTCATCGTCTGAAAGTAATCCGGCGTGACTACGCGCACACCGGCGTATGGACGATTGGCCAGGGGCACGAAGGGCGCTCCCTCGACGACAAAACGACTCGATATATTGTTATTGCTTAGTGGAAGTGGATTGATGCCTCCAACAGATTTCACTCCCGGAAGATTTCTTACGCGCTCGATGAGTTGGTCGTAGAAAACATTTGTCTGTTGCTGGCGATACTTCGAGGTGGGCAAAGCGATGTTCATGCTTATTACATTCGTCGCATCGAACCCCGGATCAACTTGCCGCAAGCGGAAGAAACTCCTCGTCATCAAACCCGCTCCAACGAGCAGCAACAATACGACCGCCACTTCTGAAACAACCAGTAAATTACGTAAGCCACTGCCCTGAAAGCTTCCCGGATTTCGCCCCGAGCTTTCCTTGAGAGCTGTGTTCACATCCGGACTTGAAGCTTGAAGCGCCGGAGCGAGGCCGAATAGCACTCCCGTCGCAATGGAAATCGTCAGCGTCCAAAGGAACACTGGAACATGCAAACCAATCTCATGAAGTCGTGGCACTTCTGACGGTGTGAGCGCCACCAGCAATTTAACTCCGCCATACGCGAGGAGCAGGCCTAACAAGCCGCTCAGAGTGGAGAGGATAATACTCTCAGTCAGTAACTGACGGATGAGACGCCAGCGACTGGCCCCCACCGCAATTCGGATCGCAACTTCTCTGTGCCGCGCAGTTACTCGGGCCAGGAGCAAGCCCGCGACATTCGCGCACGCAATCAGCAAAAGAAAGCCGACCGCAGCGAACAACATATAAAGGTACGACTCAACATTTCCCACCACCTGTTTCTGCAACGCAACTACACGCACACCTTTTTCTGCATTGCTCTCCGGATACTGTTGTTGAAGCTGATTGGCGATGAGACTCATCTCGGCCTGCGCCTGCTCTTGCGAGACGCCCGGCTTGAGCCGGCCCAACGTGTAAAGAAAGTTTTCACTGCGGTCGTGATAGTTCGGATCGCCGGCGTCGATAATCATCGGCACCCACATGTCCACATGCTTACTGGTTGGGAATTGCAACTCAAAACCCGGAGGCATTACGCCAATCACTGCAACCTGATGCCCATTGAGCGTAACACTCTTGTTTACGACGCTCGGATCAGAACCGAACTGTCGTTGCCACAGATCATGACTGATTATTACCGTGAATGCGCTTCCAGGTGTTTCTGATTCCGGGGGGAACGAGCGCCCAAGCATCGGTTGAACGCCGAGCACCTGAAAGAAATTGGCGGTGACAACACAACTCTCAATTCTTTGCGGTTCGCCGATACCAGTTAGATTCATATTGGTATCGAAAAGCGCCCCGAGTTGTTCGAAGATCTGATTGCGCGAACGCCAGTCGAGAAAGTTACCTATCGCGGCTTCGTTTCGATCCCACATCTCAGGGCCCAACTGCTTATTCGTTTCCCACACCACCATTAAACGTTCAGGGTTTTTATACGGCAGTGGGTTTAGTAAAACGGCATTGATGGCGCTGAAGATGGTGGTGTTAGCTCCGATGCCCAAAGCGAGTGTCAGAATCACGATGAGCGTGAAGCCTGGACGCTTGAGTAGCATCCGAAACGCGTAGCGAATGTCGTGTAGGGTGCTCATGGGTGGTGAAGTTAGCACCGGCTATAGGAGAGTTTCAATGATTTCCTGGTCTTTAAAATACGAGTGCAGCCTGTCCCCCAACAGGCTGCATTCGCTATCGACTGAAATGCTCCTGAGTTCGAGTCAGATAGTCGCCCGCCACTCTTCGAACGCCACCTGCTTGACTCACCTGAATCATTTCACATTGCGAGATCGTCCTTTGCAACGACTGTGCCCGTTGCGACTTGCGCACAAATTCATCTGTTTTTTTTCAATCGGACGGCGAAGAATCGCAAAACTACGCCAAGAGCAGCAGGTGGGGTATGTTTCAACGTGAGACATAGTCGCTTCAATGTGGCTCACGCTGAATCAGCAGTTGGACCATGCAGGTAAAAGTCGATGACTTTGAGGAGTTCAGAGGGATGAAATGGTTTGGCGAGGGCGCCGATGGCGCCGAGTCTTTTTGCTTCGTCGAAAACCTGGGGCGTGCCGTGCGCGGTAATGAGAAGAATGGGAATCTGCGGTTGAAGATCGCGCAGATCTGAGATTACCTGGAAACCGGAGATGTCAGTCAGGTAAAGATCGACGACGCTGAAACCAAAGAGCCGCGTGCGCGCCTGATCAATGCCGTCAAGTCCTTTAGTAACAAGCACAACTTCATAGCCGCTCGACTCAAGCACCAGCTTGAGCGCGTCGCCTACCGAGGGTTCGTCGTCAACGATGAGGATTCGGGTTCTTTCCATTTAACGTTGAATTCACTGCGGTCCTCTGCGTATCTCTGCCTTAAGAGATCTATCTCATACGCAAAGGGTCGCAGAGAGCCGCAAAAGGCCGCAGAGGTACAGAAGACCTATTCATAACCTCTACGGTTTCGCGGCGATCGATGAGTCGCGTCGTTCAACTTTGATTCCCAGTTTCTTGAGTTTGCGGTAGAACGTCGGTCGTGGGAAACGGAGGATCTGAGCACTCTTCTTAACGTTACCAGCCGTTCGTTCGAGGGTTTGCATAATCGCTTCGCGTTCAATTTCCTCCATTGGTAACAACGGGGGAATGACGAACGCCGCGCCCGCCGCGCGCGTTTGAAACTCTTCAGGTAAACAATTCGGCAGCAATTCCCTGCCTGAACAGAACAGCACTGCACGTTCAATCACGCTCTCGAGTTGGCGAATATTTCCCGGCCAGTCATAACGCACCAGGCGCATGACGGTGTCCGGCGACATATCCTGAATCCGTTTGCCGTACTGCTCGTTGAACCGCTTCAAAAAACGCCCGGCGATTAGCGGTACGTCATCGAGACGTTCACGCAAAGCTGGTACCTTAATTTTGATCGTGCTGATGCGAAAGTAGAGATCCTTGCGCAAGAGACCTTCATCGAGAAGCGCCGTCGTATTGCGATTAGTCGCGGAAACAAGCCGGAAGTTGACTTCGATCTCGTGTTCATCGCCGAGCCGCCGGAGTCTTCGTTCCTGTAACACACGCAACAACTTCGTTTGCAGGTGCGTTGGCATCTCCGCGATCTCGTCTAATAATAAGGTTCCGTTGTTTGCGGCTTCGATGAGCCCCCGTTTGTCGCGATCGGCACCGGTAAACGCGCCTTTCTTATAACCAAACAACTCTGATTCGATGAGCTCATGCGGAATGGCGGCGCAGTTGATCCTGATAAACGGACCCTCCGCACGCTGACTTTGCGTGTGAAACGCCGACGCGATCAACTCCTTCCCCGTCCCGCTCTCACCTTCTATTAATACTGACGCATCGGACGGCGCCGCCGTGCGAATCGTCTCAAAGATCTGCCACATCTTCGGATCGCGGCCAATCATGCCAAACGTTTCACTCTCGCCCGCGAGTGTCCGTTTCAACGTTTCATTCTCATGCCTTAAATCCGCTAACTGCAACGCACGATCGACGAGCGCGAAAAGACGGTCGGGCGTGTAAGGCTTCTCGAGATAGTAATAAGCGCCGGCTTTGATGGCTTCGATAGTCACGTCGATGGAGCCATATCCCGTCATCAGAATGACTTCGATGTCAGGAGTGTTTGCCTTGATGTGTGTAATTAACTCGATACCGGTGCCGTCGGATAAACGCAGGTCAGTGATTACGAGATCGACAGGCGTCTGATTGAGAAGGTTGGCTGACTCTGCGAGGCTGTTAGCGGTAAACACTTCGTAACCGGCTTCACCGAGAATCAAACTCATCGATCCGGTGACACTTGGTTCATCGTCAACCACCAGGATTTTCTTCGCTTGTCGTGCAATCACTTCAGTTGCTCCTCCCGTTTGCAGGTAGTTCGATCTTAACTTGAGTGCCATTGCCGGGACGGCTCTCGACGACGATTTGACCGCCGTGTTGTTGAATGATCTTTTGTGCGTAAGGCATGCCGAGGCCGAGTCCGCGACTCTTGGTAGTGTTGAATGGTTCGAAGATCTGTTTGATTTGTTCCGGCGTCATGCCTGCCCCGGTGTCTCGGATTGCCATCCAGAGATTTTTGTTGTTAGCGCCAGTGGAGATCGTTAAGCGTCCACCGGCGGACATGGCCTGAATTGCGTTCAGCATGAGATTGAGAGTTGCGGCGCGAATCGAGGCTTCATCCAGCATTCCCGTGACGGGCGCGTTACTGAGATCAAATCGCGTTTCGATGTTGTGGGCGGAGACTTCAGTGCTTAAAAGTTGCGCTACATCTTTTGCAACTTCATTTAAATCCACTTGTCTCGGCGCCAGAGTGACCGGACGTGCGTAATTAAGAATCTGTTCAGTAGTGGCAGTCAGGTGGTTGATAGTCTCGATGATCTTATCGATGAGTTGTGCGTCACTATTCTGGAGCTTTCCGTCGAGTTTGCTTTTGAGGTGGACTGAATAAAGTAAAAGACCGGCGAGCGGATTTCTCACTTCGTGCGCGACCTGCGCTGCGACGCGACCGAGTGTCGCAATTTTTTCGCTGTGCGCGAGTTGTTTGTGAGCGGCGACTAATCGACGTTGTTTCTGGTCGACGATCGCCAGCAAAATGCTGACGACAATCACATCAACGGTCATCGAGATAAAGAAATGCTCGACTCGTTGCTCCAGCTTATAACGAAAGTTCGCGTTTTCGACGCCCGGGTACCTACGCTCGACCCATGTAAAGTAAGGCGGCCTCAAAAGTTTTTCCCAAGTCACAATGACTGTCGTAGTTAACACGATCGTCAGGACAGTGAAAAGAATTATCAGACGGTAGTTGAAAGCTCTTCTGACGGAGATCACGCTTGAGCGCGGAACATCCCGAAACAGTTTGGCAAAGACACTCATAGGCAGTTCCCGGTTGCAAGGCTGTCTCCCAATCAGCCTCCCTGAGAAGGGATTGCTATCGAGTTTTGGGTTAAGAAGTGGTAGTAACTACAACACCCAAAAACCTGCTTGAAGTATGCAGGGGGAAACACTTAGAAAGGTAGCTGTAGCACAGATCTTGCGAGGTGCTGAGCGACAGCTAGCCAACTCTAACCTAATCGAGACGGCGGAATGATACCACTCTTATGTGCCTTTTTGTAGCGAGGATGATATGGTTCACTGACACAGAAAATCATCGAGGAAAGTGACAAGACAAGATGCCAACACGAAAAGCGGAAGCTGAATGGAAAGGTAATCTGGCGCAGGGTAATGGAACGTTGAAGGTCGGCAGCGGTGCGTTTGAAGGGCCATACTCGTTTAAGTCTCGGTTTGAAGAAGGTGAAGCGGCGACGAATCCGGAAGAGCTTTTGGGCGCAGCTCACGCCGGCTGTTTCACGATGGCACTCACGGCGCAACTCTCGCGCGCCGGTATCACGCCCACACGGATTCATACCGAAGCACGAGTCAAACTTGAAAAGGTAGGCGAGGCGTTCACGATCACCGAGATCGCACTCGAGACTGAAGCTGAAGTTCCGAATGTTGATGACGCGACGTTTCAGCAGTACGCGCAGGGTGCCAAAGAAAACTGTCCTTTATCCAAGGCACTCGCGAGCACAACGATTCACATGACCGCCAAGCTACTTTAGGCCCAAAGAATCATAGCCACAAAGAGGCACATAAGGCACAAACCGAATTTTCATTTTTGTGCCTTATGTGCCTCTTTGTGGCTGAAATCATTTTTGCGGCGTCGCCTTGTGCACGAAGATCCCGGAGAAGTATTGGCGATGTGCGTAGAAGACGATGAACCACAACACTGTCACAACCAGCGCCAGCATTATGCCGGCCGAATTCAGCAAGAAGTGATACAGGAGTATGTTCACGATCACTGGTCCAAGCAATACCAGCCCGAGCGGCACGTAGCGATTGATCAGCAACAACAAGCCACCAATAACCTGGAGCGCTGCTACCACCCAGAGGTAATGCGATTGAAACAGCGCGGTCATAAACTGCCCGGCCAGGCCGGTCGGCATTGGACCCATGCTGAGAAACTGCAAGAACCCGTTTAGACCAAATACGAAAAAGATCAACCCAAGCAGTAGCCGGGAGATCAAAGCCAGGATTCTCATGTTAGTCTCCTTTCGATGCGACAATCTCACCCATCCTGCCCGCTTGATAGTCCTCAATTGCCTGATAAATCTCGGCTGTCGTGTTCATCACGAATGGACCATAACGCGCGACGGGTTCGTGCAACGGCACGCCGCCGATGATCAACACGTCGAGCGTCGCTTGCGCGTCCGCCGGATTCTCGATTCGCACTTCCTCGCCATGCTGCGTGAATAGGACCATCTGCCCATCGGCGGCCTGCTCGCGATCCGCGCCAAACAAGCCCGCGCCATCAACGATATAAGCGAACACGTTGAAACCATCCGGCACTGGCTGCGTCGCAACACCGCCGGGCGCGATCCGATAATGCAGGTAGATGATCGGAGTGCGCGTCTCGATGACCGCCTTTTCACCCATCGCTTCACCCGCGATCACGCTCACCGTCACGAGACCGTCCGGCGAAGTCGCCTTCGGAATCTTCGCGCCGGGAATCTCCTGGTAACGGGGCTTCATCATCTTATCGCGCTGCGGCAGGTTTACCCACAGTTGAAATCCGTGCATGCGACCACCCGCGCGCATGAACTCTCGCGAAGGCATCTCAGAATGGACCACGCCCGCGCCCGCAGTCATCCACTGAACGTCCCCCGGCGTCAGACGTCCGGCGCGTCCGCTCGAATCCCTGTGCTCCATCTCACCCGACAACATGTACGTCACGGTTTCGAATCCGCGGTGCGGATGATCCGGCGCGCCTTTAGCTTGTCCGGCTCCGAGGTCCATCGGCCCCATTTCGTCGAGTAACAGAAACGGATCAAAATCCGAAAACGACGCCGTCGGGAACGGGCGCCGGACCAAAAAGCCCGCGCCTTCCAGGGTTTCAATACTGGTTACAACTCCCGCCACGGTTCGACTCTTCGATGCTTTACTCACCATCGACATCTCATACTCCTCTCTAAACTTTGCGGCACTTTGCGACTGCTTCATAGCCAATCTTTTTCAACAGGCGAATCAGCGTCTCGCGTTCGGCTTTGCTTAACGACGCTGACACGAGTCGCTCCAGGTCAGCGGCGTGGTCGGCGTACAGGTGCGCGATTAGTTCCTTGCCGGGTTTAGTCAAATGAACGATCTTCGTCCGGCGATCGGTGCCGGATGCACGTCGCTCGACGAGGCCTTTTGACTCCAGACGATCGACGGCGACCGTGATCGAGCCACTCGTCAACAGCACTTTCCTCCCGATTTCGTTAACGGGAAGCGGTCCCTTGTGCAACAGCGCTTCGAGTACGCCGAAATCGCTACCACACATTTCCAGTTCGGCAATACTGCGCTGTGCATACGTTTCAACGGCGCTGACCGCCTTCCACATCACCAGGAAGACATGCACGCCCGTTCCATTCGTTAACGGCTCCAATTTGCGCCTGCTCATATTTACCTTGATGTCAAGATACTTTAGAGCAAGTGATTCGTCAAGTGGCGGTCGGGTTTTTCTTTGCAGATCCGCGTAATCTGTGTAATCTGTGGCTAACATGAACAACTCACCCCACTATCGCACCTGTAATATTTGCGAGGCGATCTGTGGTGTCGAGATCAACGTTGAGGGTTTCCAACGGCTCAACATACGCGGTGACAAAGACGATCCGTTCAGCCGCGGTTATATCTGCCCAAAAGCAGTTGCATTACAGGACATTCATTACGACAAGGATCGGCTCAAACATCCCGTACGCCGCACCGCCAGAGGCTGGCAACGCATCGGCTGGGACGAAGCGTTCGCGGAAGTCGCGCAGAACCTCAAGCGAATCCGTGCGCAGCATGGTCGTAATTCACTTGCTACTTACCTCGGCAATCCAACCGTCCACAACTATGCCGCGGTGCTCTTCGCGCCGGGATTCATTCGCAGCCTCCGGACGCGCAATAGATTCTCAGCAACGTCTGTGGACCAACTGGCCCACCATCTCGCTGCGTTCACGATGTTTGGACATCAACTGCTGCTGCCCGTTCCTGACGTCGACCGCACGCAGTTGTTCCTGATACTCGGCGCGAATCCGGCCGTCTCAAACGGAAGCCTGATGACGGCGCCCGGAATGTCCCGAAGACT
>OBKT01000078.1_pt1 | contig 11158 bp, 5 predicted proteins | sample 1519771 | NCBI WGS metagenome assembly OBKT01 (sample SAMN00737777, study PRJEB22531) | soil metagenome | reverse complement strand
GTGCGCCGGGGCTCTGGGACTTCACGACGCAGGGCGGCCGTCGCGCGGGCTTCGAATACGATTCAACGAAACGCGCGAGCGAATCAGCGCGTGAAGAGATAACCGCGAGACCGCGCTGCATATCGTCGCGCCAGTCCGGCGGCTCCGGTTCTCTACCCATCAACGCCGCCAAACTTCCGGCTACGGATTTTATCGGGGCGAGCGAGTTGTTCAGTTCGTGGCCCAACACGCGCAACAGTCTCTGCCACGCCGTCCGTTCCTCTTCGCGAAGTGCCTGGCTCAGATCGGTCAACACGAGTAACTGATGTTGCTGGCCACCTTCGCGAAACGTACTGCGACGAATGTCCCAACGTCCCACCTTGCCGGGAAAAACCATCTGCATCGTTTGTGGACCACCCGCGGACGAGTTGAGACACTCTGAAAGTCCAAGCTCGCCGGCCGTGCGTCCCAACAGGCGCGCCGATGGTTGGGCCAGCAGTCGTTCACCCGCGCGATTGACGAGTTGCAGTTGTTGCTCGCCATCGAACGCAAACACTGCGACGTCGATCTCGGCCATCACCGTGCGCAACAAAGCCGTCGCTTCCATCGCGCCGAGACGTTGTTCACGCAACGTCTGGCCCAGGTCGTTGACTTCGAGCATTACTTCGCCGAGTGCGTCACCGGTGAGCGCGCGTCGTCCACGAATTGAATAGTCACCTTCACGAATCGCAGCGAGGATATTTGAGAGTGTCTGCAGCGGCCTGACGATGCGCGTCCTAAGACTAAATGCGATACCGAGCCACAGCAGGCTGAGGAGCAGATCGACGGTCCATTGCACCTGAGCGGAATAGCCGTCGTACCAGAGCAGCAGCGCGCACAAAGCGACCGCGGGAAATCCTGCGAGCAGCGCGAGCAGAGTGATCCGCCTCTCGAATTTCAGACGATGGCCGTGTCTCAGTTCCGGATCGAGAGAGGAGAATTGCTTTGGTGGTTTAACCGGCGTACTCACAAGCGTAATATAGCCACAAAAAGGCACAAAAGTCACAAAACAGATCTTCGAGATGAAGGGCCATTTTGCGCTTTTTGTGCCTCTTTATGACTAAGATCCCAGCCCGTATTTCTGCAACCTGCGGTAGAGGGCACTGCGGCTGAGACCGAGGGCTTCGGCGGCGCGATTGGCGTTGCCTTCAAAGCGCGCGAGAGCCTTTTTGATCAGTAATCGCTCGGCATCTTCGAGGCTCATCTCTTCGAGTCGCGCTGACATACGCGCATCGGGAGTCTTTTCCAGCGCGAGATCGAACGCGGTCACGATGTTTCCCGTGCTCATCAAAATCGCGCGCTCGATCACGTGGTCCAACTCACGGACGTTGCCCGGCCAGAGATGTTGTCGCAACGCGTCGAGGGCCTCGGGTGTGAAGCCCATGATCGGACGTCGATATCGTTCACGATGCAGCTTCAAAAAATGCTCCGCGAGAATCGGAATGTCTTCGATGCGATCGCGTAACGGCGGCAGCCGAATCTCAACGGTGTTTAGACGGAAGAGCAGGTCCTGACGAAAACGTCCCTGCGCCACTTCAGCGTGCAAATCGGCATTCGTTGCCGACAACAAACGGACGTTAACTTTCTGCGTCTTCGACGACCCGACACGCTCAAACTCACCAGTCTCAATCACGCGCAACAGCTTCGCCTGAAGATTGAGCGGAACGTTTCCGATCTCGTCGAGAAACAACGTGCCACCGTCGGCGAGTTCAAAGCGACCAACGCGATCGCTCTTCGCATCTGTGAAAGCGCCACGCACGTGACCAAACAGTTCGCTTTCGAAAACTCCTTCGGCAAGCGCGCCCGCATTTAAGGAGATCAGAGGTTTCGAGCGGCGCGACGAGATCGAGTGCAGCACGCGCGTGATCACTTCCTTGCCCGTGCCGTTCTCGCCCGTGATCAGCACGTTCGCATCGGCCGGACCGATACGCTCGACGAGATTCAACACCGATCTCATCGACGACGATTCCGAAACAATCTGCGGCAACTCACTCGACGACTCCGAAACACTATCTCGCAACGCGATGTTCTCGGCTTCCAAGCGTTTCCCACGTCGCAATGCTTCGCCGAGTTCGACCTGGGTTCGCAGCACCGCGAGAAGCCGCGCGTTGTCCCATGGTTTCTGGATGAAGTCGCGCGCACCGCGCCGCATGGCTTCGACAGCAAGATCGACGCTGCCCCACGCAGTCATCACGACGACCGGCAACGTCGGGTCGACGGCACGAATGCGCGAGAGCAAGTCCAAACCTTCACTGCCCGACGTGGTGTCGCGAGCGTAGTTAAGATCGATAAGCACGACGTCGAACTCGTGCGTGTCGATCGAACGGAGCACGCCTTCAGGCGACGCTGCGCTCTCGATTTGAAAACGCTCGCCCTTCAGCAACAAACTTAGCGCGGCCAGAACATCGGCCTGATCATCGGCAATTAAAATGCGAGGCATAGAATAGGAATAATGCCCGAGAAGGCTCCGATTGTGAAATATAGGTCCTATCTGTCCTATAGGACCTATTCATATCTTAAGGCAACCAGCGGATCCACTCGGGTGGCGCGCCGGAATCGAACAAGCGAGCAGCGCCGCCCCGAGCGACACAAACACTACCAGCGCATACGTGGCCGGGTCAGAAGCTGAGACTCCAAACAACATACTCGACATCCAGCGTGTCAACACAAACGCTCCTGCCGTGCCGAGCGCGGTTCCGAGAAGTGTGAGCAACATGCCTTTGCGAAGCACCATCATCAGAATCGCCGGCCGGCGCGCTCCCAGCGCCATGCGAATTCCGATTTCGGGCGTGCGCAAAGTAATTGAATACGAAATCACGCTGTAAACGCCCAACGTGGCCAGCACCAAAGCAACGATCGCAAACACACCGAGCAACGAGGCACTAAACCGGCGCGGCGCGGTAGTCGCTCCGATCACTTCAGCCATGGTCCTCACACTCGTCAACGGCTGATTACGATCGATCGCAGCCACTTCCTTTCGAATCGCAGCCGTCAACGATGACGCAGGCAATGCGCTGCGCACAAACACGTATCGATGCCGTTGAGATGAAACAACTCGCGACGCATACCAGTCAGGCTCAGGCTCTGAATCGATCGCACGATGCGGCACGTTCTTCGCGATGCCAACAATCGTGATCCACGGATTGTCCGGACGCGGCAGACCCAAGGTGATGCGGCGCCCGATCGGATCTTCGTTGGGCCAATATCGCGCCGCCATCTTTTCATTAATTATGGCAACTGGAGGTGCTCCGGGCTGCACATCTGCGGCTGACACGTCGCGTCCTTTGACCAGCGGTATGCCGAGTGTCTTTAAATAGTTCGGCCCAACCACTTGCCAGCCTGCGGCGGTTAGGTTTGCCGGGTCGAGCTGGCGGCCTTCAATGGCAAACGGATCGCTATTGCCGTGGCCGCTCAGTGGCTGCACCGTTCCAAAACTCGCTGACTCAACTCCCGGCAACGATTCAACCTGGCCGGCGAGTTGGCGATAAAACTCCGAAGCACGTTCAGCATCCTGGTAAGCAGTAGCAGAAAGATCGATTTCGACGCTGGTCAACTCATTCGCAACGATTCCCGTGTTCGTTCGTTGCAGTTCCAACAGACTCTTCACCAACAAGCCCGAACCAACCAACAACAACACTGCGAGCGAAACTTCGGCTACGACGAGGGCGTCGCTCCACTTTCGTGGTCGTACGCCGCCCGACTGGCGAGTTGACTTCAATGATTCATGTAGATCACTGACCGGCCGCGCCGCTACGAGACCAAACCCGACACTGATCAGCGCCACTGCCGCGACCATGAAACCGAACACACGCGCATCGATACTGACTTCCTGCGCGCGCGGCAGAATCGCTGGTCCAAGCAGGGCCAGCAACTTGAGCCCCCAGTTCACAAACAAAAGTCCCAAAGCTGCGGCCACCGTTGCCAGCGCGAGCCCCTCGACTAACAACTCTCTGATGATTCGCCAACGACTCGCACCCAACGCCGTGCGAATCGCAAGTTCCTTCTGGCGCCGCGCGGAACGCATCAACAATAAATTTGCCACGTTCGCACACGCGATCAGCAGCAATAGTCCGACTGAAAACAGCAACACGAGCAGCGCTCTCCGGCTGCCGCCGACTATCTCTTCCTGCAACGGCGTAAGGGTGATTTGCCAACCGCCGTCTTCGCCATTTGGACCACGATACCCACGCAACTCGCGCTCAAATCGCTGCGCGAGCGAGTTCATGTGTGAACGCGCCTGCTCGAGCGTCACGCCAGGCGCGAGACGCGCAAGCACGTTGAGAAAGTACGGACCACTGCGTTTCGCCACCTGCTCCTGCGTGTAAGTGAGCGGCAGCCACACATCCGCTGGTTCTCCCCACGAAAAACTCGCGTGCGGAAATTGAAAACTCGGCGGCATCACACCGACCACCGTAAAGTTTTCATTATCGAGAGTGATGCTTTGATTAATGACGTTGCGATTGGCGGCGAAGTGTCGTCGCCAGAAGCCGTCGCTCAAAACAACTACGTGTTGCTCGTCAGCAGTAAACACTCGGCCGGCCGAGGCTTGCGCTTCAAGCATTGGAAAGAGATTCGCCGACACGTACGCGCCAAGAATGCGTTCCGGTTCCGAACCAGTCGTGAGATTGAAACTCTCATTCGCATAAGCCGCTACCGAATCGAAGACTTGCGTTTGTTCAGTGTAGTCGTCGTACTCGGCTGCTTTGGCACGCAGGCGCTCGATATTGAGCGCGCGGTAGTTGCCCCAAACGACTTGCAGTCGATCCGAATTTGGAAATGGAAGCGGTCGCAGCAGGACGGCATTGACGACGCTGAAGATCGCGGTGCTGGCGCCGATGCCGAGCGCAAGCGTGATCACCACCACGGCCGCAAAGCCCGGCTGCTTCAGAAGACTTCTCAGAGCATAACGCAGATCACTCAGCATTTTTAGCCGCAGATAACACGGATTACGCGGATTTTATTCGTAACGCAACGAAATCGTCGGCTCAACCTTAGTCGCCCTTCGTCCCGGCAAATAGCACGCAACGAGCGCAACTGTGATCAGGATGATCGAGATGCCGGCAAACGTCGTCGCATCGGTGGGTTCAACACCGAACAGCATCGTAGCCATCAAGCGCGTTAACAGGAAGGCGCCCACCAATCCGATGGCAACACCGATCAGCGCCAACTTCATTCCATGGCCCAGAATCATCTTGAATACGTCGCGCGGTCGCGCGCCGATGGCCATGCGAATGCCGATCTCGTGCGTGCGTTGCGTAACGGAGTAAGACATCACGCCATAAATCCCGACGATGGCCAGCACGAGAGCAATACCCGCAAACAAACTGAATAACGTCAGATTCAAACGCTCACCCTGTACCGACTCAGCGCGAATCTCGTCCATCGTGCGCGGGTTGTAGATCGGTTGATCGGGATCGATCGCCTTAACCGCATTACGTATCGAAGAGATTAGCTGATTCGGATCAGACGCGCCTTTGATGATGACGGTCATGCCTCCCTGCGGAACTTGATTGAACGCGAAGTAACCCTGCACGCGATCGCTGTTTTGATTGAGACTCTCCATCTTCACGCGACCGACCACACCAATCACTTCCAGCAACGGATTGTCAGAATCGGCACCACCAATCTTGATTCGTTTTCCGATCGGATCTTCGTTGGGCCAATATCGTTTCGCAAACTCCTCGTCGATAACGATCGATGTTACAGCCGCCATCTCACGCTGCTCTTCGTTTAGCTTACTGAGATCCTTTCCGGCGAGATGCGAGCGATCGTCGCGATCAGTAAACACACGCCCGCGCAACACGGGGATGTTCATCGCGCGGAAGTAATCAGGCGTCACTAAACACGCCTCCATTAGCGGCGTGTGATCGCGCTCGGGCGGCCATCGACGACAAACGAAGTCTGCCAGCCGTTATTTCCCAGCGGTAGACCCGAAGCAGCCGCTGCCGATTCAACTCCCGGCAACGCGCGAATATTCTCCAGCAGAGTGTTATAGAAAGAAGCCAGCGCTTCGTCTCTTGTATATTTCTTTTCCGGCAAAGAGACACTGAAACTCGTCAGGTGTTCGTGTGAGAAACCCGGATTGACTTTCTGTAACAGGTAAAAACTACGTATCAGCAAGCCCGCGCCAATCAACAGCATGAGCGTCGTCGCAACTTCGAGCACAACGAGTGAACTACGCAACCACTGCCGCCCGCTCGTGCCTCGCCCAGTTTCTTTTAACGTTTCATGCACGTCGACTTCACCGGCCTGAATCGCAGGAATCAATCCGAAGAGAATCCCGGTCAAAAACGAGATGCCAACCGTGAAAGCGAGCACGGTCCAATCGAGACCAATCTCACGCGAGCGTGGAATCGCATCCGGACTCACATACAAAATCAGATCCACACCCCACCGTGCCAGCAACAACCCGATAGCGCCGCCGATCAGCGACAGCAGCACGCTCTCCGTCAACAACTGCCGCGCAATACGCCAGCGACTCGCGCCGACTGCCGTGCGAATCGCCATCTCTTTTCTTCGAGCCGTAGCGCGTGCGAGTAAAAGATTTGCGATGTTGGCGCACGCGATCAGCAACACGAAACCCACGGCGCCGAAGATCACCCACAGCGCTCGCCGCACGTCAACCACGAAGATCTCCATGAGCGGTCGCAGTCTGACGCGATTACCGGGATTCGTATCGGGATACTGTTTCTCGAGGTTCGCGGCGACCGTGTTCATATCAGCGTCCGCCTGTGCGAAAGTGACGCCAGGCTTCAGACGCGCAACGCCGTAGAGACCGGGATGATTGCCACGTTGCTTCCAACTCGGCTGATCTGAAAGTTGGCCCACCGGCACGTACATCTCCGCGCGACTCGGATACGCATATGATTGCGGCATGATGCCGATAACCGTATAGCTCTTGCCGTTGAGCGTGATCGCCTGGTTGAGAATGCTCGTTTGTCCACCGAAACGACGCTGCCACAACGCATAACTCAAAACGACAACAGGCGTGCCGCCGGGCTTGTCTTCGTCGTTTGTAAACACGCGTCCGTGCAACGCGTTGACGCGCAACACGGAAAAGAGATCCGCCGACATCTGAGCAGTGACGATTCGTTCGGCCTCGCCGGCGCCAGTGAGGTTGTAGCTGCCGCGATTGTAGACACCCATCTTCTCGAACGACTGATTTTGCGCACGCCAGTCAGAGAAGTTTGGATACGAGATCGACATCTCGTCGAGCACCGGGCTCTTCTCGTTCAGAAAGACGAGGCTTTCGGCGTGATCGTAAGGCAGCGGGCGCAGAAGGACTGCGTTAACGACGCTGAAGATCGCGGTGTTCGCGCCAATGCCGAGCGCGAGTGCGATGATCACGATGATCGAGACACCAGGGGTTTTCAAAAGCATTCTGGCGCCGTAACGAATGTCCTGAAAAATTGTCGATAACATTTAAGTCTCCTTTATAGGTCCTATAGGACTTATTGGACCTATTCGTATCTCAACGCTTCCATCGGATCGATCTTCGCGGCGCGGCGCGCGGGAATGTAGCACGCGATCAGCGCCACCAGCGCTAACAACACCGTTACGCTCGTAAAGGTCAACGGATCAGTTGCACTAACGGGGAAAGGAAGCTCCAGCTCAACCAACGAACTCGTTAACAATCGCGTCAGCGCAACCGAGAGCAACAACCCGAACGCCAGTCCAACGATCACCAGCATCATTCCCTGCCCGATCACCAGTTTGAGAATGTCTTTTTGTAACGCGCCGAGCGCCATGCGAATACCAACTTCACGTGTGCGCTGCGCGACCGAGTAAGCCACCACTCCGTAAATTCCGAGAGTTGCAAGCAGCAGTGCCATCACACCGCAAGCGCCCATCACTACGCCGAGTATTCGAAACGGATAGAGCCCGAAACTGAAGTACTCATTCAACGTCTGCACGTCCGCCACCGGTATATTTGAATCGAGCTCACGGATCGTGTTGCGCACCGCTGCTATCATTGCTTTCGGCTCGCCCTCGGTGTTAACAATCAGCGTCGCGCGCTGCCTTGCAGTCTGTTGCAACGCGAAGACGAAGAACGGACGCAGGTCTTTTTGCAGCGATTGCCAGGCATTGTCTCGATAGACTCCAACAATCTCACACGACACCTTCGTCGCCTCACGTGTCGGTTCAGTTCTGGTGAGATGTTTTCCGAGCGCCGCGCCCCCGTTGAAATATCGCCGCACAAACGCTTCATTGATCAGCGCGACGCAAGGCGCGCCGTCTCGATCGCGCTCGTCAAAATCCCGGCCCTGCACGATCGGGATTTTCATGTTCGTGAAGTAATTGGGCCCGGCGAGGAACGCGTCGATCTGAAAATCCTCGCCTGGCTGTGGCTGATAGCCTTCGATCTCTGCGCTGCTGCGCGCTCGACTCATGAACCCGTCCTGTATTTCACTGGTCCAGGTTGTTGATTGCACTCCCGGCAAAGCTGCGACTCGTTCAGACAGTTGCCGGTAAAACTCCTGCCCCTTGAGCCGATCGTATTTCCCTTCCTCCAATGCTACCGGCGCGACAAGGATGTTTTCGGTGCTGAAGCCCAGACGCGTTGGTCTAATCTTCTCAAGACTCCGTAATACGAGGCCCGCGCCAACTAACAACAGCAGTGAAAACGAGACCTGGACCAACACGAGTCCCATTCGCAGACGCGACTTGCGATAGAATCCGGTGAACAAACCTGCGTCATCTTTCAACACTGTCGAGACGTCGGCTTTGGAAGCGTGCAAAGCCGGAGCGAGACCAAAAAGAATTCCAGTGATGGTTGCGAAAGCGATCGTGTAGAGCACGACGCGCCAATCCAGATGAAGATCCAAACTAAAGCGAACGCCGCCCGGCAGTTCCGGTATGAATGCGACCAGCAGGTTGAGCAGCCACACTGCGAGCAAGATTCCACCTGCGCCTGCGAGTAACGACAGCAACACACTTTCCGTCAGTAGTTGTCGAATAAGACGAAAGCGACTGGCGCCAATCGCGAGTCGCACAGCCATTTCCTTGCGGCGCGTGACCGCGCGCGCAAGCAACATGCTCGCAAGGTTCACACAAGCGATTAGCAGCACCAGATTTACAATGACGAAGAGCAAGGCAGCGACGCCGTACACGGCTGATTGCGCGCCCGGGTGGATGCGAGTTTCACTCTCGGGCAAAACCGTGATCGATAGCTGGCGCGTGGCACCGTCGTCACGTTTCCTTAGCCACTCTTCCGGATGTGCGGCTTGCATGTCGCGTGTGAACAGATCGAAACGCGCGCGTGCCTGCGCGAGATTGGTCTCGGGTTTAAGCCGGCCGATGAGAAGGAGCCAGCGGTTACCACGGCTCGTGACCATCGCGTCGCCGGTGGTGGAAGTCATCGCCGGCATCATCATCGTTGGGATCCAGACGTCGATGCCGAGGCCACGGATCATGCCAGTGTACTGCGGCGGCGCGATCCCGATGACGGTGAGTGGCTGCGCGTTGAGAGTGATCGTTTTGCCGACGAGGTCCGGGTCGGAGTTGAATCGTCTTTGCCACAGATCGTAACCGACTACTGCGACCGGATTTTTGCGAGGAACGAGATCTTCATCTGCTGAAAAACCGCGACCCTTGTGAGGGACAACGCCGAGCACGTCGAAGTAGTTTCCGGAGACTGCTTCGCCGATGATCTCTTCGACACCATTTGGACCACCGAGCTTGAATTGCTGGATGCTATAAGCAGCGAGGCCGGTGAACACTTCGCTATGGTCGCGCATCTCGACATAGCTGGGATAGGAAGTCGTTTGATAAGGCTGGGTCGACTCGCCGACGAACAGTTCGACCAGTTGTTCGGGATGTGCGACAGCTCGCGGGCGGAAGAGGATCGAATTCACGAGACTGAAGATCGCGGAGTTCGCCCCAATCCCAATCGCCAGCGACACCATTGCGACAACAGTGACGCCCTTGCTCTTCAGGAGCATCTTCGCGCCGTAGCGCAGATCATTCAGCAGTGCCCTCATATTTGATCGTATCCACAGATTACACAGATTTTTTATAACAATCTGTGTAATCTGTGGATGACCTTACTCATATCTCAAGGCTACTAACGGATCGACTTTCGTCGCGCGCCGCGCCGGAAGATAACAAGCCAACAATGCAACTACGGCCAACACACCACCGACGACGACAAACGTTAGCGCGTCATTCGGCGTGACGCCAAACAACAACCCACGAATCAAACGTGTCAACACAAACGCTCCAACCAATCCAATCGCCTCGCCTGCGAGCGCGAGCGTCATGCCTTGCCGCAGCACGAGCTTTAAGACGTCGCCGACGCGCGCGCCGAGGGCCATCCGTATTCCCATCTCCTGCGTGCGCTGCGTCACCGCGTGCGACAACAGTCCGTAAATGCCGACCGCCGAAAGCAACATCGCGAGTCCGCCAAATAATCCCATCAACAACATGTTCAGACGTCGTTGCGCGATGCTGTCGTCAACTACTTTTTCAAGCGTGCTGATGTTTGAGAGCGGTTGATTCGGATCGATGGACCAGACTGCCTGGCGGACGGCGCCGACGATTGACAGCGGATCGGTCGTCGTGCGCACGAGGATCATCATGTCTTCGAGTGGCGCTTGTGAGGACGGCAGGTAATAGGCCGGTTCGGACGGCGCTTCGAGTCCCGCGAGCTTCACATCGTGAACGATGCCGACAATCTCAAACGAAACGAGCTTCTTACCTTGCCAGATCCTGCCCGGTGGTCCAGGTTTCATTCTTTGACCGAGAGCGTTCTCGTTCGGAAAGTAATGCTTAACAAACGATTCATTGACGATCGCAACACCGGGATGATCCTGATCGTCCTGCGGTGTGAACTTCCGGCCCGTCACCAGACGCACGCCGACCGTGTCGAAGTAGTCTGGTCCAACCGGAATGAAATTGGCGGAGAGCGAACGACTGTCCGGGGGCAAAACGCGACCTTCGATCTCAAACGCGTCCAGCCAGTTGGACGTCAACGGATGGTCGTAAGCGAGCGTCGCAGTCTTCACACCGGGAACTGCTGAGATGCGCTCGAGCAGTTGTTTGTGGAAGTTGTTGATTTGATCTCTGGAATACTTCGAGGCGGGCAGAGTAAGTTCAGCCGACAACACACCTTCAGCCTGAAATCCCGGATCAACTTGCTGTA
>OBKT01000077.1_pt1 | contig 11223 bp, 10 predicted proteins | sample 1519771 | NCBI WGS metagenome assembly OBKT01 (sample SAMN00737777, study PRJEB22531) | soil metagenome | reverse complement strand
GGCGCGGCAGCCGGACCCAAGACCGGCGTCTGATCAGTCAAACACTGTCCAATGAAACTGCTTCATGGATTACCGGTGCTCGATCTATGGCCTTGGAATTGTCACCAATAGAATAATTCCCGGCGTTCCCGCCTCAACCATAGCATCGGAAGACCTGCGAATATCTTTCGGCTCGCTGCCTGCGTGGCTTCACACCGCGCCCGGCGAAGCCTGTTACGTCGCCGACTACAACAGCAAATGCGGTGAACCTGCGTTGCGAGTTTTTCGACTGCTCGATGGGAAGTACTACCAGTTTTACTATGCTGACCAGACGCAATTTGTGATCGATCGATCGGGCAGTGAACTGTGGGCGGAGTGGTCTGCGCCGTTAACACTCGAAGACACTGCGACGTACCTGCTTGGACCAGTGCTGGGATTTGTGATGTTGTTGCGTGGTGTTGTTTGTTTACACGCCAGCGCCGTTGCGATTGGTGACAAAGCGATTGCACTCGTTGGTCCGGCCGGATCAGGTAAGTCGACTACGGCGGCGGCGTTTGCGGAGCGTGGGTACAGTGTGCTCGCGGAAGATGTAGTAACGCTGGACGATCGTCGCGATCGATTCCTGGTGAGGCCTGGTTATCCGTGCATTCGTTTGTGGCCACCCGCGGTGAAGGCGCTCTACGGAGTTGAGACGCATCTGCCGAAGCTCACGCCGAACTGGGACAAGTGTTACCTCGATTTGAGCGAGCGATTTCAGGGAGAGCCGTTGCCGCTAGCTGCGATCTATCAGCTCGGTGAGCGACATCACGATTCTGATGCGCCTTACGTTGCTGCGCTTGATCGATCAGAGGGTTTAATGGCGCTGGTGGCGAATACGTACGCGACGAAGTTGATGGACAGGCAGATGCGCGCGCGCGAGTTTGAGTTGTTGACGCGCGTGGTTGGTAGTGTTCCGGTGCGACGCGTCACACCACACGCGGATCCAGCGCGTATAAACGACCTCTGCGTCACAATTTTGAACGACATTAAGGACCACAGATAGCACGGAAAAAATCCGATTTTTTATCCGTGTCATCTGCGGCTAAGATTAATGTACACCTTGCACTTCTATGGCCAGATGCTCGCCGATGCACCACGTATGGAGGCGTACATCGCTGCGCTGCGCGAGGCGATTAAGCCGGATTCGGTGGTGCTGGATCTTGGTTGCGGGCCGGGAGTGTTTTCACTGCTCGCGTCTAAGTTTGGTGCGCGACGTGTTTACGCAGTCGAACCGGATAACATCATTGGTGTGGCGCGGGAGGCAGCGATTGCGAATGGTTATGCCGATCGCATCGAGTTTTTCGAAAGCCTCTCGACTGAAATCACACTACCGGAACCTGCGACTATCATCATTTCTGACTTACGCGGCGTGCTGCCGTGGTTTGAACAACACATTCCCTCAATCGTCGACGCTCGCGAACGACTGCTGGCTCCGGGCGGCGTGCTCATTCCGCGACGCGATGTTCTCTGGGCGGCGATTGTTGAAGCGCCCGAAGAATACGAAGATCTCGTTGGACCATGGCGGAAGTTTGATCTCGATCTATCGGCGGGAACGCGGCTGATCACTAACAGCTGGCGCAAGTGTTACTTAAAACCCGGACAGTTGCTGGTTGATCCGGTGTGTTGGACCACAATCGATTACTACAACGTGCAAAACGAAGATGTACGCGCTGATATTTCGTGGCGTGCTGCACGCACCGGCACGGCGCACGGAGTCGCCGTCTGGTTTGATTCGGAACTGGCCGATAACACCGGTTTTTCAAATCATCCGGCCGCGCCGAAGATGATCTATGGTGTTGGCCTGTTTCCCTTCTCACAACCCGTCAAGCTCACGGAAGGCGAGCGCATCGAGCTTCGACTCGCCGCAGATCTCGTGCAGGACGGTTATGTTTGGCGTTGGGAAACAGATTTTTTTGCGGGCGCGCGCCTGAAAGCGAGTTTCAAACAGTCAACCTTTTACGGCGTACCTCTATCGCAGGCTCAGTTACGCCAGTCAATCAAAGAGCCAGCTCAGTAAACGATGTTCACGTCAGCACGAATCCTCAGCAGTAAACTCCGCAAGGCGTTGGCCCAACTGCCGAATCTGCCGCGCGCGCTGGCGCTCGTCTGGCAGGTCGCGCGGCCATGGACAACTGCGTGGATCGTTTTACTAATCGTGCAGGGACTGCTGCCGGCAGCGATTGTTTATCTGACGAAGCTCGTAGTCGATGGAGTTGTGGCCGCCGACGTTCGACACGTGCTAACGCGATTGTTGTTGCTCGGCGGGTTGTTGTTGTTGATGGAAGTCGTGCGTAACGCTATCAATTGGGTGCGCGCCGTACAGGCCGAGTTGTTGCAGGACCACATCACGTCACTGATTCACGAGAAGTCAGTAAATGCGGACCTCGCGTTCTACGAACTCTCCGATTACTACGATCACCTGCACCGTGCGCGCGCCGAGGCTCGCTATCGTCCCGTGGCGCTGCTCGGGAATCTCGGCGCGCTGCTGCAAAACAGCATCACGCTTGTCGCGATGGGCGCGATCCTTATCCCGCTTGGACCATGGCTCGCACTCGCGCTCGTGCTCAGCACGCTGCCGGCGTTTTGTGTGGTGCTGCATTACGCGCTCGCGGAGTATCAGTGGCGACAGCGCACGACTGCTGACGAGCGGCGGGCGTGGTATTACGACTGGATCATGACCACTGCTGAAGCAGCCGCGGAGATCAGGCTGTTTGGACTCGGCAAACACTTCCAGTCGATCTACAAAGGTCTGCGCGGACGACTGCGTGGCGAGCGTTTGTATTTGACGCGACGACAAGGTTTGGCAGAGTTGGCGGCAAGCTTGATTGCGCTGCTGATCGTGGGCGCCGCGCTGGGCTGGATGGTCTGGAAAGCTTTGCATGGCCTCGTGACATTGGGTGAACTGGCGCTGATCTATGCGGCGTTTAATCAAGGCCAGGGACTGATGCGCACGCTTTTGGAGAATGCTGGTCAGCTATACGGCAATAGTCTGTTTCTCGGAAACTTGTTTGAGTTTCTGGCGCTGCAACCGGTGATCGCCGATGGTCAACAGCGTAAAGATCAGGTGAAAGTCGGGATTGGGTTTAAAGGCGTGTCGTTCAGTTATCCTGATGCGAGCGGTAGAGCCCTCGACGATTTCTCGATGACGATTCCGAAGGGAAAGATCGTTGCGATTGTTGGCCCAAACGGCGCCGGCAAAAGCACGCTGCTCAAGCTGCTCTGTCGCTTTTACGATCCCGATGCCGGAGTCATTGAGATTGATAGCCAGGACCTGAAAGAGATCGCTGTCCGGGATCTGCGACGAATGATCACGGTGTTGTTCCAGCAGCCCTTTCACTACAACACCACAGTGCAGGAAAATATTCTGTATGGCGATCTGAATCGTCAACCGTCCGCGTTAGAAGTCAATACGGCAATTGAGGCTGCCGGCGCGGAAGAGATCGTGGCGCGTTTACCGCAGCGGGAGCAAACCTTGTTGGGGCGCTGGTTCGCGGGCGGAACTGAGCTCAGCGTCGGTGAGTGGCAACGCATCGCACTCGCGCGCGCGTTCTTGCGACGTGCCCCGATCATTATTCTCGATGAGCCGACCAGCGCCCTCGATCCGTGGGCCGAAGCGGACTGGCTCGAACGCTTTCGTAAACTCGCAACTGGACGCACGTCGATCATCATCACGCATCGTTTCACCACTGCGATGCATGCGGATGTGATTTATGTAATGGACCGCGGCCGGATCGTCGAATCGGGAAGTCATCGGCGTTTGTTGGAGCAGAGTGGACTCTACGCTGAATCGTGGTCGCGACAGATGATTTTGGCCACAGATAACACGGAAAAAATCCTGATCTAAATCCGTGTAATCTGCGGTTAAAAAGCCCTGATGAACCATAACCCCGAAAATGAGTTGATTCTTTGCTGCGCGCGGCGTGAGGTGGACGCTATCGAGTTGCGCCGCCTCTTACAGCAAGAGATTAGCTGGGAATATCTCTTCGCCACGGCGCAGGCGCATGGACTGCTGCCGCTGCTGCATAAACATCTCAGCGGTACAAGCGTTCCGTCTCATTTCTTATCACGCCTGAAACGCGAGTCGGTCGCAAACTCGCAAAACGTCCTTCACTTGATCGCGAAGCAACTTCGCGTCTACAGGCTTTTCAAAGAAAACAACATTCCGGTTGCGCTATTTAAAGGACCACTGCTCGCGCAGATGGCGTATGGCGAAATCTCTTTGCGCCAGGCGGGCGACATCGACCTCCTGATCAACCGCGCGCACTTCGCACAAGCAAGAACACTGCTGGAATCACTCGGTTACGAGATGAGCCCGCGACTCACGTCGCCGCAGTTAGCTTCGCACCTGAACAATCACTGCGAGCTACAGTTCATGCGCGACGAGTGGTTCACGGTTGTCGATCTGCACTGGGATCTCGCGCCACGAAGTTTTGTCTTTAACTTACATGCTGAAGAGGTCATGTCGCGGCTCCAATCAGTATCACTCGCCGGGACGACGGTAGAAACTTTCGGCGCCGAGGATCTCGTGCTCTATCTTTCCATGCACGGCGCGAAGCATCTCTGGCGGCGCCTCGAATGGATCGCTTCGCTGGCCGAATGTCTGCGAGCAATACCCGATCTCAATTGGGATCTCCTGGTCCAACGCGCCGAGCAAGCCCATGCCACGCGCATGCTCGCGCTCGGTTTGCGACTCGTCGAGAAATTCTCCGATGTACACATTCCATCTCACGTCTTACCCGGCCGCGAAATGCAACAAGCGGCTGATGAAGTTCAAGACCAACTCTTCAACACGTTCGGCGCGGCAGACTCAACTGAAACTAACCTCTACAACCTCCGCATCATGGACCGAAAACGCGACGCACTAGTCTCTATACTGCGCGCGATCTTCGTTCCCACACTGCCCGACTGGCAGGCACTCGCCCTGCCCGCCCCGCTGCACTCGCTTTACTACGCCTTCCGCCCGCTGAGACTATCGAAGGTCTACACCACTTCACTTTGGCGCAGAATGAGACGCGATGCTTAAGCCGCCTTTGAAGTGGGCCGGCGGCAAGCGCTGGCTCGCGCCACACCTGAAACCGATCTGGGAAGCGAACGCCGCACGACGATACGTCGAACCATTCTGCGGCGGACTCGCTGTCGCGCTTGGTCTGCAACCAAAGCACGCGCTATTGAACGACGTCAATCCGCACCTGATTAACTTCTATCGCCAGGTGCAACACGGTCTGGAAATGCGCCTGAAGATGCGCAACGATGAAAAACTCTTCTATCGTCATCGCGATCGTTTTAATGAACTGATTCGCAAGGGCGAGGCACTCACTGCGCAAGGCGCGCAGTTGTTCTACTATCTGAATCGCACCTGTTTCAACGGGCTCTGCCGTTTCAACAAGAGCGGCGATTTCAATGTGCCGTTCGGAACTTACAACGCGATCAACTACGCGACTGACTTCTCGGAATATGCGACAGTGTTCGGGCGGTGGCAGTTTAGTAATCTCGATATTGAGGCGCTGGAGTTTGAGGCGGGAGATTTTATCTACGCCGATCCGCCTTATGATGTAGAGTTCACCACGTACAGCGCAGGCGGGTTTTCGTGGGACGATCAAGTGCGCACCGCAGACCTGCTGGCGAGGCATGATGGACCAGTGGTGATTTCCAATCAGGCGACTGCGCGGATCATCGAGTTGTATGAGAGTCGCGGATTTGAGTTGACGTATCTTGATGGTCCAAGACGGATTAGTTGCACTGGCGATCGCACTGCCGCGCGTGAAGTGCTCGCGATGAAGTAAACGATGTCTACCTGGTTACCGGATTATGTTTACGTTGACGGTCGGTTTCAGTCCGATCGCGCGGTTGTGTGCGGTAGCGATGGAAAGATTGTTGAGATTACGGAAGCTGCGCCGGACGCGATTCGCCTGAAGGGGCGCGCGATGTTGCCGGGGATGGTTAATGCTCACTCGCATGCGTTTCAGCGTGTGATTCGCGGGCGAACGGAACACCGATCGCAACACACGACCGACAGCTTCTGGACGTGGCGCGAGCAAATGTATGCGGCCGCGAATACGCTCGAACCTGACGAGATCTACAACGTGTCGCGCCTCGCGTTCCTCGAGATGGCGCTAACCGGGATCACGGCCGTCGGCGAGTTTCACTACATTCATCACTCACCCGACGGCTCACCTTACTCCGATCCAAACCTACTCGAACGCGAAGTGATTCGCGCGGCGCGCGACGTAGGCGTTCGCATCGCTTTGTTACGCGTGGCTTACGCGCGCGCGGGTTATCAAACCGAACCCAACCCGCAACAGATACGGTTTATCGAAGACTCGCCTGATCTATATTTAAAGAATCTCCAACAACTGCTCGATATCAACGACGACATGGCGTGGATCGGTGTCGCGCCACACAGTGTGCGTGCGGCGCCGCTTGAATACCTGAAGACGATCGTTGCGTTCGCCAATGAGCACGAACTTCCGGTCCACATGCACGTCGCCGAACAACCTGCTGAAGTAAGCGCGTGTATTGCGGAGTATGGCCGCTCACCCGTGGCGTTACTGGAGACCGAAGGACTACTGAGCAAACGTTTTACTGCGGTTCACGCGATTCACGTCACGCCAAAAGCAATCGCGGCGCTCGCACGCAACGGCGCTTTTGTTTGCGCGTGCCCGACGACGGAGCGAAACCTCGGCGATGGTGTTGTGCCTGTTGATGCTTACTTTGACGCCGGGGTGCGAGTATCGTTAGGCACAGATAGTCAAATACAGATCGACCTGCTCGAAGATGCGCGTGAGATCGAGTATCACCTGCGATTGCAGAAGATGACGCGAAACGTACTCGCGCCAATGTTGGCCGAGCGGTTGTTTGATTGTGCGACCATCAATGGCGCGGCGAGTATCGGGTTTGAGGGAGGACGAATTGCGCCGGGTGCACCCGCGGATTTCTTCACTGTCGATCTGAACGATCTGTCGATCGCAGGCGCGTCAGTAGATGATCTGCTGACGAACATTGTGTTCTCACTTGCGCGAACTGCGGTCCGGGACGTGGTGGTCGGAGGAAAACGAATCGTAGAAGATGGTAACCACAGATGACACAGATTAGACGGATACTCGCGGATTTGGTCCGAATTGATTCTGTTTCGTCGCGGTCTAATGTTGAGATTGTTGAATATCTCGAACGACGTTGCGAAGCGTTGAACCTGATAACACGGCGCTTCGCGTACGAGGACGAACACGGGATAGAAAAGATCAATTTAATCGCGCTCACTGACGATGTCCATGAAGTCGAACTCGCACTCGTGGGCCATACCGATACCGTTCCTTACGATCCGCACTGGAGTGAAGCCACAAACCTCACCGAACGCGACGGCAAACTTTTCGGCCGCGGCGCGTGCGATACGAAAGGATTCATCGCTGCCGCGCTCACTGCGGTCGAAGACCTCAAAATAAGTAAACCGGTCGCGCTAATTTTCACCGCAGACGAAGAGATCGGATTACGCGGCGCCAAGAAGTTGGCCGAGGCAAAACCTTTGCGTGTGCGTTACAGCATCGTCGGCGAACCAACCTCACTCAAACCGATCCGCGCGGGCAAGGGTTATTCACTCGCGGAAGTGATCGTGAAAGGACGCGAAGCTCACAGCGCTTATCCAGCGCTCGGCGCGTCGGCAGTATTTCGCGCCGCTCGTCTAATTGTCCGTCTGGAATCAATCGCAGAAGAACTGAAACACGATCAGCACGACGCCTTCGATCCACCATACACAACGCTGAACATTGGTTTGATCCACGGCGGCTCAGCAAAGAATGTACTCGCCGGCGAGTGTCGCTTCACACTCGAATGGCGACCGATCCCCACTCAACCTTCCGAACATGTTCTCCAACTCTTCCTGAAGGCGATTGAAGCCGAGAGTGAATTGGATCAGGATTTGTATTGCGAAATCGACGCCAGTCGCCAGGATTCAGGTTTCGAGACCTCACCCGATTCACCGTTGATCAAGCTGCTCGAGAACGCTTCGGGTAACACATCGGAAACAGTCGCATTCGGCACCGAAGCCGCGCAGATGATGGTGCTCGGCAGTGAATCGGTCGTGATCGGTCCCGGCGACATCCGCGAAGCACACCGCACCGGCGAATTTGTACCTATCCACGAACTTGAGCGCTGCACCGAAATTCTGAGACAATCCATCATGCAACTTTGCTCCCCATAGTTTCATCGGAAAGTGCAATGCTCCGCCTAAATACAGCCTTTTTAGCAATCATTCTTCTGGTTTCGTGTGTCGCGGTTTCGGCCCAGGATCAGAAACCACTCACCAACCAGGAACTCGTCAGTCTGCTTTATCAACTACAGCGCAATCCGGACACGCGCGACGAGCTCATCGAGCAGATTCGCAAACGCGGAATTGGCTTTGCATTGACTGACGGCATGCGCTCGCTCGTTGCGACAAAGAGCGGTAACGATGCGTTACTGCGCCGCACGCTCGAAGAAGCCGAACGCCGCCGTGTGAACCCAACGGCTTCCGCGCTCCCTTCGGAAACTGAAGGCCGCGAACTTCTCGACCGCACGCGCAACGTCACTCTCGCGGCCGCCAACGCGATGCCCGACTTTCTCGTGAAGCAGATCATCAAACGCTCCGTCGCTTACGGCCAAACCGCGAACTGGATCCCGCAAGACAATCTCACGCTCGCGGTCGGTTACCGCGCGAACCAGGGCGAGGAGTACAAGCTGCTGACGATAAACGGAATGCCCGCAGGTCCTGATGTGCAAGCGAGCAGCGATTACAGCAAGTACGTTCCGAAGGGTGCGTCGTCGAGCGGTGTGGAATATATTTCGGCACTCGCGGATGTGTTCAAGCCGGAATCGAAAGCGGAGTTTAAGCTAGTCGATACTGACACGATTCAAACGCGCCGGACAGTTGTTTACGAATACGTGATCAAGAAAGACAACTCGCAGTTGTCGTTGAGTTTGGCTGACACCGGTGCGCGAGCGATTGTCGGATCGCGTGGACGGCTGTGGATCGATCGCGAGTTGGATCGCGTGTTGCGTTTCGAACAGATCGCGACTGAGATACCGCCTGATTTTCCGATCACTGCTGCGAGTAGTCTGATCGACTACGACTGGGTTTCGATCAACGAACGAAAGTATCTCCTGCCGACTCACTCTGAAATACTATTGACGACCGTCAATCCGAAGTTCGTGTTGCAGAGTCGCAACGACGTTCGTTTCCGTAGCTATCAGAAGTTTGGCGCGGAGCTGAAGGTTGTCGATGAAGTCGGTGAAGACGACGACCCGCCGGCGAAGCCAGTCAAGCCACTTCAGCAGGAGCAGGAGCACTAACCAGGAGCACGTTTTACTCCTGCACCTGCCTGCTGCTCCTGCTCCGAGATCTAACCGTCCACTACTGAGGACGCCAAAAGGCCCCTGTGTTCACATTTGTCCACACGCAAAATTCATTGCAAACCTCGAAATCCGCTTTGTTTCTCACGTCCGTACTGTTATGGGCAAATTGGTACAGGCTTTGCTCAAAACATAGGCGATGAAGCCCAGGATTTTGATAGTTGACGACGACTCGGCCATTACGCAGCAGCTCTACTGGACGCTGTGCGACGAGTATGACGTGATAACTGCAAACGACATGCAGACTGCGATTCGACGTGCAACTTTTTATAAGCCCGATATCGCGATACTCGATTTACATATGCCCCCGGACAAAAGTTCCCCCGCGAGTGGCCTGCGTTTGTTGGAATACATTAAAGGCCATCTGTCGCAGTCGCGCGTCTTAATCATGAGTTCCAACAGCGACATCGAAGTGCGAAAGGCGTGTTATGCCGCCGGCGCCGATGGATATTTCGCGAAGCCATTCGAGCTCGAAGACATGCTGGCGAGTATTTGCAAGTTAACTCCAGTACACCGGCTCGAGTTGTTCGCACACATTCTGTGATTTAAGAGATCCGGACGCACCACTCCCTTTGGGCGTCCGTAAAACACCGTAGGTGAAACCCTCTTCATCGAACGGTGTGCTCGATGGCCCCCGCTGACGTTGCCCAACACGAACGCGGGGGCCGTATTTTTTGCGGCTAAATGACTTCTACGAATCTCTCTGCCATAATCCCTCACGTACCTTCTCCGCTAATGAGCGAAGCAACCGACAAAGTGCGTGGCCAGGGCGAGCTGCCACTCTTTCCCCTGCCGGTGGTCCTATTTCCCGGTGTGCCCTTACCACTGCACATTTTTGAGCCGCGCTACCGGCAGATGCTTTCGGATATTCAACTCGCAAAAAATCTTTTTGGCCTGGCTTACTTCGATCCATCGAGTGGGGAGAGTGACGTTCCACCTGCGGGTCACATCGGTTGTGTTGCTGAAGTCACCGAAGTGCAAACGTTTCCCGACGGTCGATCAAACATACTCACGCTCGGTGTGATTCGTTATCGCATGGAGTCGTACGTTGAACGCGGCGATCCTTATCTCGTGGCTCAGGTCAGTTATTTTGAAGACGACGAAGAGGACGAACAGATACTCGCTGCACCATCAAGAGAAGTAGCGGAAACCTTCACGCGCATCGCGCAGGCAGTGCGCACCATTAACGACGAGCGCGCTACGTTGCCTGACATTTCCGATACCGAACCTCAGCGCCTTTCGTTTCTCGTTGCAGCCGCGATGGAGATCGATGCGGAAGTAAAACAGGAACTGCTCGAGCTGCGGTCAACTTCGGAGCGGTTGGAACGACTACGAGCGATGCTCAACATCGCGGTGCAAGGTTACGAAGAACGAGCCCGCATCCACGAACTTGCGAAAGGTAATGGACACGGCGGCAGAAAGATTGAAATTGAATGACTGACGCTGTGAAGGTGCGAGTGTTGTTTTTTGGAGCGGCTCGAGATGTAGTTGATCAGAACCCGCTCGAGATCTCGCTCGCTGCGCCCGCTACCGTTTCGAGTGCGTTTCAGAGTTTGGTCGCGAAGTTTTCCGACCTCGAACGTTTCGGACGATCGTTGTTGTTTGCAGTGAACCAGGAATACGCGACGCCGGACACGATATTGAAAGAGAACGATGAGCTGGCGGTGTTTCCGCCGGTGAGTGGCGGGTCGCACGATTTTTTTGAGTTGACGACTGAGGCGATCGATGTCGGTGAGGTGGCGGGCATCCCGGCGCGCAGCCCGAGCTCCTGGACGGCATCAGCGGTCACGATCGACACCAGGCGGGCAGGCTCTTCAACGACCA
>OBKT01000076.1_pt1 | contig 11257 bp, 5 predicted proteins | sample 1519771 | NCBI WGS metagenome assembly OBKT01 (sample SAMN00737777, study PRJEB22531) | soil metagenome | reverse complement strand
CGGCTGTTCCACAGGTCGCGGTCGTTCTACTGCTCGCGGCTGTTCCACAGCTCTCGGCTGTTCCACCGCTCGCGGCTGTTCCGCTTTCTGGGCAGCCTGCGGAGCTGCATTGCCACGTCCCTGGCCCTCACGTTCATCGCGCACCTGAAACTTTTGCCCCTTCGCGCGATCGGGCGCAGTATTCACTCGCATTGACTTCGCGAGATCCGGACGGAACGGTGGTGCTGCCGGCGTAGTGCTGGTCACCACTGTCGTGTCCCGAAGCTTGCGCGCGATTCCCGGCGGAATGTCGATCTTGCCGCGGCCCCAGGCTGAGTTCACCACTGCATTTCGGAGCGGCGTCAACAGCAACGGATCGAGAACAGGATTAACTGACGCCAGCGCGTTTCGATCGGGCCTGCGCGCTCGTCTCCAATCAAACGTGTCGCGCGTGAAGTCATCGAGACTCACGACTGTTACTGCATTAGGCACGTTCAAGTTCGCAGTGCGCAGGTACAGATCATCGCGAGTCAGGTAGTACGGCTGCCAACTCGTGTTGTAGTAGTGCGGCACGTAAGCGTCGCCTGGTCCAAGTGGCACCCATCCGATCTGGTCCTGGCCGAACGGCATGAACGCGACTAGTGCCGGCGAGTAAACCGGAGTGGTACTGATATTATCAGGAACCCAGTACCAGCGATCGCCGACAAACGCCCAGCGCCCGTAGTGATAAGGTGCATAGCCCCAGGGCTCGGTCGAAACCCAGGTTGGACCATACGGATAATCTGAATACCAGTAACCCGTCTGATAAGGCGACCAACCCGCATCGACTCGCGGCGCCCAACAGTTTCCATAGCCGTCGACGTTGCGCCAATCGCCGTAGTAATCGAGATCATAGAGGCCGGGGATATATGAATTGACGTACTGGTAACTGACGTTCCGACGATAAGGATCGAAGTAATACGGATCGCTTAAATACGTGTTGTAGTCGCGATAGCGACCATCGTAGTAACGCGGATACTGGTAGCCGTAATAGTCGTCAACCAGGTAACCCGCATCGCGGCCGTTGATTTGTGAAAGAACGACGTCGGCGGCAGTCGTACCGACGAGCGTGAGCAATTCACCTTTACTGATTTGTCCACTGCCGCCGAGACCGACGACCTGGGCCAGACCACTCAACGCCGAGATCAATACCTGACCATTGCTGATGCCGACGTTGTACAGACCAGGTTGCTGAAAATCGACTGCGCCATAAGGCGTCGCCACTTCAAACAGGTCACCTGGATCCAGGTAGCCGACGTCAAACATCGCCGAGCCGTCGCGCAGTGCTAACTGCGTGCGATCGTCGTTGAGTGCGAGAACGTCGAGCGAAGTGTTTGGATTAAGGCGCGCGAAATTGCGTCCGGTAAAAGCCAAACTCGCATGCGCGTTCTCACGCGTGTAGATGCGATCGCCGACTGAAAACGGTTGATTGTCGGTGGCCGGAATCCACTGTTCATTCTCCGCGTTCTGTGCGTTTGTGTTGTTGAGTGCAACTTCGCCTTCAACGCGTTGAATGCGAGCAGCGCTCGGCAGTGCGTTAGCCGACGCCGTTTGCTCGTGCTTCATCCACATTGCGACGCCGAGGCCTGCCAACACGGCACACACCAACGCGACAATGACGAGGTGTGGCCACACTTTCAGATTGTTCATAACAGCCCCCCTCATTTCGTTATTCGTTAGAAATTTGGCAAGCACCATGCCGGACGGCAGACCAGCGTTTATCGGCGTTTAATGTGCGTTTCTTAACCCATATCGTGGACAGGTGAATCAAATCGTCTCGGAAACCTACATCGTTGTTCTACTTTCTGCGCCGATCAACGTGGAATGGTGCTTGCCATGAATTGCAGCGTCGACTCTCTCTCCGCCGGCAAATAAGAAAGGGACCTTTGATGAACACGACTTCTTTAAGAAAACTGGGATTGTCACTGACGATATCCGCCGCGTTGTTGGGAGCGAGTGACCTTGCCAACGCGCAGGGTAGACGCGGCCGCGGTGAGGAGCGGAGTCAGGAAAATCAAGCGGCGCGCGAACAGCGCCAGCAGCAACGTCAACAAGAACAAGACAGCCGCCGGCAGGCCAGACAGGAGCGCCAGGCGACTCAACAAACGCAGCGCCAAAGTGATCAGCAGCAACGGTGGGAACAACGGCGCCAGCAACAGCAAAACGATAGTCAGCAGCGCCAGCAGCGTTGGGAACAACAGCGACAGCAGCAAGTTCAGCAGTCGCAGGAACGCCAACAGCGCTGGGAACAGCAGCGACAACAGCAGCGCAACGACCAGCAGCGACAGGAGCAGATCCGTCAGTCGCAGGAACGCCAGCAACGTTGGGAACAACAGCGACAGCAGCAGGTTCAGCAGTCGCAGGAACGTGAACAACGTTGGCAGCAACAGCGCCAGCAGCAACAGCAACAGCAGGAATGGCAACGTCGGCAGCAGTCAGACCGCGATCGCGATCGTGATCGAAACTGGAACGATCGTCGCGACAATGATCGGCGTGATAACGACCGTCGCGATAACGACAACAACTGGCGTCAACGCAATTGGCGACAGGAACAGGAACAGCGCGCGAGCCGCTATCGCGACGATTGGCAGCGGCGGCAGAACTACCTGAACCAGCGTCAGCGTGTGCTCGAGCAGCAGCGACGTCTAAACCAGTTGCGCTACCAGCAGCGTTACCTGGACCAACTGCGTCGTGACCAGTTGCGCTTGCAACAGTGGCGCTACAACGACTATGGACCATACAACTATCGCTATCGCCGGGGCAGCAGCTACTACGAAACGAACCGCTACGGCGCGGAGATGCTGCAACGCGCGATTAATGATGGTTATCAGCAGGGCTTCTACGCTGGACAGGCAGATCGTGAAGACGGTTATGGTTTTAGTCCTGAAGAGGCTTACGGCTATCAGGATGCGAGCTACGGATACGATGCCTACTACGTAGATTTGGGCGAGTATCAGTACTACTTTCGTGAAGGGTTCAGGCGTGGTTATGAGGACGGTTACTACAGCCGCTCACGCTACGGCCGCTACTCGAATGGAAGCTACAGCATCCTGGGAACGATCCTCGAGAGCATCCTTGGATTGACTCTGTTGAACTAGATCTAAGCCGCGGATTCACGCGAAAAAACACGGATAAGAAATCCGCGTTCATTTGCGTGAATCCGCGGCTGTTTTTGTAAAAGTCCACTGATAATTTATCCCGAGCGATTCGCCGAGCGGATCCTTGCCGGTGCCACTGATCTTTTTTCCATCATCCGAAACCTTGCCCACGTCTTCGCCGAGATCCCAGCCTTCGCCACTCAACACTTTTGTTTGCGACATCGTCAACGTTCGTGATGCGGAGTCGTAAGTGCCTTTGAAGGCAACGCGAATGGTGCCCTGTTGCAACTCGCCGTCGAACGAGTTGCCATTCTGATTTTTGATCACGAGCTTGGTGGCGGAACCGAGTGGTCCATAGGTGCCCGCCCACGTACCCTTGAGATCCACAGTCGAAGTTGGAACAACTACAGGCGGCGGCGTGCTGTTCTGATTTTGTACCTGCACAGCCGTGTCGCGACTCGCCTTCATACGCGAAACCACATAATTGATCCCAATCACAATGCCGACGATCAGAACGAGTACGACGAACACTCCGGCAGCGGCGGCAATCCACTTTAACGGCGAGTGTCGCGACGTAGATGGAGCCGGACGACGGATCACCGGCGCCTTCAACGCTTTTTGCAAATCGCTTCCAAAGGCAATCGCGTCCGGCTGGCGCTGGTTGCGATCCTTCGCTAGCGCGCGCATGCACACCGACTCGAGTGCAGGAGAGATTTCGAATGATTGCGGAATAAGTGGCGGTTGTTCGTGCAAGTGCTTCGAGATCAGTCCGGCAAGGTTATTGGCGCGAAACGGCGGATTGCCGGTCAGCATTTCGTAAAACATCGCTCCGAGACTGTAGACGTCAGCACGCGCGTCCAACTCCTCGCCACTGCACTGTTCCGGCGACATGTAATACAACGTGCCGAGAACCGTGCCCGTTTGCGTCAACGCTGTCGCTGCGACGTCGCGCACTTTCGCGAGTCCGAAGTCGACGACCTTCGCCGTTTCTTCGTCACCTTCATGACTCGGCGGCACGACGATCACGTTGTCGGGCTTGAGATCGCGATGCAACAGCCCGCGACGATGCGCCACGCCAACTCCGGCGCAGATGTCGTGCATTAGGTGAACAGCGCGCGCCGGCGACATACGCCCGTTGCGTTGCAGGAGCTGGCGGAGCGACGCACCCTGCACCAGCTCCATCACGATGTAGGCTTCACTTCCGTTGCTCGTCCCGTCGTTAAAATCGTGAATGGTGACGACGTTTGGGTGCCGGATCATCGCGGCTGTGCGCGCCTCGCGGCGGAAGCGCTCGAGTGCGTGTTTCTCGCGCACGAGATCGCGATGCAGGAGTTTGACTGCCACCTCATCGCCGATGTGAAGACGTTCGGCACGAAAGACTGAACCCATGCCGCCTTCGCCGAGACTCTCGATCAGCTTGTATTTCGAATCGAGGATCAGACCGACGCGCGCATCCGGATGATGATCATCTGTCGATCGCGGCGTGTTCGGGTTTGTTTCCTGCTGTAGATCGATCTGAGTTGTGGCGTCACTCGAATGCCGCGCAGTCGGCAGACCGCAACGCGCGCAGAATTGCGCGTCGTCAGCCAATTCATGTTGGCAACTGTCGCACTTCATTGAAACTTCATCGCAAAACCTTTGCGCCGGATGCTGTTCACGCAGCTCGTGTCGATGTCTTTGTTAGTTCCGCGCTCGACAAACTCGCGTATGAGATTGTCGATGCACGCGATTCCTTCGAGCCCACCGAGACCGTGCGCGCCGTGCGGCACGACGACCTGAAGACTATTCTTCAGTGTCTGCGCGACAGAGTTGCCGTTTGACGGCGGAGTCACCGGATCCCACTCGCCCGTCAGAATCAAAACCGGAACATCCGATCGCACTGCTTGAGCGTAGTCGCGTTCGATCGTTGCGCGCGGCCAGAGTTCGCATGCTTCTCGCTGTTGTCGCAGTCGATAGTCGCCGAGAAAAGTGTTCGCTGCGATTCGTTCGCCTTCACCGGGTTTGATCCACGGAAAGTCTTCGGCGCACGTGACCGAGAGATACATTCCATTGCTGCCGGTACCGACGAGGTTCACTCGAAATTCGAGCGCGGCGCGGGCCAGAGGACCAAAATTGCCTTGCGACGCGAGATGGATCATGAGTGGAACACGACTCGCCGGAACTGGACTGTAAAGCATGTAACGAATCGCTTCCGCGGCGAGGTCGCGAGAGAGCTTTACTTTGACACGTTCAGTCGAACGCGGCTTTTGGATCTCAACCTCGACTGGACCTTTGATGAGTTGCGCGAGCACGGCCTGTGCTTCGGCCTTCACATTTGGAAACGCGGTGTTGCACTGCTGATCCGCGACGCACTCGGAGAGAACGCCTTGCAGCGCGCGTTCAGTGTCCCGCGGGAAGTCACGCGGCATTAATTGGTTTGTCGGTGAGACACCTTGCAGTATCGCGGTGCGCACGTGTTGGGGATGACGTTTCAGGTACGTTAGTGCCGCGCGGGTTCCGTAAGAGCCGCCGAAGAGATTGATCCGGTCGTAGCCAAGTGCGGCGCGAGCATCGTCGATGTCGTCCATCGCGATCGTGGTGGTGTAGAGCTTTAGATCGGCTTTGGGTTCGAGTTGTGTGCGGCACTTGCGAATGTCTTCGAGTGGAAAGAAGTAGCCGAAATAGCTCTGAAGATCGTTCGCATCGAAGAAGTTGCAATTGAGCGGGTTTGAGCCGCCGGTGCCGCGTTGGTCCACGAAAACCAGATCGCGATGCTCGCGGATCTTTGCGAAGATTTGCGCTATGCCGGGTGAGTCTTCAGTCGCGGACGAGCCTGGACCACCTGCGAAGTAGAAGAGTGGATCGGGCTCGCGTTGTGCGCCCGTGGCTGGGAGGACGACGATGTTCAGGTTGATCTTGCGGCCTTTGCGCGCGGCGCGGTCTTCGTAGACTTCAATCGTCCCGCACTTCGCTTTGCCCTGAACTCCCCGAACGTCACAGTCATTCAGGATGAGCGGCTTTGAACCGTTCTGCCTGACCGCGCTCGCGCTGTGGAGAGTTAACAGGAGCGCAAGTAGTGAGTAGCGAAGTGTTGTAATCATTGCATGTTCCTTGATGCAAGAGTGAGTTTCACGCAAAAGGCGCAAAGCAGAGCCCGCAAAGCCGCAAAGAAGAAACTGCGCCTTTGCGTCTTCCTTTGCGTGAAATATCACCGCGACGCCCAGCGCCAGACGGGTAGATCGAGTGCGCCGGCGCCTACGACCTTCGTCTCGCCAAACTCCTTTTCCAATCTTACCGAATTGCAGTCGTCCTGCTCTTCGAGTGCTTCGATCAACTTCGCTGCGTGCGTCACGACCAACACCTGCGATCTTTCGGCGGCACTCGCGATCAAACGTCCCAACGGCGGCAACAGATCCGGATGAAGACTGGTCTCCGGTTCATTCAACACAAGCAACTCAGGCGGTCGCGGCGTCAATAGCGCCGCAATCCAAAGCAGGTAACGAAGCGTGCCGTCAGACAACTCCGCCGCTCGCAACGGACGCAGAAGTCCATGCTGATGCATCGCAATTTCAAACCGGCCCTCTAAATTTAATACCTCAATCGACGATTTCGGAAAGGCGTCGTCAACTGCTTCCGCTAACGCTTCGGGATCACCGATCTCCAGGATTGTTTGTAGCGCCGCCGCCATGTCTGCGCCATCGTTGCTGAGCACCGGCGTGTGCGTGCCGATCTGCGGCAGACGCGCGGGCGCATCAACGTCCGTGCGGAAGTGATCGTAGAAACGCCAGGACCTAATTTGTTCGCGCAACCTGAGCATCTCCGGAGCATTTCGTGGATCGGCAAACTGCGTCAACATGCTGTCGAAACTCGAGAGTTCGTACGCCAGTACATCCCAATCGCCTTCACTGTTTCGGGAACGAACTACTGCCGCATGACGCTCGACCAGCAACGCCGCAGGCCGCAGCACTGGACCAGCCCAGATGGTTTCAGTCTTGATCTCCGGATCGAGAGCGAATGCCGATCTGCTCGGAGATGGTAAACCAAGATCGATTGCATATCCGAACTCATCACCCGCGAAACCGAGCCGCAGGTTCGTGCGTTCTTTCCGAATCGTGCCCTCGACTTTGTGTTCGCCACGTTTAACTGCGCGTCCGAGGCTCTCTGGTCCAGCCCAAAGAGTTGACGGCAATCCGCCTTCGCGCGCCAGGGAGGGAATCACACCGCCCTGAGCCGTATCTGCCAGCAGACGCAACGCGCGATAGACGCTCGACTTGCCGCTGCCGTTCGGACCCGTGATCAAGTTGAGACGCTGAAGTGGAACGATCAGATTTCGGAGCGATCGGTAGTTCGCGACGGCGAGCGTTCTTAGCATGTGGATAGGCTAACAAAATGTCTCAGCCACAAAAAGGCACATAAGGCACAATAGTGGTCTGAATTGCTGCGACTTTGCGCGTTTCATTTGGAACACATATCATTCCGACCCGTTCATCCCCCCGGAGATCCAGATGAGTTCTGTCGAACCAGAACGCATGCTTCTGCACTATCGCATCATCAACAAAGTTGGTGAGGGCGGTATGGGCCAGGTCTATCGCGCCGAGGACACCAAACTCGGCCGCTACGTCGCTCTCAAACTGCTCGCGCCCGAAGCGACTCGCGATCAAACCGCCAAACGCAGGCTTCTGGCGGAAGCGCAGTCGGCGTCAGTCCTGAATCATCCGAACATCGTCACGATCTACGCGATCGAGGAAGCCGACGGCGTCGACTTCATTGTGATGGAGTTTGTTGAAGGCGAAACGTTGACTTCCCATCTCGCGGTCAACGGCGCCCTGCCACTCACGTCACTGCTGGATATCGGCATTCAGATCGCTGACGCACTCGAAGAAGCGCACTCCGCCGGACTGATTCATCGCGACATCAAACCCGGAAACATTCTGCTCACGCCAAAGGGCGTAGCGAAAGTTACAGACTTCGGACTCGCGAAGATGGTCCGACTCAGCACAGATGAAATCGATCGCGAAGCGTTAACACTCGCTGCAAATCTCACCGGGCCGGGAATCGTCCTCGGCACGGCCGCCTACATGTCGCCGGAACAAACACGCGGCGAGCAGCTCGATCTGCGTTCCGAGATCTTTTCACTCGGCAGTCTGCTTTATGAAGCCGCGACGCGAACGCGCGCGTTTGCTGGTCCAAGTGTGCTCGCGATCATGCACGCCATTGCCGCTGTCGATCCGGCGCCACCCAGCAAGTTGCGACCGGAACTGCCACGTGAATTCGATCTCATCATCGAGCGCGCACTCGCCAAAGACAAAACGCGTCGTTATCCATCAGCGCGTGAGATGTCAGATGCACTGCGCAGTCTTCGCACATCGATAACCGGTACGTGGTCGGGAATACCGATAGTTTACGATCCCGACTTGATCGATCGTTCAGGACCACAGTTTGTCGGTCGCGCTCCAGAGATAACAAAACTCGAAGGTCTTTTGCAGCAGGCAATCGAAGGCACCGGTCGCATTGTTTTCATCACCGGCGAGCCGGGCATCGGCAAGACTTCGCTTTCAGACGAGTTTCTGCGGCGCGCGCGTAAACATCGAACGGGCTTCCTGATCTCTCGCGGGCGTTGTGTCGAGCAGTACGGCACCGGCGAGGCATACCTTCCTTTTCTCGATGCGATGGGTGAACTGCTCCAGGCGCCCGGTCGCGAACGCATCGCGGCGGTCATGCGAACTTACGCACCAACGTGGTGCATGGAATTGCCAACTGCGTTTGCGTCGAGCGGATCACTCGAGAAGTTACAACAGGAGACTATCGGCGCGACCAAGGAACGCATGATGCGTGAGATGGGCGACGCGCTCGGGATGCTGGCATCTGCGTCACCGGTGGTTTTGTTGCTGGAAGACTTGCACTGGGCCGATCCGTCGAGCGTTGATTTGTTGCGGCATCTGTCGCAACGCATTGCTACGCAACGTCTGCTCATCGCGGGCACGTTTCGTCCGGAAGACATCGAACGTAGCGGGCATCCGCTCAAGCATTACAAAGCTGAGATGCAGGCGCACAACCTCTGTGATGAGGTGGCCCTGGGTGCGTGGAGTCGCGAGCACATCGCCGAATACGTCGATGCAACCTTCTCACCGAATGACTTTCCTTTAGATCTAACTTCACTCGTTCACGAGAAGACTGAAGGTCACCCGCTGTTCGCCGCTAATCTCTTGCAGTATCTCGGCGAGCAAGGCGATCTGTCGAAGGTGAATGGTCGTTGGACCCTCGTTAGACCACTCTCTGAAATGGATTTGGTCGCGCCCGAGAGCGTGCGCGCGATGATCAGCAAGAAGATGGATGCGCTCGATCCGGAAGAGCGGCGCTCATTGCAGTTTGCCAGCATCGAAGGCACGGAGTTTCTTTCGAGCGTAACCGCGAAACTGCTCGATGTTGATGAGATTGATCTTGAAGAGTCGCTCGCGCGCATCGCCAAGAGTCACCGGCTGATCGACATCCAGGGTGAAGAGGAGTTGCCTGATGGCACTCTCGCGACGCGTTATCGCTTTTCGCACGCGCTTTATCAGAATTTTCTCTACAGCGATCTCGTCAACAAGCGCCGCGTCAGGTTGCACCAGCAAGCGGGCGAACAGTTGCTTAGTCACTACGGCCACCGCGCGCCGCAGATCGCGACTCAACTGGCCCTACATTTCGAACAGGGACGCGACTTTCCACGCGCGATCGAGTATCTGATTCACGCCGGAGATCATGCCGCGAAGCTTTACGGGTACGCCGAGGCCGAAGAGCACTACACACACGCGCTTAATCTGGTTGAAAAGCTTCCAGACGCCGAACAAGCGCCACAATTTGCGACGCTCTACCACAAGCGCGGCACTGTCAATCACGCCTTGAGCAACTTCACTCAGGCTGCCAAAGACTTCGCCGATATGCTCGACCAGGCGCGCGTGTTGAACTCCCTCGAGCTTCAATCGACTGCCCTTAACGCGCTCACGATGACGTTGTTTTTCTCACACCGTCTCGACGAGATGGTCGCGCGCGCAAACGAAGCCCTCGAAGTTGCAGAGCAAGCCGGCAGCGAAAAGCTCAAGGTCGATACGATATTTTTGATGGGTCTCAAGCATTGTTGCTACGGCGACCTGAAAGAGGCGAAGAGATTGTTGGACGAAGCGATTTCCACGTCGAGAAGACTCAATCACAAACCCGGCTTGTGCAGTGGGTTGACGTGGCGCGCCTGTTTGCACTTCTTCCAAACGGAGTATGCGCTCGCAATCACGGCGATAAACGAAGCGATGCAACTCGCTTCCGAACTGCGGGACGGTTTTCTGTTGTTGACGTGTTTCTTTTTCCGCGGCTTGTCGCAGGGAAACCAGGGAAAGATGTCCGCGTCACTCGCAACGTTGAATGAAGCGATGGATAAAGCACGTCGCAACGGTGATCTCTTCTGGCACCCGCGCTTTCCGAATTGCATCGGCTGGATTTATCGCGAGCTCTATGACTTCGAGTCGGCGCACAAGTACAACGAAGATGGAATTGAAGTCTCGCGACGTCATCACGTGCTCGAAGCCGAAGCCAATTCGTTAATCAATCGCGGTATCGATTGCACACACGCGGGAGCGCATCAGGAAACGGCCGCAGCGTTTCACGAAGTGCGAGACATCTTCGAACGCGATGCATGGTTTCGCTGGCGATACAACATTCGCTTCGAAGCAGCGATGGCCGAGCACTGGTTGAGTCAGGGTGACCTCGGTAAGGCGCGCGAGTATGTAGATCGTTTATATGCGACCGCAACTGAGCACGAGGTTCACAAGTACATTGCCGTCGCCCATCAACTCATGGCGAAGATCGCGATTGCAAACGGCGAGCTCGCGGAAGCAGAGAAGCACTTCGACGCAGCGCTCGCTGAACTGGCGAACTATCCCGCGCCGTTAGTCACGTGGAAAGTTCACGCCGCACGCGCGCGTCTCAAGTCACAACTGGGTGACGCACCCGGCGCGCAGGAATCCTCCGCACGCGCGAAAGAGATCGTCGACTTCATCGCCGCGAACGTTAACGATGAGAAGTTGCGCGAGACGTTTCTAAAAGCGGCATTCATAACACTGTGAGCGGGGGCAAGCCACCCTTCCTGACTTGTTCCAGCTACGGGGTCTGAATCGCTTTAAATAGAACAA
>OBKT01000075.1_pt1 | contig 11369 bp, 4 predicted proteins | sample 1519771 | NCBI WGS metagenome assembly OBKT01 (sample SAMN00737777, study PRJEB22531) | soil metagenome | reverse complement strand
CATTTGCTTTTCTGGTCCAATCACGAAAAAGTTGTGGCCGGCGATGTCTTTGCCCTTCATTCCATAGCCCGGAAAGATAAGCTCAAAGACAGTATCTTTGCGTCGATAGAGCTCTGCTGAGAGATCCGGAATCTTTTTCGCATCCAAAATCGCGCGGCGGAAACGCGTCACCACTTCCGGTGTGACTCCATCAGCCATGTTTGACGCCATCGCTTCACCACGAGCCTCGTATGGCGCCGAGGCGCGCGAACTAAATGTGAGCGCGATCACATACTCAGCCAGCGGATCACTCATCGGCCGCTTAACTTCACCGATCGCGAAACGTAACGTTTGCGGTAGTTCAGGTGTGCGCTCAGCGTAGTAACTGATCAATCCCGAAGCGGGACTACTCGCGATACCGTTACTGTAAGCCAGGCCGGCGCCAATCGTTTTATTGAAAACTGAATGCGCGCCGCCGCCGGAATAAAGTTTCGAAGCGAGAAAGTTCAGAATAGCGTCGCGACTCGTGTCGTCATACGTAACGAACGCGGCGCTGTTCAGCATCACTCCGCCTGACATGTTTGGCGCCATCAAGCCCACGTAAACCGGCGCCTTTGCGTCCGCCCGACGAGCCGCCAACCGCGCTTCGATCAACCGCTCGTTGCCATACTTTGCTTTAACGAAATTGCCATTGTCGAAACCGGCAAGCACAGATTTGTAGGCCGGCTCCAGTTTTTGTTTTAGCGCGAGCGAGCCTATGTAGAACATCCGCGTGTTGTGCGAATTTACGATCCGGCGACGCACGTTTTCGAGGTCCGCGAGAGTCTTTTCCGGCGTTTGCGCCAGGTCCCGGCGCATTTCGTTGCACAGGTAACTCCAATCAGAAGCGAGCGTTGAATCGGGAAAATCGCCGAGCGTTTGCGACAGATCCGTTGCGGCATCGACCGCGAGAGCCTTCGCCGTCGGCGGTAGTTTATCCATTTCGTCGACGAACGATTTCAGACTTGGTGACACACTCTGGCTCTTGTCTCCACCCATCGCACCGAGCATCGCCTTCAGTTCATCACGCGTGCCTTTTGCTGTTGCGAGACTGGAAAGAAACGCGTCAATTGCCTTGCTGTTTTCTTCATCGCCAGCACTCTTCAGCATCCAGCGAAGCCGCTGGACATTGTGAGCCTGAGTCAGGAAGGAAAACGCTGAAAGAAAAAGCGGATTGTCCTGATAGCGATACGCCTCCGCGGGATTGCCGACCCAGGACTCTTCTTGTCCCTGCATGCGCCGTCGTAATCCGCTCAGTTGCTGATCGACTACATCACGAATGCGTGGCAGATTTTCTTTACGCCAGTTTGGACTACTTAGAACCAGATTCATCCACGCCACAGCGCGTTCAGATTCCGCCGCATCGTTACCCGCGCCACGCACGGTTAATTCATATCGTTGCGTTACCGGTGAACCCGTAAACGCAACCTGAAGGCTAAGAATCTCCTTACGAATCATTTCGGACATGTCCTCGTAAGTGATTGCCTTGCCGTCTTTGATCACGCCGACGCCGCGAAGCAGATCGGGAAGAGACGAAACGTAGACGAGATCTTTTTCCGGAACCGCGTATAGTCCCAACACAATGCCTGTCGTTGCGCCAGTCATGTTGTCGAAACGTGCAACTCCGAGTTTCACATTCCCGACAGACGTTTCGGTGTAATCAATCTGATCGTCATTTGTCAGCGGCGGATTTTCGATGAACTTTGCATCGCTGGTCCTGGCGAGTTTCTCGAGCTCAGCGGTGGTCGCGTCGTAATCAGCTTTGTAGCGTTTGATAGCTTCCTGACCGTCGGTCACGTTGTATTTCTTCTTAAGCTCATCGGTTTGCGCGTCGGCCCGTGCTTTTCGTTCGGCCTGATCCTGCTGAATGAGTTGCGGATTTGCGTGGGCCACCGCGACGTAGGGTTTTGTGTCAGCAAATTTCCATTTGGCCAGATAATCACGCCAGAAATTCTTACCACTCGCAAGCAAACTCTCCGCTTGTTCGACCTGGGGTTTCATCGTAACTGACTTTCGGAAATCGCTCTCCTCATTCAGATGTCTTGTTTGCCATATCCAACCGTACCCATTACTGCCGTTGCGGAAACCGAACCCGGGCGGTGTGTTCACAAACTTGGAGAGATCGCGGCGATAAGCCGTCAAAGCGTTGCGGAAGCGATCGTTGAACTCCTTTAACTCGGGCGAACCATCCTTGAATGCCGCAATACGAGCAAATTCCTCCATGATCTTTTCGCGAATTAGGGTGGCTTTCTCTGCGTTGAGATTTGTCGCCGGCACGTCGGATAGACCGATATAAACGGGAGTGCCAGGTGAATCGTCAGCGTAGCTGTACACACCTTTCGCGCCCGTATCGAGCTCACGTGTCTTGCTGTCGATAAACTTCTTGTAGAGATTCGTATTTGCGTCGCCCGCAAAGACGGATAGAAAGTTATCGAGTAGAACTTTTTCGGTTAAGCTGAGTTTGAGCGTTGCCGGATAGCTGAAGAGTATGGGCGATGGCTGTTCGGAGTTTTGGTTCGGATATTCGATGACGCGAATTGTTCCTGGTTCCGCCGACTTGGGAACCGGAAGCTTTTCAAAACTCATGTAGTCGCGCTTTGCACTGACCGGCTCGGCTTTGTTGAACATCGCATCGAGACGTGTCAGCACAATGTCAGGCGTCATGTCTTTCGGCACGGACACGATCGCGCCCATGTTTCCGAGGTGATAGTTAGCATCGTGATAACGCTTGATGTCTTCGGCTGTCATTTTCCGAATGCCCTCGGGTGCGCCGCCGGCGTTGAACGACAGCGGATGCGCCGGGCCATAAATCAGCCGCTGTGAATTGTCATAGAGTCGCCAATTGGGGTTGTTCATCGAGCTGGTCATCTCATTGTAGACCGAGCCTTTTTCTTCGAGCCGGAGTGACTTGTCAGGGTTTTCAGTAACGCCCCAATTGCGTACCTCGCGGCGCACTTCCTCTTCGGTGTAGTCAGGATGCAGTAATACCGTCATGTATTCATTGAACACAGCGTAGAACGACTCGGCTCCTCCGGCTGTATTGAACTGGTAGTCAGTGAAGGTTTGATAAGTCGAAGCGTTCGATTGCGTCAGCGACATGTTTTGCAGAACGTTGATATTTCGGCCTTTGTTACCCTTGCCGATCAGAAGGTGCTCCTGCGTGTGCGGCTCACCCATATCAGAAACTGTAAATGTGTTGGTGTAAATGAAGGCCTGCGGGACGGATTGGATCTGAAGCAGGTCAAGTGTAAATCCTGTTCGCAAATGTACGAACCGGCCGCCGAATGGTTTGTCCGTGGCGTCAAGATAAATGGCGTCGGTACGAAAACCATGAACGGTCTGTCCTTTGGTGAAAGCCGCGTATGGGTTCGGATCGCTGGTCTGAGCAAGTGTCCGAGGTAACTGTGTGGCGGCAAGAGCGAACAGTAAAAGAGCACACAACGAACTTCGATATTGCAACTTCATCATCATCTCCGATTTGTAAGGGATGGCTACCTGAGCAACTTTAGGGTGACCTCTGGGCGGTCGCCGCTATGATTAGCCTCGTGCAAATCATAACTTATGTTGTTTTAATTAGGCGGACGTTTTTTCTGATTCTGATCTTTATACGATTAAATGGATACCATCTCTTCACGAATGTATTAATCTGATGAGCACGTCCATCACGTCAGAAACGAAACCGCGGTTAGTGCCACTTCAGTGCGTCAACTGTAACGCGCCGCTTGTAGTGATCGATGCACCGTCGATCGTCTGTCGTTTTTGTAACGCCATCAATGTTGTGCAGGAGATCTATCGTGAAGAGCTTCGGCTCACGCGCGAGCTGGATTCAGCAACCCGTCAAGCTGCTGCGCAGTGGTTGCGACTCGCGCGCATCAAGGTGCCACGCTCGTTGTTGATCTGTGCCGCGAGTGCGCCTTTCGTGTTACTGACTGGTGGTCTCGCGATTCTTCTGATCGCTGCGCTGTTGCGAGTGGTGAGTGTTCATGCACTTCCAGGTTTGTTGGCGTCCGTTTGGCTAATACTGGTTCCCGCGCAACTGCTCGCTGCAAGCGTCGCGATGAAAAATATTCTTGTGAGTGGTGCGGCGAATGTCGGTGTAGCGTTCGCAGCATCGCCGCCTTCGGCTCCCGGCGAGCCGCCGAATTGTCGTCAGTGTGGTGCGCCACTCTCCGTTGGACCAGATGATGTTGTAGTGCGTTGCGTTTACTGCGAAGCCGAAAGCATTGTGCAACTCGACAAGCTCGCGATGGAAACTTTGCGGACGCGAGTCGGGTCGGCCCAGGCGAGCCTCGCGCAAGCAATGAGTGCGCTTACCAAACACGCCAGGCTCGCCAGCCTTGAGACACGCGGACGCACGTACGTGATTGCCGGCCTGCTGGTATTGCCGCTCATCTGGTCGTTCGTCCAATCGTGGAATTCGAGTTACTGGTCACTGCTTATCGCGCTCGATGTGTTTGTGCTGACGATGTGCGTGTTGTGGAGCATACGTGAAGCATTTCTTCCACCGGTCACGATCGAAGAACTCGAGACGATATTAGGAAGTTCCACCGAGAGTGATCACGACAAACCACGAACACCGGGCACGCGCGGCTGGTACGACAACGCCAACGATCGAGTGAACTTTATCGTCCCAGTTCTTGTGACGTTGATGTTCGTCGCAATTCAGATCATCGTGTTGAGAAATAGTAATAGCTGATACTTTTCGCGCGCATTCTTCGCGTTAAAAATTGATATTCCGCGAAAGGACCAACACCTCATGCGAAGCATTCGTTATTTCGTGCTCACTCCATTCGTACTGCTCGTATTCGCCGTCTCAACCTTTGCACAGCAGCCGTTTAATAAGAATGAGTTTGCGGCGAGAAGAGCGAAGCTTTTCGAGAAAATTCCCGACGGCATCGCAGTGGTTTTCGCAGCCAAAGGACAGAACTATCCAATCAAGTTTCGCCAGGCGCCCGATTTTTATTATCTTACAGGGATCGAGGAACCCGGCGCGGTGCTGGTCATGAGTGGACCAGGCAAGAGCTCATTCCTTTATGTACCCAAACGTTCTGAGCCGCAGATTCGCGCCGAGGGTGCCGGAATCTGGCAGGTGGACAAAAAGGAAGAAGTTTACGGACTGACACGAGTACAACCGATCGAAGAATTTCTTCCGATGTTTGCTTTTTTGGGCTCACGCGCGAAGAAGCTTTACATGATCACGGGCTCGCAGGGGAATGTTCAGAATGCGCGCGAGGAGCTGGACTACTACGAAGCGCTTGAAACTTCTCAATCTGTTCTCGGAGGCCTCACTGAAGCAAAGAGGACGATTGGTTTGATTCAGCAGATGGTTCCGCAACTAACCCTACAACCTTTGAATCCATTGTTGGATGAGATGCGGTGGATCAAGTCGCCTTATGAAATCGAGTTGATTCGAAAGAGTTCCCAGATCGGCGCTGAAGGCGTGAAAGAGTCAATGAGGGGAACGCGACCAGGAATGTACGAGTATGAAATCGAAGCTGCTGCTCGGTTCGTTTATACCAAGCGCGGCGCACGCGGTGATGCTTTCCGGCCGATCGTTGCGTCGGGACCAAACACGATGACGCTGCATTACTCGGCAAATAATCGTCAGATGATGGATGGCGAGGTTGTTTATATCGATTACGGCGCCGACTACGAGTACTACACTTCCGATGTCACGCGGACGTGGCCGGTGTCAGGTCGCTTTACACCTGACCAGGAGAAGATGTACCGGTGCATTCTCGAGGCGAGAGAAGCCATCATCGCTGCGATGAAACCGGGAGTGACGGTCAATCAGTTGAAAGACGTTGCCGAAGAGGTATACAAGAAACACGGATTCGGTAAAGAGTTTCAGGCACTCGGGCGCTACATCGGTCATACGATCGGAATCTCAGTCCATGATGTTGACCCGCGTGATAACAACCGTCCACTTGAGGCGGGCGTCGTCTACAACGTAGAACCATTACTCGAGTTTCCCGATAAAAAGATTCACATGCGACTCGAAGACACAGTGCTGATTACACCAACCGGCGCGGTGAACATGACGGCAGGCGCCCCTGCCAGTCTCGACGAAATCTATGCACTCATTCGCGAGAGTGCGCTCAGTCTGAGACAGTAAGTGTAATTAGATAGACCTCACACGAAACAAAAAAATTGCCTCAACTCTTTGGCTATGATACATTCCGCCGTCTCAAGCCAAGGGTTGTTAGGTCCTGTCTTTACCTCTAGCAATTAGCTCAACGTTCAGAAGGTTATTCCGGGTTCTGACTTTGCGGTAAGCCTCGCTTGCTCTCAACTTAGACAGCAGCGGCCTCACTAGTAGCCGTTCTGCTAACAATCTCAGTCTGTTCATCCTTAAGGAGAAAACGAGAAATGAAAAAGCTTTTCCCCTCAAGTTCAAGACTATTTATAACAGCGTGTCTCCTCGCAATGAGCGCTGCGATGATTATTGTTCTTGATCCATGGCAACAACCAGTTCTCTCTGGCACTAACAATTTGCCGCCGGCGCAGGCGACTCCGACGCCTTACCCATGCTCGTCGGTTGCAACCTGCCCTGACGCACCCGTCACCACCATCACTTCGTCACAAGTTCCCTGCGACGTGTGTATTCCGTCGTCGTTCCCGGGGCCGGACAATGCGATCGCATTTTTCGACGACTATTCGTGGCGCAGTTTTATCGCGCTCGTCTGGCCGGCTCTCGAAGGACATCGTGGCGTACCAGACACTACGAAGACAGTTGATGGTGCGGGACCAAGAGTCTTTGAGACTTACAAAGGACTTTGGGAACTCTTCCATTTTGATGGTTCAGCACCTACACCGTGGAACTCCTACGATCCACCGGCGATGAATGCCTGTGGAGTAGAAACTGGCTTTAATGATCTCGTGCTGGCGTCGTTCTCGAAGTTCAGTGATCTGGGCCAGGCCGGCTTTGGCAAATTGGTCGGGCCGTTAGTGGCACAGAATCAGACTTATGTCAGCTACCTCACCGCGTACAATCAAGTCGAGTTTGACCAGATCACCAGCAACGGTTGGTACCTGAAGGCGAAACTGCCGTCAACGATCACTTTCGATCCACAGTCTATCGATATCAAGTCAGCGTGGATGGACATGACCAAGGCCAGGAATCCTCAGCGCTACTACACGCGCACGGCCTGGGTGATGGATCCAATGACAGGTAAATGTTCGCAGAAGTTGATGGGACTCGTAGGTTTGCACATCGTGCAGAAGACGCCGACTCGGCCACAGTGGATTTGGTCGACCTTTGAGCAGGTAGATAACGTGCCTCCAGCGCAGCCCGGTGCGCCCGGAACTTACGCGTTCAACGACGGCACCCCCAAACCGATGCCTTCCGTGAATCCATATTCAGTTGATCCACTACCGACTCCAGTGCCTCCTCCTTTCAATGTCACGAGGACGATGCCCATCAGTACGTTGGTGGTCCATGGTCTTCCCTCGACGGTCCAAACAAATACTAATTACCAAAAGGCATTGAAGGCTGCCGGGAGTGTGTGGCAGTACTACCAACTGGTAATGACGCAATGGCCAGTGCCCGGCAACGCTCCCAACAATCCGGGAACGCCGCCGTTTTCTTTTCCGGGTACTGGAGCTAACACGAGCTTCGCCAACATCACTATGGAAACTTTCGATCAGAATTCCATAGCACTCGGCGGATGCATGGGCTGTCATAACATTACGAAAACAAAAACGGACTTTCTCTGGTCTCTCGCGGACCATGCATTTCCACCGAAGGTACCAAGCTTATTGATGACGGATCCAACCTTCAGAGAGCTGAGGACCTTCATCGAGCGCAGTAGAACAGAGAAGCCGCCCGCGAAACCAAAATCAAACCGAAAAAGGAGATAATTCATGGCCCCGATTGCAAGTCCACACTTTGCCGATATTCAGAACATGCTGGATGCTATTGCTGCGGCAGATACAACCAACCCAATTTCCGATTCGCCCCATAACGAAGACAATGGCAATCCGTTTTGGCGTGCGACGGGTAATGCTGACGCAGACTACAAGGAGTTCACGACTGGTTCGGTTCCTAACTTCGGCAGTCCGATCATGGATAAGAACAACCCGCTGAACTCGCTCTTCTACACGATGTTAATGGGTACCGGCCCGGGTTCGCAGATGCCGCTTGACGGTCCCTATATTACCGACGCTGGCTACTCAGTTGCAGTGAAAGGATCTCAGATGTCAGGGCAGGACATCCAAACCACGCTTCAGACGTGGCTCAAAGGAGGATTTCCGCAGTAGACAAAACACAAAGCCGCAGGTCTTCGCGATACCCGAATCCGATCCGAGTCATTCGTGAAATCTGCGGCTTTACTCTGTGCAAAGTGGTCAGGCGATCAATAATGAACTATTCTTTATCGGTCTCGTAAGGCATTAACGCAGCACCCACCACTTCCATGTGAGGTACAATTCATGTCGCGTTGCTTAACCCTCCTGGCCGTTTGTCTTTCAATTTCTGTCGCCGCCATCGCTCAACAAAACACGGATCGACCTTTGTTGATCGGGCGCGTCTCCGTCAATCAGTCGCACATCGCTTTTACTTACGCCGGCAAAATTTGGCTGGTCGAACGAACTGGCGGGACCGCGAAGCGACTTACAAACACACCTAACGATGAGACGAGTCCCGTCTTTTCTCCTGACGGCCGGCGAATTGCGTTTTCGCAAATGAATGGAAATGACTGGGACATCTACATCGCGCAGTCAGACGGCTCCGGCAGTCCAACTCGTATCACGATGATGCCCGAAGATGATTTCGTCACCGGGTGGTCGCCGGATGGAACGGAAGTCATCTTCGAGACCACGAGAGACGAAGAATCGTTAACTCGTCTCTACAAAACTTCCGCCGAACGTCTCGCTCTTGCAACCGCGCTGCCGCTGCACCAGAGCTACTCCGGTTCGATGTCGCCGGACGCCACCCGCATTATCTACAACCCGCGCGCAGGAGCGGGCGATTGGCGCTACTACCGCGGCGGATATGTCGGCACGATGTGGATCACGAATCTGAAAACAGGAGCGCTCGAAAAACTTTCAACCGGAACATACAACGATCGAAATCCGGTTTGGGTTGGCGACAAAATCTTTTTCACTTCCGATCGCACGGGAATCTTCAATCTTTACGCCTACGATCTCAAGTCGAAAAAGACGCAGCAGTTAACGAAATATGCTGACCGAGGTGTCACTGCTGCTTCTGCAACCGGCGATGCAGCAGTTTATGTACAACGAGGTCGAATACACCTGCTCGATCTGAATACGAACAGCGATCAAGTCGTAAATGTTTCGGTAACCCCTGATACGTCAGAACTCGCTGTTCGCAACGCTAGTGCGATGCGCGCGCTCGAGCAAATTCTCCCGTCGCCGAACGGCGATCGTCTCGTCTTCGGCGCTCGCGGCGAAGTGATCATCTTCGATCCTGCAAACGGTACTTATAAGAACCTGACAAACACGCCGGGCGTCGCAGAACGTTATCCAGTCATCTCGCCTGACAATAAATCGGTCGCTTACGTTTCGGACGAATCTGGCGAGTATGCTCTTCACATTCGCTCGCTCGAAAACGATTCAGTAAAGAAGATTCGCATCGAGCCAAAACCATCGTTTTACTGGGATCTCGTCTGGTCGCCTGATTCGAAAAAACTTACTTGCGCTGACAGGCGACTCAGCCTTTGGCTGATCGATGTCGCAGCCGAAAGCGCGATTCGCGTTGACAGTTCTACTTATTCGGCGCAGGAATCATTCACCACAAACTTTTCGCCTGATTCGCGTTTTCTCGCGTATTCAAAACGCATGAAGAACCGCGCGGGAACGGTCTTCATTTACGACATCGCACAGAAAAAGAGTTTTCAGGTCACCGATGGATTAACGCATGCAGAGATGCCGGTGTTCGATCGGAACGGGAAGTATCTCTATTTCGCTTCGAGTGCCAATGCCGGCACGAGCGAGTTTAGCTGGGGCGTGCTGAATGGAGTGTTAGCTAATCCGCTTGTCGTCAGACGAGTTCACGCAGTGATCTTGTCGACCGATCAGCCTTCTCCTCTGTTGCCAAACGGTCAACCCAATCCGGACGCGAAGACCAGTGAAAGCGTGTCGCAAGTAAAGATCGACTTCGATAGTCTTCGATCGCACTTCATAAACCTGCCGTTGCCGCAACGCGACTACTCGCAGCTCGCCGCCGGACGTCCGGGGAATTTGATTCTGGTTAATCGAGAGTGGTCTGGCGATCCTGGTGGACCGACGTCACAGTCCCTTTACTCATACGACATGGTCAAGGGCGGCCCGGCCCAAAAGATAGTGGACCAGATTAACGCGGTCGATATAACTACCGATGGCAAGAAGATCCTCTATCGCAAAGGAAGAGACTTCTTTCTCGTCGCATCTGATGCTCCGCCGAAAGCGGATGAAGGCAGACAAGACTTCAGCAAGATCGAGGTGCGCGTAGTTCCGGCTGAAGAGTGGCGCCAGATGTTTCACGAATCGGTCCGGATCATGCGCGATTGGTTCTACGACCCGAATCACCACGGGCAAAACCTCGCCGCACTCGAAAACGAATACGCCACATACTTACCGACCATCGTTCGGCGCAGCGATCTCAATCGACTGATGCAACAGATGCTCGGTTCTGTATCGGTCAGCCATCTCGGCGTTGGTGGCGGCGATGCGCCCGCGCCTGGTGGAAGTGGCAATCGCATCGGTCTGCTGGGCGCTGATTACGAGATCGCAAACGGAAAATACCGTTTCAAAAAAATCTATCGCTCGACGCCTTACTCATCGCCCGCAGGATCATTCAATGCGCCGCTGGATCTGCCCGGTGTCAATGTTCACGAAGGTGATTACCTGGTGCAGGTAAATGACCAGCAGGTTGACGCTGCTAAGAACGTTCTCAGCTACTTCGAAAACACAGTCGGTCGTCCGACAAAGATCACAGTTTCTGCGAGTGCGGACGGTGCGAATGCTCGAACATACACGGTCTTTCCTGCCTTAGGTGAAAACCGATTGCGTCGCGCGAACTGGGCCGAAGCAAATCGCAAGCTCGTCGACCAGCTTTCCGGCGGTCGCCTCGGCTACATCTTTATCGAAGGCTACAGCGGAGAGGGGATTATGAACGCGATTCGCGGCCTCACTGGATACGCAGACAAGTATGGCATCATCATCGATCAGCGTTTCAACGGCGGCGGTATCACGCCTGACTACCTGATCGAGTGGATGCAACGCAAGCCGCTTTATTACTACATGTTTCGCGGCGGCGACGACATCGCAACTCCGGTCAATCCTGCACCGCCCGTGAAGGTAATGATCATAAATGAACTAAACGGCTCGGCGGCTGAGACTGGCGCGTTTAT
>OBKT01000074.1_pt1 | contig 11375 bp, 8 predicted proteins | sample 1519771 | NCBI WGS metagenome assembly OBKT01 (sample SAMN00737777, study PRJEB22531) | soil metagenome | reverse complement strand
GCCTTTATACGAGATTGCGCGCTGTTTGAAGCTCGACTCCTGATGCATGATTGAGTAGAGGAGCAGCGGGTCGACCGAGTTGCGCTTGCCGGATTCAACGATGAAGCCGTCAATATCCGCGTTACCGGTGGTGAAGCCGCCAAGGGATGGGTTCATTGGCAGGCTGGTTAGGCGTACAAGGCGTTTGGGCTGTTTGGAGGACTCGACTCTTGGGGACTGAATTTGGACGGCGTTGGGGAAATCGAAGTTATCGACCTGATAGGTCTGTGCCGCCGCAGGTGCGACGCACAGTGATAATACGGCGAAAATGAGGGCCATCCTTCCCACGTCTGAATCCTATCACGCCGGATAAACACTTGCCAAGATTGTTGAACACAGGACTGATCGGGGATGCTTGACAGGCGTTGTAAGATAAACGCGTTTTACGAAAGTACCTCACTTTCAACCAATTAACCCGCGCGCATCTGCGCGCCTCACAAAGGATGAAACAAATGAAGAAACTCCTTACACTAACTCTGCTTTTGCTCTGTGTGTGCAACTCAGCAGCAATGGCCCAGACCTCAACCTCATCAACCGCGAACAAAACGGGCACGAAACAAGGGAGCAAGCGTGGCCCAATCTTTCGCGCGACCAAGGAACAGATCAACAAGGCTCAGGCGATTCTTAAGGATCGAGGCTTTTACGCGGGTGAACAGATCGGCAAGCTGGACGATGCTACGCGCGAGGGATTGCGCAAGTATCAACAGGCGGAAGGCTTAAAAGTCACCGGAACGCTTAACAAGATAACCCTGGAGAAGATGAACATCACGCTGACTGAAAAACAGCGAGCGATGTAGGACGGCAATCAGGAGCACCGTGCAGGGGCAGGTAATCTTTCCTGCTCCTGCATTCTGCTCCTGCGCCATTAACTGACCATGCGCTCCACGACCTCGTAGCTCTTTTCGAGCGCGGCAGGGAGGTTCTCGGGCTGGTTACCACCGCCTTCCGCCATGTCGGCTTTACCGCCCCCACGACCACCAATGATCGGTGCGAGCTCTTTGATAACCTGCCCGGCCGGAATTTTACCTGTCAGGTCCGCGGACGTGCGAACGATAAGCGAGACCTTGCCGTCACTACTTCGACCGAGCACGACCACGCCCGACTTGATCCGCGCGAGCAGCGTGTCAGAGAGTTGTCGCATGGCCGCAGCGTCGAGTCCGCTCGCTTCACGCGCCAGGACTTTAATCCCCGCGACTTCGCGCGACTCATCGCCATTCGCCGAACCTGCGCCGGCGCCACTCGCTATTTTCAGTCGTAACTCGTCCGCTTCACGACGCGCCTTTTTCAACTCGTCCTGCAGTCGCGTAACAGTCGCCGGCAGATCATTGCGCGAAGTTCGCAACCCGCTGCTGAGGCCGTCAACCAGCAACTCAGCTTCGCGGAAACGTTCATATGCGTCCATGCCGGTGATCGCGCGAATACGTCGCACGCCCGACGCGATCGATTCATCGCTCGTGATCTTGAACAGCCCGATATCGCCCGTCGCGCGCACGTGCGTGCCGCCGCAGAGCTCTTTCGAAAAAATACCTTCGAGACCTTTTATCGAAAGCACGCGCACTCGATCGCCGTACTTCTCACCAAACAGCGCCATCGCTCCCGAACGCATTGCTTCCTCGATCTGCATCTCGTCTGTCTGCACCGGCTCGTTGCGCAGGATGTGATAGTTCACGAGACGCTCGATCTCTTCCTTCTCGGCAGCGGTGAGGGGCTGGTAATGCGAGAAGTCGAAGCGCAGGTAATTCGGCGCAACGACCGAACCCGCTTGCTTCACGTGCGTTCCCAACACTTCACGCAACGCGGCGTGCATCAAGTGCGTCGCAGTGTGATTGCGTCGTGTCGCATCACGCTTTTCAACGTCGACTTCTGCTGAAACAACGTCGCCAACCTTAAAACTGCCTTTATCGACTTTGATCTTTTGAACGATCAAACCCTGGACCGGCGCATAAGTGTCGAGCACCACAGCCAACTCATTCGTTGGACCAACCAGCAACCCAACGTCTCCAACCTGCCCGCCACTCTCTGCATAGAACGGAGTGCGATCGAGCACAACCTCGCCTTCGTCACCTTCATTCAACGATTCAACTTCACTGCCTTTGATAACCGCCACAACCTTCGCGTCAGTTACTGTCGTCGTTTCGTAGCCTTTGAATACTGGCCTTGGCAATCGCCCGGCGATTTCTGTGTACAGCGGGTTCGTCTTCGCTTTCGTCTCACCTTTGTCAGCTGCGACGGTTTGCTGAAGCTCCTGAAGCGCCGCGTCGAATGAATGGTTAAACTCGTCTTCATCGATCGCAAATCCACGCTCTTCCAGACCCACGCGAATCAAGTCACGGGGCGTACCGAACGTGTCGTACAACCGCGCGAGCGTCTTGTACTCGGGCATCGCGCCTTTCGTGACGGCGAACAGCTCGTCCAGCTTGTTCAATCCAACGGTCAACGTCGATCCGAACCGTTGCTCTTCGAGGCTCACCATCTTCTCGATGAACTCTCGATGCGCTTCCAGTTCCGGATAGTTTTCCTTCATCTGATCCACGACGAAGTTCGTCACTTGATTGAAGAACTCGTCCTCGAACCCGAGCGTGTGATGGCCCTGGTAGATCGCGCGGCGCATGATCTTTCGCAGTACGTAGTTGCGACCTTCGTTGCCGGGCAGGATGCCGTCGGCAATCGCGAACGCGGTAGCGCGCGCGTGGTCCGCAATCACGCGCATTGCAAACCCTTCCTGTGTTTCCGGTTCGTAATGTCGATCGGCCAGCTTCGCGGTGAACTCGACGATCGGCCGAATCAAATCCGTGTCGTAGTTTGACTTCACGCCCTGCAAAACAACTGCAAGCCGTTCGAGACCGGCGCCGGTATCGACGGAAGGCGCGGGCAACGGAGTGAGCTTGTAACGCCCGGGTTCCGTTTCACTGCGATCAAACTGCATGAAGACGAGGTTCCAGATCTCCATGATCGTGTCGCCTGGACCATTCACATTCGCCGCGGAGTTCTCCGGATCGTCCGGACTGTCGCCCATGTAGTAGTGAACTTCACTGCATGGACCACATGGTCCAGTCTCACCCATTTGCCAGAAGTTGTCTTTGCGTCCAAAGCGCAGGATGCGCTCGCGCGGAGCGCCTACCTGCTCCCAAAAACGTTCGGCATCTTCGTCAGGCGGCACTTCCGCATCGCCTTCATAAACCGTGAACCACAATCGCGCCGGATCGAGTTTCAAAACATCAACCAGCAACTCCCAGGCATACTTGATCGCGTCTTCCTTGAAATAATCGCCAAACGAAAAATTGCCGAGCATCTCGAAGAACGTGTGATGGCGGGCAGTTTTCCCAACCTCGTCGAGATCGTTGTGCTTGCCGCCGGCGCGAATACACTTCTGAGACGAGGCAGCGCGGACGTAATCGCGCTTCTCCGCCCCCAAAAACGTGTCTTTAAACTGATTCATGCCCGCGTTCGTGAACAACAACGTCGGATCGTTCGCAGGCAGGAGCGGAGACGAACGCACACGCATGTGTCCGTGCTCCTCAAAATACTTCAAAAAAGCTTCTCTAATTTCGTCACCAGTCATCATCGATTTGAGTTTACCATGCCTTGTCTGTATCCACAGATTACACAGATTTAGTTAATCTTCTGTGTAATCTGTGGATACCAAAGATCGGATCTTGTCGCTAACCAACTCGAATCCAAAGCCCCGGCGCAGCAGGTGATCGAACAGGCTCTTCGCTTCAGCGCGACTCTTCGGCTTGCCGCGTAACCGCAGACGCTTCGCGATCGCGTCGTCAATCAACTGTTCTTCCGGCGTCTCGGCGTAAACCATCTCCAGGGCTTCATTCGCCACATTATTTTCGATTTTCTTCAGTTTTAGATCGCGTTCCAGCCGGCGGCGCCCGACGGGTTTTTGTTTCACCTTATAAGACGCGTAACAAAACGCGTAGTGTTCGTCATTTAAATAGCCGTACTCGCAAAGCCGCGAGATGACCGTTTCGACCACCTCCTGGTCGGTGTTTTTACCGCGCAGCAGGCGTTCACGCAGTTCGGCAACGGACCGTGGCTTTGCGGCCAGCAGTTTTACGGCTCGCTCGAAGGTTTTACGTCGCAAATCGGTCACGATTAAGTGACACAGATTAACGCGGTTCGTGACTGATCTAAAATAGGAGCGATGGATGGCGTTTTAATTATTGATAAACCTTCGGGCATGACTTCTCACGACGTGGTCGCGCGTGCACGTCACATCCTGCACGAACGTCGCATCGGTCACACCGGAACACTCGATCCATTTGCGACTGGCGTGCTCGTGATTCTCGTTGGCAAGGCTACACGCCTCGCGCAATTTCTGAAGGAGGTTGATAAAGAATATGAAGCTATCATTCGACTCGGATACGCTACTGACACGGGCGATCGGACGGGCACTCCGATTCATGGGCCAATGTCGCTGCCGCGCGAATGGTCTGAGGAAGGAATTGAGGCAGCGCTCAAAAGTCTTCGCGGCGAAATAGACCAGGTGCCGCCGATGTACTCGGCCAAAAAAGTTCAGGGCAAAAAACTTTATGAACTCGCGCGACGCGGTGAGAGCATCGAGCGTAAACCGGTACACGTTTGTATTCATGCGTTCGAAGCGATCAGACCTCAGGGCCAACTGATCAAGGACAACCTCGACGGCACCTTCGATTTTCACGCGCGTGTGTCCTGTTCTTCAGGAACTTACGTCCGAACGCTTGCCGAAGATTTTGGCAAACGTCTGTACGTTGGCGCGCATTTAGCTGAACTCCGACGAACTCGAGTCGGCGACTTCCAACTGACGCAGGCAATCACGCTCGAGCAGTTAAAGCTTCACCTTGGCGAAGAGTCGCTAGGGACCGTGATGCTGCCGCTCAACGCGGCACTCTCGCGCCTGCCTTTCGTGCATCTAAGTGCCGAGGACGTGAGACGGGCCAATAACGGAAGAGAGGTGACGGTGGCTGGATACAATTGGGCCGATGGAGAAAACGTAAAAATGTGCGATACGCAGGAGCAACTGATTGCGGTTGGACAGTACGATGCCAACTCAAAGAGCTTGCATCCACGCGTTGTGCTAGGTGGGGTCTGAGAGATTTGCAAATAAAAGCATTGACTTGAGTCCTGAAGCTCTGTGCTATACTTGCGCTCAAGGAAGCGCGCGTTCGGAGTCCGCTTCCACTAACTGTTCCCACCGAACTTCTTGTTGAACCGATCATTGAGAAGCTATGTTTCGAGGACGCAGCTCACGCTTACGCGCGCGTGAGGCGTATCGCGAAACACAAGATGAAAACATACCGCCGTTCCCCGACGTATGTAGCGGTGTAAGAAAAATAGCGTGGCCTCTCCCCACACGCTGTCCAATGCGCGAAAGCCGAAGAGGTTTCAAAGGCTATGCAAGAGCAGGATGGCAACAAACAATTCAACATCAGCGAACGTTTGGAAGATCTGCGCCGTGAGCACGAGGCGCTGCGTTGGGAAGGATCGTTTCGAGATTACTTCGAGTTAGTCGCACAGAACCCACGCATTGCCCAACTTTCACACGCTCGCATCAATGACATGGTTCATGCCGCGGGCGTCGAGCGGCTCAACGAGGGCACTCAGCACGAGATACTCTCCTACAACTTCTTTGCCACCGAACTCTTCGGCATCGAAGAACCAATCGCCAGAATTGTCGAGTACTTCAAATCGGCTGCCCAGCGTCTTGAAGTCCGCAAGCGCATCCTGCTGTTGATGGGACCTGTCGGCGGTGGTAAGTCAACCATCGTCAACATGCTCAAGCGCGGGCTGGAAGATTGGACCAAGAACGAGTCCGGCGCAGTTTACGCCATCAAAGACTGCCCGATGCACGAAGAGCCGTTGCACCTCATCCCGCATCAACTGCGTGCTGAAGTCGAAAAACATTACGGCATTTATATCGAAGGCGATCTTTGTCCGCAGTGTCGCTATGCGTTGGAACACACTTACGGCGGGCGGCACGAGGATGTGAAAGTTCATCGCGTCGCGTTCTCGGAAAAGGAACGCGTTGGCATCGGTACGTTCTCACCAAGCGATCCTAAATCGCAGGACATTACTGAGCTCACCGGGTCGATCGATCTGTCGACGATTGGTGAAGTTGGGGTCGAATCGGATCCGCGCGCTTATCGTTTCGATGGTGAGTTGAACATTGCGAACCGCGGCTTGATGGAATTCGTCGAGATGCTGAAGGTTGATGAGAAGTTTCTGTACAGCCTCCTGACGCTCTCGCAGGAACAGAGCATCAAGACCGGCCGCTTCGCGATGATCTATGCCGACGAAGTCATCCTGTCGCATTCAAACGAGAACGAGTACATCGCCTTCGCCGGCAATCGCAAATCGGAAGCGTTGCAGGATCGCATCATCCTCGTGAAGGTGCCTTACAACCTGCGCGTCTCTCAGGAAGAGCGAATTTACGACAAGCTCCTGCACCAGTCTGAAGTGTTACGCAACGTTCACCTCGCGCCCAATACTTTGAAAGTGGCGGCGATGTTTGCGGTAATGACGCGTCTTGAAGAACCGAAGCGACAGAACGTCGATATCGTGAAGAAGATGAAACTTTACGACGGCGAGGACGTCGAAGGTTACAAGTCGAAGGACGTGCGCGAGTTGAAAGAAGAGACGGTGCGCGAAGGCATGGATGGTATCTCGCCACGCTACATCATCAATCGTCTCTCGAGCGCGCTCGTGCGCGATGGTGTTACCTGTATCAACCCCATCGACTCGCTGCGCGCAATCAAAGATGGGTTCGAGCAGCACACGGGCATCAGCTCCGAGCAGCGCGAACGTTATTTGAACATGATTTCCCTAGCGCGAAAGGAATACGACGAGCTCGCGAAGATCGAAGTGCAGCGAGCGTTTGTCTATTCGTTTGAAGAGATGGCGCGCACGATGTGCAACAACTATCTCGACAACGTCGAAGCGTTCTGTAACAAGGAGCGCATCAAGGATCCGATCACGGAAGAAGAGATGGATCCGGACGAACAGCTAATGCGCTCGATCGAGGAGCAGATCGGGATTTCGGAGAATGCGAAGAATACGTTCCGGCAGGAGATCCTGATTCGCATCTCCTCTTACGCGCGCAAGGGCAAACCGTTTGAGTACAACTCGCACGAGCGTCTCAAGGAAGCGATCGAGAAAAAGATCTTCGCTGACTTGAAAGACGTGGTGAAAATTACGACTTCGACGAAGACGCCCGATCCGGATCAACTACGGAGAATCAACGAAGTCGTTGATCGATTAGTTAAGGAGCATGGTTACTGTCCGGTTTGCGCGAATGAATTGTTGACTTACGTCGGAACATTGTTATCGCGATAGGATATTAGCCACGGATAACACGGATAAAATACGGATTTGATCCGTAGCTTTTCTGTGTAATCCGTGGCTTAAACATGAAGAAACGATACTGGATCGCAGGGGCAGCAACGTTGGCAGTCGCGGGCAAATTGCTGCTGCGGCCGCGCGACGCGGATTTTCAAAAGTGTCGCGAGGTCGTTTTCCATTCGGAACACTCATACTTCGTCGACGTCGACGGCATTCGCGTCCATTACCAGCAAGCCGGCGACGAACGCGCGCCCGCGATGGTGTTGATTCACGGGTTCGCGTCGTCAACGCTCGTGTGGAGCCAGGTATTTTTGAAACTTGCTGAAGCAGGCTATCGCGTGATCGCGCTGGACATGTTGGGCTACGGTTATTCCGCGAAGCCTCGCAACGGCGAATACACAATCGCGGGCCAGGCAAAACTTCTGGTCCGGCTACTTGATCGACTCGGCATTCCGCGCGCGATCTTTGTCGGCAGTTCGTACGGGGGCGCCGTAGCTGCGACTTGCGCGCTCGATCATCCGGCTCGAGTTGAGAAGTTAATTTTGGTTGGGGCAGTGAACAACAACCGGCCGCTCGGGTTTACGCTCATGCGACTGTTTGGTTCGCCGGTATTTGGAGATGTTGTTTCGCCGCTTCTGATCGGATCGCGTCGCTTGCTGCGGCGTCGCATGAAAGGAGTTTACGATCGACACTCCTGGGTGCTCGATGAAAGACGAGTTGACGCGCGCCATTTACCATTACGCGCCGCAGGCACGCAGCGCGCGATCATCCGCACGGTGCGCGGCTGGGATGCTGAACGCATCTCGAGAGACGCGCATCTAATCAAGCAGCCGACGCTGTTGCTTTGGGGTGAAAACGATCTGGAAATTCCACTCGCGGACGGCGAGCGCCTCCACGCGGAGATTGCCGGATCGCGTTTGGTAGTGTTCTTGAACTGCGGTCACCTTCCGCATGAAGAATACCCGGAAGCTTTTACGAACGTCGTAACCCGTTTTTGTAAAGAGCAATCCGTGTAATCTGTGGATGGAGGTTTTATGTCTATCCAACGAAACGACTGGTCGTTACAACGCAAGGGCATCATCGATCAGGAGCGCCACAAGGATCGTGTAAAAGAAGCTATCCGCAAAAACCTCGGCTCGATCGTTTCGAACGAAGCCATCATCCTCTCCGACGGCAAGCGCACCGTCAAAGTTCCGATTAAAGCACTCGACGAATACAAGTTTCGCTTCAATCATCAAAAGGGCAAACACGTTGGCCAGGGCGACGGCAAGACCCGCGTCGGCGACATTATCGGTCGCGAGTCACGGCCGGGTCAGGGTTCTGGTTCCGGACAAGCGGGACAGGAAGCGGGCGCCGATTATTACGAAGCTGAAGTAAACATCGACGAGCTCGCGGCGTTAATCTTCGAAGATCTACAGCTTCCATACCTCCAGGAAAAAGCAAAAAAGGCGGTCCAGTCGCGCAAGACTCAGTTCAATGAGATCCGTCGTACGGGTGTGATCGCGAATCTCGACAAGCGCCGCATGATCCTCGAAAACATTCGACGCAACGCGCGCGAAGGCAACGCGCGTTTTGGCGACATCAAGAAAGAAGACCTGCGCTTCAAGACGTGGGAAGAGGTTATGCGTTACGAGTCGAACGCGGTCGTGATTGCGATGATCGACGTTTCCGGTTCGATGGGTGAGTTTAAGAAATACATTGCGCGTAGTTTTTATTTCTGGATGGTTCGCTTTCTGAGAACGAAGTACGACAATGTCGATATCGTTTTTATTTCGCATCACACCGAAGCGAAGGAGGTGACCGAGGAACAGTTTTTCACGCAGGGAGAATCGGGCGGAACGGTTGTCTCTTCTGCATATCAGCTCGCGCTCGACGTCATCAAGCAACGCTATCGTCCGTCGGATTGGAACATCTATCCGTTTCACTTTTCGGACGGCGACAACTACTACTCCGATAACGAGGAAGCAGTGCGTTTGGCGGACGAGTTGATCGCGACCTGCAATCTTTTTGGTTACGGTGAGATTGGAGAGGAAGGATCGTCGAGTTATCGCCGTTCGTCCGGTGCGCTGCTCTCGATCTTCAGTGATCGTTTGCAAAACAAGGATCGATTCGTGGGTGTGCGGATCGACGATAAGGAAGACGTTTACCCGGCGCTGAAACAGTTTTTTGGGAAGAAGGATCTGGCCACGGATTAAACGGATGGAAGACAAAGAGATCAAAGAACTGGAGAAGGCTGTCGAGCAGATTTGGGAAGTAGCTCGACGGTTTGGTCTCGATCCGTATCCAACCAACTTCGAGATCGTGCCCGCGACGGTGATGTACGAAGTTGGCTCGTATGCTTTGCCCGGGCGTTATTCCCACTGGACCTTCGGCAAGACCTACCATCGCATGAAAACGATGTACGACTTCGGTCTCTCAAAGATTTACGAAGTCGTGATCAATACCAATCCCGCCTATGGCTTTCTGCTGGAGACGAATAGTCCGATTCAGAACAAGATGGTGATTGCGCACGTGCTCGGGCACGTCGACTTCTTCAAGAACAACACCTACTTCTCGAAGACGAACCGTCGCATGGTCGAGAGTGTCTCGACGCACGCACAGCGAATGATGGAGTACGAATTTCGCCACGGACGCAAGACGGTCGAGAGATTTCTCGACGCTGTACTCGCCATCGAAGAGCACATCGATCCCTATTTCTTTATCAAACGCGAGATTCCGGTTGCGGAAGAGAAGCGACGCCTCGAGCAACGTCCCAGGGAAGGTCGCTACGACGATCTCTGGCAACTCGATAAAAGCGAACACCAGGTAAAGCCCGCGGAGGGACGAGATGATGACAAGCCGCGCGAACGATTGCCCGAAAAGGATCTACTCTTCTACACGATGAAAAACTCGCCTTCGCTCGCGACCTGGCAACGTGACGTGATCGCCATGGTCCACGAGGAGATGGAGTATTTCGTGCCGCAGATGCAGACGAAGATCATGAACGAGGGTTGGGCCAGTATCTGGCACGCGCGCATCATGCGTGAGTTGGATCTTAGTGACAACGACCACATTGAGTTTGCGAATCTTCATTCGGGCGTCGTGTCGCCGCAGAAAGGTCAACTGAATCCGTACTACCTCGGGTACAAGATCTACGAAGACATCGAGCGGCGTTGGAACGAACCGTCGCCGGAAGAGCGCGAGAAGTTTGGCCGTACCGGCAATGAAGGTCGCGATAAGATCTTTGAAGTGCGCGAGCTCGATAACGACGTCTCTTTCCTGCGTAACTATCTGACTGAAGACTTGTGTGAAGAGTTGGACCTGTTTGTGTTTGAGCTGGTCGACGAAGAGGAGTGGACCATCACCGAGAAGCGCTGGGAAAAGGTGCGCGACCAGCTCGTCTCAAACATGACCAACTTTGGTTTTCCATATTTGCAAGTCGAGGATGGTGACTACAACGGCAATCGCGAACTGTACATGAAGCATCGCTACGAAGGCACTGAGCTCGACATGCGTTACGCCCGCAAAGCCCTCGAACACGTCCATACCCTCTGGGGCCGCCCCGTGCACCTCGAAACGGTGATCGACGACGAATCAACCGTGTTGCACTTCAACGGCGACGAACACGGTGAGGACTAATCCGTTTTCATCCGCTTAACTAAATTTTCAACGCCTTACTAACCGACGGGTCTCTTCTCACGCGCCAAATTTTCGAGTCGAGATAGTAGTGAATGAAGGCGTAGCCCCAGAGGAATGAGATGCCGAGTTGTGTCGTGAGTGGCAGCGGAGTTCCGGCCGCGGCGTTTTGAAGACCAAAGTAGCCGAGTAGCTGGCGTGGTCCCTGATAAATAATCCCAAACAGGATCCCGAACGCGATGTAGAACAGCAGGCGGCGACTAATTAACTCGGCCGCGCCGTACTTCTCACGCGCATTCGTGTACTTCTGATTGTGAAACCAGATGAGCCGGTGATACTGAAAGTTGTGATAAATCGTCAGTATCGCCACGATCGCGATCGGCTTGTGCGGCATC
>OBKT01000073.1_pt1 | contig 11535 bp, 13 predicted proteins | sample 1519771 | NCBI WGS metagenome assembly OBKT01 (sample SAMN00737777, study PRJEB22531) | soil metagenome | reverse complement strand
GGCAGCCATTCCGCGCGCTTTGAAACTCTGCGTCGGGTTTTGCGATTCGTCTTTGATGTAAAGCTCGCGAACTCCAACGCTCTCGCCCAAACGTGACGCAGGGAGTAGCGGCGTCCAACCTTCACCTAACGAGACGATATTTGCGTCGTCATCGACCGGGAGCACCTCGCGATAGCGCCAAAGGTCGGCGCGTCTGGACGCAAGCGATTCCTTCGTCAAAGACTTCTTCACGCCATCCAGGTCGTAGCGCACCAGCAAAGGTTTACCGCAGGCACGGCATAGGTTGAGCAACCGCCGTGCCTCGTGTTCCTGGCCACAAAGCCCGCATTCTAAATGGGTAACGTTCATGAATTGGTTTCCTCGAGTTGGATTGGTGCAAAAAAACGCTTGCACTCGGATAGTTTTGCACACAGACAAACGCGGATGAAAATACGGATCGAGGCTCCGTTTTCATCCGCGTTCAGCTATGGCTGTTAAATAAGGCTCAGTGGTCGTGGCCGCTGTTGCCATCGATCTGGCTGCGGATCTCGCCACCCGGCCAGCGGGTGCTGTGAACATTTACATACGTGGCACCGGCACGAATCGCGGCGATCAGTTCGTCAAGTTCGCCGGCACTAATGCCACGCTCGTTTGCCAGGTTCGTGACATCTACTGCGGTGATGGTGCCTGAAATCGTCGCAGGTGGCGCCGGACAGGGTTGAGTCCCGGCGGGACCATTTCCGAGATTGGTGCAAAGGAACACGCTGATAGGACCAGTCACCGACTTTTGCCCAAAATGGATATGAGCCTGTTGGACAGCACCTTCGAGATCGGAATAGCTCAGCTCCCAGTCGATTCGCGATTCATCATTGCTGATACGCGCCGTAAAGGTTCCGTTTCCGGTCGTCGAAACTGCGCCGCCCGCGTTGCCAGGAGCCGCGGTTTCCTCATATCCAGTTAGGATCTCACTGATTTTTTTGAAGCCGCCCTGTGCGAGAACGACGGCCGTGGCCGACACCAACGCAATCACTGCAATAGACACTCCTAGTCTTCGCATCCTTTTCACCTCCAAGTTTCTGTTGTAGCTAAATGGGGCGCGCATAATATCACGATGCCGAGAAAAGAGGAACGCAATCGGGCAGAAGTCGCCTTTTGCGTTCTGAGCGGTCTTCCTTTAACTTGTCAGTCTTTATGGCGATAAGTTTCCTGGCTCTCGATCTCGACGGGACTCTGCTGGATTCTCGTGGAAATATCTCTGAACGCAATCGCCTCGCAATCGATAACGCACGCGAACACGGCGTGCACGTGGCGCTCGTAACCGGCCGGCGATTTCGCGATTCGCGTCCGATAGCTTTGGAACTCGGTCTTGATATTCCGTTGATCTCACATAACGGTGCGCTGACCAAACATGCCGCGACGCTGCAAACGGTTTCAGTGCTGCCGCTGCCACTCGACGCCGCGCGCAAAGCGTTGCAAGTCGGTCGCGAAGCGGGCGCAGACGCACTCTTGAGTGACGATCACGAAGGCCTCGGCGTACTCGTTTACGATCACCTTCGCGGTGAAAACACTGCCGCTCACAAATACGTTTCCTGGGCGCGTCGCATTCACGGTAAAGAAGAAGGCGGCGCTGCAGTGCAACAGGTTGCGTCACTCGAAGACTACCTCGACCATGAACCGATCCATCTCGCGTTTTCGGGCACTTGCAACGAGATGGACCAACTGGAAGAAACTCTCAAGAGTGAACTTGGTTCCACAGTCAAGGTTCTCGGAACAAAGTATCTCGAACAGGATTTCACGTTGCTTGACGTACTTAATCCAGCGGCGTCAAAAGGCGCTGGAGTCGCAGCCGCCGCCGCGGAGTTAGGCGTCGCTCGCGAAGAGATCATGGCGATTGGCGACAACTACAACGATCTCGAGATGCTGCTTTTCGCGAGCACCGGTGTAGTGATGGCGAATGCACCGCCGAGTCTGCGGGAGATTGCGGGGCTGCATCCGACTGCGTCCAACCGCGAAGATGGTGTGGCGCTCGCGATCGAGCAGTTCATATTGAACCGGCCGGAGTTAATCAATCAGTAAGGAGAAGAGATGGCAAACCGAACCGCAGTAATTCAAACAAACAAGGGGACGATTCGAGTTGAGCTTTTGCAGTCGGACGCGCCCAAAACGACTGAAAATTTCATCACGCTCGCGGAGCGTGGTTACTACGATGGGATTATCTTTCACCGCGTGATTAATGGTTTCATGATCCAGGGTGGAGACCCGACCGGAACCGGACGTGGCGGCGAGTCGGCGTGGGGCGGACGCTTCAACGACGAGATCGATCCGAAATCAGACGTTTACAAGCGCGGTTATAAGGCGGGCACGATGGCGATGGCGAATGCTGGTCCAAACACGAATGGATCGCAGTTTTTCATCATGCACGTTGATTACCCGTTGCCGCCGCTTTACACAATCTTTGGTCGAGTGACTGAGGGGCAGGACGTGGTTAATTCGATCGCGACAACGCCCACTCGCAGTGAGCGTCCGGTGTCGGAAGTGAAGATGGAGAAAGTGACGATCGAGTAACACGGATGACGCGGATATAAAATCCGATTTATCCGCGTAATCCGTGGTTAAAGTGGTTTCGCGCCGTGACCGATGCGCGGGGATGTTCGAATCGCATCGGTCACATATTTCTTTGCAGCGCTGACTGATTCTTCGAGAGTCATTCCCTTGCCAAGACACGCAGCGATTGCAGCCGAGAGCGTGCAGCCGGAGCCGTGTACTTCGCCGACGTCAAGATACTCACTACGAAACTCAGTAAACGTTCCTTCACTAAGCAAAAGATCCAACGCCACCCCGTTTAAACTCCGGTGACCGCCTTTTACGAGCACTGCGCGGGCGCCGAGCGTGTGAATCGCTGCTGCTGCGCGACGCATGTCTGATTCAGACTGGATCGAAAGGCCGGTGAGTTTTTCGGCTTCGGGAATGTTAGGCGTCACGATTCGCGCGAGCGGAAACAGTTTCGTCTTGAGTATTTGAAACGCTTCATCATCGATCAGAACGTCGCCTGAAGTCGCGACGACCACAGGATCGACAACCGGCGCCGGCAAATTCTCTTGCGCGAATAATCGCGCGACTTCAGCGACGATCTCAGCCGTCGGTAACATGCCTGTCTTCGCGGCAGCCACAGTTAGATCCTGAACGATCGGTTGCACCTGGGAGCGCAGAATCGCAGCAGTCTGATGTTCGGCGCCAAACACGCCGGTCGTGTTTTGAAACGTGATCGACGTCAGCGCCGCCGCCGGAAAACAACCGAGCGCCGCGATCGTCTTGATGTCGGCAACAATCCCCGCGCCGCCCGAAGGATCAAGCCCAGCTATTGTCAGTACAACTGTCATCGCCTAAGTGTTCAAACAAACTAATGCCCGCAACGCCACTCGCGCCTGCATCAACGCACGCCGCGAAATTCTCGCGCGTGATGCCGCCAATCGCGAGCACCGGAAACTCACCGAGCTCGCTCGTAACCTCGCGCAGCTTATCTAATCCCAGCGGTTCACCAAACGCACGCTTCGACTCAGTATCGAATATTGGACCAAACACCACGAAGTCCGCATCGCCATCTCGCGCCGCTCGCGCTTCCTCCAGCGAATGCGTCGAAACACCAATCAAAAAGTCCGGCCCACAGATATTTCGCACGACAGAAGCCGGCAAAGATCGCGCAGTCAGATGCACACCACCAGCGCCGGCGGCGAGAGCAATGTCAACACGATCGTTCACCAGCAATCGTGTCTTGCTGCCGCGCGTAATCTCCATCGCGCGCTCAGTGAGGTCGTAAAGCACGCGCGCCGGTAAAGACTTCTCGCGTATCTGAACAAGAGGAAGTTGTGCCGTTACGGCACCTTGAATAAAACGGAGGACTTCAGTGGTTGTTTGAGGCGTCGTCCTGCCGCTCGTTATTGGATAGCTGATTGGACGTGTAAGTTCGAGCGGCATCGTCTTCAGATCGTTTCCCTGAACTCGTATGGCTTTGCAAAGCAGCGACAGTGCGTTTGAAGTTGAAGATTTCCCAGAACGCGATTCCGAGATTCAACAGTCCGACGCCACTCACAGCGCCTCGCACCCAACCCGACGCGACTACCGCCTGCAAACTCTGAATACCCGTCTTGCGCGCAGCATATAACAGAAAATAATTATTGCCCCAATCGCTGATGCCCCACATCCCATGCGGCCACCACGGCAACACAGTCAGAAAGAGACCGATCTCGAAGCAAAGGATGATGTAAAAAATAACGCTAAGTCTTGCTGACATGTAATGCTTATTCCTGCTTCTGCCTCAGTTGGCTCAACTTCTGCGCCACTTCGCGATACGAAACATCGACGCCGTAAACTTCAGTATAAAACTCACGTGCCTGTTTCAAATCACCCAACTGCTCGTACGCTGATGCCAACTCATAACGCAACGCCTGATACTCGTCCTCCGTGTGTCCCGGCGCCTGCAAACCTTTCTTAAACCATAACACCGCGGCTTCCGGCATGCCCTTCTGAATGAAACAGTGACCGAGCATGTTGCAACACTGAAGAAAACGCGAAGTGCCGTCAGCGGCCTTCACCAAACCCGCCGCATTTTGAAACTCCTGGATGGCCTCGTCCATTAGATCCATCTCTTTATACGCCGTGCCCATGTTGTAGTGAGTTTCAAAATCTTCGCGAACCTCGTCACCTTCTTCAGCGACGCGAAACTCTTCAAAGAGTTCCGCCAGCCCGGCGTCAATTCCAGCCGCCGCAGGCTTCGCATTGTTGCCGTCATCGCCTACTAAGGTTGCATACGCACTATCGGAGTCGAAGGTTATCGATTCCCGAGCAGGTGTCGCCGGCGCTTCTTCAACGCCTCCAAACTCAAACACAGCAGCTTCCGCTGACGGCGGTTGTTGATTCTTCGCGGCCAGTTTTTCGCGACGCGACTGAATCTCGTCGTTCGAACCAAACTGCCGTTCGAGCATCTCGAGCGTGTCAACCGCAATGTCTGAGTAACCCTGAGCGATGTAGAAATCGACGCTCTCGAGTTCCTGACGCATAATGTTTTCGAGACGCTCTGCTTCAGCCGGACCGCTTTCGACTTCGACCGCAGCAGTGTCGGTAGTCGCAACGATGTTGAAGTCGACTTCCTGAAAATCGGTTGCTGCCGGTTGGTCTTCGTTGAGATCCGCAAACGACATCGCCGGATCGGAGAACGAGGGACCCGGAGCTTCATTCGTCTCAAACTCTTCAAACGTCACCGTCGCAACCGGCGCAAGCTCGTCTTCGTCCTCCACTACTGCAAACGTTTCAAACTGCGGTACGTCGCTTTCGGGTTCCTGCGGAGCAGTAAAGTCTTCCGCAGTGTCTTCCTGCAAACCGCCCAGCAAATTCAAACGTTCGAGATATCGTTGTTCGTCCGGCGCCAGACGCACGAGCTGCGTCAAGGCGTACCGTTCTTCGTCAACCAATTCCGAAGCTTCCGCTGCTTCGGCCAAACGTTCGAGCGAAGAACGCAACGCGTCCATATCACGTTGCCACCAGTGAATACGTACGAGCATCTTCAGAGCAGGAATGTGATCGGGACTGCGATCCAAAACCTGGTTGACGATCTCGAGCAGCTCGCGCTCTTCACGGCCGGCGAGCATGCGCTCGATGATCGTCGAGAGAATCCGAATCGTTTCGTCAACTTCACCCTGCTTCAGATAAAGACGAGTGACCGGCAGAAACTGTGGATACGTCGATCCATCCTGCTTCATCAGCAGCGACGTTGCGCGTTCGGCGCCTTTCGGATCTTCCGCCTCGAGATACGCGCGCGCGAGCATCGATACGAGCTCATTGTCTTCTTCGTTGGTCTCAACTACGCGCTCGAGTGCTTCGGCAGCTTCGTCCGCAGTGCCGCGCGCGATGTGAGCTTCCAACATGCCCCGCAGTGCCTCTCGATCGTCACGCATCAGTTGTAACGCTTTGTTATAAGCGTCGAGAGCTTTGTCTTCTGATGCGATCTGGTGCAGTCGATTGGCTGCCTGTATGAACGCGGCCGCAGCTTCGCGGCGCATATTCTCTTTCACGTAGCCGTCGGCGAGTTTTAAGCGGACTTCGGTGTTGTTTGGATCGAGGTCGGCAATCTTGTGGAGAATCTCGAGTGTACGTTTGTTGTCGCCTGATCGCGTGTAAGCATCGGCAACGACGAGATACTGCGCGCGCGCATCATGGACCAGGCCTTCAGCAGCGTAGAGCTCGGCCAGTTTCATCGCGACGATGGGATCGCGCGTACGAAGACGCTCGATCTTTTTGTACATCGCAATTGCTTTGAGATTGAATTCCTGGGTGCTGTAGTGTTGCGCGATGCGTTCGAAGCAGGAAACAGCCTCGTCTTTCTTGCCGGCGCGCACGTAAAGATCACCAAGCATATTCAAGGTAGTGAGATCGTCAGCGTCGTTATCGACGATCTGCCGATACTCCTTGATAGCTGCGTTGATCTTCCCCTGAGACAGAAATTTCTCAGCGGCTTTAAGGACCTTAGCTTTTTCGAAGGCCATCAGGAAACTTGTATATTAAAACGGTTCGGCGGCGTTAATCGTAGCAGCGGGCAGCAGGCGCGGTCTAATCCACTTTCCAACTTCCGGCAAAACAGCCGCGAGATACGCTAACATGCGTAAATAAAGGGTGTCAACGCAATCACTTCGGCACGATAATGATGCGTAGCAACGAAGAAAGTCCGCTTGGAAAATCAGGACAGCACATCGCCTTAACGGGACTCGCAATCTACGTTTTGTTTGCACCTCACTCAGTGGCGCTGAGCGCCATCGGGATTGCCTTTGCTGGAATCGGCTGGCTGATCAGGACGTTCAGAACCGGACGTTGGGGTCTGCGATGGTCGAAGTTTGACCTCATCATCCTGCTTTCTCTGCTTTGGACAGTCGTCTCCGCTCTGTTATCCGAAGAACCGCGCATCAGTGTTGCCAAGTTAACGGCATCCTGGTGCGTCTTCATTTTTTATCTGACGCGGGCCACAGTTTCGAGAAAGTCGATGCTCATGCTCGTGACTTTGCTCGTTCTGAGTGGCTGCGCCGGAGCGGTTTACAGTGCTTACGATTTGATATCAGGTCGAGGCGTCGTGGTCGGTTCAATCGCTAATGACAGCCCATTTCACCGGATCGGAATCGAAACGGGTGACACCATCTGGACCATAAACCGTCACCGAATCAGCGCTCCAGGAAATCTCGACGAAGCTTTGAAGACCTACCCGCCGAATACGCCGATCCAGGTGGGCATTATTTCACGTGGCGAACAGGTCGAACGCACGCTCATGCTCATGCCCGTTGAATACGCTCAAGTATCGCCTTCGGGCGTGACCAGTTCCGCCGCCAGTCACAGTTTTCGCGCTTCCGGCTGGACGCGACATTACGAGACATTCGCGGAGTTGATGCAGATGATTGCGCAACTCGCGTTAGGCCTCGCGCTGGCTCATCTCAGAAATCACGGTCCAAATAAGTATTTTCGGATTGCGATCGGAGCGGCGGCTTTGTTGACCATGGGACTTGTGTTCACGGCGATGCGAACGGTCGTTGTTGCATTTGTAATCGGCGCGGCTGTAATGGCGTTGAGGACGTTACGTGGTGCTCTGAAAGTAGCTTTCACTTTTTCACTGTTCTTTGTACTCGCGTTCGCGGCTGTGGTCGTGTGGCAAACACGCGATCGCAACGCGTTATTGCTCGGCGATCCGAGCTCAGCGCTGCGCGTAGAAGTAGCGCGCGTGGGACTCTCGCGCATCGCGATTCATCCGATATTCGGTCACGGCATGGACGCGATGCAGCGACACTGGAGCGAGTGGGGCTTTCCCGGCCACGACATGCTTCACCTGCACTCCACGCCTTTACAACTCGCTTTCGATCGCGGTTTGCCGATGCTCGCGCTCTGGACGTGGATGATGATCGCGTTCTGGTTGTTTATCGCTCGTGCGGAAAGGAAAGCGGCTGATCGGAGCGATACACCGTCGTACGGAATTCTGCTGGGGACACTCGGCGCGCTGACGGGATTTCTTGCGAGTTCGCTGGTGAATTACAACTACGGCGACGCGGAAGTGGTGATGATGTTCTGGTTTCTTATGGGAGCCGCGGATAGGAGCAGGAGCAGTTAGCAGGAGCACTTTTCCTGCCCCTGTTTTACTGCACCTGCTCCTTTGAATTAACGGACTTCTCCGTTCTCGACTCGAAGGTTGTTCTGCACCGAGAACACACCCGGCACTCGATTGGCTGCGATGTACGCAAGGTTTCGATCGCCACTGTGCGAAACAACACCTTCCAGCGTCACATGCCCGCGGTCTACCACGATGTGCAGCGACGGGTTCACGCCCTGCAAGTAGCGATACAGTCCACCCATGCGCGCAATCGAGCGGTAGGTTGCCGCGCGAATACGATCGTCAAACGACGACAGCGGTAACACCTTGATGTTGTTCTCAACGTGCGTAACGCCTGCAATTTTCTTGACTCTACGTTCGGCGTCAGAACGTGTTGACGGTCTCACGACCTGACCGTAGAGCGTGACATTGCCACCGTTGATGCTGTAAGCGAGATTATCGAATACGCCGTAATACGGCAGCATTACGAGCTCATGCCGAACCTTCTTAGCCAGTTGAGGATTGGTTACTTGTGCCCTTGCCACGGCTGGCGCGACCGCCAGCAACAGCACGGCAAATATGCTGATTGTGAATTGCGAAATTCCTCTTTTCATGTTCTTCATACCTCTTGCCTATTACAGTTAGATAGACACTTTGCGGGCCACGTTGGTTACGAAAATGGCGAATCTTTGCTACGATTTCGAGCCAAATGACACGACCACAAACCAACGAAGCAGCTCCGTACTATTCGAGGTACATCGACCTGATAACCAGTGACGACATCGTGCCCGCGATCAAGGATCAGTTTGGCCAAACTGTGCGGTTTCTGGAGGGTATCTCGGAGGAGCAAAGTCTAAATTCGTACGCCCCGGGAAAATGGACTATCCGCGAGGTGTTGAACCACGTGAACGACGGCGAACGGCTGTTCCTGAGCCGCGCATTCTGGTTTGCGCGTGGTTTTCAGGACGCACTGCCGAGTTTTGAACAGGATATTGCGGTGCAGTTCGCGAAGGCGAACCGGACGTCGTGGGCAAATCTGGTCGAGGAATTCAAGACTGTGAGGGCCGCTACCATCTCGTTTTTTGACAACCTTCCGGAAGAGGCGTGGTCCCAAAGGGGCATCGCCAGTGACAACCCGGTCACGGTCCGGGCAATCGCGTACATCATCGCCGGACACGTCGCGCACCATGTCAACGTCCTGCAAGACAAGTACTTATCCCCACACTACACAGGTAATCTTTAGAATTTGTGTAATCTCTTGTTCAACAACGATCTTGTATTATTAACACCTTAGGGTGTACTCTTAACCCCTGCGGAGTCCACTCACTTCGACTTCCACAGTCCGCAGGCCCCATCAATAACCAGCATTCCAGGAGATCGCATGAAAAGGTGCCCCCAGTGTGAGTTCATTTACGAGGACGATCAAAGCCTCTGCGATATGGATGGCGTTCTGCTGGTTCTCGACTCCAGAAACCTGCCCAATGTTCACGCCTTAGCTCCGATTCCGGCGGTGCCGGTCAAAGCTCAATCAAAGCGAAATCGAGCGGTTCCGGCCTTTGCGACCCTGATTCTCGCGCTCGTGCTCGGCATGGTTTATTACGTCTCAATTCATCGCAGGGCCGCACAAAACGCCTACACCCCCGCAGCCGCAGCCGCATCTACGTCAGAGCCCGTTCCCGTTCTAAATCCGACTCCGGACATACAGCCCTCTCGGGAAGTACAAGCTCCGGCGCCGGAAGAATCGAAGCCGGAACCAGCCAAACAACCGGACCCCAAGCCCGTTAAGAAACAGCCGGTTGCAACGACATCGGTGACTCAACGCAAAACCGAGTCTGAGCCGAAGAAAGACGACTCAAAGGTCGGCTCGATCCTCAAAAAGACCGGGCGCATCCTGAAGAAACCTTTTAAGTTCTAGGGTTAATACCCGGAACTTTTATCCCACAATGAAACGCTGCCCCCAATGTCTCTTCCTCTATCCTGATTCGGACGAACACTGCGACTTCGACAAAACACCGCTCGAAGTCGTCGATGACAGCGCGCTCGAAGCTGCCGCCACTCGTCCGACTAGACGGCGCAGTCTGCCGATCGCAGCTGCGGTTGGTCTAATTCTTGGTGTGCTTGCTTTCGCGATCTATTACGCCGTCACTTACAGAAAAGCTACTGCGGCTATCGAACCTGCCACGCAGAGCGTACCTCAAGTCTCGCCTTCCCCTGTCGCGAGTCCTTCACCCTCGCCGGAAAGTTCACCATCGCCTTTATCGTCACCTTTTCCTCCGTCAAAGTCGGCGGGCAGCGGGGTCTCAACCGCGCACTCGCGTGCCACAAGCGATCCCGTTTCAACGAGTGGACCAGGAATGGGAAACCGGCAGGGTGGCAAACCCGTAATAGTGCTGGTCAGTGGCGGAAAAATCGAAGCTGACGAAGCCTGGCGCACGAAAGATGGTGTATGGTACAGGCGCAACGGAATGGTCACGCTGTTAAAGACTCGTCAGGTCAAGGCGATAGTCACGCAATAATCTGGAGGCAAGTATGAGAGTAACGGGTTCGATCCTTGCTCTGGCTCTTGTTCTTGGTGTTGGTCTTTCCTGCCGGCTCGCCGAACGACTCGGAGGCGACAGGAATGCAGGCACTGTCAGCACGCTTTGGCCGGACGTGCCGCCAATCGAGGGCGCAACCAAGTCAGACATGGAGATTCCCCTCGGCGCGCGCCTCCTGATTCGCGCGGTCTCGCAGGGCAACATCAATTTCATCTCGTTCCGCACAAACAAGCCTGCACAGGAAGTCAAAGATTTCTACACCAACGATCGAATGAAAACAGCCGGCTGGACGCCTCACGATAAAGGCTGTATCGGCGACACTGAAGATGCAAAGAATCACGGCGGCGTTTGTCTCTTTGTCAAGAAGTCGGAAGGCAAAGAAGAGATGCTCGCCATCGTGATCGCGCAGGACGAGAAACAACCCGACACTAACGTCTTCTACGCTCGCATCGACACGACGAACAAGAAGAAATAGCTCTTCTCTGCGGCACTCCGCGGCTCTCTGTGATCTCTGCGTTTTTATGAGCGGTTTTCAACGCAGAGATCGCTGAAAGCCGCAGAGGGCCGCGGAGAAGTTTGCCGTTCGCAAGCTTCGCGTGATAGTCTCCCGTCCACCTTCCAGCTCTAAAATAAAAGGGGACCTCGAGATGAAAACCACCGCGAGAATTCTTGTCGCTCTAGCCCTCAGTCTCTTACTTGCTCTCTCCTTGATCGATCGCACTCCAGCCACAAAGGCTGCGACTCTCGATCTGTCAGGTGAAATCAACGGTGCGCCTTACCGGATCCGCGTGCCGGACGTTTGGAACGGAACCCTGCTGATCTTCGCGCACGGTTATCGCGACAAGGCCGATCATCCCGGCGAGATCGACAACCGCAACGCAGACGTCGCACCAAGCGCAG
>OBKT01000072.1_pt1 | contig 11540 bp, 6 predicted proteins | sample 1519771 | NCBI WGS metagenome assembly OBKT01 (sample SAMN00737777, study PRJEB22531) | soil metagenome | reverse complement strand
ATGGAACGGGAATCTCACTCACTTTTAGCTGGTCCGAGATGGATCCACTAATAAAGAAATCATCGAGTTCCGGATGTCCGGTGGCGAAGGCCGTCTCAATCTTAATCGTCCGAGGCAGCCGCGAAGTATTCCTAATATGTAACTCGCCATCATTCGAAGCCCAGCGCCAGGTCTTACCGGGCCGGCTTTCGAGCTTGAAGAACCCCTGTCCCCAGTCAAGCAATACTGGATGGAAACTGAGTTCTTTCCTTACTTCCCATTCACTTTCGGAGTATTTCGCACGCAGGCTTTTAGCATAATCGGACAGATTGTAGAAGAGGAGCCGCCCGTTCGGACTGCTCAACGGTTGCGCTTGCAGTATTTTAGAAAACTCCGCTTCCATCGCTACGCCCTGGTCCGGGTAACCCAACCGGTCAAGATAAAGTCCAGTGAAACCTCCGAAGGCAAGCTCCTGTACAAGTTGCTCTGGCGGTAGCGATGCGACTCGTTCCTGGGCTCGATCTGTGTCGCGGTTTTTGATCGTTCCAAAACTCCAGCGTAGATTTTTAGAGTGTACATAGCCGCGTAGATGATCGTAGTCGTACATCCTCTCAACGCGCGGAACTTCCGGAAACTGGATGTACGGTAGTTGAAAAATCATTGAACCTGCGGGTATCGACGCCTCGACACGCTTCACAAATACGTCATCGTTTACAAACTCCGCCTTGTTGGCGGCATACGTCGGGATATACCAGGTACTCGTTTGGTCCCAGGTACCTCCAATCAGCGCCACTGCGAGAAGCACATAAAAGATGGTCCTGCTCCTCGTAGTTCTTGTTGTTCGATAAATACTCTCCAGTGCGTAGGCCACGGCCATCAATGAGAAAAACGCGATATAAATGCTGATCCGGTTGTAACACCTGAGCGCAGGCGAGACATAGAGCGAGAACAACAAGCCGAAACTGCCAATTGTCGCCAGCAGGAAGGCGCATATGTTGAGCGCGCTGAGATCGTGAAAGAGGCCTCTCGGGTTCGCGATGAGCTCTTTCCGATACAACAACTGAAATAGCAAGCCAAGAAACCCGATGCTGCCAATCAGGCCAAGCGACGCTGAATCGTTTTCAGTGACTAGAACGTAGGAGTTATGAAATCTTTTGAACAGGTCCACTGAGCGGATTCTGTGAACAGTGATGGGCAGGATCAACTGAGAAATTCTCAGTCCGTACGTCTCTGCTTCTCCCGGGTTTCGCACCAGCGCTCCGCCGTGGCCGTGTTGGCGCAGATAAATCAAGCTCGGCGATAGATTGATGACGATGGTGGTGGTGGTTATGCCGATCAAAACGAAGGCCATCACAAGGGGGCGCAGTCGTCGAAACCTGAGCACACCCAGCGTACCCGCGACGAGTAGTAGAAAACAGAAGAAGAAGGGATAGTAGACTCCACTACATCCCAGCAGGATGGCGATGAGCACACTGAAAACGAACTTCCTGCTTCGCGTAACTATCAGTTCCGTGGTGAGCCAAAGCAGGACCATGACGGCAAGCGGCACCACGTAGTAGGCGTTATAAAAAAGGTGATGCTGGTTGCGAATGAAATGAAAAGGCGTGAACGCGTACAGCAGACTTGCGAAAAGCGCGGGAACAAAAGATACATTGAAATGTCGCAGTACGTACAAAGAGGAGATTGCGACCAATGGGAACGACAGCAGGTAAAACAGATTCATCACCAGAAACGGATTGTGAGTGAACACCGTCATCAACCACATCAGGGCCATTACGGCATTGTCGATAACGGGAAACTCATACAGTTGTAGAATGCCGGGCGCGCCGACGGCTGGATTCTGCCAGTACCAGCCGTTCTCGATTACTCCCTTAATGCAAGTGGCCCAAAAAACACAGTCACCCGAGTAAAAAAAGGGAATGCGCAAGTTGGCTTGCCAGAGCTTTAATATGAAACAAAGCATCAGCACGCACAGTGCTGCGGCCGCAATGTATTGAGAGGATTGTCTGATGCGGTTATTATTCAGAATCCATCTAATCATCTGCTGATTGCCGGATCGGCGTGGACCGAAGAGTAACTTGTAACAGAAAGCAAGACAACTCCGAATCTTGTTAGCACGATTACGAAAAGGGCTCTACGAGACACTGTTCGTCCGCCTCCGGCACGATCGAAGCGTTCGTGAAGCGCTATTCGTCTTCTTACTCACGCGCACGCTTATCTTCTTTCTTCTAGTCACTGTTGGACAGCTCACGGTGACGAGCAAGCCTGAGATAAAGCTCCACGATGCGTCCATCTCCTTCGACCGCCCGCAGATTGCGAGAAAACTCCGCGAGATGATGGTCCGTGGGGATGTGGGCCACTACAAAGGATTGTCGGACACCGGTTACTTGCCCGGGCCGCTGGATTTGACCAGCCATCGCAGCGTGCAGTTCGCCTTCTTCCCATTGCAGCCAATATTGTTCTGGCTATTGGGCCGGGTTACGTCGGATGTGCTGCTATGGGGCGCGGCTCTTTCGAATCTTTTCTTCTTTCTGGCCCTGGTCGTAATGCATAAGCTAACGCTCGCGTTTGGGTACGACGAGCCGGTTGCTCGACGAGCCATATTCTATTTAGCGGCATTCCCGGCGAGTTATTTTTTCTCCGTCCCGATGACTGAATCCCTGTTCGTTTTTTTGACGGTGGCAAGTTTCTATGCCGCCAGGCGCGAACGGTGGTGGCTTGCAGGCGTGATCGGTTTGTTCGCGGCAACTACCAGACCTACGGGTATCTTGCTTTTGCCTTCTTTGCTTGTTTTGAGCTGGCAGATGTATCGCTCGTTGCAAGTCAAAAAGATCTTAGGGTTGCTCCTGATGCCCTGGGGTCTTTTCGCGTTCATGTTCTATTCGTGGCGGCTGACCGGAGACGCATTGGCATTCAAACATGCGCAGGTGGCGTGGGGTCGTGACCCTTCGATCTTTTTTCTTCGGTCCGTGATCGATTGGCTGGTTGGCCCCCACGTGATCACGCCCTGGAACATGCAGCTGTTTTCCGTCGCTTCCGCGCTGCTCTGTTTTGTTTGTATCTATATTCTCGTTCGGCGCAGGGAGTGGGCGTTTGCGCTTTACACGTTGGTGTCGATCATTCTGCCGCTTTCGTCCGGCATGTTGCAGTCGCTCGAGCGCTACACGATGGGTTTCTTTCCGATCTTTATCGCCCTGGGCATCGCGGCGAAGTCTGACCATGCTGATCAAACTATCAGGGTTGTGTTCGTATCGCTGCTGGCAATCATGACAGCGTTATACGGTGCCGGCTACTCGAACGCTTTAACCTGAGTTAACTGATCTCCAGGTTGCAGACGGCGATGGATAGATGGCGATCGTCGCCGCTGTTTGGATTTGCAAGACACGGTTGCCAGGTTCGATCCGCGTTTATCTCCAATTTAAAATACTCGGTGTTCCGTGTTACCGCTTCCGGTACATCAATCGTTAGATCAAGCCACCCATAATCAAACAAAGACAACTCACACAACTTCACGCCATTGAGTTGAAACTCCAACTTCATTGGCGACGTCTTCAGCTCCGGAATGTGCGTCGTTAGTTGCAGGCGAAGGCGTGAGAATGGCCCAGCTTTGAATCGCAACCAAGAACGCCCGCTCATCCAGCGCGCAACCGGCGGCAGGTGATTTGCTGGATACCAACCGTTGCCAAACACTGCTCGCGAATACCTGTCGAGTTGATTTGCGCCACTTGTCGAAATCAGATCGCTGCGATCGCGATGCGCGTTGTAAAACGGTTCCGGGGCCGCGTCTGACGCCTTTACCAGCACGTAAAGCCCGCTGCTCGGAAGTTGTAAATCCAAATCGGAAATCCTGCCGAACACGTAACCCATCGCCATATCGAACGCATGTCGCTCGTCAAACGAGAGCCCGCGCAGGTAGTCGATAAAATCAGCGTCAAAAGCTGCGCCGTATTCGTCAAACTGTTTGATGAACTCCGCCACACTCAGGCACAACGCGTAACGCGGCTCAGTTTGCACCGACGAGAAAAAACGCGCGAAACGATCGGCGATGTCTTCGTCCACTTCGAGTCCGATGTGTCCATCGATGTTAATGAAATCAGGACTCATCGAGTGGTAATCGGGATGAAGTATCGGATCGAGCGACTCAATGCCGTGCATCGTCACACCATCCGGACGCAGCACGCGTTTGATTTCCTTGAGCACGGCGTCCTTCTCGTCAAAACCGATGTGACCAAAGACGTCGAGACTAACAACGTAATCGAACGATGCTGTTGGAAACGGTAGATCCGTCAAGAGTCCTACACAGGCTGAGTCGTAGCCATTGCGACGCGCCATCTCAACTAGCTCCGGCGATAGATCCAGGCCCGCGAGGTAAACGTCTTTGCGTTTGAGTAACGCGAGCAGTCCTTCGCCACAACCGAGATCAAGCACCGAAGATCCGCGCCGCACGTTGTCGTAAACCCACATCGTGCGCGCAAACTTGATATCAAAGCGATCGAGCGCGTCGAAGTAACTGGCTTCGAAAACGCCGCCGGTAAGAAAACGATCGCGGTAGAATCCGGCCACGTCTCTTATTCCGGCAAGCCTGAGCAGTTCGTCGTCTTTCATTCCTATGAAATCGAGTGAACGACAGTATCCAGCGGTTGCTTTGCACAAAAGGCATTTGTCGTTGCACGCCGCGGCGGCAAAGCCGCAAGCTTGCGCCAAACAACTTTTAGTCTCAAAGTCGCACGTCGGACTTGGACACAGTCAGTACAGGGAGCGATAGCAACCTGGTCCGTGATCAGCATGCGATATTTCCTGACGATTTTTGATCCCATCGTTTACCAGGTCGCTATCGCTCTCTGTACTGACTGTGTCCAAGAATGATTTCGGACTCTTGAGGCAAAGCTACCAGCGGCTGCGTCGTAGCGGTTGCGTTGAGATTTGCGACACCTTCGATCGGAATCCCGCTGATCACACGAAAGAACAGAGCGCCGTCGAGCCAGTCGAAACTCACGGCCTCCGGACTGTGAACCGCGATCGAGATTGAATAGAGATCCGGCGCCAGCCAGCAGTTGAATGAAAAAATTGTTTCCGCTCGCGACCCGCTTTTGATTAGCCCGCTGGTTATTCCCTGAACGCGCGTGTTCGTTCCGTAAAGATGGATGCCGTGTCGATTGCGAATGATGAAACCGTAAACCGGATCGACCACTTCTTCGTTGAAGACGACGTGCATGCGCAGGTGGACCAGTTGACCTGATTCGACAATCGCGGCTGGTTCCTGCGAGGCGTCCAGTAATTCTACTTTCAGAATTTCCGCGCTGCCGTTGCCGTGACGGTACGTGAACTGCGGCGCATCGATCTCTTCTTCGGCCGGTTGCGGCTTTTCTCGAACCAGCTCCGCCTGCGCGTACGCAGCTTCCTGGGCCATGATGACTTTCTGATAACGAGCCAGCACCTCTGCCGGTGGTCCGTCTGCTTCCATCTGACCCTGGTTGAGCAGGATGGCTCGGCTGCACAATGCTCGGATCGCGCCCGGATCGTGCGAGACGAAGAGAATCGTCGTTCCGTTCTCCTGCATCTCCTTGATGCGACGAGTGCAACGATGCTGAAAGACCGCGTCGCCTACCGCGAGTGCCTCGTCGATGATCAGGATCTGCGGCGAGACGGCGATCGCGACTGCAAACGCGAGCCGGACGTACATGCCGCTCGAGTAAGTCTTCAAGGGCTGATAGATGAAGTCGCCAATCTCGGCGAAGCTTGCGATCTCAGGGAGAAGGGCTTCTGTCTCCGCTCTTGAAAGGCCGAGCAGCGAAGCGTTCATGAAAATGTTTTCGATGCCGGTGAACTCCGCGTTAAAGCCGGCGCCGAGCTCGAGGAGTGCGGCAACGCGCCCTTCGAGCGAGACGCGTCCGTGAGTCGGTTCGAGAGTTCCGGTAATAATCTGCAGCAACGTGGACTTGCCCGAGCCGTTTGGTCCAATGATGCCGGTAGTCGTCCCCGCCTCAACGTCGAAACTGATATTTTTCAGCGCCCAAAACTCACGATGCGCCTTCCAACGCCCACGCGTCACCGTCTCTTTCAACCGGTCCGAGGGACGGTTGTAGATCCGGTATTGCTTGGAGATCGACTCAACGCGGAGTGCAGCAGGCATACGGATAAGATTTCACGACCACAACGGTTCTCGGGCAGCGACATTATCAGAATAAGTCCCTGCTTGCGAACCGGTGGGGTTCTGCTTAAAATGGCCGTTCTTTAACGCCGGTGCCGGCAATATTACTTTCACCTGTGAGGCTGCTCAGCTCCCCGAGGACATCTAATCTGCTCGTATCTGCGTCTTTATTGCGGAGGAATTCGTGAAACAAGGTTTCTGGTTCTTGTGCGCCATCATTGTGGCTGTGCTAGTCGGTGGCTCGCTCGTCTCCATTTCGGCCCAAACTTCGAGTCCAACTCCGGACCCATTCACTGCTCAGATCACTTCAACGACCGCTTTTTTCGACGCCGAGATGCGGGACATCAGCGCGAATGGAAGATTCGTCGTCTTCACTTCCAATGGTGACGTAGCAACAGAGAAGACGCCGACCAGAAACAATGCCGACGGCAATCGCGAGATCTTTCTGCTCGACTACGCACAGCGACGTATCTTCCAGATCACGAATACCAAGAACGTTCCCAATCCGCCATCAACAGCAAGCCCAACGCCAACGCCGAGTCCGACACCATCACCGAGCCCAACGCCAACTCCAGCTCCAACACCGGCGGATCCGAGCCAGGTTAAAATCGAGATCGACAATCGCGCTCCGATGATCTCTCTGGCTCCGACGCTATCGGGCGGCATGCGTGTTTACACGATTGTCTTTAGTTCAAATGCTCCTAATCCCGAAAACTTTGACGGCACTGAAGGCGACCTGGCGGGTGATGGTAACTCCGAGATCTGGATCTACAAGTTACCCGCCGTTGCAGACGTCGACCTAACCACGGGCGCTGAATTGCCGTTGCAAGATCTCACCGTAGGTGGAATGTTCAAACGAGTCACCGACACAACGGCGAGTCGTGTGCCTCGGGCCGGCTCGACTACACTGGCGCCGTTCTTTGCCGATGATAATCGCGACGCGGCGATTTCAGACGATGGCAACGTGCTGGCTTTTATCTCAACGCGCGATCTCGTTCCCGGTGTTGGTAACACCGACGGCAATCCCGAACTATTCTTTTACAACGTTCAGACCGGTGCCTTTACTCAGGCGACGCATACACAGGATGCGATTGCGGGAGTGGGCTTCGTCTTCCAGGCCAGCCCATCTCTGTCTGCCGATGGATCGGTAGTGGCTTTTATCTCCAGTGCAAATCTCGCCAACAACAATGCTGACGGAAATGCGGAGATCTATATCGCGAACTTCAGTGGCGGAGCTGTCAGTAATATTCGCCAGGTCACACGCACGCAAAACGGGGTCGCGAATACAAATGTGCTTAGTACTGGACGGCGATTGAGTCGTAATGGAGCGCTGATCGCGTTCGAATCCCTGGCCACCGATCCGAAATCGAATGCGGTTCCGACAGCTCAGACTCTCGGCACGTTTGTTTACACGATCTCGACCGACACCTTTAACGAAGTTGGAACACGTACGCCTGTCACTGACATCGGTCGCTTTCCGATGTTCACTGACTACAACGCGTCTCTCGCTCCATCGAGTCTCGTTTTCGCTTCGTTCTTAAATTTCCGACCCGATGGAACGTTCCCAACATCACAAGCAACGGCTTCTGAGGGAATCAACACCGACAATTCGCCGGATATCTTTCTGACACAGGTCCCGGTTTCGTCTTCGAATACCTTTATTCGTTTGACGAACATGCCCATATTTGTTCCGGGCGCCAGCACACGACCGATTGCGAGTGAGACTCGTAAACGTATCGCATTCTCAGTAGGCGGCGAGGAACTCGGTGGCGGCAACCCGGACGGCTCTCGTGAAATTTTCTATTTACTTACGCCGACAATCACCGCACAGGGTTCAGCAACGCTTTCGTTCTTTACGGGTGCGAGCAATATGCCTGTGACCGCAGCGACGCCGGCGCCGAGTCCGTTACCGAGCCCAACGCCGACGCCGAGTCCGGCCCCAGGAGCTCCGATTGGGTTGGCTGCGGGTGAGTTGACTATTCTTCGTTCCAGCGCAGCTCTCGCACCGTCAGACGCAACCGCAGGCGGAGCTTCCGAAACGACACGCAGTCCGGCGTTGCCAATCGAGCTTAACGGCGTGTCTTTGAGTGTTAACGGAGCAGCCGCGGGACTCTATTTCGTCGGTAATGCGAGCAAGCAGATCAACTTCGTCATGCCGATCGGTGTGCAAGTTGGACTTGGCACTGTCGCGATCAACGTGCTCGACAATGCAGCGAACACTGACACTCTTACCCGTGGGTTAGTGCGGATCGTAGCGGGACAGCCTGACATCTTTACGACGACAAACGATGCGGGCGGGCGAGCGATTGCCTTAAATGTCACGAATCCCAATACGCGTACTCCCGAACCGTTTAGTGTGACGTCTCCTGACGCCTCTGGGACTTCTGTTGCAACCGTAATCGAACTCAGCGTTACGGGAGTGAGGTTTGCCGCTCCCGCAGACATTACCGTCACGGTGGGAACTACAGCCATCTCAGGCGCTGGCATACTCGCAGTGCGTCCAAATCCGGATATGCCGGGGTTTGACATCATAAACTTCGCCTTGCCCGCGTCGTTGGCGGGGGCTGGAGACGTACCGATACAGGTACAGTTTGCGAGAGGTATCACGACAACCAGCCGGCCGGCCGACACCGCGCCACATATAACGATTAACTAGCTCTTCGCTTCAGCGGAACACAGGGGCAGGAAACAGGAGCAGGCAATCTTTCCTGCTCCCGGACCCAGCTCCTGCTCCTTTTCTGCGCCTCTCCGCGGCAAGAATCGCCTACTTTTTTGTGCGGTTCGCGGCTCAAACCATGTTACGATGCCGCGGCTGGCGGCTCCCCCAGTCCAACGTCCGCGTTCTTAAAAACTCGTCCTCGCCAGGGAAGTTCAGATGCATTATCCAGTTGCCCTCATCGTTAGTGTGGCAATGTTTTTCTCTCTCGGCGCCCGAGAGCGGCTGGAGATCCGCGATTCGTTCGAGTTTGAACCATCAGCACAAACAGTTCGCAAAATCCATTGGCCCAGGAAGACGATCGAGGTTGCACTGTCAAACTCGCTGCTCGCGCCCGGCAGCAACATCAAACCTGATAGCGACGTAGTCGGCGCCGCGCGTCGCGCGCTCTTGCGGTGGTCCAGCCTTTCAAACATAAACTTCATTGTCACGTGGTCGACTGCAACTTCAATCAGTCCCGCGGACGCGGGCGATGGCGTCAGTCTGCTGACAATCGCCGACACTCCTGAAAACGAGGCGTTCAACTCCGAATCGACAACCGGGCGCACACGCGTCTTCTTCGATCCGGAAACAGGCAACATCGCCGAGGCTGACGTCAGTATTAATCCGCGGCCACGCGCAGAGGACGGCACGCAGTTGCAGTTTTCCACTGACGGCACGCCCGGCACTTACGATCTTGAAGCCACGTTCACACACGAGATTGGGCACCTGCTTGGTTTGGACCATTCCGCTGTGTTGTCGTCGACGATGCAGGGCCGCCAGGCTTTCAATGGAACCTTCGGCCTGCCCGCGTTGACTGAACGCACGCTGAGTGAAGACGACCGTCAGAAGGTGCGCAGCCTGTATGGACCAAAAGTTAGACTCGGTCGCATCGAGGGCCGCCTCGCTGACAATCGCGTTGCCGGAATGCTGACTCCACTCAACGGCGTGAACGTTTGGGCGGAGAGCGTTGTGAACGGGCGAGTGATTGCGAGTGATGTAACTGCCGACGACGGCACTTACAAGTTGGAAGGCCTCACGCCCGGACAGTATCGCGTGATCGTTGCTTCTGGTTCTGACGCGCAGAAGTTTCGCAGTTTCGAAGTGTCGAGTCAGGTAGTCGTCAAGCCCGATGCAGGTACGGCGCTGAATTCGAACCTCGTACCGCCGCAACCATCCGTGCTCAACCCGCGAGCACTCGGACTGAATGCAGAGCTTTCGACTGTTGCTCTGCCACTCGCGCCCGGAAAACGTGTGAAGGTCTATCTCGGTGGAGAGGGAGTCGATCAGGTTCCCGGTACGAGTATCGGCATCAACTCGCCATATTTCACCGTCGATCCCGCGAGCCTTACTCGCGAACAGATCGCGGCGCCGTTCCCTGTGGTGAGTATCGAATTGCAGGTCGCAGCTAATGCGCCGTTCGGAGATTACACCCTCCGACTCCAATCCAACTCCGGTGAAACTGCTTACGTGCCCGGCGCGATCACGATCGATCCGGGAGTCGCTTCGACGGGTTCCAATCCAGTTGATGATTTTCGTTTCTTTATCACGCAGCAATACGCTGATCTCACCGGACGTGAGCCTGATCAGGCGACGATGGATCGGCTGACGGCGCAACTCAACTCGTGCGGCCCCCGCAATGATTGTTTGCGCACCCGTCGCGTTGAGATCTCAACGAATCTTCTGGTCGAGAATGAATTACAGAATACCGGCGTGTTTCTCTACGGGCTGTATGCTGCCGGACTAGGTCGCTTGCCTCGCTATAACGACTTTGAAATTGACCACGCGGTAGTAACGAGTCAAAAAGGTGAACTCGAAGCGACGCGCATGGCGCTCGCAAATGCGTTTGTCGAACGAGTTGAGTTCAAACGTAAGTATCCCGTGACGATGAAGCCGGCCGACTTTGTTGATTCAATCCTCACCGTGTTGGCGCAGGGCTCGGGTGTCGATCTCGGCTCGGAGCGCAGTACGCTGATTAGCCTGCTCGATGATGCTGCGAATGGTCGCGCGATCTTGCTTGCACGGCTCGCGTCGGATCAGCGCGTGGTTGACGCCAATTACAATCAGGCTTTGGTGCTCTTCCAGTATTTCAGTCACCTGCGACGCAATCCCGACGACGCGAGTTACGGTGCGTGGGTCAACGCGCTGAAGAGTAAACCGCTGCGCGATCCCGATGCCGCCCGGCAGCTCGTCTGCAATTTTCTGCTCTCCGCTGAGTATCAAAACCGCTTCGGCATGGTAACTACCCACCAGAACCGCGAATGCAATTAGTGTATATTTACTGCGCTTGAAGCAGAAGCTACTCTCGTATCTCATTTGTCCATCGTGTGAAGGGTGTCTCGATCTCTCTGTCGCCGAGTTAGAGCAGGAAGAGATCATCGAGGGTGAGTTGCGCTGTGCGGCGTGCGCGTCTTCGTTTCCGATCACGAGCGGCATTCCGCGCTTCGCGAACCTCGAACACGTTGAGAGCGACAAACGCGAGACGGCCGAGGGTTTCGGTTGGCAGTGGCAACACTTCACTCAGGAAGACGAGCGTTACGCCGAACAATTTCTCGGCTGGATCACGCCCGTGAAGCCGGAGTTTTTTCGTGACAAGGTGGTGCTCGAAGGTGGTTGCGGGAAAGGGCGGCATACGTTACTCGCCGCACGTTGGGGAGCGCGCGAAGTTATCGGCATCGATCTGAGCGTTGCGGTCGACACTGCCTTTGCTGCTAC
>OBKT01000071.1_pt1 | contig 11562 bp, 6 predicted proteins | sample 1519771 | NCBI WGS metagenome assembly OBKT01 (sample SAMN00737777, study PRJEB22531) | soil metagenome | reverse complement strand
ACTACTCGCGCACCGAGGAAGGTAAACAGTATCCGATTTTCTGCCGCAAGAAAGGCGGTCTCGAAGCGCAGGAAGAGGTCGTGCTCGATGAGAATGAACTGGCCAAGGGACAGAAGTTCATGAGCATCGGCACGTTCGTTCCGAGCGACGACGGAAACCTGCTTGCTTACAGCACTGACAACACCGGTTATCGCCAGTACACGCTGCAAGTAAAAGATTTGCGAACGGGCCAACTGTTTCCCGAGCGCATCGAGCGCGTTAATGGTATCGCCTGGGCCAACGACAACAAGACGTTTTTCTACGTCACTGAAGACGCTGTGACCAAACGCAGTGACAAGTTTTTCCGTCACGTGCTCGGCGCGGACAAGTCAGATCTGATTTATGAAGAGAAGGACGAACTGTTTGATATCGGCGTCGGTCGCTCACTCGATAAGGCAGTGATCTTTGTCGGAGCCGAGAGCAAAACCTCGACTGAATTTCGTTATATTCGCGCTAACGATCCGAACGGGACGTTGAAAGTGATTATCCCGCGTCAGCCGGAGCACGAGTATGACGTCGATTTCCGCAACGATCTCTTCTACATTCGCACCAACAAGGGCGCGAAGAATTTTCGCGTTGTTACTGCTCCGGTAAACGATCCATCGGAGAAGAACTGGAAAGAGTTTGTCGCGCACCGGCCGGAAGTGAAGGTCGAAGCGGTCAGTCTTTTCGCGGATCACGCAGTGCTGTCGGAGTGGGAAAATGGTCTGCAACAACTCGAAGTCCTCAACTTCAAAACGAACAAGCGAAATCGCATCAAGTTTCCCGAGCCCGTTTACTCGGTAGGACTGACCAGCAATCGTGAATTCAACACTTCGGTGGTCAGATTCGGCTACAACTCGCTTGTCACGCCTTACTCGGTCTTTGACTACGATATGAACACCGGGAAGATGACGTTGCTCAAAGAGACTGAAGTACCCGGCGGATTCGCTCGCGCGAACTACAAGTCAGAGCGAGTGTTCGCGACGGCCGCCGACGGAACGAAGATTCCGATATCGGTCGTGTATCGCAACGGAGTGAAACTCGATGGCAGTGCGCCGCTGTTGCTCTATGGCTACGGATCATATGGTCTATCGATTCCGCCGACGTTTTCTTCGAGCCGGCTCAGCCTCCTCGATCGCGGCGTTATCTTCGCAATCGGACACATCCGCGGGGGTGGTGAGTTAGGGGAGGAATGGCGCCAGGCCGGCAGGATGATGAAGAAGATGAATACGTTCACTGATTTCATCGCCTGCGCGGAGACGCTGATCAAAAACAAGTACACCTCGAAGGATCGGCTGGTTATTCAGGGTGGTAGCGCCGGCGGATTGCTGATGGGCGCGGTGAGCAACATGCGGCCCGATCTATTCAAGGCAGTCGTTTCGCAAGTGCCTTTTGTTGACGTGCTGAACACGATGCTCGATGCTAGTTTGCCGTTGACGACGAGTGAGTACATCGAATGGGGCAATCCGAACGAGAAGCCGGCATTCGATTACATGAAGACCTATTCGCCTTACGACAACGTTGCCAAGCAGAATTATCCGGCAATGCTGGTTAAGGTTTCGGTAAACGATAGTCAAGTGCCATACTGGGAAGGCGCAAAGCTGGTTGCAAAACTGCGTGCGATGAAGACTGACAACAATCCATTGCTGTTGAAAGTCAACTTCGGCGCCGGCCACGGCGGCGCGTCAGGTCGATACGATGCGCTACGAGAGACGGCATTCGATTACGCGTTTATGCTCTGGCAGATGGGAATTTCGGAATAAGCTGAATCGGAAGTATATTTAGCCGCAGATTACCGCAGATAAACGCCGATAATTATCCGTGTTCATCTGCGTGAATCTGCGGCTTGGTTCTGGAAATGATCGGTTCAACGCTGGGGAATTACAAAATCCTCGAGAAGCTCGGTGAGGGCGGACAGGGGACGGTCTATAAAGCCGTCGATTCCAAACTCGGTCGCACGCTTGTCATCAAAGTACTGCCTGCCGAACTGACCGCTCGCGAAGCAAATCTCAAACGTTTCGAACGCGAAGCGCGCCTCGCTTCGGCGTTGGACCATCCAAACATCTGCACCATCTTCGACCTCAACGAGATCAATGGCATTCATTTCATCGCCATGCAGTACATCGAAGGTCGAAACGTGCGGCAACTTGTAAACGGCCGTCCGTTGTCGCTCGAGAGCGCGTTGTCCATCACACTGCAAACAGCAGACGCACTCGCCGCCGCACACGCTCGCGGCATTATTCATCGCGACATCAAAGCCGGCAACGTGATGGTCACGCCAAGCGGTCAGGTCAAAGTACTTGACTTCGGTCTCGCGAAACTGCTCGACGAAGAACAAGCACGCACTTCGGGAATTCATCACACTGAAATCACTGAGGTCGGCGTTCCCTACGGCACGGCCACATACGCCGCGCCCGAACAGGCGCGCGGCGATCGCGTTGATGCGCGTGCAGACATTTTTTCGACCGGCGTGCTGCTTTACGAGATGCTGACGGGAACGTGGCCGTTTCAGGGTCAAACAGCCGTCGAGGTTCGTCACGCGGTATTGAACGACGAACCGGAGCCGCTCTCAAAAATGCGACCGGGCCGCGTGCCCGCAAAGTTGCAGGCTGTGATCGACAAGGCGCTCGCAAAAGATCCGCGCAATCGTTATCAAAGGATTTCACACTTCGCTGAAGATCTGCGTTCGATCATCCGTGAACTCGGAACGGATTCGTTACCCGGCATGGATGAGAGCACGATGCCGGTTGCGCCCAAACATTTGAAACAGCAGAGTCCGGTCACGCGCGCGCTGCGTTGGTTGACTGGAAGCAAGAGTGGCGAGAGTTCTGCGTCTGGTCCAAAGTCCGGTGGACGTGTTGATTCGCAACCGAGTCCACTGACCAGTCTCGGCGATCGCGATCGCAAGAGTGTCGCGATTCTTCCGTTCAAAAACGTCGGCAATGATCGCGAGATCGACTTCTATCAGTTTTCTCTTGCGGATGCGGTGATCACTGAACTGGCGCGTGTTCGTTCACTAGTAGTGCGGCCGTCGTCGGTGATCGTGAAGTATCAGAATAGAACCGTTGACGCTGCTGAAGCCGGACGCGAACTCAGCGTTGACGCGATTCTCACGGCAACCTTTTTGAAAGCCGGCGATCGATTACGAGTAACCGCGCAGCTCCTCGACGTGCGCACGAGCGAGATTCTCTGGAGTGAACGAATCGACGCTGAAGCCAGCGACATCATCGGCGTGCAAGACACGATCGTGCAACGTATCGTCGAAGGCTTGCGTCTCGAACTGCGTCCGGACGAAAAAGACGAACTGGCGCGCAAAACAACCGCGGATGCCGCTGCTTCGGAAGAGTATCTGCGCGGTCGCGATTGTCTCGCGACGTTTATCTATCACACTATCTTGCGCGAACATCTCGACTCCGCAATCGAACACTTTCGCCGTGCGATTGAGATCGATCCAAACTTCGCCCTCGCCTACTCAGCGCTCGGCAGTTGTTACGTCAATCGCGTGTTGAAAGGACTCGGCCAGGCTGGCGATCACGAAAAGGCGAAGACGGCGTTTCGCAAAGCCCTCAAGCTCGATCCGCGACTGCTCGAAGCGCGCATGCACATGGTGTTTATCTATCTCACCGGCGGTCAAAAACAGAAAGCGCGCACGGAAGTTGAACTGCTGCGGGATGAGTATCCGAACGATCCGGGTGTTTGGTTTGTGCGCGGCGTGGTCGCGCGACTGGATAGTGATTATGAAAAAGCGTTGCGCAGTTTCGATCGCATGGTGCGTTTGAATCCCGGTGAGCGCGTGCTGGCGAGTTATAACCGCGCGCGTATCTTCATGTATCAGCGCCAGTACGAAGAGGCGCAACGTGAGCTCGCTCAAGGCGCGGAGATTGAGCCTGAACATCCGTTGATCAGGGTTTTCAGCGCGCGCGTTCTTTACTACAAAAACGAGATCGATGAGGCGATGAAGATCCTCCAGCAAGTCTTGCAGCAACATCCGCAGATCGACGGCGTCAGGCCTATCCTCGCCATCTGTCTCAGCTCGCAGGGTCAACACACGAAAGCCAACGAACAACTCACGCCGAAAGTCAGGCAGGTCGCCGAAGCCGATTACGATATATCTTACTGGCTCGCGTCTGCTTATCTTTTGCAGGGGCGACAAGTCGAGGCGCTGCGATGGCTGGAAACTGCCATCAGTCTCGGCAATGAGAACTACAAGTGGTTTGAGTCTGATCCAAACTGGACTGACATGCACGAGGATCCACGTTTCGTCGAATTGATGACTCGCATCAAGAGCCAACGCGAACAACCAGCCGGGGACCAGTCTGAATGAGAACATTTATCGTGGGCGACATACATGGTCGATGCGCGCAGCTCCTAAACCTGCTCGATATGCTGCCGCGCGATCCGGAGAACGACACGCTCGTCTTTTTAGGCGACTTGATCGACCGCGGCGCGGACGCGCCGTGCTGCGTTTCTCATATCATGAAACTGTGCCATGAGAATCCGGAACGAGTTATTTGCCTGCGCGGGAATCACGAACAGATGTTGATGGATTTCCTCGAGGGCGAGAGTAATCTGTGGCTCACCCCTGTAGTCGGCGGTGAGCGAACGTATCAACAGTACACGGCTGAATCGCTGCGGGTTGACAGCGAACAGGATCTCGAAGCGGCGCGAAGTAAGTTTGAGCAATCATTTCCGGCCGAGCATCTCGCGTTCATGCAGGATCTGCCGTTCTATTATGAAGACGACTACGCGATTTACGTTCATGCGGGGTTAGACGAAGGCAAGCATCCGCGTGAAAGCTCGGAAGAGTCGCTACTGTGGATGCGCGACATGGACTTTTACAAGAACTATAAAGGCAAACCGTGTGTGTTTGGACATACACCCACGCCGCTTTTGCCGCTGCGCGGACGTGTAGGCCGGCATGGCATCTATATTTCCCACAGTGCGATCGGCCTCGATACTGGCTACAACCACGTTTCGCCGCTAAGCTGCCTCGCCCTTCCTGAGTTTAATTTGTACCAGACTTATGCCGACGGTCGTGAAGAGACTCATCAGATCACGTCGTTCATTCCCGAGACGTTGAGAGAGATGCAACGCAAAGCCGGGCTCGGATAAACACGGATCAGTGCGGATTGCTATCTTTTATCCGCGACATCCGTGTCTGTGTTGTGTGTATTTACGCATACATAAGGCAGTTCGCAACAAGTCGTGAGATGGGTACACAAATGCTTATAGGTTTGAGGGGCTATTTTCGATAGATTTCGCCGCCGGTATCGACAAATTCCTGCGCTTTTTCTTTCATCCCCAGGCTCAAAGCCGCTTCGGTATCAACCTGTTTCTGCGCTGCATACTCGCGCACGTCCTGCGTGATCTTCATCGAGCAAAAGTGTGGGCCGCACATCGAACAGAAGTGCGCCAACTTGGCGCCTTCCTGCGGCAACGTCTCGTCGTGATACTCGCGCGCGACTTCAGGGTCGAGCGACAGGTTGAACTGATCTTCCCAGCGAAACTCAAAACGCGCCTTTGACAATGCGTTGTCACGATACTGCGCGCCCGGATGACCTTTCGCCAGATCCGCCGCGTGCGCGGCGAGCTTGTATGAGATCACTCCGTCTTTGACGTCCTTCTTGTTTGGCAGGCCGAGGTGTTCTTTCGGTGTGACGTAACAGAGCATCGCTGTTCCGAACCATCCAATCATCGCGGCGCCGATCGCCGACGTGATGTGATCGTAACCGGGCGCGATGTCGGTCGTCAGTGGTCCAAGGGTGTAGAACGGCGCTTCCTGACAAGTCTCGAGTTGCTTGTCCATGTTCTCCTTGATCAAATGCATCGGAACATGTCCCGGTCCTTCGATCATTACCTGGCAATCGTGTTCCCAGGCGATCTTTGTCAACTCACCTAGCGTATCCAACTCCGCAAACTGCGCTTCATCGTTAGCGTCGGCAATCGAACCGGGACGCAGTCCATCACCGAGTGAGAACGATACGTCGTAAGCAGCCATGATTTCGCAAATCTCACGGAACTGCGTGTAAAGAAAACTCTCCTCGTGGTGCGCCAGGCACCACTTCGCGAGGATCGAACCACCACGACTCACGATGCCCGTTGTCCTGCGGGCAGTTAGAGGAATGTAAGGCAGTCGCACGCCGGCGTGAATCGTGAAGTAGTCGACGCCTTGTTCTGCCTGTTCGATCAGCGTGTCGCGAAAGATCTCCCACGTGAGTTCTTCAGCTTTGCCGCCGACTTTTTCGAGTGCCTGGTAGATTGGCACAGTACCAATAGGCACGGGCGAGTTGCGAATGATCCACTCACGCGTCGCGTGAATATTTTTGCCGGTTGAGAGATCCATCACCGTGTCTGAACCACAGCGAATGGACCAGCGCATTTTGTCGACTTCCTCTTCTATTGAAGACGCGACTGCCGAGTTGCCGATGTTCGCATTGATCTTGACGAGGAAGTTGCGCCCGATGATCATCGGCTCCGACTCAGGATGATTGATGTTTGCCGGAATGATCGCGCGTCCGCGCGCGACTTCAGCACGCACGAATTCGGGCGTGACAAACTGCGGTATCTCTGCGCCGAATGATTGTCCTTTGTGTTGATGGAACAGCGAGTCGCGCGGCGCATCGCCCGCTTCCCACGCCGCTTCGCGTCCGAGGTTTTCACGGATCGCGATGAACTCCATTTCGGGCGTGATGATTCCACGTCGCGCGTAATGCAATTGCGTTACGCATGAACCCGGCTTCGCACGCAACACTGCGCGTCGTGCGGCAGGAAAGTCTTCAAGCCGGCCGACGTCTTTGACACGTGCGCGCTTCGCAGCTTCAAACGTCAGATAGCCGTCGTCGATCGGCGTGGCCTCACGACCTTCGTACTCTTCGACGTCCCCACGACTCACGATCCACTCTCGTCGTAGTTGCGGCAGTCCTTCACGCACATCGCACTGCTGTGATGGATCACCCCACGGTCCACTCGTGTCGTAAACACGAACCGGCGGATTCGCTACTAAACTGCCGTCAAAATTGCGCGACGGACTCTGCGTGATCTCGCGAAAAGGCACACGCACGTCACGCAGTTGGCCATCGACGTAAACACGTCGAGAGTTCGGCAGTGAACCAGCCTCAGAATTATCGCCTTGCGTTAACTTGATACCTGCGCTCATAGAAGACATTCTCCGATTATTATGGATGTAGTCTATAATCTTGAGCGCTGGTAATCCAACCCAACCGATCTCCCGGAGATAAAACATGCTGAAACGACGCGTTATCGCCCTGTCGCTTATTCTCTCGCTGCTCTCGCTTCCGATTGCCGCGCAGAATGGCAGCGGCGACATGTTGAGCCGCATTCGCAAGGAAGCCATGGAACATTCGCAAATCATGAAGACGATGCACATGTTTACGGATCTCTATGGCCCAAGATTGACGGGTTCGCCAAATCACAAAGCCGCAGCAGAGTGGGCAGTAAAACAGATGACCGCGTGGGGACTTGAAAACGCGCACCTCGAGCCATGGGATTTCAGGCATCCCGGTTGGTTGAACGAACGACTCACCGCGCATCTAATTTCTCCCGTTAAGGATCCACTCGTTTGTGAAGTGCTTGCGTGGACACCGAGCACGAAGGGAACAGTGCAAGCCAACGCCTACCATCTGGTTCTGCCGGATCGAGTCACGCAGGACCAGCTCAAGATCTTTTTCAACAACTACAAGACGAAAGTGCGCGGCAAGATTGTTTTGATTGGAAAGCCGGCTTCGCTCCCAGTTAATCTCAATCCACCGGCGAAACGACTGACGGACGAACAGGCAGAGCAACGTTATGGACCAAACGCACGCCCGTTTGCGTTTCCAACACCATCGCCGACTCCGACGCCGGAGGTGAACGCGCCGAAGCCGTTAACCAATCGCCAGGTGAACGAACAACTCGATGCGTTTCTCAAAGAGAATGGCGCGCTCGTTAGAGTTAATGATGCGGGTCGTGAGTTTCGCCAGATTCGTGCTTTCAACAACCAGACGTTTGACGTCAACAGAGTGGTTCCGACAGTGGTGATGAGCAACGAAGATTTCGGACGCATCGCACGCATCCTGAACGACGGTACCGATGTCGTGCTCGAGTTTAATATCGTCAATCACGTCTATCCCGAAGGCTCGACTTCTTACAACACGGTGGCGGAGATTCCCGGCACCGATAAAGCCGATGAAGTGATCATGCTGGGCGGCCACCTCGATTCGTGGCACGCCGCTACCGGCGCAACTGACAACGCGATCGGTTGCGCGATCATGATGGAAGCCGCGCGCATCCTGAAGACGCTTGGCGTCAAACCGCGCCGGACGATTCGCGTTGCGCTGTGGAGTGGTGAAGAACAAGGACTGCTGGGTTCGCAGGCTTATGTGAAGGAACACTTCGGATCGTTCGAAAGTCAAAAACCCGGATACGAAAAGTTTGGCGGATACTTCAATATTGATTCTGGTACGGGGCGCGTGCGTGGCGCGGGTGTGTTTGGACCACCTGAAGCCGCCAACATATTGCGCGAAATTCTTGAGCCGTTCAAAAACGATGGCGTAGTTGGCGCCGTGACGACGCGCAGTCGCAGGCTCGGCGGCTCGGATAACACTTCGTTCAACGAGGCTGGGTTGCCGGGAATTGGCATGGGCCAGGATCCGATCGAATACGGCACGCACACCTGGCATACGAATCTCGACACTTACGAACGTATTCTCGAAGACGACGTAAAGAAAGACGCGATGGTGGTCGCATGGTCTGTTTACCAGTTGGCCATGCGCGACGATCTGTTGCCACGTTTTGCAAAGGGTGACATGCCGGCTAAACCGGAGGAGATAAGTGCGCAACCTGCAACGCCGCCCGTGCGTACAGATGCTCAGACTCCGGCAAAGACGACCAAGCCGCGAGGGAATACACGAAAAAGCAGAGGATGAGAGTGAGTTGGCAATAACTCGCCGTCAATTTTTAAGGCGAAGCGCACTCGCGGTGGTGGGCGCGGGACTGTATAAGTCGGGTGTTGTTAATGCGGTAGTACTGAATGGCCCGGCCAAAAAGGTGCTCGTTCTGGGCGCCGGAATGGCTGGGCTTGTTGCTGGTTATGAACTCTCTAAACTCGGTCACGACGTAACTATTCTCGAAGCTCGCACGCGGCCGGGTGGCCGCGTTCACACCTTGCGCGAACCGTTTTCTGACGGTCTTTATGCAGAAGCTGGCGCGGCGCGCATTCCCGACAATCACAATCTCACGCTCAAGTACGTAAAAGAATTCGCGCTGCCGGTGGAGCCGTTTTATCCGAGCAAGCTCAACGCGTTGAGATTCGATCGAGGCCAGCGAGAAGAAGTGCCGATCGACGGTTTCACGGATGCGATGACGCATTATTACGGTGGTGAGTTGGGTGGAAAACCGGAACGATGGCAAAAGATCAAAGGCGGGACGGATCTCCTTCCGAAAGCGTTCGCGGAGAAACTTGCCGGGAAGATTCACTATGGCGCCGCAGTGGTCAGGATCGAACAGGATGCTAATCAGGCGCGAGTAGTGGTTACCGACAACGGTCGTAAACAGACGCTCACCGCTGACGCTGTGCTTTGCACGATTCCATTTTCAGTCTTAAGGAATATTGATCTTCCGGCGTTATCGGAAGGCAAACGAGACATAATCAAACGCACTCGTTACGATGCGGTCTCCCGCGTTTACTTGCAAACCAGGAATCGTTTCTTTGAAGAGAAGGGACTTAACGGTTTTGCATTTACGAGTGGCGCGATCGAGATTTGGCAACCGACGTGGAGCCAGCCTGGACCACGCGGCATCCTGATGACCTACGCGAGACCCGGCGAAGCTGAGCGAATCACAGGGCTAAAAGAGTCCGAACGGATTGCGGTTACGCTGATGCAACTGGATGGGATGTTTTCGGGACTGCGTGAGAATTTCGAGCGTGGCGCGAGTAAGTGCTGGCTCGATGATGAATGGTCACGTGGAGCGTGGGCGTTTGTGGGGTTCACAGATTTTCTTGCAGCGGTAGCTGTCGATGGCCGCATACACTTCGCGGGCGAACATCTCTCGCCGTGGTCTTCGTGGATGCAGGGGGCGTTGTCGTCTGGATTGAGGGCGGTGAAAGAGATTGAGGAAGGCGTGAAAGTCTAAGTCTTATCTGACTGGGAAGAGATCATCGACACTCATGGTCCATCCCGGTACTGCTGGTTCGGCTTCGGCAACCTGACCCTTGCGATAAATCGTGGCGTTTTCGGGACTACCCGCTCGATAGACCCGCACCACATCATCACTCAGTAGATCAACATCCCAAACCACGAGCGTACCCGCCGCAAAGTAATCTGCGCGTTTCTTCGCCATCTCTCGCTCTGCACGTGGTCCATAGTCATTTTCACTGCGAACTTCAACGGCAAAGACCGGCGCACCCTGGAAAAACTTCATGCGTGTCGATACACCAATATGGAATGCCGCATCAGGGCTGAATGATTCACGATGCGGAAGATTCACTATAAAACCCTTGTTATCGCTGACAGCACGTCCAAAACGCTCGCGTTTGCTGTACTCGCGTAGTGAGGAATATATTTCGTCTCCCGCGTAGCCCGGGAAATCGCCTGTTGGAGACATGAGGATTATTTCTCCGTTGACGAGTTCAGCCTTGCCCTCAACCTTGTAGAGATCTTCAATTGTGGCTTCGACTTTTGTGCTCATAGGTGTTGTGTGAGTATTGTGAATCAAGTTGCAGCGATTCTATGCCTAATAAACCTGACGGTCAATCTACCCGCCAATAAAGCTCATCGTGCGTGAGGGCGCGACGAAACCGGGGTCGTTGATGAAATGGCGCGGTTCTTTTTTCATTATCACTGACTCAATGTATTCAACTATCTCATCACGCGAGGCGCCGCTGCGGATTACGTCGCGCAACGAGTGTTCGACTGTTGAAAACAGACACGTGCGAATCTGACCGTCGGCGGTCAACCGGATCCTCGAACAAGCCCCACAGAATGGCTCTGTCACCGGCGCGATGATTCCAATCTCTCCCGGCGCACCGTCCGCAAAGCGATATCGTGAAGACGTGTCAGACCCTCTTGCGACTTCCACCCGCACGAGCGGAAAGCGTTCGCTAATTCGTTCGCGAATCTCTTTTCCGGAAACAACGTCTTCGCGCGCCCACTCGTGCCCGGAATCCAGCGGCATGAACTCGATAAAACGCATCTTCACATCGTATTCACGCGCGAACGCCGCGAAATCCGCGACTTCATCTTCGTTGTGACCGCGCACAATCACTGCATTGATCTTGATCGGTTCGAGTTTTGCGGACTTCGCGGCGGCGATTCCGGCCAGCACCTTGTCCAACACGTCGACGCCCGTCATGCGTTTAAAAACATCTCGCTTCAAACTATCAAGACTGATCGTGATGCGATCGAGTCCAGCATCTTTCAAACCCTGCGCGCGCTCCGGCAAGTAATAACCGTTCGTCGTGAGCGCAAGATCGAGGAGTCCAGAAGTCTTCAGCCGCGTTAGCTTGCGAATGATCGTCTCGATATCGCGGCGCAACATCGGCTC
>OBKT01000070.1_pt1 | contig 11640 bp, 12 predicted proteins | sample 1519771 | NCBI WGS metagenome assembly OBKT01 (sample SAMN00737777, study PRJEB22531) | soil metagenome | reverse complement strand
GATCCGAGTGCGTAGACGGATCCGGGCAGTAACACCGGTTGCACGTTCGCGCGTTTCAGTGCCGCGATGCCTGCTGAGTCTGTGTGTTCGAGATGATCGGCAGTGACTGTTCCCAACTCCGCTGCGAGTTGCGCGCCACCGGAAAGTGAAAGCTGATCGGCGTGAATGCGCAAACCCAGTCCGTGGCAACGGGCAGCCGTGAGGATCTTCCACGCTTCGTCAGTCGTGAATACCTTGTCTTCACAAAACACGTCGCAAAACTCGGCGAGCTTTTCATGCGCGATCGCCGGCAACATCTCGTCGATGATCAAAGAAACATACTGCTCGCGTCGCGCGCGATACTCCGGCGGAACGCTGTGCGCGCCGAGAAACGTCGGCACGTAACGAAGCGCCGTGTCCTTATCAAGACGTTTGATGACACGCAGGATCTTGAGCTCGTCTTCGAGCGACAAGCCGTAACCCGATTTCGCTTCGATCGTCGTCGTGCCCGAACGTAGAAACCAATCACTGTAGCGCCACGCTTCGTAAGCAAGTATTTCTTCATACGCGCTGCGAGTTGCGTTAACCGTATATTGAATCCCACCACCACGCGCCGCGATCTCCTGATACGTCGCGCCTTTCGCACGTTCTTCAAACTCCTCAACGCGCGTACCGCTAAACACCGGATGCGTGTGCGCGTCAACAAATCCCGGCATCAGAACTTGACGACGCGCATCGACCACCGCCGTATCCGCGTTAATCAGTGTTTCAATCTCATCCGCGTTTCCGACGTTCTCGATCCGCCCGTCACGCACAAACATTGCGCCGTCTGCGACGATGCCGAGTTCGCGCAACTCCAGCCCAACGCGCGGACGTGCCGGCCCAGCCAGCGTGATAACCTGCGAGCAATTAACTACGGCAAGAGTTTTACTTTCGTTTTCCGAGGACATAAATCGTGACGCCGATAGCATTCGCTATCAACACTGTGGCAACGATCTTCAGCGCGAATACAAGCGGATTTATTACTTCAGTAATAGGAGCGATCGCGAAACGGATATAGACGAGGGTGACGATGAACCCGGACGCGCACGCGATCTTCAGCCACCATGGCGACCTGACACCGAGCGCCTTCATTCCAAACAACGGTATCGCAAACAAAACGAGGTACGTCAGTGCGTAGAAAATGCCGCCGGTATTGTCGATCAGTTGGAAAGCTTCCTGCGCGTGCACGCCCGACAAGCTGAGCCCGGTGAGCACCATCGTCACCGCGCCTACAAACAGAATCGAGTTGACTGGCGTCTTGTATCTCGAGTGCAGGCGACTAAACCACGAGGGTAACAATCGATCCCAACCGGCGACCATCGGCAGACGCGTGTTGCCCGCAAAGTAAATACTCATCAGCGCGATCGTTCTGACGGTGATACCGAGAATCGCAATCGACCCGATCGTTCCGACCCAGCCTAACTGTCGAAAACCGGTTGCAAGAACCTGCGGGATTGGTCCGATCAGATCGATTTGATCGCGCGGCACAAACGCAAGCACCGAGCTCGTGCCGAGTATGAACATTGCGGCGATGATCGGCGCCGCAATCACGACCGAGCGTCCGATGTTCCGCGCGGGCGAGCGCGTTTCGCCGGCGAGGATCGCAATGTACTCGAAGCCAGTCAGTGCGCCGAGCGCGAGTTTGCTCGCGACGTTGATGTTGTATTCAGTGAACGTGGGAAATTGAACTGCAAACGGCTTGTAGTCAATCAGTCCTTGGGCACGCGAAAGTGCGAAGAGCGGTAGGCCGATCAAAATCGCGAAAGTGATCATGTGCACGAGTCCGCCAACATTGTGGACCCACTTGCCGAGAGCGAGACCACGAATAGCCGCTACGACGATGCCGATCACCAGCAGAAGACTGACCGCCATGATCACCCACGTGCTGTCTTTCATGTGCGCCGCCGTTGGTCCAATGGCGTAGGAGATGTTTGTGGTCACAACCAATCCGACGCCCGCGAGAATCGAGATCGCGAAGACCCAGAGATTCCAGCCAACCATGAAGGCGACGAAGTCGTTGAAAGCGAGTTTGGACCATTGATACAACCCGCCTTCGAGCGGCATGAGACGATTGAGAAAGATCACGGCGGCGGCAAGCGGAAGATAGAACGTGAGGATCGCGAGGATCCAGAACACGTTTTGCTCGGCCCCTAACCGCGCGGCCCACCCCACCCAGAACGTGCCGACGACGAATACGACCTGAGTCAGCACCAGATCGAAGAGTCCGAGTTCTTTTTTGAAGACTGCACTGCGAGCTTCGACGTCACGCTCGATCTCGGCGACGGTAGGCGTAGTGGATTCAGTGTTCATGGCTCAATTCAAAAACGAACTGGGACACGGTCAGTACCGAAACGCGGTAGCGTCGGGTCCGCACGGAAAATGACCACCCGATGCTACCGCGTTACGGTACTGACTCCTCCAAGTGCGCTCTCAGCCATTGGACCACATCGGGACGCATTTCGGGAATAATCTCGTGCGCTGCGTCATAACTTTTGAACACAACCGAGCGGGCTCTGGTTTTTAGTTGTCGTTCGTAATCGTGCACGCGCTCGGGTGAATAGAACTCATCGCGCGTGCCGGCGAGATGCAGCACGTCGATGTTCGACCGGCGATAGGTTGAGCTCGTTTCCCAGTCACCGGGAATACCGCCGCAGATACCAACAACTCCGCGCAACTGCTCCGGATGACTAAATGCAAAGCGATAATTAAGCGCGCACGACTGTGAGAAGCCGAGTAGAAACACGCGCGACGGATCGGCGACACCTTCGCTACTCAGAACCTCGATCAGATCGAGCAAGGCGCGATGATGAACCGCAACCGACTCTTCGCTGCGAAAGTTTGTTAGCCAGCCAAAACCGAAGCGCAGTGGTCCACCTGGTTCGCGCGGCTCTTTAATGTGCTGGTGGAAGCCCTGCAACGATGCGATAGCAAAGTTTTCCGGTGCCATCAACTGTGCCTCACGCATCATCTGACGCTTGTTCGCACCGTAGCCATGCAACGCGATCAAAAGCGGCGCGGGCGAGGTCGTGCCCGGTCGCAGATCGTAGTAAAGGTTGATGCGTGCTTCGAGGGTTTGGTCAAGTTTGTCCACAGATTGACGCAGATTACACCGACCGCTACGATGACTCAAACTTTTATCGAGAGGTGTCAGTGATGAAATTTCCGGGTGGATTCAATATCGAACAGATGATGAAGCAGGCGCAGTCGATGCAGCAGAAGATGGCGAAAGAGATGGAAGACCTGCGCGTCGATGCTTCAGCGGGTGGCGGTGTTGTCACGGTGCAGATGAAAGGCAATCATGAAATCGTGGGGCTGAAGATCGATCCGGAAGCAGTAAAAGACGGCGACGTCGAGATGCTCCAGGACATGATTCTCGCGGCCATCAACGAAGCGAATCGAAAAGTTGACGAAGCGATGAAGGGCAAGCTCGGTGGCATGATGCCGCCGGGACTGGGCGGACTGTTTGGGTAATATCGAATGCTAGAATACGCCGAACCAGTCACTAAACTAATCGACGAACTAAAGCGCCTGCCGAGTATCGGTCACAAGTCGGCGCAGCGGCTCGCGTTTCACATCATGCGCGCGCCGGATGCTGATCTTGAACGTTTGATTGGTGCGCTGCGAGAAGTCAAACAGAAGATCGTTCTCTGTTCTGTTTGTAACAATCTTACTGAAGTCAATCCATGTCGATTCTGCGCGTCACCGAGCCGGGATCATTCGGTGATTTGCGTAGTGGAAGAACCTCACAGCCTCGTCGCCGTTGAGAAGACGCGGAGTTTCAAGGGTGTGTATCACGTGCTGCACGGCAGTCTCTCGCCGATCCGTCACATTGGACCAAGCGAACTTCAGTTAGCCAATCTGCTGCCGCGACTAAAACCGGAAAACAACGATGGTGTGCCGGTTAGAGAAGTTATCCTCGCAACCAATCCGACGACGGAGGGTGAAGCAACTGCTAACTACATCAGTCGGTTATTGAAGCCACTCGGAATACGAGTCACACGAATCGCGATGGGAATGCCAGTGGGGAGTGACCTCGAATACGTTGACGAGGTCACTATGGACAAAGCGCTCTCAAACCGCCACGAAATCTAATCCGCGGATTCCGCGAGATCCGCGGATTAAAACCTGACGTTCTCCGGTTTTGCTCCAGCGTCACACTCTGCGCACTGCTGATCGCTCTCGTACATGCGCGCGTCGAATTCGATCAGCGACTTGATTTGCACGCCTTCAATCTCGCTTGGTGCTGAGTCGAAGCGCACGATCGCGCCGCAGCCGATGATCCTCGCACCGAGTGATTTCACCAGTTCGACAGTCTCTTCGATTGCGTTGCCGCTGCGGATGATGTCGTCGACGATGATGCACGGGTTAACTTCGCCCTGATTCACGTACTGGCGAAACATGCGTTCGCCGTGTTCCTGTTCCGCCCAGTAAATCTGTTCCGCGTTGAGCGCGTCGCGCACACCGAACGCGACGGGAATTCCTCCCGAGCTCGGACTGATCACCGATACCTTCGGCAGTTGGCTCGAAATATCTTTCTCGAGTCGAAACTTTCGACTCAGCGCCACTGCCAACACGCGCGCGGTATCGTAGTAACGAAACGCGAGTGGCATTTGAAAGTAGTGCGGCGAGTGCTTTCCGTTTGGATAAATGAAGTGGCCCTCACGAAACGCTCCCGTGCGTTTCAGGATTTGCATCACAGCATCTTGAGAAGGAATCAGCTCGACCATGCGGTTCTCCTGCTTTTTTGGAGCGCAGCATACATCAATTACATACTTTTCGCAGCCTGTTCGACGAGTCGTCGTTGATCGCGCGGCAAACCATCCGGCAAAGCGTCAAGTGAAAACCACTCCGCACGCTCAACTTCCATCGTGCGTGGCGTGACCGGACCATCCGCTGAACCGCGAAATAGAATTTCAACTTGTTTGGGTTTACGAAACGAGCGCGCGAGAAATATTTGCACGTCCTGAAGTTCAAGACCAAGCTCTTCGCGCAACTCACGACGCAGTGCTTCGATTGGTTGTTCACCCGCTTCGAGAAAACCACCGGGCAAACCCCAACCACTGCCCGCGCGAAATCTGTGTTTGAGAAGAAGTGTTTGACCGGATTGATTGAAGATGACCGCGCCGGCGGTGACAGTGAAACGAGAATGCATCACTCGCATGCTCCAGCGACGCAGGCCGAAAGGCAAGCGATGCCAGATCGCAGCGATGAGATTTTGAAAACCAGCCACGGATAACACAGATTACACGGATTGAGCTACAATGCGCAGCAACCATGGCAGCCACCGAAACCATCGCCGTTCCGAAACGGATCACCAACGCGCAGACCGTTTGCAACGAGAAAAATGAAAAGGGAAAACTCTGCAATGGTCACTTGAAACAGTTGCGAACTGCCGGCGAACCCGCCGAGATTCACTTGCGCGGCGACGACGTGCTTTACAAGTGCCAGACGTGCGGCACGCTCTACATGGGTCCGCCGCTTGGTCACGTGCGCGATCCGTACAAGCAGCAACGATTTGTAGAAGCGGAGTTGCAGGCGTTGTTACAGGCCGCGGGCGGTACGTTGCCAGTTATCAAGCGAGATGACCGAGGCGTGTACGTGATGGTCGAGACCGAAGTCAGCGCTCACGCTCCGGCCGCGAAACCTGCGCCTGCGAAAGCCGCAGCGCCGAAGGCAGCAGCGCCCGCTGCACCGAAACCCGCAGCGCCAAAACCGGCGGCAGCGGCGACGCACAAAGCGGGTGCGCAACCAAACCGGCAACTGTTCAAACGTTCGACTTACGTTGGCGTAAAGGATACTGGACCAGTTGCGGGTGAGACGTTCGAAGAGAAGGTTGCGAGGTTGAAGGCGTTGTCGGCGGCGGCGAAACAACGCGCTGAAGAAGGTGGTGAGCCTGCGTCGGCTGCAGAAGTGACTGAAGTGTTAACGGAACTCGCGCCCGATCAGGCAGAACTGCCACCGGCGCCAGCGCCTGCGGCGTCAGCAGCTCCGGCGCATAAACCGACCGGCAATGCTGATCGTTCGCTGATGAAGCGCGGAACGTATTGTGGGGTAGTCGATACCGGTCCAGTGCCTGGAGAAACTCAGCAACAAAAGATCGCTCGCCTCGCGGCACTCTCCGCCGCGGCGAAACAAAGATCTGAAGGCGGGTAACACGGATGACACGGATTTCACAATCCGATTTTTCCGTGTAATCCGTGGCTAAAAAGTTTCCGTAACAACTAATCCTTCGCGGGAAATTTTCCAATCCAGAACTTCTGCGCCTTCTTCTGCTGCAAGCGCAGCTTCGACGTCCGCACGTCTTCCGGAAGCGCAGAGAAACGCGATGCATCCGCCGCCGCCAGCGCCGCACACCTTCGCGGCTTCGGCGCCGTTCGCAAGTGCTTTCTCGACGAGCATGTCCATTTGTGGCGTCGTGATGGTTGGCGCTAAACGTTTGCGAACCGGATACGCGCGCTTCATCACATCAGCAACCCGGGTCCAATCGTCAGCGACGAGCGCTTCGCGCAGATTGCGCGCCGAATCGCGAATGGCGTCGAAGAGTTCAAACAACTCAGGGTCGCCGTCGATGTGTCGTTTGTAAATTTCCCAGTTGTTAATTCCCGAAAGACGCGGTTCACCCGTGTAGCAAATCGCGATTCTTCGTTCCAGCTCTTCAGTATTGACGTCCAGCGCTTCCCGTTGAATTCCCTCCGCGTTGAAATGCACACACGAAACAGATCCGAAAAGCGGCGGATAGTAGTCCTGAAAACCAGCCGGCACTTTGATCACCGTCGACTCCACGTTCGCAGCGATCGTCACAAACTTCCGTTCTTCGTAACGATTCCCAACCAATCGATTCAACGCACCGATACAAGCGATCGCGAGCGCCGACGAACCTCCGAGTCCGGCGCCGGCAGGCACGCTACTCTCCGCAACTAAGTGAAATCCTGTTGTGGGTTTGAAGAAGTGGACCAGCTTGGAAACGAGTTCGAGACGTTCTTCCAGCAGCAGGTCTTCAATTGCCGAGAGCGTTGTCTCGAAAGAGACTTTACGATCGCGCGATTCGAGAATGATTCGTCCATCGTCTCGCGTCTCAATCCAGCAGCGAGCATGAAGTGAAAGGGCGAAATTGACTGTGGTGGCGCCTGGATGAAAAAGATAGAGCGGCCAGATGTCGATAGTGCCGCCTTCGAGGTCGACACGGGGAGGTGCGGTTGACTCAATTATCATCGCTGGCAACTTAACAATTTCGCTCCACGGTTTGCAAATCAGTCTCCATCGCTCTCAGGCTTCTTCTGACGCTCTTGTCGCGGATGCTTGAACGGGATGTGTTCGCGGACTTCTTCACGCAAATCCTGGAGTTTCTCGGCGGCCGCGTGTTCGAGTTCCTGGAATCGTTCGGGATCTGCTTTTTCAACTTTTGGCGAGATCCAAAACCGCTCGGCGAGGTAAAAACCGAGGATGCCGAGGATCACGATCACGAGTAACACTTTACCAACGCGCTGGAAGTCGCCGATCAAACCCATCACCGCGCCACTGAAAAAATAGCCCGCGCCTGAAAGTACGAAAACCCAAAGGAAGCAACTCGAAAACGACAGCAGCAGAAAACGCAGGTAAGGCATTCGTCCGACGCCATAAAACACGCACGACGCCCAGCGCAGCCCGTAAATGTATTTGGAAAGAAAGATCGAGAGCGGACCGAATTTTCTCGTCAACGTTTGCAGTCGGGGTTGCGCTGCTCTGTAAAAACGAAACTGCCTGACACCCTCACTAAAGCCACGTCCTCCAAAGTAAGCAACGTTATCGCTGAGGCAGCCGCCTATCGTTCCCCAAATCAACACCTGCGCAAAGCTGTAGTCACCAAAAAAACCGCTGTGCGCCAACACGCCCGCCAGCAGGAGCGTGATGTCGCCCTCGAACATGACGAGAATGAAAACTGCGTAGAGCCCGTACTGAAATAGTAGATCGTTGAGAATGTCGAGGTGCATGAAGAACCCAGGCTATGAAAATCCAACGATGACAGCTAGTAACAAAGTCACTGGCGGCTGACAGAATAAACTGGAGGGCTCACTGTTGACTACTGTTCGGGTTCTTCGTCCTGGGGAGGTTTCACTACGAGCACGGGACATGACGCGTGTCGCACAACGGATTCAGCCGTTGAACCGAAGAGGATCCGGCCCAAACCGGTTCGACCATGCGAGGAGATAACGATCAAATCGACGTCGCGTTCTTTCGCAACGCGCACGATTTCCGAGGCCGCTTCGCCGTGAACGACAACTTCTTCAACATCAAGGCCCGCGCATTCGTCGCATTCCGCCAGTTTCGGCAACTCACGCTCGGCGGAATCTTCGAGTTGCTCGGTGATGTCGGCGATCGGCAGCGGTTCAGTCATCCCGGAATACCCCACGGTCGGCACGATCGGTTCAATGACGTTGATACAGATGATTGATGCTTTGAACTTACGCGCCAGCGACGCGGCATAAGAGAGCGCGTAGTTTCCACACTCGCTGAAGTCGGTCGGGAGAAGTATGGAGCGAATCTGCATACGTCCTATAGGACCTATATGACCTAATCCAGCGCGATTCTACTCTCTCGGCATCCTGTTTGACAGCCCCTAAACCCTCGTCTATGCTTCGCTCGCGATTCAAATGACGACTCCATCGCCCAACTTTATTGGCATCAACCTCTCCGGGACGCAGGCACGCGCGGCGCTCGTCAACCATGAAGGCGCGCTCCTCGAGACACGGGTCGCCGAAGTCACACCGAAAGAACTAATTCCGCAGTTGGCCGCGATGGTGGAGGAGCTCGGTTCAAAGCGCGGCCCAGTCGGCGCCATCGGCGTCGCGATTCCCGGCTTGGTCAATCGACAAACCGATCGCGTGATCGCGCCTCGTGATCTCCCGTCAACTATGGTCGAAGATCTTCACGGGCAACTGATGCGCGCCACGGGTTTGCGAGTTGAGCTCGAAAACGACGCGAACGCCGCGGCTTACGGCGAATACAAAGTCGGCGCAGGTCTCGGCGCGCGCAACATGTTTTACATGATGATCGGTAGCGGCATCGGCGGCGCGATCATTCTGGACGGAAAGCTTTGGACCGGCGCTTCAGGATTCGCTGGCGAAGTCGGTCACATCACGATCGACAGTGAAGGACTTGAATGCGTTTGCGGCAACACAGGTTGTTTGGAAACAGTTGCGTCAGCTCCAAGCATCGTGCGTCGCGCGCGCGAACGTCTCTATCGCGATAACACATCCTCGTTATCTCGCCTCGGCCTCAACAAATCATTCACAGCCGACGACGTTGCACACCAGGCAAACGAAGGCGACGACTTCGCGCTAATGATGATCGAGCGCACTGGAAAATACATCGGCACGGGCGTCGCAACCGTAATCAACCTCCTGAATATCGAACGAATCGTACTCGGTGGCGGCGTGATGGATGCAGGCTCACTAATTCTCAATCCAATCATTCAGGAAGCAAAACGCCGCGCGTTTCAGCCTTGTTTTGACTCCACCGAAATCGTCGCAGCCAAACTCGGACTCGACGGCGCACCAATCGGCGCCGCCCTCCTCGCCAGAGATGTGAACACGGATTAACGCGGATATTTGCAAACAGATCTTCACGGATCAATCCGTTTCATCTATTCAATCTGTGGCCCAATTTGAAATTCCGCACCCATTTGGTAAAGTACGCTGTTACATTTGCAATAAGAACATTATGAGTGCGAAAGGTTTGTAGGCTGTTCGTCTGCCAGCGGTATCGGTTTGACTAGCACCCGACCAATTTAATTCTGCGGCAATGCCACAGATCTTCCATCACAGCACCAACGCGCTGGCAAAGATCACGATTTATGGCGCTCTCTTCATAATTGTTGCTTTGCTGTGGGTAGCTGTTGAGCTAAACCGTTCCTCCTGGAACACCGGTCAGTGGGTCGAACGGCAGCAACCTGTTCAATTCAGTCACAAACATCACGTCGGCGACGACGGCATCGATTGTCGTTACTGTCACACGTCTGTGGAAACGTCGGCTTCCGCCGGCTTGCCTTCCACTTCAACGTGCATGAACTGTCACAAACAGATCTGGTCCGATAGTCCATATCTCGAACCAGTGCGCGCGAGTTTCAGAAGCGGCAAGCCGATCGAATGGATCCGCGTACACGACCTGCCTGATTTCGCTTATTTCAATCACAGCATTCACGTGAAAAAAGGGGTTGGCTGTTCGAGCTGTCACGGCCGCATCGACCAGATGCCGATTCTTTATCAGGCGAAGACGTTACAGATGGAGTGGTGTTTGGAGTGTCATCGAGCTCCGGAACGATTCGTACGCCCGGTCTCAGAGATTTACAACATGGAGTGGCGACCGGAAAACAAAACCGCCACGGAGCTGGCGCAAGGGCTCAAATGGAAAGCTGAGTATCGAATTCAGGGACGGCGCGTGCTCGAGAGTTGTTCGACTTGCCACCGTTAAGAGTTTCGCGATGACTGATAGCGATCGTCACATAAACTTCAAGCTGATGCGCGATCACATCCTGTCTTTGCAGGATACGGAGACGCCGCGCGGCGCGAAGAAGTACTGGCGCAGTCTTGATGAGCTGGCTGATACGCCAGTGTTTCGTGAGTTTGTTGAGCGTGAGTTTCCGCAGCAGGCGGAGGGATGGAACGACCCGCTTGAGCGCCGCACCTTTATGAAGTTAATGGGCGCGTCGCTGGCCCTCGCCGGCTTGACTGGTTGTGTTTTTCAACCACCGGAGAAGATCGTTCCCAACGTCAAACAGCCGGAAGAATACGTTCCGGGCAAGGCGCTCTTCTACGCGACTGCCGCGCCTTTATTTGGCGCCGCGACGCCGGTAATCGTGCGTAGTAACGAAGGCCGGCCGACAAAGATCGAGGGAAATTCGTTACACCCAACCAACCAGCCGCTCGATTTTCCGCCGGAAGATCCGGTGCGAGATCCGCTTGGTTCGAGTGCGACTGACATCTTCACGCAAGCATCGATACTCGGTCTTTACGATCCCGATCGTTCATCAACGCCGCTGTTTCGCGAGCAAATCAGCACCTGGACGACGTTTGTCGGTGCGATGCGATCTGCGCTCAACGAGCTGCAACAAGGCAAGGGCGTTCGTTTCCTGACGGAGTCGATCATCTCGCCTGCGCTCGGCGCGCAGATGAACGACTTGCTGGCCGAGCTGCCGCAAGCGAAGTGGCATCAATGGGAGCCTGCGAATCGCGACAACGCGCGTGCGGGCGCGGTCATGGCGTTTGGGCAACCAGTTAACACTACGTATCGCTTCGATCTTGCCCAGCGAATTCTCTCGCTTGACTGCGATTTTCTTGCGCCGACTTTTCTGGGTTATCTCCGCTATTCACGCGAGTTCATATCACGTCGCCGCATTACCGAGACCAATCGCGATATGAATCGTCTCTACGTTGTTGAGACTACGCCTTCGAACACGGGCGCGCTCGCCGATCACTCGTGGGAAGTTAAACCGAGTGAATTCGAAGCAACCGCTAAAGCTATCGCCGCTGGAGTCGGGACCCAGGGCGGCGGCGCGACGGTAAATCTCGCCTGGATTGAGCCGCTGGTTCGCGATCTGCAACAACACAAAGGCGCGAGCATCGTGGTCGCGGGTTGTGAACA
>OBKT01000069.1_pt1 | contig 11645 bp, 6 predicted proteins | sample 1519771 | NCBI WGS metagenome assembly OBKT01 (sample SAMN00737777, study PRJEB22531) | soil metagenome | reverse complement strand
TAGTTCAGGAGCAGGAACAGAACTCAGGAGCAGGCTGGCGGTCTGCTCCTGCTTTCTTCTTTATCTGGCTTTGTACTGGAATGTGATCCGCGTTTCTTCCTCCAATACTAATGGCCTCACGAAGCGATACGACTTACCGCTGCGCGGAACATCAACCGCAACCGGCAACAGCCCCGCGACACGACGTTGCAGGCTGAACACGTTTTGCGACATGTTGTTCAACTGCGCCGCTTGTGTTTTCTTCGCCATCTCTTCGACACGTTTATTCTCGGCTGAGAGATTGACGCCGTCCATCGACGTGATGCTCACAGTCGCCTGGACGCTGCCGACCTCAAGAGTCGTTCCCATCCGTGCGGGCTTCGAAGCCGACAACTCAAAATCCTGTACCGATGCCTTAAATCCCGGCGAGGAAATAGTCACCCTGACTGGGCCTTGTTCGAGACCGGAAACAACCCAATGACCGTCGCCTCCAGATGTTGCAGTTATGCCCCGCCCGGTCTGCGTGTTGGTCACTGTGACTTGCGCACCCGCAACCACGGCGCCCGCCGGATCGACGACGATGCCGCCGATTTGCCCCGGTCCAAGCGTGCTGAGATCGCTTTCAGTCCAATTCCTTGCGGCTGAGTCGACGTCATCAGTTCCCTCCGCCAGGAAGTTATTCGCAGCCGCAGCCGGAAGTAATTCAGCCGAGATGGCATTGCCACCGAACTGCTTCACCTCGAGACGTTCAGGCAGCGCCACTTCCCACGTCAACAGATTTACCGGAATATCCAACTTCGGCAGGCCCATGTCATACGATCCATTCTTCGCAAAGCGCGCGCCTTCATTTAGATAAACAAACGAAACGGTGTAGGGCTTTGAAGTATCGAGTCCGGGGCGTGTCAACGGAATGCGAGTGATACCGCTGTCCTCCGCCGGCTTGACTCGCTCGCCGTCAACTTCGGCGGTAAAGAGTTTTGCGCCAGCAGGCAATTCAACTTTCATGTAGCCCTTCGCGTGATTGCGCACTCGCAGCGAGATCTCCGTGAGCGTTCTTCCTTCCACGTTCGCGAGCGTCGTTACAGTCGCGCGCTCAGCGACTGCCGAAAGCACGTCAGCATCCTGAAACTGCTGCCACTCGAGTTGCAACTTCGGCGCTTCATTCGCTTTGCGGTTGTAACGAAACGCAGCCTGCAACGGAAAGTGTGAAAGCGATCTCGTGATCGCATTCGCTTCGCGCACGTCGATGCGACGCAGTCCGCCCGATTCTTTTGCTTTCAACTCCATCGCGCCTGCGCCTTCGACCAGCAGTTCACCTGTTTCACGCTGTGCGCCGGGAAACTCGAGCATAGGCGCCTCGACGTTGGTTTCGCGATTCGCGCGTTCGAACGCGATCAGAAACTGGTGATTCCGGCGTGCCGGATCATGAACTCTGATCGTCAGGATCCCTCCCGTGACGTCGTTCGATTCGACCGAGCTTCCGGAAGCAGTCGTGAGTTCGTACCCGGCCGGTACAGGAACTTTGAACTCGGCTGCTTCGCCCTGGATGACTGTAACGTCGCAAAGCGCAGTGAGTCTCAGTTCTGAATCGTCAACGGAAACAACTGTTTTGACGTCCGAGAGAAAACGTACTTCACGTTGCGCGACAGGCGCAGCGATCTCGCGCGTGGTCCACCAGATGCGCGTGGGGTTACCGGGTTCCAACGCAGCTTCGATCAAAGTGTTTCCATTGACCGTATCGCGTTTCGTCACCAGGCCCGGTTCTACGTGCACGTTGGCGTGACTGCCCGGCAATTCCAAACTCAGCATCGTGCTGCTCGCAAGTGGAACAGGCAGCGTGAACGAGGCGCGTCCGGCTTCGATCGCCAGCGGAGCTGCCACACCAAGTGACACCGCAAACGGACCTGGTCCATTCAAGATCGCAGCGTGGCTCGTTCCTTCCTGCAACAACGGCAACGGCTGTCCCGCCTGCTTTGCTTCGAGAATAGTAAGACCGCTCGTCAACGGAGTTTTTATTGCCCCTTTTTCGAGCAGTGATCCGTCGAGGTCAACATAACCAACCAGCGTTTGGTTCTCGACGCGAAGTTTGAAAACGGCACGCGACAAGACAAAAGGAAGCGGCACGGCTTCAGGCGATTTATCTTTTCGCGAGGCACGATCGACGAGTCGATCGTATTCACTGAGCGAAATGGTGACTGTTCCGGGAGCGCCGGGAGCGGGCAATACTGAATCGATTCGTGTGTTTCGTTGTTGGCCCATCGCTACCGCAGCCAGCAACAGGATCATGATTAATACTTTCATTTGTCGCCTCCCTTTTTCTGGCGTTGAAAATCAATCTCAACTGCCGGGGTTTGGTTCTCGCCTGTCAACTCAGACACCAAAAAGATCGATGGACCAAAGTGTGGAAAGACAACGCGCAACGGCAGATTGCGTGACGGCTGCGCGGCGCGTTGCGAACGGATCTTGGCGATGAGTTGCTTCATCTCCGACTGATCGGGAGTGAGCTCGCCTTCTGCACGCTGTTGTTCCGTTGTGCCTGGAACAGCTTCGGAACGAAGCGCGGGAGATTCAGGCGGCGTGTAGTCAGCAACGCGGAAGCTTCCGGAAAGTCCCGGCGCCGGAGTGACGCGAAATAGCGGCGGATGATGCAGCAGCAGATGTGATTTCGAGATCGGAAGATCGACGGCGACGAGTGAAACTCGCGTGCGTCCTTTGTCGGTCCACGACGCGGCGCGATCGATATAAGAAACTTCGACGACAAAGGCGGGCGCCTCTTCGCCGGAGCGTGTTTTTTCAAGTGGGAGTAAATACGAACCATCTGGCGCGCGTCCCGGTCTGATGGGACGACCCGCCACCGAAGCGCTCCAGAGCACGGCAGAGGCAGGCAGGGTGAGTTTCAAAAAGTTTCGCTGATTGTTTCGCACGGCGAAGCGCGACTGCACGAGAATTTTTCCGTCAGCGGCGATCAGCGTGTTGTATTCCGCTTCTTCGATGTTTGCAGTGAGCACTGCCTGCGGCGTGTAACGGGCAACCTCGAGCGACAGCGTTCGAGTTGATTTTCCGTTACCGGGCTGAAACCTGAAGGCGACCAGCGAAGGTGACTGGCGGTTGGAGATCAGTTGGGCCAACTCGCTCGCTTCGGCGTCTTCGAGTCCGTTTGGATCGCGTTGCTTAATCTCACCGGCGCCAAGAACTTCGACACCCACACCGCCCGTTTCACGTTCGGCGTTTGGCAGACGGACAAGTGGAATGTTCAACTTGCCCGAACGTGGGATGCGCAACTCACCACTCAGTGTGAATCGCACAGTGCTTTGCACCGGCTCGATGAACAACACTTTCAGTTCACTGCCGGCGACGTCCCAGTCAGCGACCATCGCGCCCGAAACCTGGTTAACAGTTAACTGCTCCGGAAGTTGCACGCGAACTTCGTCGGCCAGGCCCTGGACCACCTCGACCTGGACTTCAGCGTTGAGCTGCGTTGAGTCTTCACCTAATCCGACTAGCTGCGTAATCGCGCCGCGCATTCGCAATGGTTGACTCGCGCGCGCATCGTCGATTCGTCGTCGCCACGCAAGCGTCAAGGGCTCGCCGCCTTTACCATTCGCTACCCAACGACTGCCAGTCGCAGCTTCTGAATGTTCGAGCAGCAGTCCGCCCGTGATGCGCACGTCAACACCTTGTCGCGCGAGCTGAACACTCGCGTGCGAGATCGCGGAATTGCTGACCGGAAGGTGCAGTATGTCAGTGCCCGCGACTGTCGTAACAGGCGCGACGATCTGAAGTGTCAACAGGGAACGGCCAGTCTTTGATAACAACAGATCGGCGCGGCCCGGACCTTTGCCCGTCTGATTCATCACGAGGTTGACGGGATGACCATCGAGCTTTGCATCGCGCACGATCAAACCGTCGGGCATCGCGATGCGTACCCAGCCGTTCTTGATTACGTCAACGGTAAGTCGCGCCTCGCCAGTGGCGAGATCGCCGTCGACTTTCAGATCGTAGTCAATGCGACTCAGTGTTGCTTCGATTGGAGGCGCAACAGGTTCAGGTTCAGTGGGAGATGCGGCGCGCTTCAACGCAGTGTATTCACTCACTGGAAGTACAACCCAGCCGTCAGTCGCAGTTTGAGCTGAACTGGAAACCGCGCAGCAGATGACGAATAGAGTTGTAGCGAGCAGGAAGCGCGACGCATGTAAACGCAGTCGGTTCATGGTAATTCTCCTTTTCGGGCATACTTCGAGACGGTGCGGCGAGATGGTCGCCGCAAAAACTAGACCGCACTTTTGTTCGAATTGAGATCGGGGCGCGATCTCTCGGTAAAGCTGTGCCTAAGATGCAATGAGGTTGCTTGGAGTGGTCTCGGCGATCTCTGCGGCCCTCTGCGTCTAAGAACGACCTTTTAACGCAGAGGTCGCAGAGGACCGCAGAGAGCGCAGAGTATAATCAAACTATGAAGCCGACGAAGAAACCACGCGTGAAGATCTGTTGTATGGCCAGCATCGAAGAAGCCTGGATGGCTATCGAGGCGGGTGCATCGGCTGTTGGACTCGTCTCCGCGATGCCGAGCGGTCCGGGACCGATTCCCGAGGATTTGATCGCTGAGATTGCTGCGACTATTCCGCCGGGAGTGAGCTCGTTTCTACTCACCTGCCTTCAGGACACAGATGCGATCATCGATCAGCAGCGACGACTCAGAGTGAACACGATTCAGATCTGCGATCGGTTGCCGGAAGGCGGTCACGCAAAGTTGCGCGATGCACTGCCGGGCGTGTCACTCGTTCAGGTTGTACACGTCACCGGACCCGAATCTGTCGACGAAGCGATCGCAGTCGCGCCGAACGTGAATGCTGTGTTGTTGGATTCCGGCAATCAATCGCTCGCGATCAAAGAACTCGGCGGCACTGGCCGAACTCACGATTGGAATCTGAGTCGCAGGATAAGAGAAGCGATCGATGTACCGATGTTTCTGGCGGGTGGACTGAACCCCGCGAATGTCGCTGCCGCGATTCGCGAGGTTCAGCCGTTTGGAATTGACGTCTGTAGTGGACTACGAACTAACGGTGCGCTCGATCCACGAAAATTGACAGAATTCTTCGCGCGCACGAACACAGCCTAGAAAGTAAACCTCACCGCTAACTGCACCTGTCTCGGATCACCCACACCCTGTCGCAGGAACCCGTCGAAATTAAACAGTCCCGGAGTGCTGAGCGGGTTGATGTTGTTCGTGTTGTTGAAAGTATTGAACATCTCAATAATCGGAATTATCGAGAAGCGATCAAACTTGAACGGTCGTTGAATGCGCCAGTCAAACGAGAAGTACGAATTGTCTTTGCGCAACGTGTTGCGATTGGTCGCGGTGCGAACGGCCGGCGTGATTGGCTGAGCAGAACGTGCCTGCACGCGGAAGTTTCCTTCAAGTCCCCAACCGAGCTCGATGAAGGTAAAGAAATTAAACTTGTGACGAATGTCGCGATCCGAGTAGGCGTAGTCGAGACTCAGATTCAACGGATCGAAGGAGCGATCGGTAAATGGATCACGTTCGTTCGAATCGTCGTCTTTATCTCTCGCAAGCGCGTAGTTCCACTCAAACTGATATCGCTTGCTGAACCGCTTTCTCATGCCTACCGTGAAGCCGTCGAAGACTGATCTGCCGACAGCACTGGTTACGAACACGTCGCCGAATGTCGGGAACAATCCCACTCGATTCAGGTTGATGAAGCGTGTTAGATGAACGCCTTTCGAATGAGTGAAGTCGACGTACAGCGATAGATCGTTGGCAATCTCCTGCTCGAATTGAACGTTTGCCGTGTAGATCCTCGGGTTAGCATAGTCTTTGCTGAACACGCGAATCGACGCGAATGCGGGAAGGCCGCCCAATGGCGGAACGTTCACGATGTTGGGCCAGACTGGCAAGCCCTGACCGTTGCTGCAACCGAATGAAGATCCACAGGCGATGCCAAACTGTTGCACACCATTGTCTGTGATCGAACCAACCTGCGATAGCATGTTCTGGCGCCCGTAGAAAATACCTGCGTGCGCTCGCAGCACCGATTTGCCCTGACCGGTTAAATCCCACGCAAAGCCAAGGCGCGGCTGAAACTCCTTCTTGGCGCTGTGCAATGTGCCGTCGGAAGGAAATCTTGGATCCGATAGCAACGAAGCGTAGACGGTCTGGTTGGGTGGCACGACCGGCTCTGGGAAAATCTGAGCTTCCCAACGCAGGCCGTAGTTCAACGTGAAGTTTGGTCTAATCTGCCAGCGATCCTGTGCGAACAAACCGAGATCTTCGTTCTTGATCGTGGATTTGCCCGGCGGCGGAGCACCGGCGATTCCAGTCGGTATGCCGTTCTGCAAATACAGCAGCAGTGGTCCACCTACACTGTTTCCCGCGCCGCAAGTTTGGTTGAATGGAGCGCCCTGCGTGATCCATCCGGTGAAAGCGCCGGATGCGCTGAAACACTCACCTACGTTTGGTCCAAAGCCATTTGCCGCGGGTGCTGATGCGTAACGCAGAAACCCGGCGGGACTGTCGAAGATGTAACGGCCCGTAAAGAAACCGCGGAAGACCTGGTCGTTCAGAGTGTGCAGCCACTCGCCACCGAACTTGAGATTGTGATCGCCAGTGATGATCGAGAAGTTGTCCTTGACGTGTGTGCGCCAAAGCAGTTCGTCGACATTCGGTTCAAGGAAGAACGGAAAGCCAAACCTGAACGTTGTCGCAAATCCCATCGCCGTGTCGGCGGGAACGTTTGAATCAACCGCTGAGCGCGGGCGCAGCTCACGACTATAAGAGAAGTGAGCTTCATTCAGTTTTGTCGGCGAAACAGTTGTGAACAGATTCGCGCGCAGCACGTTGATCTTCGACGGGCCTTCGATACCGTTCGCAGAATTTCCGTAAGTGGCGACGTCGAATGTTTGGTTTGTGTTCTTCGAATAGTCGAAGTTATACGAGAGCGAAAGATGGTTTGAACTGTTGAAATCGAAGTCTACGCGCGAGAAGAATGCCTGGTTATTGATCTTATGTGAGACTGGCAGTCCTTCTTCCTGACCGCGACTAGTCCTGAAGAAACTGAGCAGGGCCAGTCGCGCACACTCATCGTTTGCGTTGATCGCAGCTTCATTTGCGAGAATCGTGGGAGTTGCAATGCCGCACGGGGTGTCTCCGATTGGCTCGCTCAGATTTGCCCGATCGAGATTTTCACGAATGCCTTCAAAAGCGAGGAAGTAAAAGGCCTTGTCTTTTTTGAATGGCCCACCGACCGTTCCGCCGTACTGCTTACGATTAAAATTATCGAGCGGTTTGCCGTCGGAAGTGTTTGCCGTCAGTGCTTCGAGCCGCTGGAAATAAAACGCGCTGCCGTGAACGTCGTTCGTACCTGACTTTGTGATGACGTTGATCACACCGCCCGCTGTACGTCCAAACTCAGCGCTTGCTCCGGTCGCTACAACTTGAAACTCTTTTACTGCTTCGAGCGTGATGTCGATGGCCGCGCGTTGACCGCCGAGTTGTTCGCCGAAGAAGCCGTTGTTGTAGTCGCCGCCGTCAAGAGTGACGTTGTTGAAGATGCCGCGCTGGCCCGCGAAATTGATCTCGTCACCATCAGGACCTTGCGTAATGCTTACGTTTGGCGAGAGTGTCAGCAGGTCTTCAAACTTTCTTCCGAGAATCGGTGTAGTGCTCACTGCGATTTCGTTCAGCGTGGTGCTGGCTTCGGTCTTCGTTGTGTCCACTGTCGGCGTCGTAGTGACAGTGACGTTTCCTTGTACCGACCCAACGCTCAATGAAAAGGGAATCGCTAGTGTCTGGCCCACCGTAAGTGCCGTTCTCTCGACCACGGCGGTTGCGAAGCCTTCCTTGGAAGCACTGACTGAGTAGTTTCCGGGTTGCAGCAATGGTGCTACAAATCGTCCACCCTCGTCAGTGGTCAACGTGCGCGTAGCATTCGTTTCGAGATTTTTGATTTCGATGTTCGCACCCGGCACAGCTGCGCCATTCGCATCGATAACAGTTCCCTGAATCGTGCCGGTGGTAGCCTGACTCTGCGCAAAAATAGTAGGAACGATTAGCAGCGTGAGAATAAAGGCTGCAAAACACTGGATCCGGGGGAACTTTCCGAGTACGGGGGTCTGCATAGTAGTCTCCTATATAAGGGTTTTGAGCAGTCTCAGATTTAATGTGGGCGTGTTCAAAGTTCTGGACCGGTGTTAAGCAATCTCGTAGAAGGGTTTACGTTGCTCGAGCATGTGTTTGCGATGTCGGGCCAGTTGGTCGGACATCTTAGTTAGACCTGCATACCGTGTCAACGAAACTTTCTTTTTAAGTTTGAAAAATACTGACGGTTACAACGCTTTTGTAACAGATTCATCGTTATGCTGGTGGCGATGAACGTTTTACTGCTAGTCGATTCATTCTCGATAATCGCGCGCATCTGGGACTACCTCACAAGACAGTTCACGTTTGGGCGGATTACGGTTTCAGTTTCGAGTGTTATTACCGGATTCGCGATAGTACTGGTAACGATATTTGTTGCCCGTTGGACCAGTGCTCTCTTCGAACGGCGCATTGCCAATCAACGACACATCGAACCGGGTCTGCGTTACACGATCTGCCGGCTCGTCAAGTACGTCGTTGTCGCCATCGGGATCATGGTGGCGCTCAGACTCGCATTTGGGCTTGACCTCACGTCCATCGCAGTGATCTTTACGGCGCTCTCAGTCGGCATTGGTTTTGGTCTGCAATACATCGCCGCGGATATCGCCTCAGGTTTTATCCTGCTTTTCGAACGGCCCATCAGGATCGGCGATCGCATCACGATTGGTGAGGATGAAGGTGACGTGAAGAGTATCAACCTCCGCACCACCGTGGTGACTACAAACGATCAGATCGCGATCATTGTTCCCAATTCGAGACTCGTTAGCCAGCGTGTCATTAACTGGTCCTACGCCGATCCACGTGCGCGCATCGCGATTCCGGTCGGAGTTGCGGACGATTCGGATATACAACTCGTTACTGACACGCTCATCGAAGCAGCGCGAAACGTGCCGAATGTTTTGCCTGAACCGAAACCGATTGTGCAGTTTCTGAAGTTTGGTGATTACTCACTCGACTTTCGTTTACTCGTTTGGACCAACCAGCCGCGACGTCACATGCAGCTCCGCAGTGACATCAACTACCGGATTGCGCAACTCTTCCGCGAGCGCTCGATCAGGATTCCATATCCGACGCGGGAGTTTCTGCTGAAGGGCGTGGACGGCCGCGAATTTACGCAGTTGAACGCGGATTAGATCTTTTCTGGTCCGCGTTCATTGGCGTAATCCGCGGCTATTCTTGCGTTCGGAAAATGAGTGAGGCATCATTCAGTCAGGATGCGCTCGGCTCGTACACTCAACAACGGCGTTCGTATCGCAGGCGGCGATAAGCGGGAGGCAATCCTGCGCGCCGCGACAAGTGTCTTCGCGCATAACGGTTACTTCAATTCCAAGGTCGCCGATATCGCGCGTGAGGCAGGTGTCGCGGACGGCACAGTCTATCTGTACTTCAAAAGCAAAGAGGACATCCTGCATTCGATCTTCGATCGCAGCGTTGAAGAAGCGCTCGGTGCTGCCAGAAAACAGATCGAGAGCGTTTCCGATCCAAAAGAGAAGCTGCGACAGATCGCGCTGTTGCACCTGGAACGTCTCGGCGCCGATCGCGATCTCGCTGTGGTGTTTCAGGTGGAATTGCGCGGCTCGACCAAGTTCATGGAGGAGTTCTCTGCCGCAGGCTTTGCTGAATATCTTGCTTTGATCCGTGCCACATTCGAAGAAGGACAACGCACCGGAGTTTTTCGTACGGATCTAAATGCCAACGTCGTCGCAAAGGTTTTATTTGGAGCGCTCGACGAGATGGCGACGAACTGGATTCTTTCGAAACGGCGTTACAAGCTCGCGCCCATGGCCGATCAGGTGCTGGACATTTTTCTGAACGGAGTAAAGGCGACGTGAACCGCGCAGTCGAGTACATAGATCTGCAAGCGAACGTTCCCGTTCGGCAGCGCACTGAGCCAGACGAGCCCGTCACGCTCGTGGACGTCTTTAACCGTGTCGCTCGCAAACACAAGCGGCCCGATACGTTGAACTACAAGAGCAACGGTCACTGGGTTTCGATCTCGTCTGACGAGATGCTTCAACGCGTCAAGCACATCGCCGCGGGACTGCATGCGATCGGAGCGGATCGTGGCGATCGTGTCGCCTTGCTTTCCGAGAGTCGAGTTGAATGGACACTGACTGACGCCGGTTGCATCTTTGCGGGAATGATCGACGTTCCGATTTACCCAACGTTGACGCCGCCACAGGTGCGCTACATTCTCAACGACTCGGGCGCGTGCATTCTCGTTCTCGCTAATCGAGCGAAGTACGATGAGATAAAGGAAGCGCTCGGCGAGTGTCCCGAAGTTAAGCACGTTATCTTTTTCGATCCGCAGGGAGTAACAGAGGCAGAAGGACTGACGTTGGCCCAACTCGAAGAGCAGGGCCGCGAACTCGAGCAACGCGAACCCGGTTACGTCGATCGCCTCGCAGCAGAAGCCAAACCCGACGACCTCGCCACAATAATCTACACCTCCGGCACGACCGGCGAACCGAAAGGTGTGATGCTCACGCACTCGAATCTCGTCACGAACCTGATCGACTCGTCGGGCCACCTTTCTTTCGGCGAGCACGACACTGCGCTTTCGGTGCTGCCTTTGTCACACGTCTTCGAGCGACAAGCGATGTACATGTATTTGCACCAGGGCATGGCAGTATACTTCGCCGAGTCGTTGCAAACAGTTGGACCAAACTTGCGCGAGGTGCATCCGACGGTTCTGGTTGGCGTGCCGCGTATTTTCGAGAAGATCTACCAACGCATTCGCGAACGTGCCGCTGAAACGGGGTGGATAGCATCTGCGTTATTGGCGTGGTCCGTATCAGTTGCAAAGGATTACGCGAAGCTGGTGATTGCGCATCAACCGCTGCCGGCCTTTTTAAGATTCAAACACGGGATCGCTTCGAAGCTCGTGTTCTCAAAATGGCAACGCGCTTTCGGCGGGCGCATGCGACTGTTAGTCTCAGGCGGCGCGGCTCTGCCGGAAGAGTTGTCGTACATCTACATCGGCGCCGGTATTCCGATCGTTCAAGGTTATGGATTGACTGAGACGTCGCCTGTCATAACTACGAGCAGAATGGAAGACAATCGAGTTGGCACGGTCGGTAAAGCGATTCCGAATGTCGAGATTCGCATCGCTGAAGACGGTGAGATCGAAGTGCGTGGTCCAAATATCATGCGCGGGTATTACAACAAGCCTGAAGAGACGCGCGCTGTCTTCACCACTGATGGCTGGTTCAAGACAGGAGATATCGGCACGTTGGACCAGGATGGATTCCTGCGCATCACCGATCGCAAGAAAGAGTTGTTCAAGACTTCAGGTGGTAAGTACATCTCGCCGCAACCGATCGAGCAGGCGATCAAAGCGTCGCGTTTTGTCAATCAGGTAGTTTTGATTGGAGCGGAGCGTAAGTTTCCGGCAGCACTCGTCGTGCCCGTTTGGGAACAGCTCGAGTCGTACTGCAAGTTGAAAGGGATTGAGTTCAAGAGTCACGGCGAGCTTTGCCATCATCCGCGCATCATCGATTTGATTCAACGGCAG
>OBKT01000068.1_pt1 | contig 11653 bp, 6 predicted proteins | sample 1519771 | NCBI WGS metagenome assembly OBKT01 (sample SAMN00737777, study PRJEB22531) | soil metagenome | reverse complement strand
TCAAATGAATTAGTCCAGCAGCGGGGGCAAGCCCCTCTTCCTGACTTGTTCAAATATCGTGTCATTCGTGTCATTCGGAAAGTGCTCGGCTGCCGCGTCTGAGAAAGATCGCGGCGAGAATACAGGAGAGTGGGCTGACAAGAAAACTGTATCGCATCACGCCGGGATTGCTTGCTGCGCCGAAGAGATCGTTGAGCGCGCCTATCAGCGGCGAACCAACCGCATACGCGGCTAGATTCACGAGACATACAAACACTGCGACGCCGAGCCCGCGCAAGTGTGGGCCAGTCATCTCGTGCACGTCAGCCATCGATGGTGCGATCCAGATCAACGAAAGACCGAGCAGGATGAAGTTTGCGACTAACAACAGCGGCACGTTGCTCGAAAACAGCAATACGATCCAGAAAGGAATTGCGAGTAGCGACGCGATCCAACCGAGTTGCATGCGACCGCCTGGTCCACGTTGGCGCATCCTGTCTGCTAAAAACCCGCCGAGCAAAATGAACGGAACCCCGGACGTCAACGAAGTGAGTCCGGCAACTATTCCCAGCGTCTTAATGCTGTAACCATGGATGCGCGTGAAGAACGTCGGTCCCCAGATCGACATACTAGTCGCTGCTAAAGCATACAGAGCATAACCGGCGTAGTGATAACGAAGCGGTTTGAATCGAAGCAATAGTCGCCAGTCGTTGCTGGTGTACTTCGGTGGACTAACTTCGGTGCGGCCGCGCTGCTGCTCTTTCAAAAGGAAGACCAGCACGGCGAAGAACAGACCCGGAAAGCCAAGGAAATAGAACGCCGTGCGCCACCCGTATTTGAAACCGATCCAACCTCCCAGGAAGAACGCGAGCCCGGAACCAATCGTGATTCCCGATGCGTAAATCGACTGCACTGTCGCGCGCCGATGCGGTGGAAAGTAATCACTCAACAACGAGAGTGCCGCAGGTCCCAACGTCGCTTCACCGATACCCACCATGACGCGACACAGAAACAACGCCCAAAAGCCTTTCGCGAAGCCAGTCAAACCGGAGAACAAACTCCAAACCGCGAGACCGCCCGCGATCATGTTTTTTCTCGAACCGCGATCGGCGAGACGACCAAAAGGAACGCCGAGCACAGTGAAGAAGATGACAAACGAAGTGGTTCCGAGCAGTGCGAGCTCGAAATCAGTGAACGACATCTCCTGCTTGATCGGCGTGAAGAGAATGTAAATCAACGTACGATCGAGAAAGTTCAGCAGCGAGACCATCGTCAGCAAACCGAGTGCATACCACGCATAGGCACCGCTCTGCGTTTCGTCGCCCACAGATGGTTTCGTTAATACTTGTGTGCCTTCTTGTGGCAAGTTTTTAGAAGCTCACCTTCGCAGCAAACTGGATAACGCGCGGCCCCGAGCTGGTTGCGGTGATGCGCCCGAACGTGGCTGGCACCGCGATGTTGTTGTTTGGATTGGCAAAGTTGGTCCAGTTGAAGAGATTGAAAAACTCCGCGCGCAACTCGGCGCGCACCGTTTCTCTGATCGGTATGAACCTCACCACCGAAAGATCGAGATTCTTTTGACCGGGACCATAAAACAGGTTGCGCGGCGTGTTGCCGAACGGATTGGCGGGATCGAAGTTAGGATTATTAGGCGTGCCGAGATTGCCACCGCCGAGTAGCGGCCGTGAAAGTACGAATGCAGACGTGTTGAAGAACTGATTTATACGCGACTCGACGTCGCCGGATGTCAAAAGATTGTTAGTCCCGGCTGCAAAGTTCGCGCGTTGAATGATCGCGAGATTCGGTGAGTCGATGATCGAGAACGGCGTGCCTGTTTGCAGGATCAGAATTCCGTTTACCTGCCAGTTGTTAAGTACTCGTCTTTTCGGTAAGTCGTAAACAAAGCTCGTGACGAGGCGATGCCTGCGATCGAAATCTGATGGTCCATAGTTCAGTTTCCAATTCAACTGATCGCCGGGCATGGGGACCAGCTCATTGATGGAGCTGCCTGAATAGTAGTCAGTAGATTTGCCGAGCGTGTAGGCCGCGAGGAATTGCAGTCCGCGATGCGCGCGCCTGGTCATGCTGATTTGCAGTGAGTGGTAACGCGAGTTGGCGGAAGTTTGAACCTGCTGAATTCCACTCGCAACCATCTTCTGCGTTCCCAGCGCTGTGCCCAGCGGCGCGACGAATACGTTTGCCGCGCGATTGTAGACAGGCTGATTGAGAGTAATAACCTGCAACAGCTTCGTGCCTTTTGAGCCGACGTAACCAACTTCCAGCAGATAGTTTTTGACCAGTTCCCACTGCAGGTTCGCGTTGTATTGCTGTACGTAAGGCGTACTCAGCTCCGGATCAGCGTAGAGACCGCTGATCGGAACACCCACGATTGGGGACAGCGGCGAGAGCGGTGACGGAATCGTGGGCAGAAGTGGAAAAGCACTCGGTTGCGGCACGGGAATAAACGGGTTCGCAAACGTTCGCAGCAACCCCGGTAGACCAACAGCGAGCGCGAGATAGGGATAGTTCAGCAGTTGCGTACTCGCGTAACGCGTCGAGAAGCGATCGTAGTAAACGCCGTAACCGCCGCGCAGCGCAAGCGAGCCTTCGTTGTTCAGTCTGAGTGCAAAACCAACGCGCGGTGAGAAGTTGTTTTTGTCACTCGGTATCAGGTTCTTACTGACTTCGGGAACTCCAGCGAGCTGGCCGCCTTCGGCCTGTACGAATCCATTCGGTGGACCAACCGGAGATGCGATCGTTCCCTGCCGCAGTTGATCCGGAAGAAAGTTGACGAAACGAGAGCGAAGGTCGCTTGGAAAACCATAAAAATCGTAACGAACGCCGAGATTGAGTGTGAGCCGCTCGTTGAACTTCCAGTCGTCCTGGAAAAACGCTCCAACATCGTTCACGCGCATCGCGCGATCGAAAACGCCGGAGCCGATGATTGAAACGCCATTGCCGGCGAGGAAGTCGTTAAAGCTCGCGAACGTGATCTGCCCGCGCGAAAAGGCGTTGAAGAAAAAGTTGAGTTGGGTGCGCCTGTATTCACCGCCCATGCGGAAGTGATGACTACCCGCGAGCACCGAAAGCGTGTCGCCGTATGTGAAAGCGTTGATGCGTGACGATTGATCGGCAAACGGCGACGAACCTAAAGCAAACAATCCGCTGACGATGAGGGTCGGCATGCCGGGAAAGAGATTTTGCAACGGGCTCGCGATGCCGAGTTCAGCGGCTGTGAACGGTTCTTCGGGCGCGGAGGTATTACGGAGACGCATGTAACCAAAGCGCGCCTGGTTCACGATGTTTTGATTGATCACGTATGTATCAGTGATCGAACTGAGCGTCTGAACGATCGTGAGATCAGCGCCGGAGCCGGGCAGTTGTGTTGGACCGTTTCCGAGGGCCGCGAAGTTGAAGTTTGACTGGAACGACGGGTTGCGCGCAGAGAAATTCTTAGTCGCGAGAGTGTGCGTGTCGCTAAACCTGATGTCGAAATTGGCATTGAACTGATTCTCGTGGAAGCGCGAGATAGCGGAGATCGGCGTCAAACCTGACGGTGTCGAAGCAGACGGAATCGCAAAAGCGCCGTTGTCTAATTTGGCGTTCAGAAGTGTGACTGTGATCGGATTCGGCGCTATTCCGAATGTCGACTGCAACGCTGCGGCGCTGCGATTGTTGTCGCGCAACTGCGGCGGAATAATCGGAAACAGCAAACTGTTATTGAGCGAAGCGCCATTCGTTTCGCGCGTGCCCTGGTACGAACCGAAGAAGAACAATCGATCACGCAGGATTGGACCACCGAGCGTGCCGCCGAACTGATGCCGCGAAAGTACAGGCTTCGGCTGTTCTGCCGATTCAAGAAAAAACTCATTCGCGTTCAACGCCTTGTTGCGAATGAAGTAGTAAGCGTTGCCGTGAAAATCGTTGCCGCCCGATCTGGTGACAGCCTCGACGTTGCCCCCGGCGTTGCGCCCCTGCGAAGCGTCGTAAAGACTCGTCTGCACGATGAATTCCTGCAAACTGTCGGTTGCGGGCACAGCGATGTTGGGAGTTGAGTTGGTGCCGACCGCGTTCGCATCGATGCCGTTTATGCGCACGTTGTTGCTGGTGGTGCGTTGTCCATTGACGGAGATGATCGAGTCGCCGCGACCGAGCTCGGTGTTGTTCGAGACGCTTGCGGACGTGCCCGGCGAGAGTGTCAGTAGTTGCTGAAAGTTACGCGTCGGCAGCGGCAACTGTCGAATCGTTTGTCCTTCGAGCACACGTCCGATTTGAGATTGTTCTGACTGGACGAGAGGTGCGTCGGCGTTGATCGTAACGACGCCTGCAACTATAGCGGCGTCGAGGTGGACCATAAGCGAGGTGGTCTGCGTGATGTTTACGGTCGCGTCATTGACAAGAGTTGTTCTGAAACCGTTGGCTGAAACTTCGAGCTTGTAACGCCCGGGAGGCAGGAGCGGAAACGCGAACTCACCCGACTCGCCGGTGACCCTTTCGCGCATTTGCGAAGTCGAGGCGCTGGTTAACTTCACACTCGCGCCCACAACAACGGCGCCATTCGCATCGACAACCGTGCCGCTAAGCTGCCCCGTGTCGCCCTGCACCAGCAGCGACCAGGCGAAAACGAACGCCAGGAGGGGGGTCATCCTGTTTGTCCTCTCTCTGCGCTCTCTGCGGCCCTCTGCGTTCTTTGCGTCGAAGAGCGCCATAAAACGCAGAGAACGCAGAGGGCCGCAGAGTCCGCAGAGAAATCCAGTTTATAGTTCGATCGGTTGCGCGGAGATCACTTGTTCGAGCGAACGCAATGACTGCAACGTCTCTTTACTCAACGGCGCGTCGACTTCAATGACCGCCATCGCTTCGCCGCCCCGTTCGCGACGACCGAGATGAAAGCGACTGATGTTCACGCCTCCCTGCCCCAGGATCGTTCCAATGCCACCAATAACACCCGGCACATCGTGATTGCGCGTCACGAGCATGTGGCCGTGCGGCGTCGCTTCCAGATGAAAACCATCGATCTCGGTGATGCGACCTTCGCGTCGCTGACCGCCATAACCAAAAAGCGTTCCGGCCAGACTCTGCGTCGACGGCCCGGCACTAATCTCAGTGCGAATCGCGGGCGACATATCTCCCGAAGTGCGAATGTAAGTAGTCGTGACTTTAATACCACGCTCTTCCGCAATTAGAAATGCATTTACTGCATTCACACGCGCACTCACATCACGCAGCAGCCCGGCGAGAAACGCGCGCGTCACCGGCGCAGCATCAACATCAACAATCTCACCCGCGTATTGAATTCTTACTTCGCTGACGGCCTGGTCAACGAGTTGCGCCTGAAATCGGCCTAAACTCTCCGCCAGCGCGACGTAGGGCTGAATGAGATTGAACTCTTTGACGCTGATCGCAGGTACATTCACTGCCCCGCGCAGCGCTCCTGTCAAGAGAAAATCGCGCATCTGCTCGGCAACCGTGAACGCGACGCCTTCCTGCGCTTCTTTGGTTGACGCGCCGAGGTGCGGCGTCACGATTACTTGATCGAGATGCAGCAACTTGTGATCGGCAGGCGGCGGCTCTTCGCTGAAGACATCGAGCGCAGCGCCGGCAATTGAACCATTCGTGATCGCTTCGTAGAGCGCGTCTTCGTCGATTAGACCACCGCGCGCGCAGTTGATTATCCGTGCGCCTTGTTTCATCTTGGCGAGCGCGTCGCGATCGATGAGGCTGCGGGTTTCTGAAGTCAACGGCGTATGGACCGTGAGAAAGTCAGCACGCGAGAAGACCTCGTCGAGCGGCGCGAGCTCGATTTCGAGGTCGCGCGCCTGTTCGGGTGCGATAAACGGATCGTACGCGACAATAAACATGCCCATCGCGCGCGCACGCGAAGCGACGACGCGACCGATGCGTCCGAGACCAACGACGCCGAGCGTCTTGCCCTGCAACTCGACACCGATGAACTTCTTGCGATCCCAGTGTCCGGACTTGAGACTGCTGCTTGCCTGTGGGATCGATCGCGCGAGGGAGACGAGCATCGCGACCGTGTGTTCGGCAGTGGTGATCGTGTTGCCGTCGGGCGCGTTCATCACGACCACGCCTCGAATCGTCGCTGCGGAAACGTTGATGTTGTCAACTCCGACTCCGGCACGTCCGATGACGCGGAGCGTATTCGCGGCGTCAAGAATTTCCGCAGTCACTTTCGTTTCGCTGCGAACGATCAGACCTTCACAGTCTTTGAGTGCTTCGAGCAATTCGGGCGGCTTGAGTCCCGGTCGTTTTTCAACAGTGAAACCCGCCGCACGCAGTGGTCCAAGCCCACTCTCGCTCACGTCATCCGCCACGAAAATTTTTGTCGTCATATAGTTGCTTGCCAGTAAAAGCTCGGTATGTTAACAGTTAGCCACAAAAAGGCACAAAAGGCATGGAGATTCTCGTCTATCGCAACGGCGTTCAGAAGATTCAAGAGAACTTTACCGCAGCAGATCTTCCCGAGTTACTGAAGGATGAGTCAGCGGTAATCTGGGTCGATATGGAGCAGCCAACGGAAGCGGATGAGCGAGTGTTGCTCGACGTCTTTAAGTTCCATCCTTTGACGGTCGAAGATTGTCGCGAGAATCGCCATTATCCGAAGGTCGAAGAGTTTGAGGATTATCTCTACTTCATCGTTCACGGCGTGACTGCCGACATCAGTCCGGAAAAATTCAACACCATCGAACTCGACGGGTTTCTCGGGCGCAATTACGTCATCACTTATCACCACGAGACGTTTCGCAGTATCAACAACGTCAAGCAACAACTACGCACTACGCCAGTCGCCTGCCAGCGTGGCGCGGCCTTCCTGCTGCACCAAATTTTGGACCAGGTGGTTGACTTCTATTCGCCGGTGCTTGACAGCTTCGACGATCGCATCGACAAGCTCGAAGACGATATCTTCACGCTAAGGCGACCCAATAACGAAATTCTTTCCCAGATCATGGATCTAAAGCGCAGTGTGTTGCGTCTGCGCCGCATTTCCGGCAAGCAGATGGACATTCTCCATCGCATGAGTCGCGGTGAGTTTGGGTTGATACCCCAAGACATGCGGCCGTTCTATCGCGACGTTTACGATCACCTTGTGCGCGTAGTTGATCTCGCTGAGAGTTATCGCGATCTGATCAGCGGCTCTCTCGAAGCGTACTTGTCGGTAGTGTCAAACCGGCTCAATGAAATCATGAAGGTGTTGACGATCTTCTCCGCGGTGATGCTGCCATTGACGTTCATCGCCGGAGTTTACGGCATGAACTTCGAGAACATGCCGGAGCTGCATTCGCGTTACGGGTATTACGCTGTTTGGGCAATTATGGCCGTCGTGGCGGTGGGGATGCTGCTGTTCTTCAAACGGCGTGGATGGATCGGTAAATCGAGTGAGGAAGAAACTCCGGAAGTGTAGCTACACTGGATCGGCGTTCTTCAATTCATCTGAATCATCAAGCGCACCATCAGGACTCGGCAGGTTATTATCTTCCGCCTCATCTCTGATTGTCGGCTCGTTCTCTTCCAACTCTTCGACGGTCTCTTTGCTGGTTGCGTCTTTGCTAATCGACTGCGACTCTTTACGTTCCATAAACTATTAGCACCCCCGACACGATTATCGCGGCATACGCGCCCGCAACGAGATCGTCACACATAACGCCCACGCCGCCTTCAAGATCCTGCAGACGATTTGCAGGATAAGGCTTAACGATGTCGAAAAAGCGGAAAAGTATAAACGAAACGATGACTGTTTTTATGGACCATGCCGCAAACAGCAGCGGAAGCAATGCAATCAACTGGCCCGCAACTTCGTCAACGACGATCTTTCCCGGATCTTTCCGCTGCGACAGCTTTTCCGTTCGAGTACCGGCCCAGATCCCTGCAAACGTAAAAAACAAAATTGCAACCACGATGGCTGCCGCGGAGATTCTGATAAGCGCTAAAAAGATCGCGACACCTACCAAAGATCCAAACGTGCCGGGCATCAACGGCAGGTAACCAACACCACAAGTGGCGATCGCGAGCGCAAGATAATCAGTGGTTTTCAATCCGTGTTATCCGTGGCTGCATATTTTCCCAATCAGATCGTACTCATGTCCCTCAGTGATCTCTACATTCACAAGCTCGCCAATCGCGGGCTCCATCCCTTCCGGAACATCATTGATCAGCACGCAGCCATCGATGTCAGGCGCCTGCGTTTCCATTCTTCCCTGCCACAGCAGTTCGCTTTCTTTCGACTCACCTTCGAATAGCACCTGGACCACGTCGCCGACGCGAGCCTTGTTTTTGCGGCGCGAGATCTTCGCCTGTTCTTTCATCAACGCATTGCGGCGTCGCGCCGCCGTGCGATGCTGAACTTTCTCAGACAACTCGAATGCAGGCGTGCCTTCTTCGTCTGAGTAAGTGAAGATACCGACGCGGTCGAATTCAACGTTCTTGATGAAACTCATCAACTCGTTGAAGTCGTCTTCAGTTTCACCCGGAAATCCGGAAATGAAAGTCGTGCGCACCGCGATGCCCGGCACCCGCCGGCGGACACGTTCGATTAGTCGTTCAAGACTCTGTCGATTACCGCCACGCTTCATCAGTTTTAAAACATTCCGGGAAGCGTGTTGCAACGGCATATCGAGATACTTTACCGCCTTCGGCTCTTCGGCAAGCACGTCGAGAAATGCGTCGCTGATGTGCGTCGGATAGGTGTACATCACGCGCACCCATTCGATGCCGTCTACGTGACTGAGCTCACGAAGCAGACGCGCGAGGGCGTCCTGTTTGCCGAGATCTTCACCGTAACGAGACGAATCCTGGGCGACGAGAATGAGTTCTTTGACACCTTCTTCAGCGAGTTGATGAGCTTCAGCGATGATCGAACCGAAGCGACGGCTGCGAAAGTGACCACGCATCTGCGGAATGAAGCAGAAAGCACACGGACGATCGCACCCTTCGGCAATCTTCACGAACGCGTAGTGCGACGGCGTTGCGAGCACGCGTGGGGTCGATTCGTCGTAGAGGTAAGTCGCGCTTTGATTTCCGATGGCCACTACCGGAAGTGAACGCGTGTTAACTTTTGGATCGGCGACGGCGAGGATGTCGTTGATCTGATTGGTGCCGATGAACGCATCAACTTCCGGAATTTCCGCTTTCAACTCGTCTCGATAACGCTCGACGAGACAGCCGGCGACGATGAGTCGTTTGGCGTGTCCGTTCGTCTTGAGTTGTGCAGCTTCGAGAATAGTGTCGATCGATTCCTTCTTCGCTGAGTCGATAAAACCACATGTATTCACCACCAGCGTATCCGCGTCGGCGGCGTCGGCAGTGATCTGATAACCATTTTGCTTGAGTTGGCCCATCATCACCTCGCTGTCGACGAGGTTCTTCGGGCAACCGAGACTGATAAATCCAACCTTCTTCATACGCAATTTCGCCGCGGATAGACGCGAATGAACGCAGATCAGCGTTTATTTGCGTGCATCCGCGGCTTCTAAAACAAACAGTGCTTGTTCTATTTCCTTTCTTTCTTTGGGCGAGAGGCGTTCGCTGCCGTAACGCACGCGGTTGTAAGCACGCGTGATCAGCATCGCTTCGCTTGAATTCAATGAGTCTGCAAACTCGAGCGGCGTTAAATGCTTGTCGCGCTCGAGACCACGCTGCTCCAGCAAGGAAACCAGTCGCTCGTAAAACTGCACGCGCGAATAAGTTCTTCCTTCTACTTCTGAACGAACGCGCCGCGTGCGCGTCCAACGCAGCATTCGCTTGCCAAAGACGACAACGACGACTAATAACGCGAGCGCAAGAACTGCGAGCGCGCCAGTGATCACGTTGCTCGTCAAAACTTTTTGCAGAGTCGCCATCACGTTCGAGAGCGTGCGCGTGTAGTCAAACACCTGGTTGTGCAACGAAGTCGCGAGCGAGCGCTGTTCCTGCTTGTCGTAGCCGACGACATACTGAAACCAGAGCAACTCGAGTGCTTCGGCGTACTTCTGCAACTGCGCCGTGATGCCTGTGCGCACCGGCTCAGTGCGACCGGCTGAGGGTGTCGGATCAAACGTCACCCACGAACGCGTTTCCGGAAAGTAGACCTCGACCCACGAATGCGCATCGCTTTGCCTCACCGTGTACGCGCCCGCTGTTTCGTTGTACTCGCCCGGCAAAAAACCATTCACAACACGCGCCGCGATGCCGTGAGTGCGCAACAAGACCGCCATCGCAGTCGAGAAGTATTCGCAATGACCGCTGCGCACGTTGAAAAGAAAATCCGCGAGTGGATCCGGACCACTCGCTTTCATCTCGAGTGAATAGCCGAACTCTCGTTGCAGGTACGACTCGATCGCCTTGGCAGCGTCGTAACGATTGCTCGCATTTGCCTCGAGAATGATCTGCGTCGCAAGCCGATCGATGCGCGGATCGAGATTCTCGGGCAATTGCAGGTAACGATAATAAGAGACCGACAACGGCCGGTTGTCGTTGCGCAACAGATCCATGCGCGGCTCGCTCGTGTCGGAGATGACTTTGTAGATGAGTCGATCAAAATCGTGCCGGCGCGACTGCACTGACCCTTCCGCATCCACGCGCACAAACGGCAGATCACCCTGCAGCGCAACGATGCGCGGCGCCGCAAACAACACGGGCGACTCGAGCGGCTCGAGGAAAAACGTTTGCGTAGTGAGACGATGAAGTGCCTCGGTAGTGCCAAACTGAAATAGACCGCCGCGCTCGGTTACCGGATCCATTTGTCGCGCCTGAACCGACTTCTTCCAACCAATACCGGTGAACTCGTCGAGCGCGACACCACGCCAGCGCGGATCGCGCGGAGGCTGATTGTCTTCGATCCGCACGTGCATGACGACGCCATCGTCGCGCTTGAGCGTTCCGATCTGGCCGAGCGTCACGTTTTCGGAGAAGCCGATAAAGTTTGACAAACCGCCACCACTACGCGTGAGTGCGGCGGCACCGGATCTCGGCGCGATCAGAAAGAGCGGCAACGCGAGTACGAAGATCAGTAACAACAATCCGACTGCGACGAACGGGAGCCGCGCGGCTTCAGTGCTCCACCATGACCATCGTCCTGACTTCCTGAAGACTCTCGAATCGGGAGGCACTAGCAGCCGCGTCTCGGCGTACGGCGTTGAACGTCGCGCCTTTTGGATCTCGAATGCAGTGACTGCTGAAAGACCGCATAACAGGTAAAGCGTGAGCGTGCCGAGAAATACGGGACTAAAACTTAAGCCGGCGGAAAGCAGCATTTCGAAGAATGAGATCAGGTAGAGAAAAACCCAATCGCGATCTTTCTTCACTTGCAGGAGTTTTACCGCTGAAAGGAAGACTATCAGGTGGGCCAGCGCGGTGACGCCGAGGCGTTCGGCCGGTTCGCCCAAGGCTTTCTGATACTGCCAGTCAGCGTAAAAGAGGGGGATCGAGAGCAGGACGATTCCGAGTCCGTAACGTTCGGGAAGTTGCCACTTTGTTTTTTCGAGCAGCCAGCTTCCGATCATCACGCCGAGAAACACAAGCGCCAGCAGCGGACTCAGTCCTCCCGCGAGGACGAGCGCCAGCATGGCCACGGCGATCATGGCGTAAGAGAATGCTCGGAAGTAGGTTAGAAAATTCATCCCAATGCTATCTGCGGCCCTCTGCGGCTCTCTGCGTCTCTCTGCGTCCTCTGCGGCCC
>OBKT01000067.1_pt1 | contig 11933 bp, 9 predicted proteins | sample 1519771 | NCBI WGS metagenome assembly OBKT01 (sample SAMN00737777, study PRJEB22531) | soil metagenome | reverse complement strand
CGCGCGGGCGCTCCCGTCGCAATCCTCTCGAGCGGCGTCCGCATCCCCGTCTCACGCCGCCGCAGCGCCTCCTTCGCCGCCGCGCTACGACAGCAAACACTTCTTGATTGAGACTTTTTTTAGCAGCATAATGGGCTTGGAGATCAACAATGAAGAGCAAGCATCAAGGTCCACCTCAAACCCCAACTGGGAGAAAACCAGCTAAGAAGCACCTCACAGACGCCGAGTTCCGGCGCCGCTTACAGAACATCTCAGAATGGAGAAAGAACCGCCTTGCCAAACCTCACACCAAGGATACGGGTTGAAGTTTATATTCCGATACGTCACCAACCCTCATACCACAATTCGTTAAGCTGGGTAATTGAAGAATTCACTCAATTGCGCGGCGGCTGCACGGTTAACGAGAATGTCGGCGGTTACTATCTTTCCCGCGCGAATAAAGTCATTGACGATCGTGTGGACGTGGTTTATTGCGATTTTCCATTGGATTGGAATAAGCGAGCCGACCGAACAGAGGTACTGACATACTGCGCAACGCTCAAAGAGTTCTTATTACAGGATCTTTGGGAAGAGGAGATCTTGATTTGCGTTTATCCGGTCTCACATATTCGAGAACAGTTTGAACCGCGGATGAACACAAAATACCTCCGCCTAGTTCACAATTCTTAACAAATTTTTACCCGCTCTTAACACACCTCTATTTGACCGCGCTTAGTATTCTGTCGCTGTAATGGCAAAATGGAGGAGCGTTCCCGGCGGGCGGCCGCGCGCAACAAAAATGCGCGTGTTATCGTACCCAATCAAACCCGTAAATTCAGTCGTCTCCCGATGGACGCTGAGCAGCAAGGAATCGACTCTATGAAATGCAAGCAGAGCTTGTCTTATCGTCTGGGAATTCTCCTGGCAATTTGTGGACTCAGCGCCACGCTCCCAGGCTGTGTAAACAAAGCCCAGCAAAACTTCGAACGTCCCCCAGCCCCGGTTGTGGTTAGTACTGCAATTTCGCAAGACGTCAATAACTACATGGACGCGCTCGGCAAGATCGTCGCGCGCGAAACTGTTCAAATTCAGCCCCAGGTTTCCGGACGCATTACTCAGATTCACTTCACTGACGGCGACAATATCAAGAAGGGCCAAATGCTTTTCACGATCGATCCGCGTCCATTCGAAGCGAATCTCAAACAAGCGCAGGCAAACCTCGCCAAAGATCTTGCGGCGAAGAAACAGGCCGAAGCGAATCTCGCGCGCGAGATCGCAAAGGAAAACTGGGGCCGCGCACAGGTCCAGCGATACAGCACACTCGTGGAGCAGGGCGTCGTTGCAAAAGAGCAATACGAACAACTGCGCGCCGACTACGATTCGCTAAAAGCCAACAGCGAAGCCGCCCGCGCCGCGGTGCACAGTGCTGATGAGACAGTCAAAGCAGACAACGCAGCGATTGAGACGGCGAAGGTTCAGCTCAGTTACTGTTTCATCCACTCGCCTATCGATGGACGTGCCGGACAACGACTCGTCGACATCGGAAACGTCGTCAATCCCGGTGGTCCAGGCAACTCGGAATCAAACGCAGTTTCGAACAACGCGCTCCTCGTGATCGAACGTATCAATCCGATCTACGCTGACTTCACGATCTCGCAAAACAATCTGAGCGTGGTCCAGGAACAGATGCGCGCTGGAACGCTCAGCGCCGAAGTGCGACTGCCGGACGCTCCCGGTGACGCAGTCTCGGGAAGACTCACATTCATCGACAACTCAGTGCAGATCGAAACCGGACAAGTAACCCTGCGCGCTACGCTCCCGAATCCCGATCATCGCTTCTGGCCCGGTCGCTTCGTGAATATTCGCCTGTTGTTGGGAACAATTCAGGGCGCCGTACTCGTCCCCGCATCTGCGCCGCAGATGTCGGCGGCTGGTTCATATGTTTACGTTATCAAGCCTGACTCCACTGCCGAGCAGCGCACTGTTTCGTTGGGCCAACGACAAGGCGACTTGATCGTCGTTGAGAAAGGTGTCGCGGCCGGCGAAAAAGTCGTGATCAATGGCCAGCTCGGTGTTACACCGAATGGCAAAGTCGTCGTCGAGCAACCGCGCAACGGAAATAATCCTGCCACAGGAACTACAGGCGGGGCGAAGTCATGAATCTCTCTGAACCATTCATCCGGCGGCCAGTGATGACCGCGGTGCTGACGCTGTCAGTAATCCTTTTCGGAGTGCTGGCTTACTTCCAGCTTCCCGTAAACGATCTGCCCGCGGTCGACTATCCCGTGATCCAGGTGACCGTGGGTTATCCGGGCGCGAGTCCGGACACGATTGCCAACAACATCGCCACGCCGCTCGAGCGCCAGTTCATGCAGATCAACGGACTGGAAGTCGTGACCTCGTCAAGCAAACAGGGTGTGGCCACTTTCACACTCCAGTTCAATCTCGACAAGAACATTGATGCTGCTGCAACCGACGTCCAGACCGCCATCTCGCAGGCCACCGGCACGCTGCCCTCAGACCTGCCGTCACCGCCGACTTATTCGAAGTCGAATCCAAACGATCAGCCGATCATGTACATCGCGATGGTCAGCGATTCGGTGACGCCGGGACAACTCTACGACTACGCGAGTACACAGGTGGGCCAGCGACTCAGCATCCTGCCGGGCGTCTCGCAGGTCAATGTTTACGGCACGAAATCAGCGATTCGTATCAAAGCTCATCCGTCGGCACTCTGGGCGCGCGGCATTTCGATCGACGACCTCAACAACGCGATCAAAAACGGGACGAGTTATACGGGCGCGGGTCAGCTGGATAGTTCGACACGCACCGCGATCCTGCGCCCGCAAGGTCAGCTCGAAAGCGCTGAACAGTATGGCAACCTGATTATCGGCGGGACCAACAACGCGCCGATATATCTGCGCGATGTCGCTACAGTTAAAGAGTCGGTCCAGGATGAACGCGTCAACATGCGTTTCTGGGTGCGCGGTTTTTCTGTGCCTTCGGCTACTGTGATCGTAGCCGTTAACCGTCGCGCCGGCGCCAATGCTGTCGAAGTCTCGAAGTCGATCCATGAGATCATGCCGCAGATTTCGTCGGAGCTGCCCGGTTCGATTCGTATCCAGCCGATCTACGATCGCTCGGCCAGTATCGTGCACTCAGTTGCAGATGTGCAGGCGACACTGATCATCGCGTTCGTTCTCGTTGTGATCGTGATCTTTGCTTTTCTGGGTCGAGTTACCGACACGCTTATTCCGGTCGTCGCGCTGCCGTTGTCGTTGCTGATTACGTTCATTGCGATGCGTGGACTTGGCTACAGCCTCGACAATCTTTCGCTTATGGCGTTGACGCTTGCGATCGGATTTCTGGTTGACGACGCGATCGTCTTTCTTGAAAACACTGTCAGACGAATCGAACGTGGCGAACCGCCATTCGAAGCAGCTATCGCTAGCGCGAAGGAGATCAGCTTCACGATTTTGTCGATGACCATCTCGCTGGCAGCCGTGTTCATCCCGCTGGTGTTTATGACGGGACTCGTCGGCCGCATCTTTCGTGAATTTGCAATCACGATTGTGATTGCGATCTTTGCTTCCGGTTTGGTTTCACTGACGCTCACGCCGTTGATGTGCGCGCGCCTCTTGAAAGAGCGTGGGCACGGGATCCGCAAGACGTGGGTGGAACGCGTTATCGGTAGCATCGAACAGCGCATACTTTACTTCTATGGCGGATCGCTCTGGTGGTTTCTGCGTCATCGCTGGATCTCGCCTGTGATCTGGGTGATCTGCCTGGCAGGCACGATCTTTCTGTTCATGCGCGTGCCGAAAACATTCTTACCGCCGGGCGACAGCAGTGTGATCTTCGGGGCCTTCATTGCCGCGGAAGGATCGTCGCCGCAGCAGATGCGCGAATATCAGAATCGCGTCGATCAGATGTTGCACGAAGATCCAAACGTCATCACTGATTTTACGATGACGGGCGCCACTGGTTTTCTCGCGTCGAACCAGGGCATCACGTTCACGTTTATCAGGCCGGCGGAAGAACGAAAGCCGATCGCGCAGGTCACTGCGGAGATGATGGGCAAACTGAACACGATTCCCGGTGTGATGACGTTTCTGCGTCCGTTTCCCGTGCTCGAGATCAGCACCGGCGTCACGAGCCAGCAACAGGGTCAATACGCGTTTACTGTTTCCGGGGCAGATCCGAAGCAGGTTTATCAAACGGGCCAGGCGTTGATGGGGAAGATGATGACGTACCCGGGATTTCTGAGTGTCTCGTCAGACTTCTTCAACAACACGCCCAATCTGAATATCGATATTCGTCGCGATCAGGCGAAGACCTACGGTGTGTCAGAAGCCCACATCCTCACGTTGTTGCGGAATGCTTATTCGCAAAACTATCTGTACCTGATCAAGAAACCTGAGGATCAATACCAGGTGATTCTTGAGATGGACGACTCGGTGCGCCAGAAACCTGAAGACCTGTCGTTGCTCTACATCAAGTCAGACGATGGGCAACGACTCGTACCGCTCAGTGAACTTGTCACCTGGAAGTCCACACTTGGACCACAAACGGTGAACCACTTGAACCAGTTCACCAGCATGACCCTCTTCTTCAACCTCAAACCGGGCGTGGCGCTTGGTGATGCGACGAACTTCATCACCGCACAGGCAGCGCAGGTTGTGCCGCCGGGTGTGCGCGCGGAGTTGCAGGGTGAGGCGTTGACGTTTAGTAGGACCGTAACCAGTTTGACGATCCTCATGGGACTCGCTGTGTTCGTGATGTACGTGATCCTCGCGATACTTTACGAGAGTTACGTGCATCCGTTGACGGTGCTATCGACATTGCCGACCGCGCTCGTCGGCGGTCTAATAACGCTGATCGTGTTTGGAGAAGTAGCGTCACTGTATGCGTTCGTCGGCATGTTTATGTTGATGGGTATCGTGAAGAAGAACGGCATCATGATCGTCGACTTCGCGCGCCATCGTGTCGAAGCGGGTGAAGCCGCGGATAAGGCGATTCACGATGCGAGTATGGATCGTTTCCGTCCGATTCTGATGACGACGCTCGCGGCTGTGTTTGGCGCCGTGCCGATTGCGCTTGGTTATGGCGCTGATGGATCTTCGCGACGGCCGCTCGGCCTGGTCGTTGTTGGTGGATTGGTGGTTTCGCAGTTCATCACGCTCTACATCACTCCGGTGATCTATCTTTATCTCGAGGAGTTTCAGGAAAAAGTTCTGGACCGCACATCATTCTTCCGCTCACGCCGCTCGCAGAAGGGTGTGGTTACCGATGCTCCTGCCCCTTCGGAGTCGTAGTGATCGGTCAGCTCGGCACCTTCGACGTGGAGAACTATGGAGATCTGCTTTATCCGATTGTCTTCCGGCATCTGCTTAAAACGAAAGATCCCAACCTTCAGGTCAAACAGTACTCGCCGCTCCCCGGTGTTGAAACCGAGCCAATTCGAAGTCTGTTTCAGGATGGACGTGCGGCTCCTCGCACGCTTGTAATTGGTGGCGGCGATATCCTGCGAACTGATTGGGATTTAGTCGCGCAACACTACGGCAGGAGTTCGCGACTTACTCAAAAACGCCTGCGTCATGCAATCGGAAGCGGCGCTGCTTTAGGCTATACACTTTCAAAGAGCACTAACTTTTTTGCAAAGCGGTTTCGCAAACGCTGGCTGGATTACCCGGCGGCCGGTCCTTTTCTGATTCACCCGGACGCGTTACCGAAGCAAACTACTGTTGCTTACGTTTCCTGTGGTGTGCCGCACGAGTTTCCTTCCGACCAGGTGCACGAGGTGAGGGAAACGCTGGAGCACGCGAGTTTCATCGCTCTCCGCGATGAGCAATCGGCTGAGAAACTCGTAGCTGCCGGTGTCAATTGTGAATTGCGAGTAGCGCCGGATCTCATAGTGACGTTGAGCGATCAATTCGATCGCAGCGAATTGTCGATTCATGCGCGAAAGACTCTTTCACGGTTCGGCGTGCGTGAAGATCTTCCGATCCTGTGTTTTCAGTCTCAACCTTACCCTGGTTTTCTCGAGGACGACATACTGCGCGAGTTGAGACGCTATAAGCAGCGACGGAACGTTGAGGTCGTGGCATTACCGCTGGGTTACTGTCACGGCGATCACGAGTTTCTACAGAGTCTGGCAAAACAATCAAACGGAATGGTTAAGTACGCCGATGTCAATTCCATCTTTGATATGCTGGCAATAATTGCGGCGAGTGACGTGTTTGTGGGTACCAGTCTCCATGGCAATATCACTGCGTTCTCGTTTGGTATTCCACACGTATTTGGACCACTGCCCGTCGCCAAAGCAGAGGGGTTTTTGAAGGTTACGAATTTGCCCGCTGAGCTTAAAATGCGTTCGTGGAAAGAGCTGAACGTAAAAATCGATTGCGCTGTGATGCTGGGCCGTGATTTCTTTTTGACTAAAGCGAGCGAGGCAAAGGCACGGGTCTACGAACTGATTAGTGAGCTGATTTGCGGGCTTCAGCCAGATTAATGGATTTAGAAACCCAAAATAGAACTTGTTCTATTCTAAGTATCAATGATCGATCTAACACAATTCAAACACCAGAGGTTGTCAGCGGAGCCTTATCGTTGGGCTCTGGTCGATCAGCTATTCTCGCCGGCTGACGCCAGGGCGCTGGTCGAAACTTTTCCCCGCGATCACTTCAAGACCGTGAAGGGTTACGACGGCGAAAAAGGCTATGAGTATGAGGCGAGATCTCTCGTACACATGGGCGCGGACGAGCCCACCCAATCGAACGCACTAAGCAATGCGTGGCAACGCCTGGCGGAAGATTTGTTATCGCCCGCTTACCGCGATGCTCTATCTCAATTCACCGGAGTGGATCTTTCGAATTTACCTCTCGAGGCCAATGCATTTCACTACGGTCGTAGTGCGTGGCTTGGACCACACGTCGATCTCGAAGACAAGATCGTCACACACGTTTTGTACTTCAACGAATCGTGGAACGAATCCGACGGCGGCTGTTTGACGATTCTCGGTTCAGGCGACATGGCCCACGTTGTAAAAACAATTCCACCAGTGATCGGCAACTCCTCTGTCCTCGTGCGCTCCACGAATTCATGGCACGCAGTCACACGCGTCGTCGACACATGCCGCATTTCGCGGCGCTCGGTCGCGATCACTTTTTACCGGCCCGGGTCACCAAGCACGATGTGGCCCGCAGGTGACACCACACCTCTCCACAACTACACCGATTCAGCTTTGGCAAAACAAATGCGCGACTTGTGGCAGCGTGTCAGGCGTTGAAAGACGCCCATGGGTGATGGCCATTTGCACGGCCTGGTCCGGCCGGGTCCAGTTTGGTGAGACGTTCGTAAAAGTCAGTCAGCAGAGGTAAAACGGCGTGCGACGTGAAGTGCTTCTCGTAGCTGAGTCGCGCGGCTATTCCCATCTTCCGGCGCAGTTCGGCATCGCCTGCGAGTTTAGTCATCGCTTGTCCCAAAGCTTTTCCGTCGCCGGGCGGCACCAGAATGCCCACGCTTTCATCGACCAGATCCGGAATGCCTCCGACGTCCGTGGCAATGATCGGTTTTTCATGGGCCATTGCCTCGATGATCGCGTTTGGCGTTCCTTCAGTGAGCGACGGTAAAACAAAGACGTCAATCTCGCTCATAAATCGCTCACGCCCTGGTACCGTGTTGTAGACCCCGGCAAATTCACACTTTCGTTCCAGCCGCTCTTTGCGAAGCGCGCCGAGCATCGGTTCGCGTTGTGATCCTTCGCCCGCAATCTTCAACTCGACATTCGCGTGTGCCTGATGCGCCCTACGGAAACCGTCGATCAGTTGCATCGCACCTTTCAGATACTCGAGGCGCGCCGCGAAGCCAAACCGAACAACTGACGACGTTCGCGCAGAATGGTTGGCGCCGTTGCTCGCATGAGAGATCAGTGGCAGCACACTCAGTGAAGGGATCTGCGGCAACGCACGACTGGTATGTTGCATGAGGCCGGGTGAGAGAACTGCCACGCGCGAGCAGAGCGGCAACACCGTGACAAAACGTTCATAAACTTCCTCAAAGCCCGGAGGATGGAATGGCAGTCCAACCTCCTGGTAAACGACCGGCACTCCACACGCATGCGCCGCACGAATGAGCATCATCGCACCCGGATCCGGAGTCAAAACATGGACCACGTCAGGCTTTTCACGTTTCAGATACTCGCAACAACGCTCGTGGTAACGTTGCATCAGATCGAAAACCACGCGGCGCGACTTTGAACGGATAAGCCCGCTGGCCGGTGAGAATGTTCGCATCGCGCGTAAAGCGAGTTTGCGAGCGGCCGCGAGTGAAGCCGTGAAGGCCGGCGAAGCGAGTGTGGTCAACGGCACATTAGCATCGCGAAGCCTCGCAGCCAGTGAATCGTTTGCAGCAGGCGGATGGACCAGCAACACTGAAGTTGAATGACCAGCCTTCTTCAGTTCAACTGCATACATAACGGCAATTTCGTCGGCGCCGCTGATTGGTCCGGCAAAAGCAGTTTTACAGTAGACGATTTTCATTGAAAGTTTATTGCGATCATTGTTGGATACAGTCATTACCGTAACGCGGCAGCGGCAGGTGGCTTCTGGGGCTGACCCGACGCTACCGCGTTACGGTAATGACCCTTTCCAAGTCAGTAGCGCTCTCACCGTCTTCGTGTTCAGGATCTTTCTACTAACGCCAACCGGATACATGAGTGCTCCGGCAAACGCCACGCGCGCGAAGCCGGCCACGCGCCTGGCTTTCAGATTCGACGCTGCTTCCCAAACTAGTTGCTGCGCTGCCGTTGATGCAAACTCATGCTTTGCTTTGCGACGCTGGTGGTGACTCGCCGCTAACGCGCGCGGCAGTTGCATCCATTTGTCTTTATGAAGAGCCCGCGCCCGTTGGTGCAACTCCTCGCCTCGCGACGTGAACTGATCGGAAGATGGATTGGACCGTCGCCAAACGGCGACTGGTTCTGCTGTTGAGATTACGGGATACAATTCAGCAATACGTATCCACAGATCCCAATCCTCGATGCCGGGAATATCGTCATCCAGAAGTCCGATGCGCGTCAGACAGGCGCGTCTAAGAACTACAGTCGGACAAGGTATGAAATTCCAGCGCATCAGTTCCCAGAAGAGATCACCTTCCGGACAGTGCTCCGGATACGAATCGTGTGTCGCCTCGCCGTTTTCGTCGCCATAAAATGCTTTTCCATAGATCATTCCCGCCTCGGGCTCTGAGTCCAACCTGGCCAGTTGTTTGTCCAGGGAGCCCGGCAGTCGAACGTCGTCGTCATCGAGAAAACTAATGTATGGTGCTGTACAAGAAAGTAAGCCGGCGTTTCTTGCGGGTGCAGGTGCAAGTCGCCGCGAGATGCGCACGTAATGAATAAGACCACGACTGGCCAGAGCCGCGCAAACGCTTGCGGTCTCATCTTCCGAAGCTACGTCGACGACGACGATCTCAACGTCAGTGCCGGCGAGCTGGGCACTCGCGATTGCGCGACTCAATAAACGACAGCGGTTTCTTGTTGGAATAATAACGCTGACCTTTGGCATCACCTGTTGAGCCCGTTGCCCTTTTTTAAGCTGCGCCAGAATACTCGTAAGTGCGTCGGGCGCATGGCCCATGCGGGACTAATACATAGCGCTGTCAAAACGTTTTCCGCCGCGAAACCAAACGCGCCATCAGGCAGCTCTTCAGCAGCGCGCCAACTCAGCGTGTCAGCAATGCGGCGTTTCGTGATTTTCCGTATCGAACGTCGTTGCGATGCAGGCGCCGTCCGCGCGCGCGGGAGTGCAAAAAGTCGCTGCTGATGATTGCAAGCGCGTCGCATGTGTTTCGCGAGCGAGGAAGATCCCTGCCCGGACGCGTGCGTTGCTTGACGATAAATACACACCGGAGCCGGATCGATCAAAACAGGATGTTGCTCCGCGATGCGCACCCACATGTCCCAATCGTCGATACCAGCGAGACGGCGGTTGAATAAGCCGACTTCCTGAAAGCATGACTTACGCACCACTACTGAGCTCGGGATCAGGTGCACATTCAACTGAAGGATCTTCCAGAACAGATCGCCGCGATCAGCACGTACGAGAGCCGTTTTCCCGGTCGGCACGCATTCCTGATCGCCAAGCAACACTCCGCCTGCCACGAATCCGGCTTCAGGCAAACTCTCAAACAGAGAGAGTTGATGATCCAGTGAGCCCGGCAAACGAAGATCATCGTCATCGAGGAAGGCAATGAAATCAGCAGTGCTCTCGAGTAATCCGATATTTCTCGCGCCGGCGACGCCCTGGTTACGATCAAGACGGATGTACGTTATGCCCTGGAGTTTTGCGCACACGCTCGCCGTTGAATCCGTTGATGCATCGTCCACGAGGATCACTTCCACGTCCGTCCCCGCCTGCCGCGCACTCTCAACGGCTCGCGGAATCAAATGGGGACGATCGAAAGTGGTTATGATAAGGCTGACTGCCGCCATAAATATCGAGCGAAATTAACACGGCGAGCCTTTACCTCAAAAGTCAGAGTGTGGTACTGACACTTCATGTCAACCGATAAAGAGCCGGAAGTGAATGCCACCGCGACGGCGCAGTGGACTGTTGGGCCAGCTGATCTCGCGAGCGCTCTGCCGATCGAAACAGAAGACGAGTTCCCGCCGGTTTTTGCTACCGCACGCATGATTGGACTGATGGAGATCGCGGCCGCGCGAGTGCTCCAGCCTCTGCTTGGACCAGGCGAGCTGTCGGTCGGCGTCACTGTCGACGTGAGTCACACAGCGCCGACGCCCGTCGGCGCACAGGTAACAGCAACGGCGCGTTACGCTGGCCGCGAAGGAAAACTATTTCTGTTTGAGGTCAGCGTTAGTGACCCGGCTGGCGAGGTTGGGCGCGGTTGGCACAAGCGTGCGATTGTTTCAAATGAACGGCTGCAAAGCGGCGCCGCCAGACGAGTTGGTTGAGGTGTGCTATGTCAGTTGCTCGACGACGAATTTCACTGCGTAGAAAGAAGCGAGACGTAACCGATCTGTTTGAAGAAGAGTTTGCGCTCGAGAGCCTGAAAAGCGATCGGTTGCGCGTCTCGATCCTGATTGGGGCCATCGTGAGTTCGCTGCTCCTCGTGACGATCCTGATCCCGATTTTTATCGATGACTTTCAGAGGGCATTTCACGGAAATTTTCGCGGGTTTCTGTTGGGCGTTTGTATAGTCTTTGGCGTTAACCTCTGCTATTTGATCGCAGAGCGCACCGTCCTTGACCGGCTAATAAAGAAACGGCAAAGGCCCTACGCGAGGCTCAAGTATATGAGTGCGTTTGTTGAGACGAGTATTCCGACAGCGGGAATGATCGTCGGATCGATGTTTCTTGGTCCAATCTATACTTTGTTCACCCCGGCAGCGTTTATCTATCCATTGTTTATTTCCCTCTCGGCGCTGCGACTTGACGTCAGGTTGTGCATTTTTACAGGCACTGTTGCGGGATTGGAGTATACGTTGCTCGCGCTGTACTTCATACAGACATCGTCAGGTGTGGGAGTGGAACCGATTCTTTCGGGCATTCCCCATCATCTGTTCAAAGGTTTTCTATTGTTTTTGACAGGCGTCGTAACTGGTCTGGTAACGCGTCAGATAAGAAAGCGCATTCTCAATTCGTTCTCGGTGGTCCAGGAGCGCAATCGTATTTCACAGACGTTCGGTGAATATGTTTCGCCGGAAGTGATGGGCAAGTTGCTCGACCTCAAGCCCGACCTGAGAAGCGAGAGTAAGAATGTGTGTGTGATGTTTCTCGACATCAGAAACTTCACTGGCTTTGCGGAGAAGAGGAGTCCGGAGGAAGTGGTCCAATATCTCGAGTCGTTGTTTGAGTTCATGATCGAGATCGTGAACCGGCATCACGGGATCATTAACAAGTTTCTGGGTGATGGTTTTATGGCTGTGTTTGGCGC
>OBKT01000066.1_pt1 | contig 11960 bp, 12 predicted proteins | sample 1519771 | NCBI WGS metagenome assembly OBKT01 (sample SAMN00737777, study PRJEB22531) | soil metagenome | reverse complement strand
AAACGTGAACCGCCGCTCGTATCAGCCGCGCGCCTACGCTCCCGAGTACAAAATTCCTGAGAAGGTCTATCAGTACACCGTTTCACTTCAGCGGGAACTCTTTTCGGGAACGGTGTTGACAGCGGCTTATGTCGGCAGCCAGGGAAGAAATCTCTTCCTGCGCAGTATTGCCAACAAGATTCTGCCGGGACAAACGACTGTTCCGAACACAGTGACCGTGCTTCCATCAGGATTCGGTGTCGTGAATCTGGCAAATGCCAGCGGACAGATCACTTCGGTTGTTCAACCTATCCGCGAGTTTTCAATCATCAACGGCGCCGCCGTGCTGAATCCGTTTGCTGAAGTTGACTACAAGACCAGCGGTGGCGAGGACAGCTACAACGCGTTGCAGATGACACTCGCGCGACGCATCACGACGGGCCTGACGCTCAACTCGCAGTACACGTTTTCACGCAGCTTTGGAAACACTGCCGGATCGAATGAGGCGAGAACGGCAGCGATTCCGGACAACTTCGACGCCGATCGCGGTTACAACAACTTCGACGTGCGCCACACGTTCAACTTCAGCGCGCTTTACAAACTGCCGTTCCGCAAAGGAAATGCTTTGCTGGGTGATTGGGAAATCGGCGGGATCGTCAATGCTCGCAGTGGTCTTCCGATCGAGATCGGCATTACCAGGCCTGACGTTGTGATGCAGTGCACGGCCACAACTTGCCCGGTAACGATCAATGGCGTGGCGACAACCGTGCCGCAGGGATTTGTGGCCCAACTTACGAGCGGCACGCTGCCGGTTGGTTTCATCGGTGTGGTCAACACTCCGGGCGGCGGCGCCTCGCGAAATGTGCGGCGTCCGAACATCGTGCCGGGTGTTAGTCCATACCTGAACAATGATCGCAGCCTGATCAACCCCGCGGCGTTTTCGATTCCGCTACCCGGAACCTTCGGCGACCTGGCTCGCAACGCACTGCGTGGTCCAAGCTTCAAGCAGTTTGATCTGGTCCTAAACAAGCGCTTCCCGATCACGGAGACGATGAAGCTCGAGTTTCGCACGGAGATCTTCAACATCTTCAACTTCACGAACTTCGCAGTTCCATCGACTACATTGAACAACGCGCTGCCGACGATCACCACTGCCGGTGTGGTCTCACCCGGAGGACTTCAGCCGGGCAGTGGCTTCAGTCAGTCGCAAGCAGGCGGCACGTTCGGTCTCTTGCGACAGACAGTTGAGCGCACAGTTGGATTGGGAACGAATCGTCAAATCCAATTTGCGTTACGACTGAATTTCTGAGGTTTCAATATGTCATCAGTACACGAAATCACACGAGTCGAGCAGGATAGTTTGACTCACTCCGCCGAAGACATTTACGACGATGGCTTTCTGCGAGTGGAGCACAACAACTACTACGTCGCGTGCGGAGGCAGTCCACTAAAGCTGCCTCGCACCGAGTTCTTGATCTTTTCGCGCCTGACGCGAACGCCGAATCGCATAGTCACGGCCGGCGATCTTTGGAGCTCAGTTTGGAGTGGGAACAAGCCGCTCAACTCCGAGAGCCTGCACGTTTACATCTATCGACTGCGCGCAAAACTCTCCGACTTTGAACTTCAGATTGAAACGATGGTCAACGTCGGCTACCGGCTGATCACCTCAAAAAGCCAATAAAATCACGAGTTTCTTCCGACTGTTAACTGAGAGTTCAGATAGCGTTCAGTTAGATGTAACACCGGCTGCTTAGATTTGAGCTTGCTAAAAACGCTCGAACAATCAGTTCCAACAGCACTGGAGACCTAAATGTCTGTCTCGAAGATAAGCTTTAAGCTTGTAGCCTGGATTGGTGTTTTGATCCTTGGACTTGTGGCGCTCGCGTGTAACGGCTCGGGTTCAGTGAGCTTGCAAGGCGCGGGCGCGAGTTTTCCCAATCCGCTTTACCAGAAGTGGTTGAGTGAATACGGGCACAGAAATCCAAACGTAAGGATCGATTATCAGTCGATCGGTTCGGGCGGCGGCATCAAGCAACTCAAAGAACAGACAGTTGACTTCGGCGCGTCTGATGCGCCGATGAAAGACGAAGATCTGAAATCAGCGCCGGGCGAGATCGTTCACATCCCAACAGTGCTCGGTGCGGTCGTGATCACTTACAACCTCGCGGGTGTTACTCAGCCACTGCGTTTCTCCCCGGAAGTTATCGCCGGCATCTTTCTCGGCCAGATCAAAAAATGGAATGACCCGAAGATCGCTGCCGATAACTCCGGAGTCACTCTTCCCGCGACAGACATAACGGTGGTCCATCGTTCCGACAGCAGTGGTACCTCCGCGGTATTCACTGATTACCTTTCGAAAGTGAGTCCTGAATGGAAAGAGAAGGTTGGCGCCGGCGTGTCTCCGAGTTGGCCCACCGGTCTTGGCGGAAAAGGTAATGAAGGTGTGACAGGTCAGGTTAAGAGCACGCCGAACACGATCGGTTACGTTGAGCTCGCGTATGCGGTGCAGAACAAACTGCCGGTGGCCCAGGTTAAGAATGCGAGTGGAAGTTTTATCACGCCATCGATAGATGCCGTCACTGCCGCGGCTTCAGCGTCGGCAGGAAACACACCAGAAGATTTGCGTGTGTCGATCACGAATGCAGCAGGACCACAGGCTTATCCGATTTCCAGTTACACCTACATTCTCGTTTACAAGAATCAGAAGGATGCCGGAAAAGGAAAAGCGCTCGTCGATTTTTTGTGGTGGGGCATTCACGACGGCGAAGCTTTTGCCAAGGAGTTGCAGTATGCGCCGCTACCGGACGATATCGTGAAGCGCGCGGAAGCGAAGATCAATTCGATCACTGCAAACGGAGCCATACTTAGACAATAGCCACAATAAGGCACAAAAGAACAAAACCTTTTTGTGCCTTATGTGCCTTTTTGTGGCCCATTTAAAAAGATGAGCGCGGCTGTCGAAAACGTGACTTGGCGACGAGTGCTTTCGCCGACGGGGAATACCGGCGATGCGGTGTTTCGCATTCTGATGTTGCTGGTTGCGTTGTTGGTGGTCGGAATCGTCGTGGCGATGGTAATCGCACTGGCCACCGATTCGATGCTCTCGATAAGGCAGTTTGGTTTTAGTTTTTTGACAAGCCAACGATGGGATCCGATCAAAGGTGAGTTTGGTGCGTTGCCATTTGTTTACGGCACCGTCGCTTCGTCGTTAATCGCACTTCTGATCAGCGTTCCTTTTTCATTAGGCATCGCGATCTTTCTCGTTGAACAGGCGCCGCACTACATCTCGCGACCGGTCGGTTTCCTCGTCGAGTTGCTCGCAGCGATCCCGTCAGTGGTTTACGGCTTGTGGGGAATATTCGTACTCGCACCGTTTCTGCGACAGTTGTTTCGCGGATCGTTCACCGGCATCGGCCTACTAACCGGCGGGATCATCCTCGCAATCATGGTGACGCCGATCATTTCCGCGGTAGTGCGCGACGTACTCGCCGCCGTTCCGGGTTCGCAACGTGAAGCAGCACTCGCTCTCGGCGCGACGAAGTGGGAAATGATTCGCGTCGTGCTCGTGAACGGCGCGCCCGGAATCGCCGGCGCCGTGATCCTCGGACTCGGACGCGCGCTTGGCGAAACGATGGCAGTGACGATGGTGATCGGCAATCGTCCCGAAATCAGTCTGTCGCTCTTTGAACCGTCGTACACGATCGCATCGGCGATTGCCAATGAGTTCACGGAAGCCACGGGCGATCTTTATATCAGCTCGCTCGTTGAGCTCGGACTCATCCTGTTTCTGGTGACGTTTATCGTGAACGGCATTGCGCGTCTGCTGGTTTGGAAGGTGGAGCGGCGTAATGGCTAATCACGGAACAGCCGATCGAATGCGTCGCGCCACCAGTGGCTTGATGACGACATTGACGGCGCTATGCACGTTGCTGGCGGTCAGCGCGCTGCTGATCATCCTGTCACACATCGCGTGGCAGGGAATCGGCTCGCTGGATATTCAGTTCCTGATCGATCGACCTCGTCCCGTTGGTGAAGGTGGCGGAATCGGAAACGCGATTCTCGGTTCGCTCGTGCTGCTTTTGATCTCTTCTGCCTTTGGTCTGCCGCTCGGAATTTGTGTGGGAGTTTACCTGGCGGAGATTGGCAGGGGCCGGGTTGGCGGCGCGGTGCGATTCATTGTCGACACGCTGACTGGAATTCCGTCGATTGTGACCGGAGTTTTCGTTTACACGATTGTGGTTCTCCCAATGAAGCACTTTTCGGCGTTTGCGGGCGGTGTGGCGCTCGCGCTGATTATGATTCCGATCATTGCACGCACCACTGAAGAGATGTTGAAGCTGGTGCCGCACAGCATGCGTGAAGGCGCCCTCGCGCTTGGTGCTCCGCAATGGCGCGTGATTTTAGGTGTGGTGATTCCGGCCGCGGCGCCGGGAATTGCGACCGGCGCCATGCTCGCAATCGCGCGTGTTTCGGGCGAGACGGCCCCGTTGTTGTTCACTGCCTTTGGCAGCCGATTTTTCCCGACTTCGTTGAACGAACCAATCGCATCGTTGACAGTGCAGATTTACAACTACGCGATCTCGCCGTACGACGAATGGCACGCGCAGGCTTGGGCGGCGACGCTTGTGTTGATGACGCTGGTGCTGGGGATCAACATCATCGTGCGGTTGCTGACGCGCAAGAAGTTTTGAGCCACAGATTACACGGATTAGAAAACGGACTTCTTTAATGCCTGTTCAGACAGTAGCACCTGGAATCGAAGTACGAGCTTCAACGCCTCCGCCAACCACCACTCGCAAGGCGAAGGTGGCGGTGCGCGATCTGAATTTCTTCTATGGTCGCGTGCAGGCGCTTCACAACATCGCACTCGAGATTCCCGAACGCATTGTGATGGCGTTTATTGGGCCATCGGGTTGCGGCAAATCGACTTTCCTGCGCACGCTGAACCGTATGAACGACGTCATTCCCGGGACACGCGTCGCTGGCGAGGTGTTGATTGACGATCATGACATTTACGCGCCCGGCACGGATGTAGTCGAGCTGCGTCGTCGAGTGGGAATGGTCTTTCAAAAATCGAATCCGTTTCCCAAGTCGATCTTCGATAATGTTGCTTACGGTTTGAGAATCAACAGGGTAACCAGCAGCAATGCCGAACTTGCCGGACGCGTCGAACAAGCGTTGAAAGACGCCGCGCTGTGGAACGAAGTCAAGGACCGTTTGAAGACTTCGGCACTGAGTCTTTCCGGTGGACAACAGCAGCGACTGTGCATAGCGCGAGCCCTCGCGATCCGTCCTGAGGTACTATTGATGGACGAACCCGCGTCCGCGCTTGATCCGATCGCAACTTCAAAGATCGAAGAGCTGATCTTCGATCTAAAGAAGCAGTACACGATCGTGATCGTCACGCACAACATGCAGCAGGCCGCCCGCGTGTCTGACACGACTGCATTTTTCCTGCTCGGTAAGTTGATCGAAGTAAACGCGACTGAGAAGATGTTTACCGCTCCCAACGAGAAGTTGACCGAGGACTACATCACGGGAAGATTTGGCTGATTGTTTATGGACACCCACCGTCATCTTGACGACGAACTGAGTTCATTGCGCGACCGCGTTCTCCTGCTCGGGGGCGAAGCTGAAGAGGCGCTCGAACGTGCAATGTACTCGCTCAGCGAGCGCGACAGCGACGTCGCCCGGCAAGTGCTCGATCACGACGATCAGGTCGATCAACTCGAAGTCGAGATCGATCGCCTGTGCATCGATATCATTGCCCTGCAACAACCTGCCGCACGCGATCTGCGCTTCGTCATCTCGGTTGCAAAAATGGCGCCCGTGCTCGAGCGCATCGCGGATCACGCGTGCAATATCGCGCGCGCAGCCATCGATCTGAACAACGAGCCGGAGCTCAAGTCGTTGCTCGACGTCAGTCGCATGGCGGAGCATGCGCTCAAGATGTTGCGCGGCGCACTCGATTCGTTTACGTCAAACGATGCGATCACGGCGCGCGAGATCATCAAGAGCGATAGCGAGATCAACGATCTATACAATCACACATTTCATCGACTGATTGAACTGATGGTCACTGAGCCCGCCACGGCGACTCGCGATGCGCGACTGTTGTTCGTCGCCAAACATCTCGAACGCATCGGCGACTACGTGACTGACATTTGTGAACTGACGGTCTACATGGCAGAAGCTGCATTTATCAAGCATAGTATCAAGATATGACGCGCCCAATCCTGATCATCGAGGATGATGCCGACATCTCGGAGAGTTTGAAGTACAACTTCGAACGCGAAGGGCTCGCGGCCGTAACGGCGCCGACCGGAGAAGCCGGACTCACCGCGGCGTTGAACGAACGCGAACCACCGCGACTGATCATTCTCGACCTGATGTTACCGGGAATGAGCGGCGTCGAACTTTGTCGTCGCTTGCGACGCGAGCCGGCCACGCGACGCACTCCGATCATCATGCTCACTGCGAAAGCTTCCGAATCGGATCGCGTCACCGGACTGGACCTCGGCGCTGACGACTACATCACCAAACCATTCTCCGTTCGTGAACTGCTCGCGCGCGTGCGCGCAGTAATGCGTCGTGCTGACGAAACGATGGGCAAGACGTACGAAGACGATCACTTGCAAATTGACTTCGACGACATTCGAGTCGCCTGCGACGGTGTGAAGATAAAACTCACGAACAAAGAATTCACGCTTCTCTCCGTACTCGCCAGGAGTGCGGATAGAGTGGTAACGCGACAGCAGCTTTTGGATAGTGTTTGGGGATACAGTTACTATGGCGACGCGCGGACGCTTGACGTACACATCCGTCGCCTGCGGCAGAAGCTCGACAAGTGTGGCGACTGTATCGAGACGGTAGTCGGAGTGGGTTATCGTTTTGTCGGTTGCACGAGTCAGGCAGCGGCGAGTAGTAATGGTAGTTGAGATAATTCTTGCTGGTCTGTTGTTGATCATCGCGGTTGTATGGTTCGCGAAGCGTTCCAAATCCGATAAGAATCCTGAACAAATCAGCCCGCCGGAAAGTCTCGCCGTCAGTTCATTACTCGATGCAACGATGACCGGCATGCGAGAGGGTCTGCTGGTCGTCAACAGAGACATGCGCGTGGTCGCGTCGAATCCTGCCGCACGCAAACTATTCAATCCTTCGGTAACTACGTTGCAGTCGCAACGACTTACAGAACTCACACGCAATCCCGTGATCTACAGTGCGTTTCTGGATGGTCTCAAAGGTGTCGAACGCAGCGGTGTGAAAGTTGAGACTCATGGACCAGAACGACAGATCTTCGATCTACGCGTAGTCCCGATCGCAAGTGAAAACGGAAACGGCGCAGAAGGAGCGCTCGGAGTCTTCTTTGATATCACGCGCACGGAGCGTCTCGAGATCGTGAGGCAGGAGTTTCTGTCGAACGTCTCGCATGAACTGCGCACGCCGCTCACTGCGATCATTGCGTTTGTCGAGACTCTTGAAAACGGCGCGATTGAAGATCAAGAGAGTTGCCGGCGTTTTCTTTCGATCATCCGGAAGAACGCTTCGCGGATGCATAGTCTGATCGACGACATCCTCGAACTCACCGCAATCGAGGGTGGCAACGTGCAGATCCGCGCCGCAGTCGTCGATTTACATATACTGGTTCGGGATGTTTGTGCCTCGCTCGCGGCGAAGGCGTCGGCGCAGAACGTGACGCTCAAAAACAACGTTGCGCCGGAAGTGACGGTCTATGCCGACGAGCGGCGGCTCGAACAGATGCTTACTAACTTGATCGATAACGGGATCAAATTCAGTCGCGAGCACGGCACGGTCGCGATCAGTTACGAGTCAAACACGTGCGACAAGATTTCCGTGCAGGACAACGGTGACGGAATTCCCTCACAACATCTCGAGCGACTCTTCGAACGCTTTTATCGCGTCGACCGGGCGCGCTCACGAGATATGGGAGGCACCGGGCTGGGGCTCGCTATTGTGAAGCACCTGGCGTTGCTGCACCGCGGCGAAGTCAGTGTCACATCAGAGTTAGGCAAAGGCAGCACCTTCACCATTCAGCTACCGAAAGCGCCCTAAACACCCACGAAATCGGGCAAATTGACGGGTAAAACAGTGTTGAAAACCCGTGCGGGCTCTGCGATAATGCTCTCGTTCCCGGCAGCCCCGTCACTCCTCGCCCCGGTTACTCACTAGATGCTTAACCGACAGACTGGTGTCTGGGGGATCAAAACTATGCGAATGCGAAGAGTTGTTAGATCCGTTTCGTCATTCACGACTCAGTTGTTTGCCGCTCTCCTGAAAGCTGTAGTCACAAGCATGGTGCTCGGTCTTGTTGTCGTTACCATCATGCACCAAATGGGCGTACCAGTGCCCAGCATGACTGACTTGCTGCGAGGAGTTTCGAGACTGGCGCACGTCTTATCGTAGAGGAAAAAACTTGCACCCGGAGAAGGCCTACGAAGTGCTGGGAGTAAAGCCCGGCATCTCAAATAGAGAACTGAAAGCAGCACATCGAGACCTTGCGAAGGTTTGGCACCCGGACAGGTTTCTGCACGATCCGCGTCTGCGCGAAAAGGCTCAGGACAAGCTGAAAGAGATCAACGAAGCGTACGAATTGCTGATCTCCGGTAAGACGCCGCGACCGGCACGCGCTGCAAACATTTACGCGCAACCGCAACGTCCAGCGACTCGACGACGCTCTGGCGGTTGGGCAATTGTGCTGCTGGTTTTTATTGGTGTCTTTGCCGTCACGACAAAAGTCTTGCTCGACAGGCGCACGCGTCAGCCTGTGCAGGAGCTGGAAGTAGTTGAGCGGCACGAGGAGTCGGCGCCGAAAGTAACATCGGACTCGCCTGCTAAACCCGTTCAGCGATCTTCGATACCGGATCAGCAGGAACCCGAGGTCGCAACTAACGAAACGGTTGTTGCACCTGCGCCAACGATGACGACGGTTACAGTCACGATTGATCCGGAGACAGGTCTACTCGCGAAACCTGAGTGCCGTTTACGCAGCCGGATGACTTACCCCAGCGGCAGCGAGCCAACCGCTTACTGCAACCTCTCACACCTTCCCCCGCCAAAAGATTCACGCGTTAAATCAATCGCCAAAACTGTCAAGCGTGCTCTCGATTAAATCCAGGTTAGAACGCAAACACCACCTGCTGTTGCACGCGATAAGTAGTCGGTGCGAAGTCGCCCACCGGAACGAAGAAGTTCGGGAACTGTCCGCTGCGTCGCAGCGAGTTCTGGAAGAAGAACAAACTCTGAAACGTTACCTTGCGACTGATTCCATACTCGAAGCGGAAGTGACTGGTGCGAATGTTGACGCCGGTGTTCGTTCCGAGATCGTCGTCAGTCACTTGCGAGATCAAAGCATTCGCGCCTTTGATTGCCAATACGTAAAGAAACGACGTATCGCCGCGTTTAGTAATCCTGCCAACCTGCAACGCCGCAAGCATCGCATCTCGTTCATTCAAGCCCGTAGCAACGTTGCGTGCGACTTGAATATTGAACGTGACTGGAAATGCGTGATCGCCACGCGTGAAGCCCGCGTAGTTGAGACGATATGTAAGTCGTGCGACCTGGAAACCCGGCGCTGTATATGTCACTCCGCCGGGTGTCGTCGTTGAATTGCCGGTTCCGGGCAGTGGACCAGAAAGCGCGATGCCAATTCCCGGTTGGACCAACAACACGAGGCCGTCGGTGGTTGAAGCAAGCTGGATCTGATTGGGATGGCGATAGAGTTGAATGTCACCGCCAATCTGGCTGTTCCATCTTTTGTTGAAAGTCTGATTTACGAGCACGCCCTGGTGGAAGAGATTTGCTGATCTGCCGGCACTGCCCACGATCTCGCCGGCGCGCGCGAGCGGGCTGTTTGGTGCGATCACAGCCACGTTCGGGGTGGAAAGAATGTACTGGCCCGCGCGAAACTCGAGACTGCTGAGATAAGCACCATTTGGTTTGAACGAGAGCACGTATTTTTCATTGAAGCCGTTGAAACGGAGGTCATCATCGAACAGAAACCGCGAGTTGTCGGCGAAGATATTCAACACGCGACCAGCCTGAAGTTGAAGTGACCTGGTCGGACGATACTCAATCCACGCTTCACTTAAACTAAAGGGCGCGCGAACGGTCATCGACGTGAAATCCTGGTTTGTGGAGAGCTGATTATTCAGTGGGCCGGTAGCGAGCTGGCCGTGAAAACTGAGGTTGGGATTAATGTCGGTGTCGAAGTTTAGACGCAGACGATAACGAGCGCGTGCGTTTTGAACGTGCTCCAGCGGCGGATCTGGAGGATTCGTTGAGCTGCGGAAGATGCCGTCGAAGCGAAGTCGAAAGTCGCCGCTTAAACGTACGGGACCGATCTTCAGCGCCTGGCCTTCGAGTTTTGTGAGTCGTTGTTCTACGGTCGGTGTTTGCGACTCGGGAGTTACTGCAACCGCCGGATCGGAAGCTGTGGCCAGCGGGGGCAACCCACCCTTGCTGACTTGTTCTGTTTCCGTTGCTGTTGATGGAACAGAGAGTTTGTCGAGGAGGGCTTGAATGGTCGCTTGTTGTTGCAGCAGTGTCTTTTGCAACTGGTCGAGTTTGGCGTTTTGTCGCTCGAGTTCGCTTTCGAGCACTCGCACGCGTTCGGAGACGTTCGTTTCGGGAGCAGCTTTAACCAACTCCTGGCCTCGTGCCGGCAGGGCAAGTGAGAGCAGAGTGATACAAAAACCCAGGCGTACGATACTCGTGAGCGTCATAAGTTATTAGTCCTCAGTTGCTTTGGGATCTTAAGAGACGTTGCAGCATATAGCCGAAGTCTTAACTTAACCTTACCGTGAAGTTACATTCATGTGAACAGAAAGATTTGAAGGGATCGTTGACAATAAACTGAGCCGACGCTTACTATTTTCATGTTCATTCATCTCTTCCCGCACAAGATAATGATGCTTCTTCAAGCAGCAACGACGACGACTCAAACTGTTGGCAGTCCGATTACAGGTTACTGGCCGGTAATGGTCTTTTTTGGCGTCGCCGTGATTTTTCCGGTGTTGCCGATCGTCCTCGGCCGGTTCCTGCGACCAATCAAGTACGAAAAAAGCAAGATGCGCCCGTACGAGTGCGGCATCGACCCGACCACTGAAGCACACGAGCGCTTCACGGTCCGCTACTACATCGTCGCGATGCTGTTTCTGATCTTCGACGTGGAAACAATTTTCCTGCTGCCGTGGGCTATTATCTTCATGGGCGATGACTTTTCGTTTACAAAGTTTGCGCTGCTGGAGATGTTTGTGTTCATCGCGATTCTGGTGGTGGGTTATTACTACGCGTGGCGCAAAGGCGCCCTGGAGTGGGCGTAATTTATGGCTGAACACGAAGAGGGATTTGTTTTAACTACCGTCGACTCGATCATGAATTCGATTCGACGCACCGTCGGCGCGAAGACTGTCGACATCGCGGCGCCTGTAGTCAACTGGGCGCGTAAGTCGGCGCTTTGGCCCATGACGTTTGGTCTGGCGTGTTGTGCCATCGAGATGATTGCGACTGGCGCGGGACGTTTTGATATCGATCGATTTGGCGCCGGCGTTTTTCGTCCCAGTCCACGTCAGAGCGATCTGATCATTATCGCCGGAACTGTTACTTTGAAAATGGGTCCGGTGGTACGTCGCGTTTACGATCAGATGCCCGAACCCAAGTGGGCCATCGCGATGGGCGCATGCGCCTCGACAGGTGGACCATTCGATTCCTACTCCACGATGCAGGGAGTCGATCGCTGCATCCCCGTTGACGTTTATATCCCCGGTTGCCCCCCACGACCAGAAGCTCTCCTATACGGTCTAATGCGTTTGCAAGACATCATCATGCGTGAGGCGCCGTCAGCGTACATCTTCGAGTCGGATGGGTCGGTCCATCGCCGGCGACAATTCGAAGGTGAAGACGGTATTTCGCTTGCCGACATCGCAATAGGCGTGGGTGATGCCGCGCTGCGTTAATAAATG
>OBKT01000065.1_pt1 | contig 12020 bp, 9 predicted proteins | sample 1519771 | NCBI WGS metagenome assembly OBKT01 (sample SAMN00737777, study PRJEB22531) | soil metagenome | reverse complement strand
TGAAAGCAGTGCCGCACTCACAGCCAGCCCCGCTGCGCCACCAAGACTGAAAGGATCAATCGACAGACCGAACCCGAAGAAGAAGATCGCGCCGAACCAATCACGAAACGGTACGACAAGACGTTCCATGCGCTCACTGTGTTCAGTCTCGCCCAGTATCAAGCCCAGGAGCAGCGCGCCGATGGACTCCGCAACGTGAATCGTCTCACCGAGTCCGGCTAACAAAAACAAGCACGCGAAGATCACAACGAGAAAGACTTCATTCGAAGAAATCCGGAACAGTCGATTCAAGAGTGGAGTAGCCCACCGGCCGAGCACCATCAGACCGACGATGAAGCCGAGCGCGATTGCACCCGACGACGCGACTCCGGCAAACGAACTCGCTCCGCTCAGAATGATGCCGGAAATGAGCGACAGATAGACAGCGAGGAAAACGTCTTCGAACATTGTGATGCCGAGTATCAACTCGGTTTCACGGTTCGCAGTGCGCCTGTAGTCGAAGAGAATTTTGGCTACGATCGCACTCGAGGAAACAGTAGTCATGCCGGCGATGATCAGTGTCTCGCGCAGCGGAAATCCAGCAAGGTAACCGTAGGTGAACCCGATCGTGAAATTGATTCCAACGTAAAGCGAACCACCTGCCAAAATGGATCGACCCGCTTCGATCAAACGGGTGACATTGGATTCCAGACCGAGATAAAAGAGAAGGAACAGCACACCCATCCGTCCCATGAATTCGATGAGCGGTTGCGTCTCAATGAACCGAAAATCGAAGACCCCAATCTGCGGGGCATGAGGTCCAACCGCCATGCCAATCAAAATCAGGAATGGCACGTTGGATAACCCGAGTTTATGGGCCACCGCGACGGCAAACGCGATTAGCACCAGTGCTAATCCGATCTCCAGAACTACATGATCCATCCGGTCACTCCTGAGTTCCTTCGATCAAAAGACGTTTGAGAGCATTGATCGTACGCCGGTCGCCCGCCGCGATCAGTGTTGCTCCAGCGTTGAGAACCGTGTGGGCTTCGGGGTTAGTGCGTTTTGTCTGGTCCGGTTCAATAATCGAAACGATCGAGGCCCCAGTGCGAGTACGAACCTGGAGCTCGCGAATGGTCCTGCCGATGCATGCGGCGCCCGGTTCAATCGTGAACCACTCCAGCACCAAATCTTCCAATACAACCTCCGCTATCGGCAGGCTACGAGGCACGTATGTCAGTCCGCCAACGATGCCTGCGATCTGCCGCGCCTCGCCGTCAGTCAGTAGCAGGACAGACGAAGGTCGGTCCAGGTTACGGCGCGTGAAGTGGTACAGCTCGCGCGTGCCGTCGTCGTGAATGACTATGACCAATCGATCGCCGCTTGTTGTCTCAACCTGAAATTTCCGTCCGACTCCGGGAAGAAATGTTTCGCTGATAGACATAACCGCAGACCCCTTCCTGTTTATACAGAGCAGAATCGTGATGACTACATGCCGATGTTGCTTTAGTGTCACCCGGTTCTAACAAGTTCGCAATGGCGTCGACTTTAATGTTGGTTTGCCCACGTTAGATTAATCACAAGCTTCATATGAAAAAGAGTTAAGATGAAAACAAAACCAGACTAAGGAAGAACAAAATGAGCAAACCAGTTCGCATTCTCGGAATCGCCGGCAGTCTGCGACATGACTCTTTTAACCGTGCCACGCTGCGAGCGGCGACCGAACTCGCCCCTGAAGGCGCTTCAATCGAAACTTTCGAACTTGACGGTCTTCCCGGCTTCAATCAGGACGACGAGCAGAACCCTCCGGCGAAAGTTGTAGAACTGAAGAAGCGAATACGCGAGGCAGACGCCATTCTCTTCGTGACGCCGGAGTACAACTACTCCGTCCCTGGAGTGTTGAAGAACGCGATTGACTGGGCGTCGAGACCTTATGGTGACAGCGCATGGAATGGAAAGCCTGCGGCAATCATGGGCGCTTCAGTTGGGGCGATTGGCACGGCACGCGCTCAATATCATCTGCGCCAGATGATGGTCTTCCTCAACATGTTTCCTGTGAATCAGCCGGAGGTGATGATCGGCAACGCCTCAGAGCGGTTCGATGCGCAGGGGAACCTGACGGATAATACGTCGAAAGAATTAATCCGGCAGTTGGTCCAGAATCTGGTGGATTGGACCAGGCGAATCAGCTAATCCCCAACTTTTTCTTAACCGGTGAGTATATGAAACGTTATGAGCGAAGTACTGTCCGGGCTTGGGCGCTAGTGGCCCTGCTGTTTTTAGCAACCGCTTTGGCGACGCAAGCACAATCGCAAGAACCGGAGTTGTTTACTTACGCCGAGTTGGTCCAGTTGTATGAGAACAAAGATCTGCCGCAGGCGTTGCAGGTCAAGTTGGATCGTTTGCTAACCACGCCGTTCATCAGCAACGCAGCCTCTGCGCGTGGAGTGCAGCCACTACTGCCGAGAACTCCAAAACTCGGCAGGTTCATTCGCGTCGTGCAGTGGAACATCGAAGAAGGGATCGAGTACGAATTATTAAGCGCCGCATTCAGCGATGCCAGACGATTTGCCAAACTGCTTGATTCATCTTCGTATCCGGCTGGAAGTCAGGATCGAAAAAAGATTCTGCAACAGGTTGCGTTGATGAAGCAGGCAGACGTGATCGTGCTGAACGAAGTCGATTGGGGAATGAAGCGAACGGCCTATCGAAACGTCGCAGCCGACCTTGCGAGCGTGCTGCGGATGAATTATGCGTACGGAGTGGAGTTTGTCGAAGTTGATCCGATTGCGCTCGGGACAGAACGGTTTGAGGAAGTTTCAGCCGAAGACCGGCGGAAACTCGAAACAGAAATAGCTGTTGATAAATCTCGTTACCGCGGGTTGCATGGCACGGCGATCCTGAGTCGTTTTCCTTTGGAGAACGTGCGGCTGCAACCGTTCGAGAACCAGCCGCACGACTGGTACACGCAAGAGCTCGAAAGCGTGAGGCCACTTGAAGCCGGCAAGCGTAAAGCCGGCGACGTAGTATTTCGCGAAAAGATAGAACGACAGGTGCGCCGTGGCGGTCGAATGATGTTAACGGCCGAGATCGCCGATCAACGTATCCCCGGCGGACGTATGACGATCGTCGCGACGCATTTGGAAGATAAAACGAAACCTAAAGGACGTCGCGAACAACTCAATGAACTGCTGAAGCACATCAGTACTACAAATACCGCCCTCGTTGTCGCCGGCGATATGAACACTTCGACGCACGATGGAACTCCGCTCTCGCTCGAGCGCGCGTTGAAGAACCGTTTCGGAAGCAAGAGTTTTTGGGCCAAACAGGCGTTGGGAATTCTGACGGGGATCAAGTTGCCCAGTCTGCTTCTCACGGGAATGAATGCCTACCGCACGCAAGCGGATCCAACCGTGAAAAGCATTCCCCTGGTTGCTCCGAACCCCGAGGCCGAGTTTTTCGACGATCTGAAAGACTTCCGTTTCGCGGATGGCAACTCATTCGATTTTCGAGGCGAAAGCGAGCGCTCGATCGGCGCCAAAGACGATACGCTTGCAAATTCGAACGAGCGAGGGAACAAGGGCTTCATTACTACCTTCGAAGTCGAACGCACGATCGGCTTCGTCGGCAAGTTCAAACTGGACTGGATCTTTGTGAAACCACCTTCCCTCACTGATCCTAACGACAAGAACCAACCGCATCGTTTCGCACCTCACTTCGGCCGTACACTGAAAGAGTTGAATGAAGGCCCGAAGGATCGCATCTCAGACCACGCGCCTGTGATGGTTGATCTGCCGCTTGATGAGCCGCGCCTCAACCGTCGCGTGACTGCGAGCGCACCGCGTTCATTCAAGGGCGGACGATGAGCAACAGCCGGCAACGACACTTATTACTCGCGGCACTGTTTGTATTCCTCGGTTCGGGCATTTCGCTCGGGCAAACCAACACTTACATACGTATTAACCAGGTGGGATATCTGGCCGCAGATACCAAGATCGCGATCGCGTTTTCCAGGACTCCTTTGCGCGGCGATTTTGTTCTCCGAAGCGCCGCGCACCGTGTTGTCTTTCGTGGTCCATTGAAGTCCGTAGTGCCGCCAAATTGGGGTCGCAAATTTCCGTACTACTACGAACTCGACTTCTCAACCTACCGGCAACCCGGCCGATACGTTGCCGAACTCGAAGACAGCAGCACGATTTCACAAGAGTTTTCGATCGGTCCATATCCGCCGTATCAGGACGAGTTGCTCTTGTTCATGCGCCAACAGCGCTGCGGTTATAACCCTTACCTCGATATGGTCTGTCACATGCGTGACGGTCGCACCGTGTATGCTCCGGTTCCGGACGGAAGTTTCATGGACGCGAGTGGAGGCTGGCACGATGCTGGAGACCAATTGAAGTACTTGATCACCGCCAGCAATGCGACTGCGCGAATGCTACTCAGCTTCGAGCTCGCCCGAAATAAATTCAAAGATACAGTCGATGCACTGGGCCGGCCGCAGCCCAATCGAATTCCCGACGTTCTCGACGAAGCGAAGTGGGGACTCGACTGGATTCACAAACTCCATCCTGCTCCCGACCAGTTGTTTCATCAGGTGGCGGACGATCGAGATCACCGGGGCTTCAAGTTACCCGATCAGGACATCGCGGATTATGGTTGGGGACCAAATAGTTATCGCCCAGTCTACTTCGCAAACGGTAACCCCCAGGGACTCAGAGAATGGAAAAGCAAAGCGACAGGTGTAGCCAATATAGCCGGACGATCTGCGGCGACGATGGCGATGGCGTATCGCATTTGGAAAAACGATCTACACGATCCGCTGTTCGCGCAGAAATGTCTGAAGGCCGCTATCGAGCTTTACAACCTGGGTAAACGCAACGAGGGTTACCAGCAAGGGAATTCGTACGGTGCACCTTATCGTTATAACGAAGACACGTGGGCCGACGACATGGAGTGGGCCGCCGCGGAGCTATTTCAAGCAACTGGCAAGCGTTCATACCTCGTTGACGCGACCCGTTATGCAAGCATGATTGGTGCAACGTCATGGATGCAGCACGAGACAGCCGAGCATTATCAGTTTTATCCATTCATGAACGCCGGCCACTTTGTCTTGTACCCGCTTGTTGATGCGAGGACAAAAGCGCAACTCGCCGCTTACTACCGCGACGGCATTGAACGTGTAATTCGGCGCGGCCAGCAAAACCCGTATCACGTAGGCGTCCCGTTTCTCTGGTGTTCAAACAATCTGGTGGTTGCATTTATCACGCAGGTGCTGTTGTACGAGCGCATGACGGGCGACATGCGTTATCACGCGGCAATGCTTGCGCACCGCGACTGGCTGTTGGGCCGGAACCCGTGGGGTACTTCGATGTTCACTGCCATTCCCCTGAACGGCGAGTTTCCCGAGGATGTTCATCTGCCGATCGTGCAGATTATGAAGAAACTCGTACCGGGTGGTCTGGTCGATGGTCCAATTGCCGCAAAAACTTACAACAGTCTTCGCGGCCTCCACTTGGAGAAGCCTGACGAGTTTGCGGAGTTTCAGACGGCGGAACTCGTCTACCACGACGACGTCGGTGATTATTCAACCAACGAACCAACGATGGACGGCACCGCCGACGCGATCCTGATGATGGTGTTGTGGAACGATAGATAAATCTCACCCCTCGATTTCCGATCTTGAAGCTCGAGATAAATTTCCTCAAAATAAACATACTGAGGAGAACGAGCATGAACGGGAAGGTGCAAACGAAGCGATTATCGGACGAACAACTGAACCTGCTGAACGCGTATTGGCGCGCCGCCAACTATCTGTCAGTCGGTCAAATCTACCTTTATGATAACCCGCTGTTACGCGAGCCGCTTAAGCTCGAGCACGTAAAACCAAGACTGTTAGGACATTGGGGAACGACGCCGGGCCTGAACTTCATTTACGTTCACCTGAATCGACTCATCAAACTGCGCGATGTGAACGTGATTTACGTGACCGGACCGGGTCACGGTGGACCCGGCCTGGTCGCCAACACATATCTCGAGGGTACCTACACCGAGTTCTACCCCGACATATCCGAAGATGAGCAGGGTCTGAAGAAACTCTTCAAACAGTTTTCTTTTCCTGGCGGCATCCCCAGCCACGTTGCCCCGGAAACTCCCGGTTCAATCAATGAAGGCGGTGAACTCGGTTACTCACTGGCACACGCGTACGGCGCTGTCTTTGATAATCCTGATCTGCTGGCCGTTTGTGTTATAGGCGACGGTGAAGCTGAAACGGGCGCGCTGGCAGCGAGCTGGCATTCAAACAAGTTTCTGAATCCCATTCGTGACGGTGCGGTACTGCCGATCCTGCATTTGAACGGCTACAAGATCGCCAATCCGACGCTGCTCGCGCGCATCAGCAACGAAGAGCTGACCAGCTTACTCACCGGTTATGGGCACAAGCCTTATTTTGTCGAAGGTGACGAGCCCGAAGAAATGCATGAACTCATGGCCGCAACTCTCGACACAGTCTTTGACGAAATCGAGACCATTCAAACGAACGCGCGAGCGAGTAATCATGCTGAACGCCCGCAGTGGCCCATGATCGTTTTACGCTCGCCCAAAGGATGGACGGGACCAAAGTTCGTTGATGGAAAGCCAGTCGAGGGGACGTTTCGTTCTCACCAGGTTCCCGTGTCGGAACCCGCGAACAATCCGGTGCACCTGCGCATATTGGAAGAATGGCTGCGGAGTTACAAGCCCGACGAACTATTTGACGAAGCTGGAAAACTACGGCCTGAACTTGCGGATCTGGCTCCGCAAGGCGAGCGTCGCATGGGAGCAAATCCACACGCGAACGGTGGTTTGCTGCTAAAGAGCCTTAAGCTGCCGGACTATTGCGAATACGGCGTCGCCGTTCCAAAACCGGGAACTGTTCAAGCTGAAGCAACCCGCGTTTTCGGCAAATTCCTGCGTGACGTGATGAAACTCAATCTCGAGGAGCACAACTTCCGTGTCGTTGGACCAGACGAGACTTCCTCGAACCGCCTCGATGCATTGTTTGAAGTTACTGATCGAGTCTGGATGGCGGAAACGTCTCCGTATGACGAACACGAATCAACGGACGGACGCGTGATGGAAGTTCTTAGCGAACACCTCTGCCAGGGATGGCTCGAAGGTTACTTACTGACCGGTCGCCATGGCTTGTTCTCGTGTTACGAGGCTTTCATTCACATCGTCGATTCGATGTTCAACCAGCACGCAAAATGGTTGAAAGTGACTCGTCACATTCCCTGGCGACGGCCGATTGCTTCGCTGAATTACCTGCTCACGTCGCACGTTTGGCGACAGGATCATAACGGGTTTAGCCATCAGGATCCTGGCTTTATCGATCACGTTGTAAATAAAAAAGCTGACGTCGTTCGAGTTTATCTTCCGCCGGACGCGAACAGCTTGTTGTCAGTGATGGACCATTGTTTGCGAAGCTACAACTACATAAACGTCGTGATTGCAGGCAAACAGCCGGCGTTGCAGTATCTCGACATGGATGCGGCCATGACGCATTGCGCCGAGGGAATCAGCATGTGGCAATGGGCCAGCAATGACGATGGCCTTGAACCTGATGTTGTAATGGCGTGCGCGGGCGACGTACCGACGCTGGAAACATTGGCTGCGGTCGATATTCTGCGCCGGCACTTTCCGGATCTGAAGATTCGCGTCATCAACGTTGTGGATCTCATGACATTGCAGCCGCAAAGCGAGCATCCACATGGATTGTCAGATAAAGAATTCGATTCGCTCTTCACGACAAGTAAACCGATCATCTTTGCTTTTCATGGTTATCCGTGGCTGATTCACCGTTTGAGTTACCGCCGAAATAACCATCGGAATTTGCACGTGCGCGGCTACAAGGAAGAAGGCACGACGACAACGCCTTTTGATATGGTCGTTCTGAACGACCTCGATCGCTTTCATCTGGTGATGGACGTTATCGATCGTGTTCCAGAGCTGGAATCTGCCGGCGCGCATTTGATGCAGCAGATGCGCGACAAGCGTCTGGAGCACAAACGTTATATTGCGGAGCACGGAGAGGATATGCCTGAAATTCGCGATTGGAAGTGGCCTTACTGAAGTTGATTGTGATCAGCGTTCTCAATCTGCTTCAACTTTTCCGTCAGCAGTTCCTGTTCCCGCAGATTTTTAGTCATTGCGATCGCGCGCTGGATTTCGTTACGCGCTTCAGGGAAGTTGCCCGTCTTCATCAGCAGGTCTCCGCGAACACTGTGAAGCAGATGATAGCCAGCGAGAACAGAGTCAGCTGCGGGCGTGGCTATGTTATCGAGTGCATCAAGCCCGGCGGTCGGGCCGTGGGCCATACTCACGGCGACCGCTCGATTCAGTGCGACGATGGGAGATGGCGTGGTTTGCATCAGTGCGTCGTAGAGAAGAACGATCCGTTCCCAGTCAGTATCTTCGGCTTTGTGAGCTCGCATGTGACACGCAGCAATCGCTGCCTGCAACGCATAGTATCCAGCGCCGCCACCGAGCGTTTCCGCGTGTTCCAGCGCGGACATTCCTCGCTGAATCTGCGTGTCGTCCCACAAAGAGCGATCCTGATCCGGCAGCAACACCGCTTCACCGTTGCTTCCACGTCGGGCCGCTGTACGCGACGCATTGAGTTCCATAAGAGCCAGGAGCGCGTGAGCTTCAGACTCGCCGGGAAGAAGTTGCACCAGCATTCGTCCGAGCCGCAACGCCTCGTCGCAGAGTGCAGCACGCATCCACTCCTCTCCTGAGGTCGCGGTATGTCCCTCATTGAAGATCAGGTAGACCACGGAGAGCACTGACTTCACCCTGCGACGCAACTCCTCCCCACGCGGCATCTCAAAAGGCACATGAGCTTCCGACAGGGTTTTCTTGGCGCGGAAGATCCGCTGTCCTACCGTCTTCTCAGGTACAAGAAAAGCCCGCGCGATCTCCGCCGTAGTGAGGCCGCCGATCAATCGCAACGTAAGCGCGATGCGTCCTTCCACCGGGAGTATTGGATGGCATGCGGTGAAGATCAGCCGCAGTACGTCATCGTCGATTACGTGGTCCAGAGCCTGGTCCATCGCGTCTCCGAGCCGCTGCTGTTGCACTTCAAGCTCCCGAGCGATTTCTTCGTGCTTTTGTACAAGCATGTGGCCACGGCGCAGACTATCGATGGCGCGCCGTCATCAGCCACGCAGCGGGATTTTCGGGGGTACCTTCTTCGGGCCACCGTTCAAGCGCCGCAACCAGCGCATCCTGGGCAAGTTCCTCCGCAATACCGATATCGCGGGTGACGCGCGCAATGGCAGCGATGAGCCGCGTCGACTCGATCTTCCACACCGCCTCGATCGTCCTGTGGACATTACTCATGTTCGCCTGACGCCATCTTAATGGTCGTCAGGCAAACACGCTACTGATGTAAAGGAAGCGGCGGGCCGGAAGATATTCCGTACCGCTCAGTCTTTTTCAGGGGCCGGGACAAAGAAAATTTCTCGCACCTCGATCGGGGTACCGCACGCTTCGGCGCCCTTGCGAGCCCACGCCAGCGCCTCATCGAGATCTGCGGTTTCGAGTATCGAGAGACCGCCCACGAGCTCCTTGGTTTCCAGGTATGGACCGTCGGTGACGAGCACTTCACCGTTGGGCTGCGGCCGCAGTGCCTTTGCCCTGCCCAGGCCGCAGGCGAACTTCCTGACACCAGCAGCGATCATTTCGCGATTGAGCGCGTGAATCTTCTCCACCATCGCTTCGTCCTGTGCGGATGGATCGAAGTCGTCGGGAAGGTAACCAGCTAACAGATATTGCGGCATGTTGTCTCCTATATAAATGGTCTTTAGCCGGGCTAGTTGCCCGCTTCACTATCACGACGAATGGCGGGACCCGAATTCTACAATGTCCGGAAAATTTAGTTCTATCGTCACGCCACTCGTGAGGGACAACTCCTGAACGGTATCGTAAGCCCCACCCATAGGTGCGATTTGAGACTTTTAGGCAAAGCCCTCATCGCGTGTAAATACCCCTCACAATCAGGTGTTAACACCCTATTTCCAACCGGCGTTCCCCTCTAATCTTTAACTCGTACGAAGCGAGGATACATGACAGCGAGCGCAGGAGTGATGGCTGTACCGTAGAACGAACACATCGTTTTGCCGGCAACAACTGTGTACGCTTTGATGAGTCGTGATGGTGGACCAATGGTGAACAAATGGTAGCGCAAATAACCAAAATTGAACGCAAGTACGTGACGGCGGCAAAAAACCTTCGAGTGTTCATTCCGTATGACGGATCAAAAACCGCCGAAGCGACTTTGGAAACTTTAGGCAGAGCTGGTTTGCCAGCTGATCTCGAGACTCTTATTGCGGTGACGCAAGTTTGTTTGCCTTTATCACCGTACGAGATCAGCAGTGCGGTTAGCGCTCGTCGACTGAAGTTGTTGACCTCAGGAGTGTCGTCTTACGTCCCGGCGCTACAGGATCAGGAAGAGCAACGCGTCTTATCGCTCGAGGCTGAACGTAAGCTCCGGTCCATGTTTCCTGAAGGGCTTGTGAAAACTGAGGCGTTTCAGGATACCGCTGTGGTGGCCGGAGCGATTTTACGAAAGGCGAAGCGCTGGGGTGCTGAACTTATCGTTTTGGGATCGAACGCTAGTCCTTCATCACAGATAACTGATTATGCGGGACCTGCTTTAAGAGTGGCACGAGATGCCCACTGTTCAGTTCGGATTGCGCGACCGTCTCAGCGAGAAGCTGGTTCGTCAATACAGATACTTATTTGCGTAGACGAAATTGCTTCGTTTCAGAATGCGGCTAATGCCGTTTCGCAGCGAAGTTGGCCGGCGGGAACAACTGCAAACATCGTCGTCGTGCAAAAACCTGGTCCACGTTATGCCGGTAGGGATGCTGATCCGCTGCACGTTATGAACGCCTGGACTGATGATTTACGAGCGACGGGTTTGGAAGTCTCAATCGCTATCGAGGATGGCGAGCCCGAAGAGGTGTTGTTGCGTAGAAGTCGCGAGTCGTCGATCGATTGCGTATTCATGGATCCACACTTCGGTGGAACGGATGTTTTCGATGGAAGCGGGTTAAGCGACGTCGCAGCGGCGATTATTTTGGGAGCGCCGTGCTCGGTAGAAGTTGTACGTGCGGGCAATTCGAATGATGAACATTTACAACCGGCCGCCTGATTGAGGCGATGGCGGTGGTTGGAGGGAATTAAGATGAAAGTTTTAGTTGCAGTAGATTCGGTTATTAGTTTGGACATTCTCATTAATGAAATGAGTGCTCGTTCGTGGCCTGCCGGAACGGAAGCGCGAGTGCTTTCGGTTGTAGGCGACGGTGATGTCCCATTGAAAACCTGGCGCGATGAAGGTTACGAAGTATCGGCTGTACGACGAGAGATGCAGCGACGGGGCGAACAGCTTTCCGTTTTAGGTGTCGAACGCCTACGAAGGATCGGAATCCCAGCGCAAGTGGTGATCATGCGTGGAAATCCGGAATTCCTGATTCCGTTCGCAGCGCGAAGTTGGCCGGCTCACTTAATCATCATGCGTGCACACAACCGCACGGACTTTCGAAGCCGGTTGCTCGGGAGTGTAGCGAAAGAAGTTGTGAAGAATGCGCCTTGTTCCGTCGAGGTCGTGCGCGCTCGTGAGCAAGCCGATACAACTCCGTTCCGAGTGTTGCTCGCGACCGATGGTTCCGCTGCGTCCATAACTGCTTCCAAGGCGGTCGCGGAAATGAGTTGGCCGGAGAATACTGAGGTCAAAGTGGTGAGTGCCGTCAACCCGATGCTCTACTCGCTCGAGGAGCTTGGTCTGACTGGCGACACAGGAACTGACCACGCACATCGCGCCATCGGAAACGCCGTTCAACTGTTGAGTAGCGCGCCTCTCAAGATCTCGGCAGAAGTCATCGCTGGTAACGCCGCGCGTCAGATTGTTGCGCGGGCGAAGCATTGGGAAGCTGATCTGATTGTTCTCGGGACAAACGAACGGCGCGGATTGAGTCGTTTGCTCTTCGGCAGCACCTCTGCTG
>OBKT01000064.1_pt1 | contig 12034 bp, 7 predicted proteins | sample 1519771 | NCBI WGS metagenome assembly OBKT01 (sample SAMN00737777, study PRJEB22531) | soil metagenome | reverse complement strand
CCCTGCCGGTAAAAGATCTCCGACATCACAGCGCTGCCAAGCATCTCGTCGAGATCCGCAAGACCTGATGAATACCCGTAGCTGTTATCACCCGTTGCAACGCGGCCTTCGTCTGCATGCTGTGCGCCTGGACTCAAGATGGTGGCGCCGGTGCCGCGACTCGAGATATCGAACGTAAGTTTTTCAGTTTTGAGATAACCGTTCCAGATACTTCGACCGTCGCCCGACGTCTTGCCTTGCCGGCTGCGATGCTGGATCTGAAGATAACGCGTTGCCATGTACGGGTGAGGCTTGATCGTTTCAGGCGCGTACTTCTTGCCGCGTTCGATGTCGTACTCGTTGATGATCTGAAGAGAGAAAGTGTCGAGGATTACCTGTTCGAGTTCTTTGTTGATGCTTGATGGATGATCGGAGGGGATGAGTCCCATCTCTTTCGCGAGCGGGAAGTTGAAAAAGAGGACACGACCATGCGGGCGATAACGCGCCTGATAATCGACGTAGCCATCAGGGCTCACGCTCCGCCAGGGATGTCTGCCGTCTACCTCTTTAAACTTCTCATACATATTCCGCAGTATGAGAATGGCAACTGAGGAAAGTTTGCCACAAAAAGGCACAGAAGGCACAAATAATTATTGGTCGAGGTCGAGCCTAGCGAACGCTTCGTCAAATCGATCTTGATCACAGTGCAGGATATTAAGAAGATTTAGCTGGTCTGCTGCGCTTCTTGTTTGTGCCTCTTGTGCCTTTTTGTGGCTGTTTTGGTTTTGTAGTTTTTGGTGGCCTGAACCAGAGGGTTGTTAGGGGTGGGAGATCGATTTCGGAGCCGTTAACAGAGACGGAGTCGGTGCCGCCGTAAACTGTGGCGTCGGTGTTGATGATGAGTTCGTATTGACCATCACCGAGTTGAGGGACGCGATAGGCTTTCTTGGCGACGGCGGAGAAGTTGCAGACGCAGATGAGTTCGCCGCCGGTTTGAGAGCGGCGCTTGAAGGCGACGATGTTTTCGAGGGAGTTGTCGACGTCGATCCATTCAAAGCCGGATGCTTCACCATCGGCTTCCCAGAGCGCGTCCTCTGGTCCATAGACCCGGTTTAGATCGCGAACCAAACGTTGCACACCACCGTGAAGCGGTTCTTCGATCAAATGCCAGTCTAAACTTTCAGTCTCGGTCCACTCGCGCCACTGTCCAAACTCACCGCCCATGAACAAGAGTTTCTTACCCGGGTGCGCCCACATGTACGCATAGAGCGCGCGCAATGTCGCAAACTTCTGCTCCGTCGTTCCCGGCATTTTATTGAGCAACGAGCCTTTCATGTGAACCACTTCATCGTGCGAGAACGGCAGGATAAAGTTTTCACTCCACGCATACACCAACCCAAACGTCAGCGCATTGTGATTGCCGGCACGGAACAACGGATCTGTCTGGAAGTACTTAAGCGTGTCGTGCATCCAACCCATGTTCCACTTGAAATCAAAACCGAGACCGCCGTCGTAAATCGGACGACTCACCATCGGCCACGCCGTTGATTCTTCGGCGACCATCATGATTCCCGGACACGCGCGATGCGTCGTTTCATTCAACTCTTTCAGAAACGCAATCGCTTCGAGGTTCTCACGCCCGCCAAATTGGTTCGGCACCCACTGCCCTTCCTTGCGGCTGTAGTCGAGATAAAGCATCGACGCGACGGCATCAACGCGCAGACCATCGACGTGAAACTCGCAAAACCAGTAGAGCGCATTCGCAAGCAGAAAATTGCGCACTTCATTGCGGCCGTAGTTGAAGATGTACGTGCCCCAGTCAGGGTGCTCGCCTTTGCGCGGATCGAGATGTTCGTACAACGCGGAGCCGTCAAACCGGCCGAGCGCCCACGCGTCTTTGGGAAAGTGGGCCGGCACCCAATCCATGATCACGCCGATGCCGCGCTGGTGCAGGTAGTCGATCAAGTAACGAAGATCGTCAGGCTCACCGTAACGAGCAGAAGGCGCGTAGTAGTAAGTGACTTGATAACCCCACGATGGACCATATGGATGTTCTTTGAGCGGCAGAAACTCCACGTGCGTGAAGCCCATCTCGGTAACGTAGTTCGCGAGCGGCTCGGCCATTTCACGATATGTGAGCGGACGATTTTGTTGTTCCGGATTTCGTCGCCACGATCCAAAGTGAACTTCGTAAATCGAGAGTGGCTGCCGAAAGTGTTCGCGACCTGCGCGGTTTTTCATCCACTTCGAATCGCGAAACTTATAGTTCGACGCATAAACAATCGAAGACGTATCCGGCGGAACTTCGGTGTACTGAGCGTAAGGATCTGCTTTGAAAAATGAGTGGCCGGTACGGGTGCGAATTTCAAACTTATACAGGCAACCGGCTGTGAGGTTCGGAATGAAGAGTTCCCAGACGCCTGAGGCTGCGAGCGACTGCATCTGGTGTTGTCGTCCGTCCCAGCCATTGAAATCACCGACGACGCTTACGGCCGCAGCTTGCGGCGCCCAGACGGCAAATGTAACGCCTTTCTTGCGGCCGATTTTGGTGACGTGGGCGCCGAGTTTTTTGTAGATCTCTTCGTGACGTCCTTCACCGAAGAGATGCAGATCGATATCACCGAGAGTCATGGTCTGTTTTGAGCCGCAGATTCCTAAAAATATCCGCGCCGTTTCCTTTTTCGGGGCGATTGCTGTGGGCCTCGGATATCATTTCCAAAAATCTCTTAAGCGGGGGATCGAGGCCCAACTGCTCCATCAAGTCAATCACGCGCGCGGCGTAACGCATAACTTGAACCGTCTCGATCCCAGCCAGATCAGAAAAGAACCACCCGCAACTCGTAAACATCAGCAACGCACTTCGCTGCATCTCCATCAGTTTCAACACGCGCGACTCTTCCGCAGCGGGAAGTGACTGCCGATGCATAAACGACTCGCGTGCTGATGGATCCAAAATGACCGAAATGTAATCGTTACGCGCTGCCCACGGATCGCGCAACAACCCCTCCGCCGCATCTTCAAACTTAGCCGCGGCATCATCGCGCAAAAATTCAAGCGCTGCTCGCAACGGCTGGCGCCACTTCTGATTCCAGCCCGGCTCACCACCTGTGTGACAACCACAGTCTCTCACCCAGCGTGCAACACCATGCACACAACTCCACGAGGTGCCTTCACCATCCGGCCCGTCATCAATCTCAACCGTCAACTCAGGTGGATGATGATCGAGATACTGCGCATAGTTTGTGATCCAGAAACCGGCGGCTTTCGCTTCAACCCGCAAGGCGTGGGCCAATCCAAGATCGCCAAACTTGAAGTGATGCCCGTAAGTCTCACCATCAGTTGCAACGTTTACGAGATCTCCGAGTCTCGCCGCAGCCACAAACCGCTCAATCAACGCTCGACTCGACGACAACGCACCTTCAAACGCAATCGCACGCGCGAGTGGTCCATTGTAGAAAAACACCGCCAGCGAACGTCCCGATCCATCAATGTGACGAAACAAATAGGGCTTTGAGGTGTCGACGTCGGAGACTTTCGCCTGATTCGGAGCAAGAATGACGTAACGCATCCCCTGCTCGATCAACAACGAGAGCACCGCGTCGTTAGCAGCAGTTTCCGGCAACCAAAGCGCCTCCGCATCGCGATCGAAACGAAAACGAAAGTCTGCAAGTCCCCAAACAACCTGCGTCAATCGATCGCGTTCGTTGCAGAGCGGCAGAATCGCGTGCCCGTACGCCTGCGCGATCGCGTTGCCGTGACCACCACGCGCCTCGGCGCTCACTTTGTCTGCATTCAAGATCTTTTGATAAGTGTCGGCGTGATATTCGGCGAGCCACGAAAGCAATGTTGGACCAAAGTTAAAACTGATCAGCGGGTAGTTGTCGACGTTTGGAGCGTAGCACTCCGCGTGAATGCGCTCGTTCCAATCATGAAAAGGCGCAGCGTTCGGCTCGGTTTCGACTTCGCCTGTCCAGGGGTTTTCGCGCGGTGGTTGATAGAAGTGGCCGTGAATTACGAGAGCGGTCATGTCAAACCAGTCTGCGCTAGCCGAGCAGCACCAAGCAAGCCTGCGTTATCGCCACATTCCGCGCGCGCAATCCTGACCTGCTGCGCAGTCGTGCGAAAGGCGCGTTCCTCAACCTGCCGGTACATCTCACTCGCAAACAGGTCCCAACCATTCGCGGCGCCACCAGTGATCACGATGATCTCCGGATCGATCAAGTTGATGATGTTCGCCAAGCCAATGCCGAGATACATTCCGAAACGTTTGAAGACAGCGAGCGCGAGTTCATCACCCTCCACTCCTGCTTTGTAGACGGTCTCAGCCGTCAAGTCACCACTCGTCAATTTCGTTTGCGCAAACAACGACAAATTCTCGCGCGTCATGCGCACAATCGCTGTCGCAGACGCAAACAACTCCAGGCATCCGGCGTTGCCACATTTACACTTCAACCCACTAAACGGATCGACGGTGGTGTGCCCAATCTCTCCTCCAGATCCATGCGAACCGCGCCAGAGTTTGCCATCAAGAATCAGACCGCCGCCAACGCCAGTTCCGAGCGTGACGCTCATCACATCACGACAACCACGCGCAACGCCGAGCCACATCTCTCCGATCGCCGCGGCGTTCGCGTCGTTCTCGAGAAAGACGGGCCAACCGAGTCGCTCTTGCAATGCTGCTTTTAGTTTGAAGTTAACTAAGGAAGGAAGGTTTGGCGCTTGCAGCACGACAGCTTTGTCGGTATCGACAGTGCCCGGCACCATTATCGAAGCGGCAACGATGCGCTGCTTCTCGTCGCTCCACTGCTTCGCCGCGTTCGCAAGCGCATTAATGATGCAACCAGCAGAATCTCCTTTGGGAGTCTGCTGTTTCAAATGCTCGAGGATTCTTCCGGTCTCATCGACGAGAGCTACTCGTAGGTGCGTGCCTCCCAGATCTACGGCAAAGATCAAACTGTCACTAGACGGATTCTTCGGCATGTTCAAGTCGGAGCGTTTCGGCGGTCATCTCTCCTCGCGAAAGGTTTCTTGAGATAAGCACTCCTGCCACAATCGCTATAGCCAGGAATAGCAACCCCGTGCCCCATTCCTTGAAGATCAGCTTTCCGATACCAAATAAAGATCCATAGATCAGCGCGCAGCCGAGTATCCAATTAAAGATTTGCAGCGAGAGACGACCTTCAGCGTGCGCTTCAGAGAGTCCTGCACGTGCGGCAATGCCGTTCCAACCTGGTCCTTCCGGACGGACGCGTCGATAGAAGGCGACGAGTTTATCAATTGGCTCAGGTTGCGTGAACATCGTCACAGCGATCCAGACAACTGTCGTGATTCCAACCGTCACGATCATCAGATATGCGAAGTCGACTGGACGATCGCTGTCCCACTTCAAAACCACTTGCAGGAAAATCGAAACTACAGCCGCGCAGATCATCGCCGACACTTCAGACCATGCATTGATGCGCCACCAGAACCAGCGCAACAAGAGCACTGTTCCCGTTCCGGCTCCGGTAACGAGCAACAACTTCCACGCGCCTCCGATCGACTCCATATAAAAAGTAACGATCAGCGATGCGATCATCAGTAACACTGTGACCACTTGCGACGCGATGACGTAATGTTTCTCACTCGATTCTCGCTGAATGAAGCGACGATAGAAATCGTTGATGACGTATGAAGCGCCCCAGTTGAGTTGCGTTCCAATCGTGGACATATAAGCTGCCGCAAATGCGGCGAGCATGAAACCGCGCAGGTAAGTCGGAAAGACGTTCGGATCGAGCAACGTCTTGATGTAGCCCGATTCTTTGTCGACGAGAGTCGGATAAAGAATCAGTGAAGCGAGCGCGGTCAGTATCCACGGCCACGGGCGTAACGCGTAGTGCGCGATGTGGAACCAGAGGGTCGCGAGTAGTCCGTGCTTTTCATTTTTCGCGGAGAAGATGCGTTGGGCCACGTAGCCACCGCCGCCCGGTTCCGCGCCGGGATACCAGGTGGACCACCAAATCACACCGAGATAAACAAACAACGTGATCGCCGGCATCCAGGCTGAGTCGTATTCCGGAAAGAACGCGAGTCGCGAACCGCCGCCGGCGGCTGCATCCATCGCGCCGATCTGAGACTTGAGTCCATCGATTCCGCCGACGGCGTTAACAGCGAGAATCGCGAGCACGATGACCATGCCCATCTTGAGTGCAAACTGAAACAGATCCGTGACGAGCACGCCCCACAAACCGGAGATGGCAGTATAGAAAGCAGTGAAGAGCAACATGCCGATCACGATCATGATTGCGCCACGCTTGTTCACGCCCAAAGTGATCTCGAGGATCTTCACCATCGCGAGGTTGACCCAGCCCAGGATGATGCAGTTGATCGGCAAGCCGAGGTAAAGCGCGCGAAAGCCACGCAGAAACGCGGCGGGTTTGCCGGAGTAACGCAACTCGGCAAACTCGATGTCAGTCATCACGCCAGCGCGTCGCCAGAGCCGAGCGTAAAGAAATACGGTGAGCATGCCGCTCATGACAAAGTGCCACCAGAGCCAGTTGCCCGCGATTCCGTTCTTCGCGACAAAGCCTGTGACGGCAAGTGGTGTGTCGGCCGCGAAGGTGGTGGCGACCATCGATGTGCCGGCGAGCCACCATGGCACGTTGCGTCCGGACAGGAAGAATTCACTGGTGCTGCCGCGTGCCCTGCGCGCGTAGTAGAGGCCGATACCGAGGTTGAAAAGGAAATATGCGCCGATTACCGTCCAATCCAATATTGAAAGGCTCATCTTTGTCCTTATTTACTTTGTCGGTTGAAAAGGCGGTTACTCGGGGACTTATCTCACGGCATACGAGACAATCTGTCAAGTAAAAACGAGTGAGGACTCACGCTGTTGGGAGCAAGAGCCTGAAATCATCCAGCACCCACGGATCGGAAAACAGCGCAAAAGCGGTCCAGTCGCCGCGTCTCGAGGCGACCATTTTCCGTGCAATAAAAACGGCTTGTTCGAGCGTGTAACCGGAAAGGAACGCGTGATAGAACTCAGTGATGAACGCGGTTGCAGTATCTTCATCAACTGCTCTCACCGGGGCCAGGACCGACGGAACGGCCATTCTAACTATACGGCCCGCCAGCATTGTTCCCGGGTTTCCATAGACCCGATTGGATTCGTTTCGTCCTATCACCAGCAGTTGCACGTTGTTCAGTTTCAACAGCTTTTCAAATTCCGGTAAGCCAAGAGGCGCAACGTTATCTCCTTCAGAAAAAAATATACGAAGACCGGAACCCTCGCCCGGTGAAGATTCTACCCAACCTTCGAAATGGAGTATTTGAGGACGAAATTTATCCAGAGCCTCAGTAACACTTTTCAGGGTCGCTTCGTTTCGCTTCAGTAGCACACAATGGGTACCTGCGTTACGTAACGCTTCCAATGCTTTAATGGAACCTTCAGACACATCTCGTGCGCCAATCGGAACATTCGGAAATAAACCCATAATCGTAACGGGAGACAACAAGGATTGCCTGGAAACTTCAGAAAGTACGCGCTTGCAACGAACTAGCGAGAAGCGTTCGTCGGACAGTAAGAGCTCATTACTACCCGGGCTCGGAAACCATTCCCACGGAAGGAAATGTAAGTCCTCACGAATGGATTCAATAATGACTATCAGACGCACCAGACGATCAGGCAGCGCTGGTTGACCAGGTTGCCCGGATAAAATGCCTGCGAGTTGTTGTTCCAAGCCGGCGTGTGCTATTAGCGCATTGAAGAGTTCCCTGCCGCCGCGCAGCAGAATTTCCTCCGCGTTGGTTCCTGAAAAAACGTTTTTTAGTGTGAACTGTAATGAGTCTTCACCAGTCACGCCAACAGCACCCAGTACTCTCTCAACAAGCTTTTTGATGGAAAATCGAACTCGACCTGGAGGAACCTCAACAAGCGGGGAATTAATTGAGATGTCGAACTCGTATTCCTGCTCTGGTCCAGATGCAGGTACGGGCAGCGGGATAGTAGTGATCACCAACTCGCAAGCGATGTAAGGTGTGCCCGGTCTGATATTAACTCGATTAACAATGCCTGACCCGAGCGGTGAGGAAGTAGCGTTTATGTTATGCGAGGAAGCCGGGCTATCGGACGAGGCCGGGGTATCCGGCGAGGCCGGACGCGCAAGTGGTCGATAACGCCTGAGTTCGTCTTCGGGGATCTCGTTGAAGTACGGTTGGAGTTTCAGGAAGCTAACGACGGTTTTGTTATTCGCACATAGTGCATACAACTCGCGCGCGTCTTTTGAATCAAGCTCCGCGTCATCAGGTTTTTGCTTTCTCTTTAAAATGAGCTCTTCGACATATACGAGACCGGTATAGTTTGCCCTCGCAAGCGCGGCAATCCTGGGCCAGGAATAAACCAGCCCATCGAGCTTCACAAACTTCCTCATGTGGAAGTAATGCCTTGCAATCGACGCGAGCAATATCAAGTCAGATTTGATCGCTTCAAGTTGATCTTTGGCTTCCGCATCTAACAAGTCATACGCAACATTGGCGACCTGCGGCTTAAGATCGACCTCATCTGCGAGGGGCTGGTGCTCCCGAATCTGTTGCAGTGCTTTTCCGAATATACCCTGCTGCTCCCAAACCAGTGTGACTAAGTTCCGCGGGACATGAAACAAGCTTAGGACGAGGGGACGTAACTCGCGTGTAAGATCAGTATTCCACGTTTGCAGCGTATCGTAAGTGCTAGTGCTCTCGTCTATCGTGTAGTCATTACCATCCTTGAGAGATGCCATCACCGGGTACCAATCGGCCGAGCCGGCAAGTTTGTAGATTCTTTCCGTGATCGACCGATCGGTAGCAAACAAATTGTAAAATCGATGGATGCATTGAGTGAGCAAATTCTTCGTAGTGGGCTCAGGCTTCTTGCGAATCGCATCCAGAACCAGATGAAACGCACCATTTTTCGAGGAGAACATCTTTTGGGGATCCGTCTTCAGATCTGAAATCTCCGCCAGGAGTAGGATCTGAGCTCGAGAAGCATTCCTGAAGGGATCGCCATCGTTCGCAAACAGTTTGCTGAGGGAGGAGGTAGTGGTGGTCTTTACGTAGAGTGTCTTCCACTCTTGTTCGTCCAGCGTGTCGCCGGGAGGCTCCGATTTCGCTGCTTCGTCGCTTGCTTTACGAATACGCTGGAGAGCCTTTTCATATTCATTTTCATTTTTATAGAGACGTGCAAAGTAGAACGGCAGATGCTTGTCCCATTGCGCCATCGCAATGAGCGCATTGAGAGATTTGATCGCAGTATTGTCAGCCGGCTCGGTCTCCATGGTTAAGTATTCGCGGTAGCGGCATCGCTACGCTCCTCCTCAACAGATTCGACGGTGAAGCTCGGAGGGAGATCCTTTTGAAAGCTCAGCCGGTGGCAATACTGCTTGATACGTCGCGGGTTGTTGCCGGTGATCGTTTGAATGATGTCGCCGGCCGGCGTCCAGTCAGCGAACTCCGCGGCGATCAGACGTTTTGTTTGCGCGGTGGTTCTTGGCGGCATGCGAGTGCGAAACTGGATAATCTTTTCCAGGTATTCCTCTCCTTTGTTCGCCAACGATTCCTGCAAAGGCTCTTTACCAGCCTCAGCAAACAGTTCTTTATAGCGTAGTCGCAGACCTTGCGAGATAAGCGTTTCATCAACGGCCAGGATGAACACGCAATCAACATTCGATAAAGCAATACTAATTGCCTCCATGATATCGAGAGCGACATCTGGCTGGGCGCGATCCAGATCGTCGATGAAAACGTAAACTGCCTCGCCGCCAGCCTGCTTCTGCAACATTTCGTGGAAGTCTTTGCGAAATGTCGGCAAGGCATTTATTTCCTGGCTTGCGCTTTCCGTCGTTTGGCGTTGAGTTCGTCGCTCAGTCAGCGAGCGAAAAGGCGGCAGGTCAGTGAGGGTGTTAACTAATGGCGCCACTGTGCCCGCTACACTCAGTGCCCCAGTCACCAGCGCGCTCGCCACCGTTTCAGGATCGAATTGATCGGCTGGCGTTCGCTTGGTGATCTTTCCGTAGTCGCTGTCCTCCAGCTTTTGCACAAATTCTTCATAATCATTGAGCGGCGGGCGGAAAAAGTCGTTAACCAAAAACTTCGCGAACTTATTCATCGAGTTGTTTGACTCGGGCGCCGGCATGGCTGCTGCGTTCTGCTGCGGCGGTTGAGCAACTTTCTCTTTGCCCGTCTCCGGATCACGACCGAACAGGACATTCGTAATCGTCAGGATCAGACCACGCCAGAGCTTCTCGGAAGTGGTAAAGCGCCAGGCCGAGAAAGGAACGAAAATCAACGGCTTTGACTCAGCCTCCTTGAGTTTACCTAAGTGGTATTTAAGGAAGTTGACCATCGTCGTCTTGCCCTCGCCCCACTGACCAAAAATTCCGACTGTGAAGGGCAGCTTTTCCTGAGCACGGATGTAATGCGCAAGCGCCTCTGCATGCTGGTTCACATCCAACAGATCGTCCGTCGGGTTAGTCAGCGGAGCGTCCGGTCCGCGTTGGGAACTGGAATCGGCTGCTGGTGCAGGCACTTTTTCATTCAACTCCTTGTCTGGCAACGGGAGAACGTTTTTTCGATGACCCATAAGTTTTCACAACCACAATTAGAAACATAATCAGACCTAGAAAAACCGCACCTACTAATCCGGAAATCTGGTACGCAACGAGAATGAGCATTGAACAAACGACCACGAGGAATGGCAGCCATCCCTGACCTGTCCAAATCTTTTTCGAGGCAACGACTTTAAGGAGAAGACGAACCACAAACCACGCGATCGCCACCACGAGCAAAGGAAGTAAAAACGAAGCGGCGGTCTTTGTCAGGAAGTATCCGTTCTTCTGTTTCTCAAAAGCGTTTAATGCGACCTGCTTTTCCGGCTCGAGTTCTTTCGCTATTCTGTCCGCCTGTGCTTTCAGCGACCTGGAGCGATCCTGCAATAGCTTGACTAGTTCTCCAGCAACAAGCTCCTGCATCTTCGCAGCCTCATAACTCTTAACTGCGTCCGTTGAACCAGCCGAATCCGGCTGAGCTTTCTCGATGCCGGGATGTAAGACTTTGAGACTCTCGAGCGTGGCTTTTTGTCTAAGTTGCTCGAGCTCCACAGTCGTAATTTGATTTTCGACATCTGTTCTGGAGCGTTGCACATTCAGCAGTTCTTCCTGCTTCGCACTGATGCCTCGCTCGCTCATGAACTGCGGCTCGCTTGGTTCGTTGTAGATGGAGGTAAACGCTCGCTCTGCCCACACAAACAGGCCCATGCCTAAAACGACGAGCAGGATGAGCAGAATTACCTCTGCACCCGATACTGCCAACCGGTTTCGAGATGCGGCTTGATCCGAAGCCTGGGCCATACAAGTCTCCTGACTGATGGCAAGTTGCCGGCGATAAGCGGGACGCCGGCGACGGCGAGTAAATTTATGAAGGACCGATAGTTAGTTTAGAGAAATTCACGGCGCGGCATAGCCTATATTTGCGGGCTGAACGTTGTCAATAATGTACAATCCCTAAAAGGATAGATTTATGGGTGCGGAATCATTAGTCGCCGGTCTGGCGATAATCGGCATAGTCATCGTTGTGTCAGCGCTCTTGTCCGGTCTTGTCGATCGGAGTGGACTTCCCCAGGTCGCGGTCTTCATTTTTATCGGCGCTGCTCTCGGACCTGCCGGCTTCGGCGTCTTCGACATGACGCTCACGTCGCCGGTGTTGCGCGTCGTGGCGACGCTGAGCCTCACGATGGTGCTCTTCACTGACGCAGTCACGCTCAACATAAAAGAAGTCAGACGTCGCGCGGGACTCGCGTTCAGAATGCTCGGCCCGGGAACAATCCTCTGCGCCGCACTAACAGCCCTTGTCGCATGGTGGTTACTCGGCATTCCGCCCGCACTCGCTGCGATTCTCGGCGCTGCACTCGCTTCGACAGATCCCGTACTACTTCGCGGACTGCTGCGCCGTCGCGACATCTCGCTCGTAACACGACAAGCTTTACAACTCGAAAGCGGACTCAACGACGTCGTACTGCTGCCGATCGTCGTCGTCGCGATCTTTT
>OBKT01000063.1_pt1 | contig 12108 bp, 9 predicted proteins | sample 1519771 | NCBI WGS metagenome assembly OBKT01 (sample SAMN00737777, study PRJEB22531) | soil metagenome | reverse complement strand
CCTCAGCAGTTGTGTTCACCAGCATTTCAAAGAAGCGTGACGGCGGAATGGCCCATGAGGTTTTCACCGCGCCTGATTCGATGGCCGCAAGCATCGAATTCTGCTCGGACGAACTAAGGTTTACGAAGGGCCTCTCGAATCGTGCGAGCGCTTCCGCGTCTATCGCCTCGATTCCGGCACGAAAGAACTCAGCTTGCTCTGCGAGATCGGTTTGCAACAGCCGTTTGACGTAATCGCAGACACCCGCATCGTAGGCGCCAGGAAACTCGTCGCCCGGAATCAAACAATCGACAACCGCGCGAAGAGTTTCTGAGTTCATGTAATCCACCTCTTACTCTCGAAAGTCGAAACAGAGCGCCAACGACGCGACATATAATAGCCAGGGGCAAGCGCGAAGCGCGTCGCCCTGGTCTAGCCCCAAAAAGCGAGCCGAGGCCTGAAGGACCGAAATATTATTCCGCCCTTTCGGGGCTCCTTCGCATCTTGGGATTTTTCCAGGGGCGACGTCCCGACAAGGTCCGGACTTGGCCCTGGCTATAATATCCCGCGCCTTTGGCGCTCGGTTTCGATTTGTAAAGCAAGCCTGCCACCTACCTGAGTTCGATCGATTTCTGAACCATTGCACCAGTCACGACGTCCGTGACGCGAATGACGTATTCCCCTGGCGCATCGTTCAGTGCGAACGGCAAAGTGAACGAGCCGCGCCCTTGTTCGATCAGCACGTTGTTCGAGTAAATCGGCAGACGCACTCCATTAGGCGCGTAGACGTGACAACGCACGAGAGTCGTATTGGGTGCGGTTGAGATCAAACTGAATGACACATGATCGCCCCTGCGTGCAGTAACAGCACCATCAATCTTTAGTTCATTAGACTCGGGAGATAGCGCCAAAACGAGCGCATCGCCGATCAGGATTGAGCTGTGCACAACATTCGTGAAGCCAAGCTGCTTACCAGTCCGCACATCCGAAACGTAGGATTTGCGCGGGAGTTTGATTGTTAACTCCTGTTTTGCGACCTGGCCCAGGTTTGCGTCGTTGTAAGTGGTAACTCCATCCTGACCAACGACACCCGCAACGGCCACGTTCTCTTTCACGATCGCCACGATCTCAGCATTGCCAAACTTGTAGCGAGCGATTTGTGCCTGCGAGATCGGTTGACCATCCGGCGACGTCACTTCGACCGCGCGACGTATACCCGCCTTGTTAAAGATCGCATGTACAAGCTCACGGTATGCTGCGCCACCAAACTTCGCCACGCGTTGTTTCGGATACTGATCCCATACGGTATTGAGATAGATGGTCCAACCAGTTCCGGTATGATTCACAATCGCTGCATCACTGTCAGCAATCTTGAAAAGGGCAGTCCCGCCTGAAACTCTTATGTCAGGCTCGGCGATGCGAATGCCCGCAAGTGTCTGCGGCAAGTTCCAGGCGCCGGCTTGCGACGAGAGACTGATCTGACCTTCGGTAAGCTTTAACTCGCGCTTATCTGAAGCCGCAGTGGTAATGCCGAACAACTTGTTCAACTTGTCGTTCGTTTGCCACGCGCAGTGCTGGTCGAACCAGCCTGGCGCCGCGTCAGCAATCACTACGCCTCCACGCGCGACAAACTCCTGAAGGCGTTGAACCTCTTCATTGGATAACGCAAACGCCAGTGGCAATATCACGACCTTGTATTTGTCGTTTGCAATCCCATTCGTTGCGACGTCTTCGGATGAAACGAAGTCAAACTGTAGGCCGAGGTCTTTGATCGTCTTAACCCATCCATCACGATTCGCTGCAAAGCTCATACGCGCTCGATCGGCGACTTCGTCATCGTCGTCGCTGCTGCGTTGGTGGTAACCAAGAATGCTCGCCGCATGGATCGAAGGCATTGAGTAGTAAAGTGCGATCCCGTCCTGTTGGCGCGTTGCTTCCATCAACAGCTTGCCAACGCCTTCGGATCGCAACGAACTGAATGCCTTGCCCATGTCACGCGCTGACGCTGAGTGAGTCAGATCCGGATTCAGAAACGAATACATCCAAAAGATATTCGGGTGAAGCACGTTATGAATCGCCGCGGTCCAGATCGCATTCTGGACTGCGAGTCCGTGTGATCCATATCCGGTCCAGAAGCCAATCATCGCGTTGGGCTTGGCAAAAGAGCGATGCATGTCCCACTGATTGCCGCCGTCGTACGAAAGAAAATCGTCGATAACTCGATCGAGGCGTGACCAGTCGGCGCCGTTGTAAGCGTTGGTAGCCTGCGTGCCGGACACTGCAATGTGTGCATCCCGATCGCCCTCGATCGCGGCATCGCGAGCCGTTTGGTAAGCTCTCGCAAACGTGATCTCCATGAACGTGCGGTGATCGGCCCACGGAGCAAAGTTCCTACTCTTCCGTGCTTCTTCCGTCGTCAATGGCACGACCGAATTCCAATCGGTGAAACTCGTGCGCCACTCGTGGTTGAGCGCGCTGAGAGTGCCGTACTGTTGCTTTAACCAGACGCGAAATTCGTCGAGCGTATGCGGATTCCAATCGAAGTCGACGGCGTCGCCGTATGAAGTCAACGAGCCCTCATCGCCGACAAAGTAATAATCCATGTTGTAACGCGACTTGTTACGAGCTGAGGCGCGAACGATGTCAGCGAGACTCTTCAACACCGCCGGATCGTTGAATGATGGAGTGCGCTGGAGAAACTTCTTGTCGCCGGTGCGTTTATAAAGCTCTTTCTTCGTGAGATAACCGAGCGCCTCGAAGTCGCCCGTCTTCTGGTAGTCCGCAATCGCGCGCTCCATGGCGTCCGGTGTAGTTGGACCACGGTCGTACCAGTAGACTCCAAACGTGCCGCGCGGAATATTCAGGGAGTTGTCGACGTCGTTGGACCACGTGAATCCTGTATCAGCGGCGGCGGCACGGACCATCTTCATCTGTGCGTCTTGCAAATAGTGTTTCGTGCCACCGAACGAAACGAGTGCGGTGTACTCCTTCTCGCGACGCTTCTCCTGGACCACCATCGCCGGCTTGGCGCGCAGTTGATCGACGATGGCGCCGCGATCTTCAACCAGTTCACCCGTGACAAGGACAAACTTTCCGAGGAAATCTTTCAACGGAAAGGTAAACGTCCGCTCACCGCGAGCGGGAGCGGAAATGCTGCCGAGCAGCCGGCCGAGGTCGTCGGACACCTGCATTCGCATTTGCAAGCCGTTTAGATCGTCGGACGCGCGCAATACCGCACTCAACGTTTCGCCACGCTTGTACACATCGACCGCGGTTTTGGCGCTCGTCATCATTGCGCGCTTCGGCGTGGTGAACGTGGCGCTGCCCCAGTTGAGAGTTGAATTGTCTTTGGCATCGCGAATGATGACGTCGAATATCTGCCGGCCTCCAGGCCAACCAGTCGCAGGTTGAAGTTTCGCTGCCGGAATCTCGATCGAATTCAATCCGGCGTTAAGAACTTTTTCGATATTCGCGGAACCCAGCGACTGTCCAAACTCATTTCGCCCATTTACTTCGACTCGCGCTGTTTGTTGACCCGAAGCATTTACCGCCAGTTTCAAACCCGCTTCACTCGCCACTAATGACTCAATATGAACGGCAACATTTCTTCCGGCTGCCCAAAGAAGAGCGCGAGCGAGGAGCGAATACTGGTATTCCCAGTAGTTCCAATAGAGCTTGTTTTCGATCGGATCAATGCTTTGCGGAGTGAAGCCTTCCTCAACGTACGCCATCGCGACGACGCGTCCTTTGCCGTAATTGCGCACGCTGACGATCGGGTGATTTCCGGATTTGATCAGTACGTCGCCTTTCGACTGGTATCGATAAAAGGATCCACCGATCGTTCCTTCGGGAAGTAGCTCGAGGGGAAGACCTTCAGTGATGAAGTGAGCGTCCGCTATTTCCCATTTACCTTTCGTAACCGCGTCACGATTAATATCCGGATATCCGCGCTCATTGAGCGTGTCGTCGGGAACGCCAACGAGCGGCGAGAGCTCCCAAATACGCTCATCGCCAACCGTTTCATCGCCTTTGAATGGATGACCCTTCACATCTCCAACAAACGGGTGCAGGAGAACAAGACCGGCGCCGTCTTGCACTCTCCGCAAGATCGCATCGCGCGACGCGCGCGTCATGCGCGACCATCCGTTGATGCCGGGAATCAGCATCACTTCGTAACGCGCGTTGCCGGTCAGATCCTTTTCGACGTAGCCATAGACAGTGCGAAAGTCGTCTCGATCGCCGCGATATTCGTGACCGTAGTAGTCGCCTATGCCCCAACAGTTGATGTCCCAACTGCTATCGATCGAATCCGTGGTTGGTTCGAGTGCGATGCGCTGCATCAACTCAACCATGTCTCGGCCGTATTGAATCGACGGAATGAAGAAGCCTTTGATCGGACCTTGCGGCAACTTCGTGGCCCACGGCACGTGAGGAGTGGCAACGGCCGTGGAATACGTGATGTCATTCTTCGCGAACGTGCTCCCACCGACACCCTTCTGCTCCTGCGCTGACGCGTGAAACAGCACCAGTGTTGTGACCAAAGCGAAGAGACAGATTAGTTTGCACATGGATGATTCCGAGCGCTAACCACGCGTAATAATCAAAGCCCCAGCGCCGTTGGCGCTCTATGTGCGCCGTTGGCGCGCCAATTCACCAATCGCGAAACTGATTCGCGCCGATGGCAGGATGTCGTCGATGCACGGTTGTGGTCGCGCTCCCGTTTGCAGAGCACGAACAAACTCCTCAACTTCCTGATAAGCGCCATTGCGAAGATCCTCAGGCTGTTCTTCCGTAGCCTCCGACTCGATCACAAGTTCGCCGTCTTGCCAACACCTGAGCGATCGTTGCGGCCCTGCACCGGCGGTTACACGCGCGCGACACCCTTCAGCAAAAAACTCATAAGACTCTTCGACCATCCCGGCTGTCGGCAGAATCTCAATCCGGCCAATCGTGCCGCTCTCGAATCGCAGCGCGATCACATACCACAGAGCGGTTGGTTGCATGACGTCAAACGTCACTATCTCACCCGCTATATATCGCAACGCATCAAGTACATGAATGGCGGTCGACCAGATAAAATCTGCTTCATTCCGCTGGTGTCGCACCTGTGTCGCCCGCACGTAACGCAGTGGTCCCTGTTCACTCATCCACGAGCGCGCCTGGTTCAGATAAGGCATGAAGCGACGATTAACCGACACCATGTGCGGAGTTTGTGTATCGCGCGCCACCTGGCCCAACTTCTCAATTTCCGCCAGTGATGTTCCCAGCGGCTTTTCAATCACACACGGCATGCATCGCTCGAGTAGCTTGATTCCAACCTCGACGATCTTTTCGATCGGCATCACCGAGACGCACGCATCCGGCTTCTCAACGCTCAACATCTGGTCGAGATCTTTATAAGGCCGAACAAAACCGAACGAGCGGCAAAACTCGACTGCTTTGTCCATATCGAGGTCGCACGCAGCGACCAGTTCGATCTGATCCGGATGGGCTGCGGCGTATCTTGCGAGCGGCGCTGCATGGCTGGCCCGCGAGTGCTCGCCACAACCCGCAATCGCAATGCGTATCATTGCGCCTCCACCGTCGCCGATCGCGAAAACTCACAGCGAACAATTCGTCGCACGCTGATCTCCTGCGATAGCCGTAAGACATCGTCACGATCAACTCTTCCCGGTGCATCCGCGAGGCAGTTTGCCGAGCCGCACGCAGTCGCAAGGCGCAGCGTCTCTTCATCACTCAGCCCACGTTCATGTGCCACGGCAAATCCGGCTAACGCCGCATCGCCACAACCAACCGGTGAGCAGTTTGCGAGCGGGGCAGGCTCGGAAACAAAAAGATCGCCGTCAGCCGTACGTTGCCAGATCATTCCATCGGCGCCGAGTGAGATCGCCACACTCTTCGCTCCGGCAGCAAAGAGTTTCTGCGTTGCTTCCGCGGCGTTATCCGCGCTGTCGATCTTACAGCTGGCGAAGACTGACGCTTCATTGCGGTTTGGTTTCACAAAGTCAGGCGCCGCGTTGAGGCCGTGGCGCAAAGGCTCGCCACTGGTATCAAGCAACGTTCGACAACCGTAGAGCTGGGCCAGCCGGATCAACTCCGCATACAGATCCGGAGCCGCACCGGGTGGCAAACTACCAGACAACGCGACTTGCGTTCCTCGTTCGCTCTCCGCAAACAGATCTCGACAAGTCGTGAGTAATCGCTCAACTTCACCTTCCGTAACTGCGCCACCGGGTTCAAGAATCTCAGTTACTTTGCCGTCAGCAGAAACCAGTTCGAGGTTTGCGCGTGTTTCACTTTCGGTGCGAATCACAGTCAACGGAACTCCCAGCGCAGACAAACCAGATTCACACTGCTCTCCGGCCGCACCGCCGAGAAATCCAACCCACATCACATCGACACCGAGCGCCTTCGCGACCATCGCCACGTGCGCTGCTTTTCCGCCAGGAAAAGGTTGAGCCGACAACGCGCGATTAATCTCGCCGACGGCGATATTCTCGAGCCGGAGTCGACGATCGATGGCAGGATTAGCACTGATGCAGACGAGCATAGAAACTAGCCCTCGGCTTCGGGTTTTCTATCTTTTCCGAGGCGAGCGAGCATGTTCTTGATGTCGCTCGCGCCTTTTATCGCCACATAGACCGTGACCGTCGAATACCAGATCACGCACGCCATACTTAACGCCCACCAAAACCAGTGATTACGCATGGGCTGGTCTCCCTTCTGGTTTGAGCAGCGACCCCACAATCATTGCCGCGCCTGACAGCACGTACGTGGCGATGCCCGAATAATATGGACCAATCGATCTCGCAAACGCGGCAGTGGAAGGCAACTGTTCCATCACGAGATAAGTGACGGGAATCACCGCACTCACAAAGATCGAGGCGGCTGCTCCCCAACTATTTGCCCGGCGCCAGTAACAACAAGCGATAAGGAGCACCGAAATGCTCGCGAGGTAGATCGTTCCGGTCACGCCGAGATAGGTCCACAGATCGCCTTTGAGCGGGTACCAGAGACCGTAAAGCAAGAGAAAAATTCCGATGAGCGCGATGATGGTCCGGTTCCAAAACAGACCTTTGCGCTGCGACCATGGTTGCTTGCGAAACGGCGCGAGGATGTCGTTGTAGATCACGCTGCACCACGTCAGCATGTACGACGAGTCGGTCGACATATCCGCAGCTAACATCGCGGCGATCAGAATACCCATCAGACCCGCGGGAACAGCAGTGGCCAGGTAAGTGGGCATTGCTTCCAGTGTGTTCGCCACTGGACCAAGCGTCGCGAGCGCCGCAATACCCCAAATGCCCGGAATCAAAAAACGACATACAAAAAAGAAGCTGGTCCGCGTGTAGACCTTTCGACCCGTGCGCGTGTCTTTTGCCGCTAACACACGGGCGATGATCGTTTGCCACGTGAGTACGGCGGCCGTATTCAACATGAGATTGAACAAGACGTACTGCCAGCCCATCGTTGAATTCACAAAAGGATTGAAACCACCTGCGCCGTACTGTGCCTCGACAGTTGTGACGAGTTTTTCCCAACCGACATTCATCAGGATGAGAATCGTCACGAGGATCAAGCCCGCACTCATCACCACGAATTGGAGAAAGTCGGTGACCAGCACCGACAACATGCCGCCGAGTATCGTGTAGACCGCGACACCTACCAGCAGCACCGTCATCATGATCTCGAGATAGCGCACGTCTAAACCCGCGACGAGTACTAGAAACTGTCCACCCGTGCGGAGAAACACGCCCATGTTCAGCAGTCCGCCGAGCACGATTACGACTCCGGCAGCCCATCGAATGCGTCCGCCAAATCGCTGTTCGAGCAACTCCGGAATCGTGATCACACCCGAATCACGCAGCGGTTTGATTACGAATCCGGTCAGACCGACTCCGGCCATTGCGAGCGCCATGAGAATGCCGGGCGTTGCGCCTGCAAAGCCCTTCTCATAACCATTCTGCGCGGTGTACATGCAGGTAACGATGCCAAACTCGGTCGCAGCAAGTGAGGCGATTCCGAGATAGACGTCCATCTCGCGGCCCGCAACTAAAAAGTCTTCGACGTTGCCCACATACTTTCTGACCATCAATCCGGCAACCATCGTCGCCAGCAGGTACAAACCCACGATGCTGCCATCCAGCAGCCAATTGAAATTTGTCATGAAGTAGACGTCTGCCTTTCGTAAGCGGCGCTGGAGCAAATCTGAATTTTCGATCTCGATATTTCTTCAACAGCCGAAATCGCGGGCGCGAAAGTTCGTCGCAGATCAATGTCGTCACTGGACGAAAGGGAAGTTTTGACCGCGTTAGTAAAAGCATTCTTCAACTCGGTTCCGAAGTTCACTTTGCGAATGCCACAGGCGATTGCTTTGCGCAGTAACTCTGCCGACACTCCCGAACCACCGTGAAGTACCAATGGTGTGTCAGGAACGGCGCCACTGATTTCCTGTAACCGGCCAAAGTCGAGCCTTACATCACCTTTGTAAAAACCGTGAGCCGTGCCGACGGCAACCGCAAGCGCGTCCACACCGGTTTCACTCACAAACCGCATCGCATCGTTCGGCTCGGTGAGAAACTGTTTGTCTCCGGATGTAGGTTCACTGTTTTGGCCCACGTGGCCCAACTCGCCTTCAACTGAGACGCCGGCAGAGTGCGCGATGTCAACCACACTGCGCGAGAGGCCGCAATTATCAGCGAAAGATAGTTTCGAACCGTCGATCATCACGGAGGTGTAACCATGCTCGATGCATCGTGCTGCCAGGTCGTAACTGCCGCCATGGTCCAAATGCAGGGCCACCGGCTGTTCGAGTTGATCGGCTGCGGCAGTCGCCATGCCTTGAATCATTTGCAAACCAAGATAGTTGATGGTTGCTTCAGTGGTTTGGAGAATGATCGATTCGTTAAGCGCATTCGCCGCCCGTACGTGTGCAATCAGTGTTTCAGCGTTGTAGAAGTTCAGGGCTGCGATAGCTTTGCGTTCGCGCGTTGCGGCATCGAGCAAGAGACGACTGGGACAAAGCTTTGGCATCGAAAATCAGTTCGAACGTAGAAATGCTTTTAATTCAGTTTCGGTTGGTTGTCCGGCTGTGCCTCCGACGCGTGTGGCAGATAAAGCGCCACAGGCATTTCCGATTCTGACGCATTCAGCCAATGGTTCTTTGCGGAGGTATGCAGACAGGAACCCTGCGTCAAAGGAGTCGCCCGCGCCGGTGGTATCGACTGGTGTGACTTTGAAACCTGAGCCGGTCGCCATCGCTCCATCCTGAATTGCCAACGCGCCACGTGGACCACGTTTGATCACCGCACACCGGACCTTCGTTCCCAGAGCTTTCAATGCTGACCTCGACGATCTCGTTCGCGTCAGTTGCGACGCTTCGCGTTCGTTTACAAACAACACATCCGCGTACCGCAGCACGCCGTCAATACTTCTGCTCCACTTATTACTCGGATCGGAATTCGGATCAAAGGAGGTCGTCAATCCCAGCGCTTTGGCGAGCCGAAAGATGTCTGCAAACGACGGCTTAAGCGCCTTCTGTAGATAGTAAGAAGTTAGATGAAGATGATCGTGTCGTTTCATCAACGCTTCGTCGATGCGATCGGACGTGAGCGTGGCGACAGCGCCGCTGTGAGTAACGAGCGCGCGATCGCGTTTTCCGCTGAGTGCGATCGTGACTCCGGTTTTTTGATCTGCCTTGCGTGACACGTGTCGTGTGGATACTCCCAACTGCTGCAACGCCCTGATGCAGAAATCTCCGAAGTAATCTCGACCTACCTGACTAACGAACGTTACGTCGTTTCCAAGCTTCACCATGCCAACCGCAAAGATCGCTGAGGCGCTGCCCAACGTTAACTCACAATCTTCGACCAGGATCTCAGCTCCCATTTCCGGCGGCGACGACAGACCAGTGGCCACGATGTCGACATTCAACTCGCCGATGACGAGAATCTTAGGTCTCTGTAACCTACTCATCTTGATCCGGCCAGCGGCTTTCAACTACTATCGATTAAACTTTTGATTGCTTTCGAATGCTTTTGGATTCTAATATAGCGTCAACCGGAATTGCAAAAGGAATATTTCACTGACCTGACGCCGCCGCAAACGGCTACTCGATGACTGCGTCTCCCAAACTTCTTGAACTCTCCACTGCTGAACGCGAGTCGCTTGGCTTGGCTCACACCTTACGTGAAATCCTCCAGCAACCACAAACGTGGCGCCAGACGTACCAGAAGATCCAAAGTCTCTCGTCATCGATTGAAGAATTTCTAACACGAGCCGGCGTTGGTGGGCAGCGCCCGCTCAACGTTCTCCTGATTGGCGCAGGTACATCAGACTATATCGGCAAGTCTGTCGGTGCGTTGTTGCAGAAAGAATGGTCCTGCAATGTCCAGGCTGTTCCGAGCACCGATCTCTTGACCAACATGGAAGATCACATCCTGCCGGATGTTGATTACTTGTGGATCTCGTTTTCGAGATCGGGCGACAGTTCGGAAGGCGTGGCGGTCCTTGAAGCAGCGCTCGCGGCGCATCCTCGCATCAGGCATCTCGTCGTCACGTGCAACAAGAACGGAAAGATGGCACGACTCGCAAACCGAGACAGCGTCTTTAGTCTTGTGCTCGACGACGCCGTGAACGATCGCGGGCTCGCGATGACGAGTTCATTCTCCAACATGGTGATCGCCGCGCAGGCACTGGCCCACATACGAACACGCAGCACGTATGGTCCGGTCGTCGAGAGTCTGGCGATGTCAGCCTCGAACGTGTTGCCGGACGTCGCGAGCGTTTGCGAACGTCTCGTTGACGAAGGTTTTTCCAGAGTCTGTTTTCTCGGCACAGGTCCATTGAAAGCCGCCGCGATCGAGTCGGGTCTGAAGGTGGTGGAACTGACAGGCGGCCGCGTAGTTGCGCTAACGGAATCGTTTCTCGGCTTACGACATGGTCCACTATCAGCCATCGACCCGGACACGCTCGTGGTTGGATTTTTATCATCCAGCGCCAGGCGAAGGGCCTTTGAGTTGGACCTCGTTCAGGAGATCTGCGCCAAAAAACTGACGGAAAAGTGCCTGATCGTTGCTCCAACCGCAAACGCGCTTGCTTTCGAAAACACCCTTTCGCTCGCTCTGCCCGAGTCAATCCCTGACTTATACCTGCCACCGTTGTTTGTTTTGGTCGGACAGTTGTTGGGGTTGACTGCTTCGCTGCGCGAGGGGCTGCGACCGGATGACCCGAGTCCTCATGGCGCCATTAGTCGCGTCGTGACGCATGTCACCATTCACTAAACCAGCACCAGTTTCAGATCGCGTGCGCGCAACTCGTTTTGAATTTCGGAGGGTAGTGCTCGATCCGTAATAATCACGTCGATGTCCGAAACAGGAATGATTCGGGAAAGACTTCTCTTGCCAAACTTACTCGAATCAGCTACCAGAATCTTTTCCTTCGCGATGCGTGCCATTGCCTGATTCACCTGCGATTCTTCTACATTCGGCGTGCTCAAACCAAAATCGAGGTCGCAGGCGTCGACTGCCAGGAACACTTTGTCCGCGGACAGTTGGGCCAGTATGTCTTCAGCGAAGTGGCCGACTGCGGACAACGAATTCTGGCGGATGACTCCGCCGAGAAAGATCAGTTGAATGTCGTTAGCGCCGAATAGTTCCATCGCGATGTTGAGGCCGTTAGTGATGACCTTCAGATCTTTTTTGTGTTTGATCTGGCGGGCAATCTGGTGCGTGGTGGTGCCGGAATCGAGAATGATGGAGTCGCCGTCATTGATCATCGCTGCTGCCGCGGCGCCGATTCTCCGTTTCTCGTCGGCGTGAAGTTCGGCTTTGATCTTGAGAGAGGGATCCATGCTCACGGTCGCGACCTTAACAGCGCCACCGTGTGCTCGGCGAATCAGCCCACGATCGTGGAGCTCTTTCAAGTCGTTGCGGATCGTAACCTCAGACGTCCGGAAGCGTTTGCTGAGATCGACGACGGTGATCTGGCCGTTCTTTTCCAACAGCTCGAGGATTTTGGTTCTGCGTTCGACATTTAGCATCAGTGGGCGCAATCGTAGCGGAATTTACGAACGAAAGTAAACGAAAGGCCGCGGATTCACGCAGATGAACGCCGATCAAATAAAGAATG
>OBKT01000062.1_pt1 | contig 12246 bp, 11 predicted proteins | sample 1519771 | NCBI WGS metagenome assembly OBKT01 (sample SAMN00737777, study PRJEB22531) | soil metagenome | reverse complement strand
TAAAGAATAAAGGGGGGAGCCTTGGACGGGCACCCGGGGCTCCCGCCACCGTATTGATACTTGTAACTCTCCTCACGTCCAGTCGATGTAGAATGTCGCATAGCTTGCTTAACTAAGGAGAGCCAGGTATGCGACACACGTGCGGTCTTCTGAGTATTGCATTCTCGTTGATGCTGACGATCATTGCCTGTGCCGGTAACGTGCCGGCGCAGAATGATTGGACCGAGCCTTTTCCTGCATTTCGAATCACGGGAAATCTGTACTACGTCGGCAGCAAGGGACTCGCTAACTATCTCATCACATCGCCGCAGGGACACATTCTCATCAACAGCGACACTGAAGCGAATGTTCCTTTGATTCGAGCCAGTGTTGAATCATTGGGCTTTAAGTTTACGGACATCAAGATCCTTCTCATCAGCCACGCGCACTGGGACCACAACGCCGCGAGCGACACGATCAAAAAACTCACGGGCGCGAAGTACATGGTGATGGAAGAGGATGTTTCCGTCGTTGAGTCAGGCGGCAAGACTGACTTCCAATACGCCAACGACCCAACCACTCTTTACACGCCGACGAAAGTTGATCGCGTACTCCACGATGGCGACGAAGTAAAACTCGGCGACGCAGTTCTCACCGCGCATCTCACACCAGGGCACACGAAGGGTTGCACTACATGGACCATGAAAGTGAAGGAAGGCTCGACGACCCGGAACGTCGTGATCGTCGGTAGTCCCAATGTGAATCCCGGATACAAACTCGTCGACAACGTGCAGTATCCCGGTATCGCGACGGACTTCGAGAAAACGTTCCGGGTCTTGAAATCATTGCCCTGTGATTACTTCCTCGGCGCTCACGGCAGTTATTTCGACATGGAGGCGAAGTACCCGAAGTTTAAAGCCGGCGACTCGAACGCGTTTATAGACCCAAAGGGTTACCAGGATTATGTGAGTGAGCGGGAGCAATCGTTTCGGAAAGAGTTAGCGAAACAAAAGGGCGCGACTCAGTAGGTTTCTTTAAGGACCTCACTGGCTTTCTTATCATTCCGCAGCGCCACAAACTCCGAGTGGCGCAAATGATTTCCTTCGGTCCAGTCCGTAAACTCGATCTGTGCGACAAGCTTTGGGCGGAGCCACTGGATCTTCTTCATCACTTCTGCCGTGATCGCCTCGCCGCGTCGCGCGTTCGCACGCTCAGGAAGATTCGCGAAGGGACATTGCGAGGTTCGGAGTGCAGGAAACTTCTGAGCCACCTCGCGCCGTAAGAGCGGCGTGAATCCGTTCCTGATCTTCGCGATGAAGATCAGGTCCTTGCCTTCGTAGTAACCAACGAGCAGATACTCGAACCCATTCGTTCCAGGCTTATACCCGCCAATCACGAGCTCCTGTCCCTTTTTAGTTTTGTACTTGGCCCACGCGCCGCTGCGCTCGCCGCTCTCGTACCTGCTGTCCGCACGTTTCGCGACTACACCTTCGAGACCTGCCTTTCGTGCTGCCGCAACAAGCGACTGCGGCGACGCATGCAATATCTCCGACAGACGCACCGGATCGCGCATACCTTGCAGCGCATGCTCCTCCAACAAACTCCGGCGCTCGACGAGCGGCAGCTTGCGAACATCTTTCTTCCGAAAAGCAATTAGATCAAAAACATAGAAGTAGAGCGCCCCCGGTCTGAAGCGTGAGTGTTGCAACGCTGAAAAAGATGGCTTGCCGTGGTCGTCCAACACCACTAACTCGCCGTCGATCATCGTGTCGTTCGGAAGAAATGAAAAAGCACGCGTGATAGTCGGAAACTGCGCATTCAAAATATTTCCCCGGCGCGAAAAGAGAGTAACGGCGCCGCCTGTCTTCAACACCAATGCACGATAACCGTCAAGCTTAACTTCGTAGAGCCAATCATTTCCTGATGGAAGTTGCGCAACAAGCCGCGCAAGCATCGGCGTGATGAAATCGAGTCGAGCCGTTGGGAGTTCTCGCAAGTCAACCTTCATCATCGATTACTCTGCCAAACAGCATCAGCAGCAGATGCGATCTGCGCCATCGTGCGTTTTGTCAACACTGACTGATCATCACGCGCTTTCGAAATAACCCGTGTATTCCCGCCGGTCTTGATTAAGTGCCATTTGTCTCTCTTATCGTTTTCATCTCTCGCACCCGCAAAACGGTTCATGGTCCATTCACCCTTCAACTTCGCGCCGTTAAGGTAAAACCGCAGAAAACCTTTGTAGTAGTTTCCCTCGATCAGCTCGTACGTACCGAGATCCCACACCATGACTGTGCCGCCGCCATACTGGCCCTTCGGGATGATGCCTTCGAAGTCGAGATACTCAATCGGGTGGTCCTCAGTCGGCATAGCGAGTCGTCGTTCATCTTCCTTGAATGGTGGACCTTTCGGAATGGACCATGACTTGAGAACGTCGTGCATCTCGAGTCGAAAGTCGTAATGCAAATGACTTGCAGCGTGTTTCTGAATGACAAACCGCCGCCGGCTTCCCTGCCGGCTGCTTCGTGCTGCAACCGGTTTCGGCTCCGCGGTCTTTTGGAAATCTCGTTTGTCAGCATACGGCTTCAACGCTGTACTCCCGCGTTGCGATCGCTGCACATGTCTCTCCGCGAAATACCGTCGCAGTTCACCCGGAAACTTTTGCACTTTTGTTAGCACGGGCTTGAACAGATCGCCGGTGACTTTCACACGTTCGATCGTTTCTTCAGGCGTAAAGAAAAGGGCCTCGGCGTCTTTGCTCTCGAGCGCGTCAGAGACTTCATCCCACTCAACGGGCAGCGAAACGTATGGGCGGTGAGTCTTGGCGCGTAGCGAATAAACGCTCACCGTCGTTTTGTATTCGGCGTTCTGACTCCAGTCGATAAAAACTTTTTTGGTTCGCAATCGCTTCGGCATTTGCCACACGATCAGTTTCGGTTCCTGTTGGGCCAACAACCGCGCGATTCCCTCGGCGAACGGCTGCGTCTCTTCGTAAGTGACCGCGGAGTTCAGGGGCGCATAAACTTGAAGGCCTTTCGATCCGGAGACCTTAACGTGCGACTCGAGACCGAGACCCTGAAGCACTTCGCGCAACATCAGCGCCACTCGCGCGGAGTCTAAAATGTTTGCGCCTTCTCCCGGATCACAATCAAACACGACTGCGGTTGGGCGATTGAGATGGGCGGCGGTGTGAAGGAATGGATGAATTTCGAGAGTTGCGAGGTTAGCGACCCAAACGAGCGTAGGCAGATCGTTGATCAGAATGTACTGAATATCAGGGCCAGGTGTTTCGCGGCGAGGCACAGGCGCCGTTTTTACCCAGCCGGGCGTGAACGCGGGCGCGTCCTTTTCATAGAACGCTTCGCCGAAAACTCCCTCGGGAAAACGTTTGAGTGTAACCGGGCGATTTTTTAAGTGCGGGAGTAAGTATTTGGAAACGTTGATGTAGTAATCGATTACCTTCGCCTTAGTGAACCGCGTGCCGGGGTACAGGAGTTTATCGAGGTTCGAGACTTCGATACGCCTGCGGCCAACCGTTACTTGTTCCGTCTTGCGTGCCATGCAGTTGATCCACGTAGGGCTTCGCTACAGATTTGGATCCACAGATGACACTAAGCGAAATTCGGGCCGCAGGCTTGGCGCGGAGAGATTCGAGTTAGACGCCTCGACCGGTCTTTTGTTGAAGCTCTTCGATCCGCTTCGACGCTTCGGCCTTCGTCAGGTTCAGGTCAACTTCTTCACCTGCTTCATCGGCCAACGTTTGAAGATACGAGCGCTGCGCACCGGTTATGTCTTCGTCACCTGTTTTCCAATCATCGGGATCCTTAATCATGTTTGACTGCTGATCACTCATGTTCCTATAACCTCCGAATTTTGAACGCTTGTCCGTATGGTCGCGAGGTCAGGTTACAAAATTGTTTCACAAGTGCAACGTAATTTCGGCAGTAGGCCAGAGGCTCAGCGTTGGACACAGTCAGTGCCGTAACGCGACAGCGTCGGATTAATTACGCATATTTATAAGGTACAACCCGACGCTACCGCGTTGCGGTACTGACTGTGTTCAAGAATGATTTTGAGTTTCAGGCAGGGCCCCGGGCCTAGAAAACTGATGCTTTCAGAGTGACGTCAGCATTCTTCCACGCACGTTGAAAGCTCTCTTCAACTTTGCGTGCTTCGGCGGATTTTCCCTGAGCGCGTAAGCTCTGGCTCAAGCCAAATAGTGTCCACCCGTCATTGTGGAAATCTTTCAGATCTTCGCGATAAACCTGCTCAGCTTCCTTTGCTCGACCGGCTTTGAGTAGCGCTGCTCCGAGATACAATCTCATCGACTGTCCCCAGTCCGGAGGCTCGATGTACTTAAGTCCGTCCTGAAGTTTGACAGCGGCTTCGAATGCTTTCACTGCTTCGTCATGTCGACCCCGCGCCAACAGCAGTTCACCTTCAAGTCCTCGCGTCGACAACTCCAAAATCGTCGGCGCTGGATTCGCAGCGGCAAGCAAATCCTGCACAGACGGATCGACACTCGCTGCTCGCAGCGCTTTCAATTCTTCCTCAGCCTTTTCGAAATTTCCCTGGCCCACAAAAGCACTGCCGCGAATGTAATGCCATAGACCATTTAGATAAGCTGATCCATGCGCCGGCGCAGGCTCTGCAAGCACTGCGTCCCACTTGCCAAAGATCTTATTTATCAGCCCTGGCATCGAGGCGCCGCGTTCGATCATACCCATTCCCTGATGCGACTGACCTGCCGCCGTTGCTTTTGCGGCTTCCATTGCCTGTGCGTAATTGCCAGCGTGCGTTGCCGCGTAACGGATAAAGTCCAGCGCGTGCCGTGCATGCGTGCGCGACGACAAACCATAGGTTCCGAGATTCGGAGTCGGGTGATCTCCCCATTCGTTTTGGAAAAACTTGTCGGCTACTACCGATCGCTGATTGCTGGCAATCGCTTTTTCGAAATCTCCTGTTCTGAGATAAATGTGCGAGGGCATGTGGACCATGTGACCAGCCTTCGGCATGAGTGCCTCGAGTCGATCGGCTTGTGGCAATGCGCGCTCAGGATGCGTAGAACTCTCATACAGGTGAATGTAAAGATGGACCGCGCCCGGATGATCCGGATTGAGGGCGAGCATCCGGTCAAGTGTTTGCGCAGCTTCGCGGGTGCCGGGAAGTGGCGAGCCATCGCGATTCCAGTAGGACCACGCCGCATGAGTCATTAACGAGTCTACGTACAGATACGCCGCTTCGAGATCTTTCGGATACTGCTGATGAGTCTTGCGAGCTGCTTCAATGTACTGTGCGTCGCGAAGGTCCCGGTCCAGATATTTGTCGCTGTCGTATCGAACCGACAGAGTTTCGATCAGTGCCCGTTCTATGGGAGTGCACTTCGCCACGTTGGCGCGTGCAGCGGCGATAGCCTTCCGGCCTTCTTCTTTTGGGTCATCGGGAAACCGCTGAAAACGGCTGTTGGGAATCGGACCAAGCGCGAGTGCAAGGCCCCAATAGAGCATGGGATTATCCGGATCGTGACGCAGACCTTCTTTAAATGATGCTGTTGCTTCGGGAGAGTAGTAGCCGTAAACAAGTCGCAGACCCTGATCAAAAAACTTCTGGGCAAGTTCGGATTTGGTTGAAATTGTCCGGCTGTAACTACCAAGCCCGTCCACCAGCACAGCTAACTTGCCGTCATCTGGTGCACGCTGAGCAGGCAACGACGCCGCAGATAGACTCAGAAGGAGGATAATTACAGTGGATCGACGGAAGATGGTTGCACTCATGCTCGTCTCCAAGGCAAGATTGGGGGCGAGGCGCATTCTATGCCTGCTGGTGCTGTGCTGCAATGAAAGCCGATGCGTAAAAGATTAGTAATCTCGGTGGTCCTGCTTATCGTTTGCCTCATCCTGTACGCGAGGCCCGAACGTGTGCAGCGCGGTGACCAGAGCTTCGATGTGATAACCAGAATTGATGCGGGTGCGAATCGAACGATCACGATCCTGGGGGGCACAGAGCCCTTTGAAATACCTGCCTATTACTTCGAAATCGACGAGGGACAGCAGAAGATCGTTCGGACGTGTTTTCTCCGGTGTTGTCTCGGGGACTCGGGGTTTGAATTAATAACTTCCAGGGATCAGTCAGTTGTCGGACTGGTCTGGAAAGCAAAACCAGATGTGCTGTTGTTTGCCTACGATTTCAATGCCTCGCGAGGCTATGGCACTCCAGGTGACGAGCTTTCCTGCGGACGCGCCCACGACCGGGAACAATTCGCTAGAGACAAATTGCAATCCGAAAATCCGCAACTAAACCTCAAGCTCCGCTAATTAATCCGCCGGAAGACAAAGATGGAATTGCCGACGATGGCTTCGGGTTTCTGTTGTCTGTAGACATCGATGATCTGTTTCTGTTCGTCGGTTAGATCTGCCTCCGTCATATACCAAGTGCCGATTGCGACATACTGCGTTTGAATCGGTTCAGGCTCCTGGTCTTCTTCGGAATTTTCATCCGTGTCGTCATCATCATCATTCTCCCATCGCGGAAAGTCGTCGAGTTGCACTCCGTAATACTTTAGAAACTCGCCGCCCACCATGATGCCCGTAACGCGATTCTGGCCCTGAGCCTTGAGGTATTTCGCGAGCGGCTTTACCTCCTGACCCGTTTCGAGATTCGAATCGGAGAGCTTGTGCCAGGCGCGATCCGGACCGCCCGCGAGTGGATTTGTGTAGGTCAGATAGTTCGGGAAGGTGGAAACAAAGATGGTCAGAAACGTTACGAAAACGAGGCCGGCGAACGCTATTCCGAGCGGTCTGCTGCGTGTAAATGCGAAGTCGATAAGCGTGGAAACGAAACCAGCTCCAGCGATCGCAACGAACGGAAACATCGGCAACAGGTGACGCACCCCGATGTTGAGATGTGAGCTCATTGCGAGAGCCAGATAAAGAGCCGGCGGAAGCAGCGCGTAAAGTAAAACGTAGCGCTTGCGCCTGAGCACCTGAAACAGAGCCCATACAAAACCGCAAATTGAAGTGATGAGAAATGGAATAGTCGTCTTCAACGTGAACACAACTGGAAAGTAGTACCACCAGCCGGTGTCTGAGATCTGGCCCAGCAGAAACCCCGGCCGGCCGTCGCGGCTGTCCTGGACCACCATGTCAATGCCATACACGAAATACCGCGGGAGCAACGGCGGAAGCCACGACAGGAATCGCTTGAACGCTTCGCCGCTATTTCCGGTTAAGTAAAACCAACTCGCTATTGTAGAACTCTCGTTCGCATCTATCCGGTCAACATTAAAGGCATAGAAAGCGATTAAGATGACGTACGCGATGACGAACACGGTCGACACGGACAAAACAACTGATGCGAGCGAGGAACGCTTCTGAACGAGTTGCCGGATGGCCCATGCAATCACGATCGAAAACGATATTGGAATGAGAACGACGAGCGAATACTTTGTCACGAGACCGATACCGAATACGGCGCCGAGCACAAGAGCAGTTCGTAGAGAACCTTGAGTTAAGAATCTTTTCAGCGCAATGACGAACAGTAGGAGCGACAGCGAGGCAGCGAGATCGTTTTGAACGACAATCGCGTTGCCGATGATGTTCGGTTCGGTTGCAAGTAAGAATGTCGCGACCAACGCCGCTACTGGTCCAAACAACTCACGCGTAAACCACCAAACAGCCAACAGCAACAACAGCGGAATAATGAGCACCGGCAATCTTCCGTACCACGCGATCTGCTCAAACTGTTGCGCGTTCGTTGCGAAGAACGCCTCCTCGATCTTCACCATCCCATCTTCCGGATCTTCAGGTGTCGTCGCTTGCTGCCACCCCGGCGATTCAAACGGAAAATGCGGATGCAGTTTCCAAACTCCCAAGCCGCTTACCAGTTTGATGAGTGGTGGATGTTCCTGATTCAAGCGGTAATCGCGAGTTAAAAGATAGGAGTAACCCGCCGGTATGTGCATCGAGTCGTCAATGAACAAGCCTTTTTGCGAGAGAAGTAACAGCGCGACAACAAGAAAGGCGACGAGCATTATCGCAACCAGACTTACTTCCACTGATCGGCTTATCTTCACGTCTCAAATGTAGCCACAAAATGGCACAAAAAGCACAAATGACTGTGACATCCCGCTACTATTCAAGAGCGTTCGATGAATAGTTTGGGAAAAGAACGACCGATCGGGCGGATGTTGACACTCGACGCGATGCGCGGCGGAGCCGCGCTTGCGGTTGTGACGTACCACGCACTCGGCGTGGCGCCAAGAACGGCGGTGGGCGGATGGGAAGCGTGGTTGCCGCAGGTCACCAGTTACGTAGTTCACTTCGCGTTTGCCGGCATCTATCTATTCTTTGTTATCTCAGGATTTTGTATTCACCTGTTTTGGGCCAGAGGTCGCGCCGCCGGCGTTCACGAACCTAAAATCGATTTCTTCACTTTCTGGAAACGACGCGTGCGCCGCCTGTATCCGCCTTACTTCGCCGCGCTCGCGCTTTATCTTTGCTACCTCGCATACAAAACTCCGGTACACGTGACGGGCGCGTACGTGTGGGACGTCGTGCTGCACCTGTTCATGCTGCACAATCTGGACCTGCATACTACCTACACGATCAACGGAGCGTTCTGGACGCTCGCGATCGAAGAACAGTTGTACCTCGCTTATTTCCTGCTGCTTTTCCTGCGTATTCGCTATGGTTGGACCAGGACGTTGGTGTTGTGCTTTTCTGCGCGCGTCGTTTGGTTAGTCGTGGGCCACGTTCTGAGCGCGTCGTTTGGCGTTCACATTCCCGTCACCGAAGCAGCCGCGACGAACTGGTTTATCTGGGCGTTAGGCGCGTTGAGTGTTGAGGCAGCCTTAGGAATAACAAAACTGCCGGCCTGGTGTTTCAAACTTTCAGCGGCGGGTCTTGCGCTGGGCTGTGCGATGGGTCTCGCGCAGTTCTTACCAATGCTGGATCAAACAGGTTGGATACACGATATTGGCTGGCTCGTAATGCACCCGGCGTGGGGCGTGGGATTCTTCGTCCTTGTTAACTATGCGGTCGCAGCAGAACAACGGTGGCGCCAAAGATCATCACCGGTGCCGCGACTGATCCCGGCGCTCGCATCCGTTGGTCTAATTTCATACTCACTTTACCTGACTCACTCGTTTGTCATCATGCACTGGTATTGGTTCGGCTTCACACGATTTCACATCCTCACGATTTCAGTACTGATAATGACGCCGTTGTCCGTCGCGTTTGCGTGGTTGTTCTTCCGTCTATGTGAACGACCATTCATGACCTCGATCGCTACGAGAGCGCGCGCAAAAACAACAACTCCCGCTCTCGCTCGCGAGGTGGCCTAGTAATAACGTCTGGTCAGTAACGCGATAATCGCGACAAAGAGGGCCGAGCCGATAATGGACCACACGATCGGGAAATGAGTCGTGCCGATCTGCACGGCAAAGAGTTCAGGCAGGCCTAAATTCCGTGCGAGCCACATACCTACAACGGCGCCCACAAAACCGAGCGCGATCGACACGAGACAGCCACCGCGTGAAAAACCCGTAATCGCCTGTCCTATCGCTCCACAGATTCCGGCGACCAACAGCAGGATCAAAAGATCGAATAACGTCATACACCTCTCCTTAACCGTTCTTCCGCAAGCCGATCGGCAGCCTCGTTTGTTGTGATCCCTTGTGCTTGCGCGCTTTCGAAAATGCTCAGGATCGTATCGTAGATGCCGTCAACCTTTCTCAACGCGTGCGCTGCGTCCCAACCGAGAAGCTCGATGCAGCCATTCAAGACACCGCCTGCATTAGCAACGTAGTCAGGCGCGTAGAGAATATTTCTTTCGCGGAGCATCTCGCCGTGTCGTTCTTCCGCGAGTTGGTTGTTGGCCGCACCGGCAACGATCTGCACTGCCAGTTCTGCCACGGTTGCATCGTTGATAACGCCACCGAGCGCGCAAGGAGCAAAGATGTCCGCAGGCACATCATAGATCTCGCCTGGTTCGACGTCCTTCGCTGAAAACTCATCAACAACACGCGCGACACTCTCGCTATTAACATCACTGACGATTAGTTTAGCTCCCGATTCGTGCAACAACTTCGCTAAATTGTATCCAACGTGTCCGCAGCCTTGAATGGCAACCGTCACTCCCGAGAGGTCATCGCTGTGCCAGCGAAATTTACTTGACGCTTGAATCGCGCGAAACACGCCACGCGCAGTAAACGGTGAAGGATCGCCTGAGCCGCCGAGCAGACCAGCAACATATTGCGTTTCAAGACGCACGATCTCCATGTCTGCCGGACTCGTACCGACATCTTCAGCTGTGATGTAACGACCCTTCAACGTATCGACGAAACGACCGTGCGCACGCAGCAGCGCTTCGCGATTTGCGGCCTTGTTGTTGCCGATGATGATCGATTTACCGCCGCCGAGTGGCAAACCCGGCAGCGCGTTCTTGTAAGTCATGCCTTGCGACAAACGTAACGCGTCCGTCAGTGCGTCTTCTTCGCTGTCGTAGTGCCAGAATCGTGTTCCGCCGACGGCTGGACCAAGCGCCGTGCTATGAATGGCGATGATGCCGTGGTAGCCGCTTGCCGCATCGTGTCCGATCAGAACCTGTTCGTGATCAGTGTTAGTGATTTTTTCGGTGATTTCCATATCCTTAAATGAGTGGGATCGAGAAAAGTACGATTAACGAACCAGAGTTGTTGCACTTAACTTGGTTGCGGTAGTGACCCAGTCCCAGAGTAAACTTTAGAAGTGGAACACTTCGACGTGATCATCGTTGGCGCCGGGTTGTCGGGTGTTGGCGGAGCTTGCCATCTGAAGATGGAGTGTCCAATGAAGAGTTTCGTCATGCTTGAAGGGCGCGAGCGGATGGGCGGCACGTGGGATCTCTTTCGCTACCCGGGCGTGCGTTCCGATTCCGACATGTACACGCTCGGCTATCGCTTCCGGCCGTGGCGCGACAACAAGGCGATGGCGGACGGTCCGGCGATCCTGAGTTACATTCGCGAGACCGCCGCCGAGTACGACATACACAAGTCGATCCGTTACAACCATCGCGTGCGGCGTGCTTCATGGTCGTCACACGACACGCGCTGGACAGTTGAGGCTGAAACCGGTGAAGGCCTGGTCCAACTGACGTGCAACTTCCTTTATCTCTGCACAGGTTATTACGACTACGAAAGCGGATACACGCCCGAATGGCGCGGCCTTGCGCGATTTCGCGGCACGATGGTCCACCCGCAGAAATGGCCTGAAGATCTCGACTATGCGGGCAAGCGCGTCGTCGTGATTGGTAGTGGCGCGACGGCCGTCACGCTCGTTCCCGCAATGGCCGAACGCGCGGCGCACGTTACGATGCTTCAGCGTTCGCCAAGCTATATCGTCTCGCGACCCGCCGAAGACATGTTGGCGAATTTGCTGCGGCGATATTTGCCAGATCATGCTGCGTATGCATTGGCGCGTTGGAAAAACGTTCTCTCCGGGTCGTTCTTCTACAACCTTGCGCGCAAGCGGCCGAAGGTTTTCAAGTGGATGGTAGCGCGCGGAGTGCGGCGCCAGCTCGGAAACAAATACGATTCGAAGCATTTCACGCCGCCGTACAATCCCTGGGATCAGCGACTGTGTCTCGTGCCGGATGCGGATCTGTTCCGCGCGATGAATGAAGGCCGCGTCTCTGTGGTGACAGACCAGATCGAAACGTTCACCGAAAACGGTCTCTTGCTCAAGTCAGGCGAACATCTAGACGCGGACATCATCGTTACGGCCACAGGACTCGTGTTGAAGTTGTTCAGCGGAATGCAACTCGTGCTGGACGAGACACCCGTCGAGTTGCCGAAGACACTCGTTTACAAAGGCATGATGTTCAGTGACCTACCGAACCTGGCCTTCGCAGTCGGCTACACAAACGCGTCGTGGACTTTGAAATGTGACCTCACCGCCGAGTATGTTTGCAGGCTCCTGAATCACATGGACCAACACGGCTATGCAGTGTGCACGCCGCGCGTAAACGATGCGGACATCGAAGAAGAGCCAGTCATCGACTTCAACTCGGGCTACGTCCTGCGCGCGCTCGACTCGCTGCCGCGCCAGGGATCGAAGACGCCCTGGCGCCTGCACCAGAATTACGTGAAGGATCTTCGGATGATGCGTTACGGTCGAGTTGAAGACGGCACGATGGAGTTTAAGAGTGGCTGAACGCATGAATCTCGCAGCACGAACGGCTGTGGTGACGGGTGCTGCCGCCGGCATCGGACGCGCGATCGCCCTGTCGCTG
>OBKT01000061.1_pt1 | contig 12262 bp, 9 predicted proteins | sample 1519771 | NCBI WGS metagenome assembly OBKT01 (sample SAMN00737777, study PRJEB22531) | soil metagenome | reverse complement strand
GATGGCGGGCAGGCTCGCGGCTGGCTGTTGAAAGGAGCCGAAGGCGCTCCGGCGGTGGTGCTGCTGCATCGTTACGGCGGCGATCGTTCGTGGCTGTTCAATCTTGGAGTCAAGATCAATGAAGCGACGCACTGCACGATTCTCTGGCCCGACCTGCGCGGTCACGGTCAGAACCCGACGATCAGCTGGACTTCACTCGGCGCGCGTGATGGAGACGATCTCGTAGCGTCGCTGAATTATCTGCGCGGTTTGAAATCGGAGAATCAAAAGAAGCTTGTGGCTGAGAGTTTTGGTGTGTATGGCGTGGAGTTGGGCGCGTACAGTGCTCTGAAAGCGACGCGTAGCGAACCGCAGATCAAAGTGCTCGTGCTCGATTCGGTTTCGAGATCGCCAAATGAGTTGCTCAGTTCGGCTGTTTCGAGTTGTGTGGGTTTGGACAACAGCGTCGTGCAATCTTTTTCCCGGCTTGCGATGAGGATTTACATGCTGGGCACGTTCGACAACACGGACGCGTGCGAGTTCGCGCGAACGATCGGCGACAGGCGTGTGTTGCTGCTTTCGGGCGCCGAAGCCGGACCACTGAGAGATTCGACCGCCTCGCTGCAAAGCTGTTTTCCGAATCCTGGGAATGTTGAGATGCGGACTGATCTGCCGTTGAGCGGGTTTAGTCTTCCTTCAGCAACCGGCGAGCAAGGCGAGGCATACGATCGGGTCGTCATTGAATTCTTCGCCCGCAACCTGCGCTAATCAGGAGCAGTAGCAGCAGTCAGGAGCAGGTCCTGCCCCTGTTTTCTGCTCCTGCTCCTGGATCATGGTTTCCATCCCAAGACGGCGGTCTTGCCGTTGTCACCGATGATCTCGATTGTCGGTACGCCTCTGAACTTCTCCACATACTCCCTCGGAATAAACACGACGAACTTGCCGCCACGCGCACGCGCGTCGTCCACCGAGATCTCGTCGAACGTCAACGGTTCGCCATTCGCTCCGTAAACAACACGACGGTACGCGTAAAACTCCGCCGATCGATCGTCACTTCGCTGCGCGAGCACCGGCGCGTTCGCATAACCACGCGCATCTGCGAGCAACAGCAGATCTCGCACCGACTCTCGTCTCGCATAAGGCGCGGCAAAAAAGTTCAACACGACAAGCACGGCCACTAGCGTCGCACCTGCAATCAGCAGCGGCCATCTGCGATTCCGTACAAACGTCAACCGATCGCTGGCCAGAAGCGCTACGCCCGGCAAAGCCGGCAGCACATAACCCGGCAACTTCGATCCGGAAAACGAAAAGAAAACGACCGGCAACAACAGCCAGGCGAGTGCGAAGATGCGAACGATGCTGAGAGTATCGTCTCCACGCCAGTCCCACTTGCGCACCTTTGCAAGCGCGCTGATCAGGTGCACGGACCACGGCAGCGAGAGCATCAAAATGATCACCGGATAGAAATAGATCGGCTGTGGATGGTGATACTTGTTCGAAACGTACCGCGCAAAGTGATGTTGTATGAAGAATTCGTCGATGAACGTCCAGCCGTGTTTCGCGATCACTGGTCCATACCAGATCGCTGAAACTGCGACCGCGAGTGGCACACCCCAAAGTAAGCTCAGCCAAACAGATCGCGATGGCCATGAACGTCGCAAGAGATAGTAAACACCGATGACACCGAAAGGAATCACGATCCCAACGAGACCCTTCGCGAGTAACGAGAGGCCGACAAACGCGTAGAAGCCGGCCAACAACGATCGTTTCTGCCGCAGCTCGTGTAAAAGAAAAAACGCGAGTGACCACGTCGTCGTCATCGTTATGACTACATCGAAACTGGCAGCGCGTGAGAATACGATGAGCCCGAGAAACGACGCGGTTACGATCACGCTCCAAAATCCGAAATGACTGTACTCCTTTTCTACCTCCCGCCCGACAAGCCACACAGCGAGAATCGTCAGCAATCCGCACAAAGCCGGGCCGAGTCGTGCAGACCACTCACTCACACCGAAGATTTTGAAGCTCGCGACGATCATCCAGTAAAGCAGCGCCGGTTTTTCAAACCACGTGTGACCGCCGAGCGTCGGGGTGATCAAATCGCCACTAAGAAACATCTCGCGTGCGACTTGCGCATAGCGCGGCTCGTCTGGTCCAAGCAGCGGCAGTTTGCCGAGGCCGTACAAGTAAAAGGCGATGATGATGACGACGAGAAGAATGGGGACTCGCTTGGCAAGCGCTGAAGGATGCAAGTATATTCGGCTCCGATTCGTTATTCAGACTAACACATTATGTTGCGCACAGCAGTTATCGGAGTTGGCAGTCTTGGTAGCCAGCATGCTCGTATTCACGCCGCACTCGCAGCCGAAGGTCTTTCACAGTTCACCACCGTTTGCGATCTCAACGAAGAGACCGCCCGCGCGGTCAGTGGGGAAAGAAAAACAGATTGGACCACGAACTGGCGCGAGCTAATCGGGCGAGTTGATGCGGTGAGCGTCGCAGTACCTACTGAAGCACATTGCGAGATCGCCTGCGAACTACTCGAATCAGGCATTCACGTGCTCGTCGAAAAACCGATCGCGCGGACGCTCGATGAGGCCGACCAAATGATCCGCGCCGCCGAAAAAGGAGACGCCGTGTTACAAGTCGGACACCTCGAGCGTTTCAATCCGGCGATGGTCGCATTGCGTCCGCACGTTCGGAAGCCAGTCTATTTTGAGATTCATCGTGTTGGGCAGTTCACCGCGCGTTCGCTCGACATCGACGTTGTGCTCGACTTGATGATTCACGATCTCGACATCGTGCAGTGGCTCGTCGGCGAGGACATTGAGGTCACGAACATTCACGCGGTGGGTATCGCGATTCTTACGAACAAAGTCGACGCCGCGAATGCGCGTCTGGAGTTTTCATCCGGCGCGGTCGCGAACATCACTGCATCGCGAGTGGGAACGGAAAAGATCCGCAAGATGCGTTTCTTTCAACCGCACGATTACATCGCGATCGACTACACGACCAAACGCGCTTCGATAAGCAGTCTCGCGCCGCCGGGGGCGAGCGGCGCGTGGCCGGGCGTACACGTGAAGCATCTCGATATCATCGATGTCGAACCGTTGCGCGCGGAGATCGTTTCGTTTTTCGAGGCGGCGAGCGAGGGCAAGCCACCGGCGATATCGGGATTCGAAGGGCGCAATGCGCTCAGCCTGGCGCTGCGAACGCTCGAAAGAATTCGCGAGCACGCGGAGCATCCCGGTGTCAGCGAGCTCAGTGTTCGTTAAGATGTTTCACGCAAAGGCGCAAAGGAAGACGCAAAGCTCGCAAAGAAAAACTTAGCGCCTTTGCGCGTGTTCATTTGCGCCTTTGCGTGGAACATTTTTATGGCGACACGCAATGAACAACTCTCAGGACTGCTGCAAACGCACATCGACACGGGTGAGTTTCCTTCGGCAGTTTATCTTGTGGGTGAGCGCGATCAGATCATCTACGAAGACGCGCTTGGATACTCAGTAGTCGAACCTTATCGCATCGCGAACAACCTCGACACGATCTACGACCTCGCGTCACTCACGAAACCGCTCGTCACCACATTACTCTGCGCGCGTCGTATTGAACTCGGTGAACTGACGCTCGACAGTTCCGTTTCTCACTACCTTGCCGAGTTCGATCGCACTGACAAACAGATCATCACGATTCGCGAGTTGCTGACCCATACGGCGGGTCTGCCCGCGTGGCGTCCGTTGTACCTGCTCACCGAAGATGAACCCGAACGAGCCGCGGGCGCGATTGCGAATCTCGATCTGGAGTACAAACCCGGCACGCGCGTGGTCTACAGCGATCTCGGATTCATCGCGCTCGGCATTCTGCTCGAACGCATGAGTCATCAACATCTCGCTGACATGGCGAAACACGAGATCTTCGAGGCGCTCAATCTGACGCAGACTTTTTTCAATCCCGAGATGGCGCTGCAAACGGGCATCGCCGCGTGTGAAACGGGCAACGCTTACGAGGCTGATATGAACAGGCAGAGCGGCGCGGGTGAGTACGCTAATTCGCGTCAGCGTTTGATCTGGGGTGAGGTGCACGACGGTAACGCGTACTTTCTTGGCGGCGCGGCAGGTCACGCGGGGTTGTTCTCAACTGCGCATGAAGTATTCTCGATCGCGCAGCAATTTCTTGGCGAGATGACGAAGTTGCTCACGCCGGATACTTGCCGACTCTTTCGCGAGAACATGACGCCGGGTTTGGAAGAAGCGAGATCGATCGGGTGGCAACTCGCGGCAACGAAAGATTCAACGGCAGGCGCCGACTTGTCGCCTGATAGCTTCGGACATAATGGGTTTACGGGGACGTGCGTTTGGATCGATCCGAATGCTCTGCGCGTATTAATTTTGCTGACGAACCGCACTCACGCACGCGCACTGCCGTTCGCGAATATCAATGCGGTGAGGCGTGAGTTTAATACTTTGGCCGCGAGTTTACGCAGATAAACGCGGGTCTGATCCGCGTTTATCTGCGTAATCTGTGGCTACAATCTAAATCTTAACGTTGTACCGATTACATTGAGATCGCCTGGAATGCTGACGCCATCGTTCTGTCGCAGGTAATAAAAGTCTTGCGTGAAGTGTTTGTTGAAGACCTTGCTCGCGCCGGCGGTGAATCGATTGCGCGCCCAGCGATCGATGCTCCAGTCGTAGAACACCTCATCCGCAACATACAACGACAAGTTCCACTCTTTATCACCCACCGCATGCTCAACCTGAAAACGATTGCGATACCGCGTTGACCTGGCGCCTGAGTTTCGCAGACGGCGCTCAATCAGATTTCGATCGCTCAACCTGAACTGATCGAGATTGAACCGCAACGTCACGGGCAACGACAGTCGATTCTCCCAAACTTTCCTCCCGCGAAACGGCTGCATCCCGATGTGCAGATAGTTCGGCGAGACCTGCCAGTGCTTCCCAATCTTCCAGGTAAACCCGGCGCCAACGCGTTCATCAACCGGACGACTGATATCGCGCCCCAATCGAAGCGTCCCGAGAATATTAAAGTCGAAGCTTTTCGTGACGGGCACCGCCAGTTGCACATCGGTCCACTGTTGATTATCCGTGCGATCGACAGACTGTGCCGACGCACACGTTGCCAGCAACATCAATAGCAACAGAATTTTCACTTTGTGCCTTTTTGCGGCAAGACAGTAAATGAGGTGACGGCGACCGCGACCTTTTCGCCGACGTGCAATCGAGTTGCGCTTGCTTCGGGTTTCGGACGAGTGGCGATGATCGATTTTGTGCTCGGGCGCTCAGGAGTTTCGGTCGTCAGATAGAAAGGAGTCTCGTCAGTTTTACACTCTTCGGCGCCGCTGACGTCGAGACGAAGACGCAAGCGTTCGTAAGCACCGACAAAAGTGATCTCTTCAATCCGCGCAGTCGCAAGTCTTGGCTGGCCCGAGCGTGGGAGATCTCCGCGACTCAGCAAAATGTCTTCCGGACGGAAGACGATCTTCACACAATCGCCTTCGCGAAACCTTTCTTTATCGAGCGACGCCGGAATGCGCGCCGAACCGACTTCGAGCAAGTCTTTTCGCACGGTGGCCTCGAGAACATTCGCGGCGCCGAGGAACGTCGCTACGTATTCCGTCGCCGGACGATTGTAGATCTCGAAGGGAGTACCGATTTGTTCGATATGGCCCACGTTGATCACGGCGACGCGATCGCCGAGTTCGAGCGCTTCTTCCTGATCGTGTGTTATGAAGACCGACGGCACATTCACCTTCTTCAACAGCGTGCGGATCTCGCGACGGAGATGAACGCGCGTCTGCGTGTCGAGCGCCCCGAACGGTTCGTCAAACAACAACACTTCGGGTTTGTAAGCAAGGGTTCGCGCGATCGCGACGCGTTGTTGCTGTCCGCCTGAGAGTTGCGACGGATATTTCTTGCGGTGCTCTTCGAGTTGAACGAGCGACAACAACTCATTCACGGTCTCGCGAATCTCTTTGCGTTTTCGTTTGCGAATGCGGAGTCCGTAACCGATGTTTTTCTCCACCGTCATCTTCGGGAACAGCGCATAAGATTGAAAGATGACTCCGACACCACGTTCGCGCGCCGGTAGTTCGGTGACGTCGCGGCCGTGCAAGATCACTTTTCCGGTGTACGGCATTTCGAGGCCGGCGATTATGCGCAGTATCGTTGTCTTCCCACTACCCGAAGCGCCGAGCAGGACCAGTACTTCACCTTCGGCGACATCGAAACTGATGTTCTCGAGCACGCTCGCTTTACCAAAACGCTTGCTGATGCCAACCACACTCGCAGCCGCAGCCGGCCGCTGCGGCGACTGCACCGGCTGAAGATCTTCACGCTTCGCGATGAGTGATTCTTTAGCCTTCACAATTAGTCAACGTCCAGCCAATCACGAGCGAAAAACAGCACGCTGAAAATCAGAAATGAAAACAGCGCGAGCACGATCGCGATCGCGTTCGCGGCTTCGATCTGACCTTCGTTGAACTTCGCGAAAATATAGAGCGGCGCAGTTTGTGTTCGTCCCGCAAGATTTCCGGAGACGAGGATCGTCGAGCCAAACTCGCCGACAGCGCGTGCGAACGTCAGCAACGCGCCCGAGACGATCGCGCCGCGCAACGACGGCAACGTCACGTGCCAGAACGTTTGCCAGCGTGTGGCGCCAATAGTCGCCGAGGCTTCTTCGAGTGAACGGCTCATCGTGTCGAAGACGGGTTTGATCACACCGAACGCGAGCGGGAAAGTGACGAAGATGTTAGCGAGAATGATCGCGCCCGCAGTGAACATGATTTGAAAACCATGCGGCGTCAACAAGCGACCGAGCGTGCCGTACGGTCCCCAAAGTAACAGCAAAGCGAAACCGGCTACGGCAGTGGGAATCGCGGTCGGCAACGAGATGGTGACGATGAGCGCATTGCGTCCCCAGAAGTTATAACGCGATAAGACGTAAGCAGCGAATAGACCAAAGATGACGTTGAACACAGTGGCCCAGAAGCTCGTGGCCATTGAGAGTTTGAGTGCGAAGATCGCTTCGGGCGCCATCAATGCCGCCCAAAATTTATCGAGACCATTGCTCGTGCCAAAGATAAAGATCGACGCCAGTGGCAGAAACACGAGTGGCAGCATCAGGAAAACGAGCATGCCGATGCTCAAGGGTCGAGCCACGTCAAACCCACGCACGTGTCGCATTGCCGGAGCTACCGTACTCATTTCCTTGAATCTCGCATTCTCTGCGGCCCTCTGCGGCCCTCTGCGGCTCTCTGCGTTGAAATATACTCATAACGCAGGGTACGCTGAGGGCCGCAGAGGGCGCAGAGAAAAACTACTTTCTTTGCACCTGGTTCCTGAAGATTCCCTCGATCACTTCCGGATAGGCTTTGTCCCACCCGCCAAATTCGTTAACCGTGAAAGGCATCTCGATGTGTCCGAAAGCCGTGTTCGCCTGATTAAGTGCATCGTTCGTCGCTGAGTAGAAATGAAACTTGACGAACGCATCCTGCGCTTCATCACTCCACAAGTACTGCATGAACGCATCAATCACTGGACGCTTCGCGGCAGTCACGTTCTTATCAATCACAACCGCTGGATGCTCGCTGAAGATCGTTGCCTGCGGCGTCACGATCTCAATCGGCTCCTTCGCTTCTTTCATTATCAAACCCTCAAGCTCGTAAGTGATTAGGGCGTCGCCGTTGCCAAGCTCAAAAGTCGTACGCGCTTCACGCGCTGAACCGGGCGTCGAGAGTACGTTTTTCCAGATCGAACGCAACAGTTGAATCGCGTTGCCCTTATCAGCGTCTGGCTCTTTCTTCACCTCGGATCCGTAGATCGCGAGTATGGACCACTGCGCGCCACCCGAACTGATCGGATCGGGATGAATCAGCTTGATGCCCGGCTTTGCCAGATCCGAAAAGTCCTTGATGCCTTTCGGATTTCCCTGGCGCACGATGATCACGAATGGTGTCTTGTTGACGATTCCGCGCGCGGGCAGCGAACGCCAGTCAGCGGTGACAAAACCGTCTTTCTGCAAACGCTGTACGTCGCGCTCAATTGAGAGGATCGCGACCTCGGCGGGCGCGCCTCGCAGGATCTGGTTGGTAACAGTCTCCGATCCGGCAAACGAGGATTGAAACAACAACACCTGACCGTGTTCCTGTTTCCACTTTGCGGCGAACGCCGGGAAGATCGCTTTTTCGAGCGACTCTTTCATCACCGAAAATCCGTAGAGTGTGATGGTGATATCGCCACTCTCGCCCGGTGGTTTTGGCAGACAACTGCCAGCGACCAGCGCCAGAAGTAGAGTCGTTAACCCGAGAAACGGGAGATTTCGAGAAATAACCTTCTTCATGAGGAACGCTGGGCCTCCTCCTCAATTCTGGTTGTGGGGGTTGCTCGTCTATACCACAAGACTTGGGCTGGTGGGAATAGTTAGCCACAGATTATGCGGATTGTAGTAGTATCGGGCCCGATGTGTAGTTCGCTTGTCCGCAAAGTCATCACTTTGCTGTTGGCTCATTCTCTCCTTCTCCCCATCGTTTACGGTCAGCAGCAAACTCAGGAAGTCACGCGCCCGCGCCGGACGCAACCCGTCTGGACACCACCGGCCGCGACTCCGGTCATCAACAGTCCAACCCTGACGACTCTCACTGGTCCAGAACCGACCATTCGGGTCGCGCTCACCACTGATGCACGTTCTGCAACGATTTCGACAACCGGACACTTGATGAATGCGACTGGAGGTGGCACGAGCCTGGTGGCGCTCGACACGTCGCGCGTTCGCGTCGATCCAAGACTCTTGTCTCCGCTTCCCGCGTCGAGCGAAGAAGGTGGTTATCGAGTGACAGTCGGTGGTGCTGCGTCGAAGGAAGAGGCAGAAGAGAACGAGAAAGACATCCAGAAGATCACGGAACGAGACGCGCACGCTGTCTTCGACACTGAGAACAAAACGTGGGGAATGTTTGTTGGCGGCAAACTCTCGCGTGAAGAAGCTGAGGAGTTGAAGGCTCGCCTCGAGGTGGCTGGACTCGACGCGACGATCGAGGGACAGGACACAGTCAACCAAAAGCAATCGTCAACTAACAACAGTCCGGTGCGACTGACTGCGGCGCGACCTACTTCGCCGTTGCGTGAGCTCGTTGCATCGTCCGCAACAGGACAAGTGCTACGGTCCAGTGCGCCAGTTTCATTTGCCTCAGACGACGAGAAGAACGCGCCAGTGCGTTTCAACGAGCGTCCTTATCGTGGTCGCATCGAAGTGTTCACAAACCTGCGCGGCAATTTGACGATCGTCAACGAATTGGGTTTGGAAGATTATGTGCGCGGCGTTGTCGCGAACGAACTTTCACCGGGCGGTTATCCCGCGATTGAGGCTCTGAAAGCACAGGCGATTGCCGCACGCACTTACGCACTCAAGAATCGCGGGCAGTTCCTGTCGCAGGGTTTCGACATCCTGCCGACCACGCGTTCGCAAGTCTATCGTGGACTCACTTCTGAACAGCCGCTTTCGACGCGTGCGGTCGACGAAACGCGCGGACTCATCGCCACCTACAATGGCGAACCCATCAATGCGCTCTACACGTCAACGTGCGGCGGTCGCACGGAAGACTCGGAAAAGATTTTCAACGATGCAGTTCCCTATTTGCGCGCGCGCGAGTGCGCTGCTGAAGGCGCGACGTTCGATCGTTTTGTGATCAGGACATCGCGCGAGCCTGCGGAGTTGCGTGACGATGCGAATGTGCTGCTGGCGCGTGACGTTAGTCTTTTACTGACGCAAAACTTCGGCACGTTGCACGACCGCGTTTCTGATTCGTGGTTGTCGGGTGATGCGACTGTTTCGGAAGTTCGGAATTGGCTCGCGAATGTGGCGCGCGTGTCGAAGCAACCGATGCCACCGAGCGGCGACGATCTCAATCGCCCACCGGCATTTGCAACCGCACTCTCGCTCGCAGTGTTCGGCGAAAGCCGCGCCGGCACGCTTCTAAATAATGCTGACGCCGATTACTTGCTGGCGGTGAAAGACGCGGCAGATGTGCCGGTCGAAAATCGAGCGGACCTCGCGATGCTGCTGCGCGATGGACATCTGATTGTTTATCCCGACGCGACGTTGAGGCCACGCATACCACTCTCGCGCGCACGCGTTCTGCACGCGATCGCGCGCCTGCTCGAAGCTCGCAACCTGTTGCAACTCCAGAAAGCGAATGCGCGGCCCGCGAGCGAAGGGCAGCTGATCCTTCGTTCTTCAAAAGGTAAGGATCAACCAATCAGAGTTAATCCGGACGCGTTTCTGTTTCGTTATCTCGGTGAGCGTCCGTATCCGGTGTCGTCAGTGGCGCTCGTTGGCGGCGAGCCGGTGACGTATCACCTCGCCGCGAACGGGCAGATCGATTTTCTCGAAGTAAAGCCGGCAACGAATGGGGCGGCGGCCGATCGCTTTTCACCGTTTGCTAACTGGACGCGCGGGTTGTCGGCGGGCCAGGTGCAAGCGCGTCTCGCACGTGCGGCGAAAGGCATTGGTCCGGTCATTGATCTCCGCGTTGCGTCGCGTGGTGCATCGCACCGCGTGACGGATCTCGAGATCATCGGCACGAACGGCACGGCACACGTTCGCGGTGGTCGTATTCGTTCAGCGCTTGGGCTACGCGAGCAGCTCTTCGTGATCGATCGCGAATTTGACGACGAAGGACGCGTTTCAGAATTCGTCTTCACCGGACGTGGCTGGGGACACGGCGTAGGCATGTGCCAGGTGGGCGCCTACGGTCTCGCAAAGCAAGGCTGGTCCGCGGAACAAATCCTCAAAGCGTATTACACCGGCATCGAACTGACGAGGATGTACTAATCAGGGGCAGGAGTAGTGTGCAGGAGCAGAACCCTGCCCCTGCTTGCTGCTCCTACTATCTTTACCATGAGATTCTCACGCAACCAAATCCTCGGTGGTCTGCTATTGCTTGGCCTCATCTGGATCGTAATATTGCTGCGTGCCCTCTGAAACGCCCGTCATCGCTATCGTTGGTCCAACAGCCTCCGGCAAAAGCACACTTGGAATCGAAGTCGCCCTCCAACTCAACGGCGAGATCATCAACTGCGACTCCGTCCAGGTCTACAAAGACATCCAGATCGCCACAGCCAAAGTCCCTCTCGATGAACGCAAGGACATCCCCCATCACCTGATCGACTTCGTCTCTCCTGAGATCAACTACACCGCCGGTCAATGGGCTCGCGAAGCTGCAAACAAGATCGAAGACATCGAAAGCCGTGGCCGCGTTCCCTTGCTCGTCGGCGGCACCGGTTTCTATCTACGCGCCTTGCGCTACCCGTTTTTTGTAAGCCCACCAACTGACGAATCTCTGCGCCAGCGTCTGACGCAAATCCGCGAACGAAATGGCCCCGAACACCTGTACCGTGTTTTGCATCGCATCGATCCAGCCGCCGCACAACAACTCTTCCCACGCGACTGGCCACGAGTCCAGCGTGCCCTCGAAGTCTATTTTCAAACCGGAAAATCGATCGTGGACCAACGGCCTACTCGTCCCGAACCTCACGAAAGCTCGCGCCGCCTGCGCATTCTCGCCCTCAATCCGCCACGCGACGAACTCTACCGCCGCATCAACGAACGTACTGAAGCCCACTTTCGCGCCGGTCTCGTCGATGAAGTTCGCGACCTGCTGGCCCGCGGAATTTCACCTACGTCGAACGCACTCGGCGCCCACGGCTATCGCCGCGTGGTCGAGTATCTAAAAGGATTGCGCACCCTCGAAAGCGCAGTGGAGCAGACCAAACTCGACGTGCGTCACTACGCAAAACGTCAATTGACATGGTTTCGCCATGAAGCAGACGTGGAATGGTTTGAGGGTTTTGGTGAGGAAAAAGACATATTGCGATCGGTTCTCAAATCCCTGGCCAGTGGGCCACGGTTCAAATAATCATCTTTCTCTCACATCTCCCCGGATCTCTTGTCAGCCAAAGATCGGTGTTGTAATCTCAATGCAACCGCGCGGTTTTACCAATCCACCCCCGGGTTTCAACATGTCGGACGGCAAACAGGCACCACAAAATATCCAGGACGCCTTTCTCAACACGGTGCGTCGTGAAAAGACCTCCGTCGTTGTTTATCTTCTGAATGGCGCCAAGCTGACGGGCCGAATTCGCAGCTTTGATAAGTTTTCGGTCCTGCTCGAGTCGGGCTCTCAGGAACAATTGATCTTCAAACACGCCATCTCGACCATCTCACAATCGCGACGCGGAACCGGCGAGCTGCATTCACAAGCGACGACCGAAAC
>OBKT01000060.1_pt1 | contig 12269 bp, 12 predicted proteins | sample 1519771 | NCBI WGS metagenome assembly OBKT01 (sample SAMN00737777, study PRJEB22531) | soil metagenome | reverse complement strand
CTGACTTGTTCTACTTGTTGCTGACTTGTTCTATTTGAGTTTTGTGTTCATTTGAGGTTTGTGCCTTATGTGCCTTTTTGTGGCTTCATTTAGCGTAGTAGCCAGGACGGTGGCGGAGTTCGAGTTTGTCTTTGCGGAGGTCGGGGTTTGTGATCTCGATTGTGATCTTGCGATAGGCGCCGTCGCGCTTCTTATTGGTTGAGGAATAAGCGATTAGGTACTGTGTGCGGAGCTCGCGTTCGATCTCCGCAAACGCCGCGTTCAAGTCGAATTTCTTATCAGGAAAAAAGGCGCGTCCACCGGTTCGCTCGGCTACATCACGAATTGCATCACGATCGATTCCGTCGCGTTTGTTACCGATACCGATCCCGTAAATTACCGTCTCAGCCGCGAGCGCGCGATTGATTGCCTGCTTCTGGTCCAATCGTCCGGTGGTGTTGAGGCCATCCGTCAAGAGGATGATCGCACGTCGCCTGAGGCCCGGAGCTTTCTCCATTACATTGGTGGACGTCAATGCCACTGCGTCCCAGATCGCAGTAGTTCCCTCTTCGGGCGGCGCGGGCAAACCTGGACCAGTAGGTATTCCAGTTAACGGCCGACCCGCGCCGAGATACGACGGCACCGCGACATCGATGCGCTCGAGTACGCGGTAGACACTCAGTATGTCGCGCGTCATCGGTTGTTCGAGATAAGCAAGGCCCGTAAACGGAATGATCGCAACCTGATCTTTGTTTGACTGGACCACCTTCTCGATAAACGACCGTGCCGCTGCTTTCTCATCCGGAAGCGTAACCTCCTGCGAACGACTGACGTCGATTAAGAACGCGATCGCCAGAGGTCGATCGGTCTCGCGCTGGAAAGTAAAAAGCTGTTGCGGCACGCCATCTTCGAGCACGCGCAGATCTTCGGCGCGCAGCGTGGTGATGAAGCGGTGCTGTTTGTCCATGGCCGTGAAAGGCAGGTTCGTGACGTCAGTTTCAGTGCGAATAACATCGTCCTGTTGGACAAGCAACAGCAGCATAAGACACAGGATTAACTTCATGATTACCGCAATTTTAGGCTATTCCTTGACTTTCCCAAAACAATGACATAGAAGCAGACAATCATGAACAGAGATAAGCTGGAAATTGCCCTCAAACAAGCAGGCGTTAGTCTCAATGGCTGGCTGCCTGTGCTCCAGTGTGATAGCTGCAATAAGCGGTGGGAGCCTTTTGCAGTTGCGGTCGATGGTCCATCAGCGCCGACTGCGAGGTTTGACTACTGGATGTGTCCGCACAAATGTAACGCAGATGCTGACGTCGGTTTCGAGATCAAAACCGCGATCCCAACTTACGTCATGATCAACGACGTTCCAGGTATGATTTTTGGTGACGAGGACCTGGAAGAGTTTGAACGTTACGTGCGGTCGATGGACGCAACCGAGGTGTACAACCGTTAGGTTTACTCAGGCAATCCCATTCGTCGCACTAACTCTTTGAACCGGGGATCACTGCGCAAACTGTCAAACTCGAACGCGACGCTGAGCAGCGTCATGCGAAAATCGCGTTCCTCATAACCTCTCTCCAACCAGGTAATAGCTTCGTCGTTGCGGCCCACCTTGGCGTAGAAAGTTGCGACTACAAAAGGCGGAAACCGGCGCTCTGCAGCGTTCTCTACCAGTTGCTGAAGGTTGAACTCGACATAAGCTTTCCAGCCTGACTTTTTGAAGATGTCATGCGCTTTCGCCGGGATCTCTTTCGACACAGTGCCGAGCGCTGAAGCGTTGGTGTACTCCCTGACCGCCTCATCGTACATGCCCTTCGCCTCGTAAGCGCGGCCGAGGAAATAGTGCGACGTAGGAAAGTTTGGTTCGAGTTCGAGCGCTCGGTGATATTGCTGAATTGCTTCATCGAACCTTCGACCATCAACCAGAATATCCGCATAGATGCGATTCATGATCACCGACATCGGATCGAGTTCGAGTGCGCGACGAATCTCTGCCAGCGCTTCGTCGTTTCGCCTCGTCGCAGCCAGATGTTCGGCCAGCCACTGGTGCGCCGGTGCGTAGTTTGGATTGAGTTCGATGGCGCGGCGATACTCTCGCTCCGCGGTGACAAAGTCGTAATCGTAATAAGCCGTGATTTGACCGAGCGAGGCATGTGCTTCGGCGAGCTTGTCGTCGAGCGCAAGCGCTTTCAAAGCCGCTTCTTTTGCTTTCGGCATCACCTGTCGCGCCGGTTCAGTTGTGTACGCTGGGATTAAAGCGTAGTTATCGGCGAGACCGCTGTACGCGAGCGCGTAGTTTGGATCCTTCTCGATCGCCTGTTGAAAGAAAGGGATCGCGCGTTGCAGATCCGGCGCCGTCCGTTTGTTCCAGTAGAAGCGGCCTTTCAGATAGAGTTGAAAAGCCTCCGCGTTGGCAGTGTACTGCTTGTCCATCCGCGACTGATCGACGCCCGAGAGTGTCGGTCGCAGGTTGTTGGTGATCTCGCGCGCGATCTCGCGTTGCACTGAAAGCATGTCGGCGAGTTTTCGTTCGTACTTGTCACCCCAGAGTTGTTTGTTATCGCGAATGTCGATCAACTCGGCACTGATCAGCATGGTATCGCCGCGATGCATTAAGCGCCCTGTTAACACGGCTCGCACGCCGAGCTCTTTGCCAACCGCGATGGGATCAGTTTCTCTTCCTTTGTAACGAAAGACTGAACTACGCGCGATTACTTTCAAGTTTGGCAGTTGCGTCAGGTTGTTGATGATGCTTTCGGTTAGGCCATCGGAGATCCATTCAGAGTTCGGATCCTGGTCCTGATTCATGAATGGAACGACGGCGATTGATTCAACTGCGATCTCCGTGTTCCTTGCATGGAGATAAGAGCGGATTCCAAACGTCGCCGCTATACCGATGATTAACACGAGCGCGGTACCGATTAAGGCGGCCGTCTTGTGTCGCTTGATCTCACTAACAATGAACTCCGCGCTCGACGCGCGAGTTGCACCTGAGACTGGCGAATCAGTCGTGCGAGGCTGCGACTGCACCCGCGTCGTGTCTGAGTTCAAAACCGTCTGCGCTTCACTACTCGCCGGTGCGACAGGCGGTACAGTCGTATTAAAACCTCGTTCCTGTAACTCGCGTCGAACTTCTTTCAACTCAATCGCGACGTCCTTGATGTCCTGGTAACGCTGCTCGGGATCTTTCGCGAGACAGCGACGCACGATGCGTTGCAAATCGGCGGGCGCGGCGGGGTTGTAAGTCGCCAGCGAGGCAACCGGTTCGCGAATGATCTTGTTGAGAACGTCGATCTGATCCTGGCCGGAAAAAGCTTTTCGTCCCGTGATGACCTCAAAGAGAATGCAGCCAAACGAAAAGATGTCGGAACGGTGATCGATCTCTTTCGTCTTGCCTTGCGCCTGTTCGGGCGACATGTAACCCATCGTGCCGAGGATCAATCCGGGACTTGAATGCTGTTGCAGGATCGTCGGTTCTTCGCTGCCTGAGCTCGAGCTCGTTGGCGGTTCGATCAGTTTGGCCAAACCGAAGTCGAGGATCTTCGCATGACCATCGGACGTGATCATGATGTTGTCGAGCTTGAGGTCGCGATGAATAATGCCCGCATCGTGAGCTTTCGCGAGCCCTTCCGCAACGTGTTGCAGCACCCGCAGTAGCTTCGAGAGTTCTTCGTCTTCGTTGCGAATTTTGTCGCGCAACGTCAGGCCATCGACGTACTCCATCGCGATAAAGTTGAAGCCGTTTGCTTCACCGATCTCGTAGATGTGCGCGATGTTTGGATGATTGAGAGACGCAGCCGACGTCGCTTCCTGTTTGAAACGTCGCATCCGATCCTGATTCGACGCGAGCTCGGCAGGCAGGACTTTAAGGGCGACTTTACGATTCAGGCTCGTGTCCTGCGCGAGGTAGACTTCACCCATGCCACCCGCGCCGAGAAGCGAGCGAATCTGGTAGCGTCCGAGTTGTGTTTGGGGAGGAAGCGTCATGAAACAGGGGCAGGAGGCAGAAAGCCGGGGCAGGAACCAGAAGGCAGGAAGCAGCCTGCTCCTGAGGACTGCTCCTGCTCCTGTTCTCTACGCGCGATTACGACGCGCTCTTGGCCGACGAGTCGGCCTGGGCTGCCGGCTTGTTTGGCTGCGGCGTGATTCGCAGGTATGGCTTCGGTGCTCTCCAGCCAGCCGGGAACTTCTCCTTGGCCGCCTCGTCAGAGACCGCTGCCGTGATAATCACGTCATCGCCGTCTTTCCAATTGACGGGAGTCGCAACGCTGTACTTCGCAGTCAGTTGCAATGAATCAATGACGCGCAGGATCTCGTCGAAGTTACGTCCGGTGCTGGCCGGATAAGTGATCATCAGTTTGACTTTTTTGTCGGGACCGATGACGTAGACTGAACGCACGGTGAACACGTCGCTGATCTCCGGGTGGATCATGTCGTACAGTTCGGAAATCTTATGATCGGGGTCGGCGATGATGGGGAAGTTGAGCGCCGTTCCCTGAGTCTCTTCGATGTCCGAAGCCCAGCGTTTGTGTGAATCGGTCGGATCGACGCTGAGACCGATGACTTTTACGCCGCGCTTCTCGAAGTCGGGTTTGCAGCGCGCCACGTAGCCGAGCTCAGTAGTACAGACGGGAGTGAAATCTTTGGGGTGCGAAAACAGCACTGCCCAGCTATCGTCAAGCCATTCGTGGAAGCGAATGTGGCCTTCAGTTGTATCTGCCTCGAAATCGGGTGCTATATCGCCAAGTCGTAGGGCCATTTGTATCTCCTTCTTTATTTCTGGAAAGTAGGGATGCGGATTAAGTTGTCTTTGCGCCACTTTTACAACTATTGCGTGCGGCAAGTCAAACCGATATAAGTCCTATAGGACATATAAGACCTATGAAACTCGCACTGAACGGCGCTACGACCATGCGGGCTGACCTTGCGACTGATTTGCAGGCAGCCGAAAAGGCCGGTTTTGACTACCTCGAAATCTGGGCTGCCAAGCTCCGCGCTTTTCTCAAGGAACGCTCGGCGGAAGAGTTAAAGGATCTTTTTACCGGCTCGGGCTTGTCGCCACTGAGCATCAACTCCATCGAACACATCACGTTTCGCGAGCCTGCGGCGTTCGACGCAATCAAAAGTGAGTGCGAAGAGTTGAGCGCCATTGCGGCCTCCGTTGGTTGTCCGTGTATCGTCGTCGTTCCTGGGCGTTTGCCGAAAGGTGGCGCATCGCGTGAAAACGTCATCGCTGAGTCGATCAAGGTCTTGAACAAGCTCTGCGACATCTCAGCCGCACACAATGTCGCGCTCGCGTTCGAGTTTCTGGGTCAAACGGATTGCAGCGTGCCCACACTCGATCTCGCGGCCGAGATCGTGCGCGAAGTAAATCGAAAAGATCTGGGCATCGTGATCGATAGTTTTCACTTCTACGCCGGTAACTCGACATTTGAGATGATCGAAGCACTCGATCCGGAACTGATTCAAATCTTTCACATCAACGATGCGGAAGATCTCCCGCGCGAGCAGTTGGAAGATCGACATCGGCTGTTGCCCGGTCTCGGTATTCTTCCGCTCTCGGAAATGTTGTCGTCGTTCAGAAAGATCGGTTACGACAAAGTCGCGAGCGTCGAGATCTTCCGGCCCGAGTACTGGGAACGAGATCCTTTTACACTCGCACGTGAAGCTCGTGAAGCAACGGAGCGCGTCCTCGCGAAAGGCTAGAGCGAATGGCGAAACTCAAGATCGGGATCATGGGCGCCGGGTACATCGCGGGGGTTCATGCCGGTGTGCTGGCTTGTGACGACCGCGTTCAAATCACAGCGATATACGACACAGATCCCGCTGCTGCTGAACGCATGGCCCGTGCACATAACGCTACTGCTGTCGCTACAGTGCTCGAAGTGCTCGAAAGATCCGATGCCGTTTACATCACGACGCCAAACACGCAACACGTCTCACTCGCGATTGCCGCGATCGAAACCGGCAAGCACGTCTTCTGTGAAAAGCCCCTGGCTACGAAGGTCGTCGATGCGGAAACAGTGTTTGAGAAGTCGAAAGAGAGTCCAGCTATTTTTCAGGTGGGCCATAATCGTCGTTTCGCGCCTGTGTATGCGACGTTGAAGCAGATGCTTTCCGAGACATACACCCCACACTCGGCGCACGTGAAGATGAATCGCGGTGAACTACTCAAACCAGAATGGACCGGAGATCCCGAGATCACCGGCGGGTTTCTGTATGAGACGCCGATTCACATGTTCGACTTGATGCGATTTCTGTTTGGTGAAGTGGAGAGTTTGTACGCGATCGGATCGACTCACGAGTACAAAGAGGTTGATGACTTCTCGGTGTTGTTAAAGTTTGCAAATGGCATGCACGCGACGCTCGCCACGGCAGCGGATGCGAGCTGGTTGTTTCCGTTTGAGCGGGTCGAGGTTTTCTGTCATCACGCGACGCTCGTGACGCGCGAGATGGAAAGTCTCACGTCCAGCAGCAACCTCGAAGGGCATTTCACGGTCCAGACGATGCAGCAGTTACCGCGGCAAGATCGCTGGGGCTATGTCCAGGAAGACAAAGCATTTATCGACTCGATCGTGAACAACTCACCGCCTGCGGTCACCGCGCTCGATGGCCTGATGTCCGTGCGAATCGCGGATGCGGTGTATGAATCGGTGGGCTCGAATCGCCCAGTCGTTATTCGATCGTAATAGCTCCTATAGGACATATCGGACCTATCAATGTTAAGATTTCTTCACCCGGCAAAGCCCCCAAGTGATTCTCCTTCCCTCTGGGCGATGCCATGTCCGCAGAAGTATCTTCGCGTCGAAAATCCGGGCCGAGCGCTCGTCCTGTAGAGTTGCACGCCGCGCTCTATCGAGAAATCTTTGCACACTCGAAAGAAGCGATCGCGATCATCGATCCTGATGGTCTCCACCTGCAACAAAACGGCGCGCACTTCACCCTGCTCGGTTACGCCGACGACGAGCTCGAAGGCCAAACTCCCGCAATCTATCTCGGCGAAGAAACTTTTCAGCAGATCTTCGAACAACTCGAAGCGTCAGGCGATTATTCCGGCGAGCACGTCTGTTTTACGAGGAGTGGCGACGAACGAAATTTCGATCTCACCCTCTTCACTATGCGCAGCGGCCTCGGCGAGCCGCAGTGTTACGTCAGCATCATGCGCGACATCACCGCGCGTAAGAACACCGAAAAAGAGTTGGCCCAACTCCTCGTTCGCGAACGTGCCGCACGCGCGGATGCAGAAAAAGCGAACCGCTTGAAGGACGAGTTTCTCGCCACACTCTCACACGAACTCCGCACGCCGTTGAACGCAGTGATTGGCTGGGCGCGAATACTTAAATCTGGTCGCGTCGATCAGGAAAGCTCCGTTCACGCGATCGAAGTGATCGAAAGGAATGCGTGGGCGCAGAAACAGATCATCGAAGACATTCTCGACGTCTCGCGTGTGATCACCGGCAAACTTCAGCTTCACTTCGGACCGGTGGATCTCGTCAGCGTGGTGAACGCTGCGCTCGACGCAGTGCGGCCGGGACTCGAAGCAAAAGGCATAAGGATTGAGACCGAGTTTCAGCCGGGCTTGAAGATCATCGCGGGCGACGCGGATCGCTTGCAGCAGGTAGTTTGGAACCTGCTATCAAACGCTTCGAAGTTCACGCCGCCCGGTGGAGTTGTTGGCGTTCGCGTCACCCTCGATAACCTCTACACAACGATCGTCGTCAGTGACACTGGACCAGGCATCGCGCCGGAGTTTCTGCCGCATGTCTTTGAACGTTTTCGACAGGCAGACGGCTCGACGACGCGCACGCACGGCGGACTCGGTCTCGGACTCGCGATCGTGCGTCATCTGGTTGAACTACACGGCGGCCTCATCGGCGCGGAGAACGTCACGGCGGGTACGGGCGCGATCTTCACAATCAGAATTCCGCTGCCGAGTAGAGACATCGATCCGCAAAGCATGAGACCGGCAAAAATTCTTAGCAGTTCCATCCACAGAATTCACAGATAATCTGCCGCATCTGTGGCTATAATAGCGGCCCCATGTTGACGCGTTGCTTCTGGGCTACTACACCTCTGTCCATTGCCTATCACGACGAAGAATGGGGCGTGCCTTCTCACGACGACACGCATCTCTTTGAGTTTCTGATTCTTGAAGGAGCACAGGCAGGTCTCAGTTGGGAGACGATTCTCCGCAAACGCGAAAACTATCGGGCTGCTTTCGACGGCTTTAATCCGAAGAAAGTTGCGAAGTATGACGAGCGTAAGATTGCAGGACTACTTCAAGACGCGAGCATCATTCGTAATCGTCTCAAGATCAACTCCGCAGTAACGAACGCCGTTGCTTTTCTCGAAGTGCAGCGCGAGTTTGGAAGTTTCGACGCATACGTTTGGCGGTTTGTGAACGGCAAACCACTCAAGCGCAAACCGGGTCAACCGCTCGCTGCGCGCACGGAGATCTCGGACGCACTCAGTAAAGATCTGCTGAAACGCGGCTTTAAGTTCGTTGGTTCGACAATCTGTTATTCTTTCATGCAGGCTGTCGGCATGGTCAACGATCACGATTCGAAGTGTTTTCGTTATCGTCAAGTTAGATAAACGGAGGTTCCAATTTGCGATTAAAACTAATTCCCCTAACCGCCATCGTTCTGCTGTCAGTTGCGATTCAGGCGTTTGCACAAAACCCGCACGCGGCGCTCGCTTCACTACCGGAAGCGGATGCGCTGATCTACGTCAGCCCGCAACGCATACTCAACGAAGCCGCGCCACGCGTCGTGGATCCGGCCGAGCTGACGAAAATGCGCAGCGGCTTTGCAGACATGAAGAAAGCCGCCGGTATCGATCCGTCCTCGGTCGAGTACCTCGTGCTCGCCATACGCTTCAACAAACCTGCGAGCGATCTGAGTTTTGTTGCGCCGGACGTGATGGCAGTGATCGGCGGCGACTTTAGTTCAGATTCACTGATGAGTCTCGGACAACTTTATCTTCAGGACAAAGTGCGCGTTGAGCAGTATGGCTCGAAAGCAATCACGTTGATGAAAGTCGATCCGATCGTGGCTGAGGCAGAAAAGAATCCGATACTCAAACCGTTCACGGAGATCGGTGTGGTTCCGTTAACTGCAAACTCGCTCGCGATCGGCAATCTGCGTTATCTCAAGTCAGCGATTGATGCCGCTAATGGCAACGGGCGCATCAGCCCCGCTTCGCTCGAGTCGTTATTACGCGATCCAAACGCGCTCATTTCCGCTTCGGGCGCGCCGCTCGCTTCGTTTGCGAAGAGTTTTGGCATGCTCGGGCTGGAAAACACGACGCGCGACTCGCGATGCGATACGCGCTTTGGCAACTTCTACTCAGCGCTTACAATGACGGCGACCGGTTTCAGCCTGCGCGGCGCGATGAATGCCGACAATCCCGATACAGCCAAAATTATCCAGGGGCTGCTTTGGGGGTTGATGCAGCAAGGCATCAGTGCTGTGCCTGACAAAGACGCGCAGACGATGTTGAAGGCGCTCAAGATGTCGGCGAAGGAAAGTGAGATCGTCGTAGAGGCCGACATTCCTGACAAGATAGTCGCCGACATGCTGAAATCCGCCACCGCACCAAAAGCGACGAAAGTAGAAGTAACTACGCCTAAACCCGCTCCGCGGCGCCCGGTGCGAAAAAAACGGACCCATTAAGCTCAATTCAAGGGAGATTCATAGCGATGCGTAAATCACTCAGCTTGTCCTTACTGGCGTTTTCATTATTGGTCGTAGTGTCATTTTTGCTTGTGAATTCTTTCGATGTTGCGGCGACGTCGCAGAACGCTAATAGTTCGACGACGACCAACAAGAATCAGAATCAAAACGATTCGAGATCGATTGCGCCGCCTGCCGCGCAACCGGACTTCTCGAAGAACACCTGGGAACTTCCCGAGGATGCGGATAAAACAAAGAACCCGGTGACAGCTTCGGCCGAGTCGATCGAAAAAGGAAAAACGCTTTACCTCGAAAAAACCAAAGGCAACTGTGTTTTCTGTCACGGTGAGACTGGCGCGGGTAATGAAGCGAACTTGCCGCGTTTGCGTCGCAAGCCCGCAGACCTCACAAACAAGGAACGCATGACTGCGATGACTGACGGCGAAGTGTTCTGGAAAGTCTCGAAAGGCATTACCGGCATCATGCCCGCCGGCGAGAAGCGCATGAGTGAAGAGGAACGCTGGCACGTCGTGAATTACGTGCGCACACTCGCGAAAGACAAGCAGTAAGAATAGCCGCGGATGACACGGAAGAAATCCGGATTTTTTCCGCGTCATCCGCGGTTAAAAGAACCGTTCCGCGTACTCGCGAATTTCCTTGAGCGATGATTCCGCCAGCACGCGGAATACCTTCACTTCGCAGCCCGCTGGAATACGCGGCGCCATCAGTGAATCCGTGATCACAAACGCTGCCGAACGCAATCCCTTCTCCCAATTGCGTTCGCGCGCGTCGCGAAAACTCAACGCATCTGCATCCAGCCCTGCAGCCACCAGCATCGTCCTCGCCCAACGCAAAAACTCAGGCCAGCGCGACACGATCGCAACCAGCGCGTCACGCGAGGGCCTCGTTTGCCCACGCATTCTCTCAACCACCGAAGCCGAGTGAAGCACCAGCAAATCTGTATCGGGTTTAACTCGATCCGCAAACTCATCCATGTGACCATACAAAACGAGTGGCGCCGCTCCGGTCATCTCCCCATCAACTTCCGGCGGGCCAACGCCTTTCACTTTCACTTTCGTCACTGACGAGATCTCAGCCACGAGAATCTCGCGCAGCTCCGGATCAGCCTCGAGCAGAAGAAAGTGATCGGGTCGCTGCACCGAGAACGAGCGTTGTATTCCGGCCTGGATCTCGGCCAGCGAGTAACCCCCTTCACGCAGGTTCTTAAAGAAACGCGCAATAACTTGATCGAGCGCCATGCCCTGCTCGATCGGCTCGTCGTTTCGCGGGCGAACGTAAACGCCGCTTCCCTTCCGAAACTCGACCCAGCCGCGTTTCGCCAGTTCGCGATAAGCGGAACTCACAGTGTTTGCGTGAATGTTGTAACGTCGCGCGAGGTCGCGCGTGCTCGGCAATCGTTCGGAGATCTTCAGGTCGTTGCTGACGATGCCGAGGACGATCTGCGTCACCAGCTGCTCGCGAATCGGAACTTCACTGCTTTTGGAAATCCAGAGGCGCATGGGAGATTTGACAGGATTTCAAGCTCACCGGATTATAAAGCATCAATGGGTAAGTACGAACCATCATACCGGACGCTCCTGGACCAGGGACTGCTTGAAAGTCGCGTGGCGGAACTGGAGCAGCTGCTCGAACGCTGCACGGTTTGCCCGCGTGACTGTTTCAACAACCGTCTCAACAACGAGATTGCGGCGTGTTACTCAGGTCGACTGCCGATCGTCTCCTCGTACACGGCACACTTCGGCGAAGAGCCGCCACTCGTCGGAACAAAGGGCGCCGGGAATGTCTTCTTCGGCAACTGCAATCTGCGTTGTGTTTACTGCCAAAACTACCAGATCTCGCAAACACACAAACAGCAACTCAAGAACGAAGTAAGTCACGAGCGTTTAGCGGAAATGCTTTTAGAGCTGCAAGGGCGAGGCTGTCACAACATCAACTTCGTTTCGCCGTCACACTTCGTGCCGCAGATGGCGCGCTCCATCTTTCTCGCAGCCCAACAAGGATTGCGCGTGCCGATCGTCTACAACACCAATGCCTATGATGCGGTGAACGTGCTGCGATTGCTGGACGGCATCGTCGATATTTACCTTCCGGACTTGAAGTATGCTGACGATCAATCGGGTTATTTGTATTCGAAGGTGAGTGGCTACAAGGAATTCTCGCGCGCTGCGCTGCGGGAGATGTTTCGCCAAACTGGCGCTGAACTAGTGTTTGATGAAAATGGTTTACTGAAGCGCGGGTTGGTCGTGCGTCTACTCGTGTTGCCGAACGATATCGGCAGTGTGAGTGAGTCGATCGAGTGGATTCGAGATGAGTTGAGTCCGCGCGTTGCGATCTCGCTGATGGCGCAGTATTACCCGACGCATCAGGCGGCCTCGAACAAACGTTACGTGCTGCTGTCGCGAAGGATACGAGAGAGCGAATGGCTCAAGGCCACGGCCGCGCTCGAAACATTGGGAATGGATGAAGGCTGGATGCAGGAGTTTGACGGGGCGTCGTATTACTACCGGCCTGACTTTACTGACGCCGATCGACCTTTCCGCGACATCAGAGATTTTGAAGACCGAAGGTAGAACAAGTCAGGAAGAGAGG
>OBKT01000059.1_pt1 | contig 12295 bp, 7 predicted proteins | sample 1519771 | NCBI WGS metagenome assembly OBKT01 (sample SAMN00737777, study PRJEB22531) | soil metagenome | reverse complement strand
TTCTCCACGCAGTCGATGAAGTGCAGCGCTTCGGTCTGTAGCGCTTCGGTGTTGTCGAGCCGTGGCGCCCACATATCACCCGATCGATAACTGACGAGCATCTTGTAAACGTCTTCTAGTCCAGGCGTGACGCGTATGCCCTTGTCGTAGACCTTGAGCTTGTCGCTTGGCTCGAGATCGTCGTAGAGGATCATCTTCTCACTGCCGCCAATCAACGTATGACGCACCTTCACCGGTGTTAGCCAGTTTACATGAACGTGCGCAATCTGAGCGCTCGCGAAGAAGAGCGTAATATACGCGACATTCTCAGGCTGGCCGGGTACGTGACTGATTCCCGTTGCTGAGATCGCAACCGGCTTCGACGGCAAAACACAATCCATGATCGACAGATCGTGGATCGCGAGATCCCAGATGACGTTGACATCGTGTTGAAAGAGGCCGAGGTTCACGCGCACCGCGTCGTAGTAGTAGATCTCGCCGAGCTCACCTGACGCGATCAGTTCGCGAATCTTCCGCACGGCGTCTGTGTAAACAAACGTGTGGTCCACGAGCAGCACAAGATTTCTCGCCGCAGCTTCATCGACAAGTTTGCGTGCCTGGTCCGATTTTGCGGCGAGTGGCTTCTCAACCAGCACGTGCTTGCCGGCCCTTAATGCCGCCATCGCGAGATCGAAGTGGGACGAAACTGGCGTGGCGATGACCACTGCATCGATCTGCGGATCATTGATCAGCTCGCTCGAATCACTGCACGTCTTCACGCCCGGATAAAGTTTACCCAGGGACGAGAGACGCTCCTGTCGCAAATCGCAGACGCTTGTAACCGCCGAACCCGGCGCCGCCATGAAGTTGCGCACCAGGTTCGGACCCCAGTAACCGTAGCCAATTACACCAACTCTGATCATCGCTTTTTTCGAACGTCTCCAATCACGCGCGCCGGTACACCCGCAACGATAGCAAAATCGGGCACGTCTTTCGTCACGACCGCGCCGGCGCCAATCAACGCACTTTCGCCGATCGTGACGCCGGCAATAATCGTTGCATTGCTACCGATACTGGCTCGTCGCTTGACTGTAGTTGTCACCACTTGCCAATCGCTTTCAGTTTGCGGCGTGCCGTCAACGTTAACGGCGCTCGGATATATGTCGTTGATAAACATCACGCCATGACCGATGAAACACTCGTCTTCGATCGTCACCCCTTCGCACACAAAACTGTGTGACGAGATCTTGCAGCGCGCGCCGATACTCGCATTCTTCTGAATCTCGACAAACGCGCCGATCTTAGTTTCTGGTCCAATCGAACAACCATATAGGTTGACCAGATCGGGCTGGAAGATGCGCACGTCGCGACCAAGTTTTACGTCTGCTGCGATCGGCATTGTTCTTCTTCGAGCAAACGCGCCAGCGCATAAAGCATCCACGCTTCAGTCCAGCGCATGAACGGTTTGCGAATCGTATGGAAACGTCGTCGTTGATAATAAAAGAAACCGCGCCTGTCGCGCAGGTGCTCAATCGTCCAGGACGCAACTTTCCGGGCCATCTTCAATGCATCACTGTCGAGACTACGACACTCGAGGAAAGTAACGATCGCGCTGGCGGCTGCATGCGCATCCGCTGGATAAGGGTTGTGATCGTAGTATTTCGGCCACCCGTCCGCAAGAAAGAAGTTGTTCTTCCAATACTCGTAACCGCGCTCCAGCGCTGGTTGAAACACTGAGCCGAACGAGGACGAGTTGATTATGCGTTGGAGGGAAAAGAGTATGTAGGCAGTGTGGAAATTATCGATCCACGACTGTTTTGGATCGGCGCCGTAGAACCATGAACCATCCGATCGCTGGTTTTTGACAACGTAACGAGTCGCACGTTCCGCAAGATCCAATAGTTCACTTTCGCCGGTCAACTTACCAACACTCGCCAGCACTTCGGCGGCCAGCAAACTCGCGTTGAAAACACGCGTGTTGCTGTTTGGCGCGTAACTAAAACAAACCTCATTCGCGTTGTCGACGCTCCGCGGTAATTCTTTTTTTATGAACTCACAGACGCTGCGCGCCTCTTTGTGTAAACCACCCTCGACAAGCGCGCGTGCCGCAAACGCCGTCGCCACGATTGTCGGCATCTGTTTCAGCGCGAAAAAATTCCTGCTCTGCCAATGGAAGTTGTAGCCCCACGATATGCCAGCGTATCCATCGACCTGCATCGCTAACAGTGCCGCTAACATTTCATTCGCCTGCTGCCGCGACTCCTCAGTTTTCACCCTTCGATAATTCGCAAGCAGCGCGAGTGCAAACAATGCAATTCCCTTCGCGTTGCGCTCCGCGGGCACGCGGACAACCTGGCGAACATCAACTGGAGATCGTTTGACGAGCTGAGTGAAGATAAAGCGAGCGTTGCGAGATTGGGCCAGCGGTGTCGCTTGAAACAAAGTGCTGTTCAGTGCATCGAACGGATCGTGTCCGGCAAAGTCACGCGAGCGGCACCAGGAGAGAAGTTCGTCGTATGCGGTCTGAAACAGATCAACCTTCCCTGCTTCCGACAGAAGTCTCGATCCGTCGTGGTGTTTCGACAAAACTCTCGTGCCAAAGCTCGAACATTAACAACGTCCAGAGCAGCTTGCGATGATTGGCCACGCCGCGTTCATGTTCATCCTGCAAACGCGCAACGAAACTGGGATTGAACACACCTGCGCGGCGCACACGTTCTGGTGACAACAGATCTCGCGCGAGCGGCCGCAACTTCTCCTTCAACCACTCCGCCACCGGTACGCCAAAACCTTTCTTGCCGCGTCGCGTCACGAACGGCGGCAACAGTTCCTTGACCGCCTTCTTCAAGATGTATTTTGTCTTGTGACCGTGCAGCTTGTAGTTACAAGGTAGTGACGCTGCAAACTCCGCCACGCGCGGATCGAGAAACGGCGCGCGCACTTCCAGTGACACCGCCATGCTTGCGCGATCGACTTTCGTCAGGATGTCTTCCGCGAGATACATACGCGTGTCGACGCTCTGCATCTGCGTCACCAGATCTTCGTTGTCGCACTCCGCCGCGATCTCGCGCGCGTGTGCGTAGATCTCACTGTCGCTCGCCGCGAGTGCGTCGGGTGTCAGCAAAGCCAGTTGCTCTTCCGGTGTGAAAGATCCAAACCAAACGTGATGGCGCACGACGGCGTCGTACTTCACTCCCGTGATAAATCGCAGTGCCTTGTAGTCAAAGGATAAGTTCTTCGTTTTGACCGGCAACAGTTTGACTAATGGTTCAATAATCCCCGAGCGAAACGCCGGCGGCACGCGTTTGTAGAACTCAGCCCAACGCAAGCCGGCATACATCGGATATCCCGCAAACAATTCATCACCGCCGTCGCCTCCGAGCGCGACCGTTACGTGCTTTCGAGTGAAGCGCGACAAAAGATACGTCGGAACGAGCGAAGGATCGCTGAACGGTTCATCCATCCACGCGCCGATCTCGCTGACGAGATTCGCTGCGAGGTTTGCACTCAAGCGCTCTTCGTGATGGTCCGTGCCGAGAAACTTCGCCACGCTTCGCGCGTACGCTGACTCGTCAAACGATGCTTCCGCAAACGAAATCGAAAACGTTTTGACTGGTTCGGACGAGGCTGCGACGGCGAGTGCGGCAATACTCGACGAGTCGACGCCGCCGGACAAAAGAACTCCCAACGGAACGTCTGAAACCAAACGCATCCGTACCGCATCCGCCATTAACTCCCGCAGATGTTGCGCTGCGTCGTCCTCCGTCGGTACGGGTTGCGTAGTCTTGTAACTGAGTCGCCAATACCTCCCCACGTTTACGCGACCATCTTCGAGCGTGAGTTTGTGCGCGGCCGGAAGTTTGTTAATGCCTTCGTAGATCGAAAGCGGCGCGGGCACGTAGTCGAACGACAAATACTGTCGCAAGGCCTGGAGGTTGAGCGCCGGTTTCACGGACGGGTGGGCCAACAAAACTTTCGGCTCCGAAGCAAACAGCAGTGTGTTGTCGAACACGCCCCAGTAAAGCGGCTTTTCGCCGAAACGATCGCGCGCGATTAGTAAACGGCGCTTGCGACTGTCCCATAAAGCGAACGCGAACATGCCGTTGAGTTCGCGGATCATGTTGTCGCCGTACTCCTCGTAAAGATGCGGCAAGACTTCTGTGTCTGAAGCGCTGCGAAACGAGTGCCCGCGCTTTTCGAGATCGTCGCGCAGTTCGCGATAGTTGTAGATCTCGCCATTGAGAACTACCGTGACTGTCTTGTCTTCGTTGAATACCGGTTGTTCGCCGGTGACGAGATCGATGATCGCGAGCCGGCGCATTCCGAGTGCCACACCGTTCGTGACGTACAGTCCTTCAGAATCAGGACCACGATGGACCATCCGCTCGCACATCGCGTGCAGTAAATCTTTGCCGCCGTCAGGAGGAGGAGTGTGAGAATCGAGAGTGGCCCAACCGGTAATGCCGCACATAATGTTTAGTTACGATCGGTTTTCGGAAAGCCGAGGCGTTCGCGCACCGAATAGATCGCCTTGGCCTGTGATTCGTGATAGGTGCGCACGAGCATCTCTGCAAGCAGTCCCATCAGCAGAAATTGAACGCCGACCGCGAACATGACGATGCTCAAGATCGGCAAAGGCGTCTGCACGAAGTCAGCGCGGTGAAAGATCTTAAGAAAAACTGCGTAGAGTCCGCTGAGGATCGAGATGGCAAACGCCAGCATGCCAAATGTACCGAACACGTAGATCGGTTTTGTTTGATAGGAAGCCATGAACTTGATCGTCATCAGATCAAAGACGACTTTGATCGTGCGTGACAGTCCGTACTTCGATTTGCCCATCGTGCGTGCGTGATGCTCGACCGGAATTTCCGTGACGCGCGCGCCGGCCCACGCGGCGTAGATGGGGATGAACCGATGCATCTCACCGTAAAGTCGAACGTCCTGCAACGACTCACGGCGGTAAGCCTTCAACGAACAACCGTAGTCGTGCAGTGGCACGCCGCCAATCCACGAGATCAAACGGTTCGCGATCATTGAAGGTATCTTGCGCGTGATCATTTTGTCTTTCCGATTTTTGCGCCAACCTGAGACGACGTCGTAACCCTCGTCGAGCTTATTTAGCAAACGTGTGATGTCCGCGGGATCGTTTTGCAGGTCTGCGTCCATCGGGATCAACACGTCGCCTTTCGCAGCATCGATACCGGCAGCCATCGCTGCTGTTTGACCGTAGTTTCTTCTAAGGGCTACGACGCGCACGCGTGGATCGAGTTGTGAGATCTCGCGCAGGATTTTCAAGCTGGCGTCGGTAGAACCGTCATCGACGTAGACGATTTCCGCTGAACGTCCGAGTGCCTTTAGCGCCCTGTCGAGTTTGTCGTGCAGCGGCAGCAGGTTAGGTTCTTCATTATAGACGGGTAGAAAGACTGAGATCTCCGGCGCGTCCATCGTCGCGCGGGGTCGTTCCTCTCTTAATTGTTCCTGTTCGTCGAGAATCTTCATGAACGGTGGCGTCGGACGGCGACTTCTGAGGTGCGCGTCCGACGGGCGCGCACGGAAGCATTGTAAAACAGTTTCACGAACCGCTCATCCTAAACCACTCGACAAAGCGCCGCAGTCCCTCTTCAATCTGCGTTTTTGGCTGGTAATTGAGCAACGCGCGGGCTTTGGAAACGTCCGCAAAGGTCTGCGGAACGTCGCCTGGCTGCGGAGGCTGGCGTTCGATGACAGCGTGTGTGTCCAGCTCTTTTTCAAGTAGCGAAATCAGTTCGCGGAGTTCGACTGTGCGCGATTCGCCCAGGTTGATGACTTCGTAGTTGGTTTTGTCGTAATCGATAGCGGCTGTGACGCCGTCGATGATGTCGTCGATGTACGTGTAATCGCGGCGCGTTGTGCCGTCGCCGAATACCGGGATTGGTTTGTGCTGGCTGATCAGCTTCGCGAATTTGTGAATCGCGAGATCCGGGCGTTGACGTGGTCCATACACCGTGAAAAAACGCAGGCAGATGCAGCGCAGGCCGTAAAGGTGAGAATACGTGTGGCAGAGCAGTTCGCCGGCGCCTTTCGTGGCGGCGTAAGGCGAGATGGGCTGGCGTATTGGATCGTCTTCGCTGAATGGCACCTTGGCGTTGATGCCGTAGACGGATGATGACGAGCCGAAGACAAACTGTTTGATGTTGTGTTGGCGTGCGAGTTCGAGCAGGTTCACGGTGCCGTTGATGTTTGTTTCCGTGTAAAGCTGTGGTTCGGAAAGAGACGGTCTGACACCGGCTCGTGCGGCAAGATGGACCACGCAGTCGAAGTTGCTGCCGTTGAAGACGTGATCGAGTGCTGACGCGTCGCGAATGTCGATTTCGTGAATGCTGTAGCGTGGATCTTTCAAGTGTTCGCGAATGTTGTCGCGCTTGATTGAAGGGTTGTAGAAGTCGTTGAAGTCGTCGACGACGGTGATACGTTCCACGTTTGATGCGAGTAGTCGATCAACGAGATGTGAACCAATGAAGCCGGCGCCGCCAGTAATGAGAAGGTTTTTCATTCAGTCTTTTGTAGCATAGATCCACAGATGCCAGCCCCATTTGGCTGCGAGTTTTGTTTCCAGCGAGCGTGGAAGGAGCGCGCCGAATACCGGTAGCCAGCGTTTGTTTAGAAAGTATGTGCGTAGCTCGACATGAGCGAAGTCTTTGAAGAGTTCGCGTGCTTCGCTGCGGGAGTAAACGCGAGCGAGTGGATTTCCGGCGCCGTCGGTGTTTCTGCTCAAAAACTCTTCAGCGTTTAAGTAGTCTGTTTTTGCTTGTAGTTGGCGCGCGTGATCCTGAAGGCTTGATTCGGGTTCGCCGGTCAAAAGGTGGACCAGCTTGACGCCTGGCTTCCAACGTAGCAGTTGCACGCCCGCGCGGCGCAGCATCGAGATGTTGACGCGGTAGTTATAGGAGTCGCGATGATAAAGCATGACGACTGCTTTGCCGCCTGGGCGGAGCACGCGTTGTATTTCGCGGACCGCTGCGGCTGTGTCGGGGGTGTGATGCAGTACGCCGTGCGAGTAGACGAGATCGAAAGAGTTGTCCGGGAATTGGAGATGTTCGGCGTCAGCGACGCGAAACGTGCCGGGAAGTTGAAATATTTCGAAGCGCCGTTTTGCCAGATCGACTGCGGCGTCAGTGAGATCGATACCCGTATAGTTCGCGCCGGCTTTGGCGAATTGAGCTCCGTCAGTGCCGAGTCCGCAACCCACTTCCAGCACTGTGAGATCTTTTGTGTCGGCAAATCCAGCAGCGGTTGGAATGTGCCACTCTTTGCGATAGCGATGCTCTTCAACGAGTTCGTAAAACTTGCGTGAGCCAGGTGGAGCATCGGCAAACTTGGTCCCGCAGGGATTCTCTTGCCAGAACACACGCACGCGTTCCTTCATTATCGAGTTGCGTTCCGACATACGCTACCCATAATGCGAGGAACGCGTGAGTGGATCAAGCACATAGCGAGCGGCGGCGTTGCAAATGCAAATCCGTTCCCTCCTGCCTTGCGCCGCAGGGCCAGCCTTGCTGGGCGAAGCCGCCATGAGGCGCAAGGATTAGAGAGGCCGTTGGGGTGAGGTACCCAAATCCGGCTAAGGACACCCACCTGTCCCACCAGTTGATTTTGCCCCCTCTCTCAACTGGGCCGGATCTAACGCACAACTCGAGTTGTTCTCGATTTCTTGCTATTCATCAAAGTTGCTCATAAAATCCGCAACGTAATGAATAGCAGTGGCGTTTGACGACGCCGCGACTATACTCACTCTACAAACAGAAATCCTTAGAACAATATCAAAGAGTTATCAACTCTTTCTTAATGCGATGATGCCTCATAATCACCATCTGCAAATCGTGGGCTCACTGAAAATTTCTACACACTTTCATTTGAGATCTCAGCATTTTTTGACTCTTTATCAGAAAGTGTTTTTTGAGACCTCACAGCGGGACGACCTATGACTCACAACGACCTGCGCTACGAATTCGGACCATATCAACTCGATCCGAGTAAGCGTATCCTCACGCGCAACGGTGAAGGAATTCCACTCACGCCAAAAGCCACCGACATCCTCCTCGTACTGGTGAAGTATGCGGGGCAGTTAGTCGAGAAAGATGAGCTGCTGAAAGAAGTCTGGCCCGACACCTTTGTCGAGGAGGCAAATCTCTCGCAAAACATCTTCACCCTGCGTCGCGCTCTCCGCGACGATCGCGCTGATCCAAAATACATCGAGACGATCGCTCGCCGCGGCTACCGATTTATCGAATCTGTTAAGACGCTTGGCGTGAACGGGCACGAATTTGGAGACTCCGCTGAATCAGCTGATCAGGCCGGCAGACGACCGGTCGTTGTCGTGCTGCCTTTCACCAACACTGGCGACGTCGAATTGGATTATCTGGTTGATGGTTTAACTCATTACGTTATCAACAACCTCTCACGCGTGTCGCAATTACGCGTTATGTCGCACAGTGCCGCTTTTCGCTACAAGACGATGAGACATGACCCGCAACGCGTCGGGAAAGAGCTAAACGCCAGTGCAGTGCTGGTCGGAAATATTGATGCCGGTCGAAACCGGATTGCGTGCAATGTCGAATTGGTGGATGTCGGAGGAGGCTGGCAGTTATGGGGCCAAACCTTCGACTCGGAAAGTAAAGATCTCTTGGAAATCCAGGAGAGCATTATTCGTCACCTCGTGGCGGCTTTGAAACTGAGATTAACGGGCGTTGAAGAGAAGAAAATCAGTGCGCGCTATACGGAAAATCTTGCTGCCTATCAGGCATATCTCGAAGGCCGTTATCACTGGAGCCGCTATACGCGCGAAGGAATCGAAAAAGCGATTTACCACTTCGGGCATGCGATCAAACTCGATCCAAATTATGCGCTGGCATATGCCGCGACTGTAGATTGTTATCTGCGCCTGACTACCAACTATTTGCCGCCCGAAGAAGATGGGCGAGCAATCGCGAGACTCGCGAATAACGAATCGGATCAAATCGAGCTCCGGTTCGAGTGGGATTGCAGAAGTGTTGAACGTGAGCTGCGTCGCGCCGCTGACCTCAAAGCTGACTATACGTCACCACATCAATGGGACTTCGTCTACAGAATAAGCAAGCAACTTTATGAACAGCCCTTCTCGGAACCGTCCACGGAGATGAACCGAGATTCCTGCCTCGCAACTCAAATGCGTTCGGTCCAGCTCACACCGACCGAAGAAGTTCAAATTTTGTGCTCTGTGGCTCGCGATCAAATCACCATCGGGAATTTTGAAGCGGCCCGGCTGATATTGGCGCGTTGGGCAGTCCCGCGAAAATGGCCCAAGTTAGCGTCATTGAATCCTTATGCGGCAGCTGATCTCCTTTTTACGCTTGGAACTCTCTTCGGATCAGTAGCCGGTACGACGCAGGTAGTGCACGGTCACAAGCAGGCTGAGGCCTTGCTTAACGGTTCAATCGCGCTCTTCGCGCAACTCGGACTTGCGAGTCGTTCAAGTGAAGCTCGCATCGAGCTGGCGCGCTGTTACTACAAGCAAGGGCTTTTCGATCTCGGACGCGAGACCTTGTCGGAAGCTCTTTTTGAATTGCCGGATGATCAGATCGAAATCAAAAGTTTCGGGTTGCTTGTTTGGGGAGCAATCGAAAGGGAATCTGGTCGCTTAAAAGATTCGCTGATCAAATTGCGCCAGGCCGCGAGTCTCGAGGGTACCGGCCCGTTGGCGGCTGGCAGGTGTTACCACGAATTAGCAACGACTTTAAAAGAGCTGGCGAACGCTGATCATGACGAGCAGTACTCGGACGAAGCGGCGATTCATTTTCAGCGAGCAATTTATAGGTTTGAAGCTGTCGGACACCACCGCTATGTAGCGGCGATCGAGAACAACATGGGTTTCCTGTTGTTAAGCCTGGGGCGCTTCAAAGATTCGGAACAGTGTCTCTTGCGAGCGAAGCGATTGTTTGAGTCTTTAGGAGATTGTATTCACGGGGCTCAGACCAACGAGACTCTCGCTCGCCTATATATCGAGACCAAACAATTTCCGCTTGCCGAAGAAGCTATCCATCGCGCGGTAAAGACTTTGGAGAAGACGGATGGTGAGGCGTCGTTAGCTGAGTCATTGAGGACGGCTGGCGTCGTGGCGGCGCGGCAACAGCTATACGACGAAGCCAAGAAGAGTTTCGAAGCGGCTTTTCGAGTATCGGAGCGATGTGGTGATCACGAAGGCGCAAGGCGCGCGTTGGGGATGATGTTTGAGGAACTCAATAACGGGCTGGACCCGAAGGAAAGAAATGAAATCTCAGACAAGCTAAATCAGCTCTCTCACTAAACATATGAACAACAATAATCTTTGTTACGAATTTGGACCATATCAGTTGGATTCGAGCAAGCGGGTCCTTAGTCGCGAGGGTGAAGGCATTCCACTCACACCGAAGGCGACCGAGATTTTGATTGCGCTTGTGAAGCATGCGGGTCAACTGGTTGAGAAAGATGAGCTGCTGAAAGAAGTTTGGCCGGACACGTTTGTCGAAGAAAATAACCTCACGCAGAATATTTTCACCCTCCGCAAAGCTTTGGGGGATGACCGCACTGTTCCAAAGTACATCGAGACTGTTGCTCGTCGTGGGTATCGGTTCTTGGCGACGGTCAGAACCATCACGCATGTCGGGAATGAGGACTCATGGGCTCAAACGCCTGGAGTGATCCGTCAATCACCGGTCGTTGCGGTCCTTCCCTTCATCAACAACACCGGCGACCCCGAGCTCGAATATCTTGCCGACGGCATCACCGGCAATGTGATCAACAACCTCTCCCGCATCACGCAGCTCCGCGTGATGTCACAAAGCACAGTGCTCCGATATAAAAATAAAGACGTGCAACCACAAGAGGCCGGGAAAGAACTTCGGGTTGATGCAGTATTAGTCGGAAAGATCAACGCACGATCCTCGCGTTTAATCGTTAACGTGGAACTCGTCGAAGTGGGGACTGCGTATCAACTGTGGGGCAATAGCTTTGATTCGGAAGGAAAAGATCTGCTTGAAATCCAAGAAAGCATTGCCGAGCAAACTCTAACGACGCTCAAACTAAAGTTAACTGGTGAGGAAGAGCGACAAATTACGGCCCGTTACACAGAGCATGCAGAGGCGTATCAATCGTACCTTGAAGGTCGATACCATTGGAGCAGCTACACAAAAAAAGGCCTTGAGAAAGCTATTAATCATTTCAGGCGCGCCATCGAGCTCGACCCCAACTACTGTTTGGCGTACGTAGCCATAATCGATTGTTATTTGCGCTTGGCGACTAACTACTTGCCAGCCGAGAATGACTTCCGTTTATTAACCGCAAAGGTGAAATTCAATCAAGGTCCTGAAAATACCAGCGCATTGGACCCCGGTGTAAGACTTCGCTTCGAATGGGACTGGAAGTCGGCCGAGCGTGAACTTCGTCGTGCAAACGATCTGGGAACCGATTACCCCGCTCCCTATCAATGGTACGCGGCATGTCGATTTTCGATGGAACTTTTTATAAGTAGGATTGTGAGAGATCAATTCTCCGCCAAAATCCTTGAAGATATTCGTGCGCCACAACTTCATTCCAGAACCTTGAGCCCTATTGAAGAAAGTCAAATCCTTTGCGCTGTGGCGCGTGAACAAATCGAAGTCGGAAATTATGATGCCGGCTGCCTTATACTCCAGAGGCATTGGACGCCGGGAGAGTGGCCCAAACTTGATGGTTTGACTTCACATGCAGCGGCGGACTTGTTATTCACCGCGGGTTCTTTGGCTAGTTGCCTATCCAGTACGGGTCGAATTCGAAAGGGTCAAAAACATGCTGAGGCTTTGCTGAGTGGAGCTATCGGTATTTTTGAGCATCTAGGTGCCAAGAGGGCAGCTACGGAAGCCAAGATAGAACTTGCTCTGTCATATTACAGACAAGGACTGTTTGAGCTTTCCTCAAATATGCTGCTGAGGATCATTGAAGAATTAGAAACTGTTGATAGCGACCTAAAGAGTTTAGCCCTGATTCGGTTGGCAGTGGTCGAGCGACATGCCGGACATGTTGCCGATTCACTGTCTCGGCTCTCAGCCGCAAACTCCATCCTCGATCAAACCGGACCACTTGTTACAGGACGCTATCACCAAGAACTTGCGGCCGTTCTCAAGGATGTGGCAATAGGAGAGAATCGTTCAGAGTATACAGAATCAATCCAAACTCATATGGCACAAGCATATTATGAATTTGAGGCCATTGGACATCTTCGATATCTAGCTGTGGTAGAAAACAATCGCGGATACTTTCTTCTCGACCTCGGACTTTACGATGA
>OBKT01000058.1_pt1 | contig 12308 bp, 11 predicted proteins | sample 1519771 | NCBI WGS metagenome assembly OBKT01 (sample SAMN00737777, study PRJEB22531) | soil metagenome | reverse complement strand
GCCGCAAGCCGACAGCAGAGACACTCGCTGCGGGCGATCACTTCTTCAAGATGAAGGGCAACGAGCTGTTCAAGGTCGCCGTTCGTTCGATGGCTGAGATTTCACGCGACGTTTTGCAGACTGCGGGTGTGAATTCTGATGACATCAGTCTCTTTATTCCGCACCAGGCGAATCAGCGCATTACCGAAGCTGTGGCGGATCGTTTGAATGTCGACATGTCGCGGGTTTATTCAAACATCGCGGTCCATGGAAATACTTCTTCAGCGTCGATACCGATCGCGCTCGACGAGTGCGTCAAAGCTGGGCGAATCAAAGAAGGCGATTTAGTGTTGATGGCGTCCTTTGGCGGTGGTGTGACGTGGGGCGCAGTTTTGGTGAGATGGTGAACACGGATAACACGGAAATAAAATCCGGATTTTCTTCCGCGTTATCTGTGGCAATAATTTTCCCAGGGCAGGGGTCACAAGCCCCTGGAATGGGAAAAGACCTTGCAGAAAAATTTCCGGTAGCCCGGCAGGTCTTTGAAGAAGCTGATGACGCACTGGGCTTCGCGATTTCGCGACTCTGTTTTGAGGGTCCGGCTGAGGATCTACAGTTAACGGAGAACACGCAGCCCGCGATTCTGACAGTCTCGGTTGCTGCGTTCCGAGCCTTGAGCGAAGCCGGAATCGATACGCCGGCATTTGTCGCGGGGCATAGTTTGGGTGAATACTCGGCGCTTGTAGCTGCGGGTGTTTTGAGTTTGTCTGACGCTGTCAGAACAGTGCGCGCGCGTGGCCGTTACATGCAGGAAGCCGTGCCGGTTGGTACTGGCGCGATGGCCGCGGTTATTGGTGGTGAGCTTAGCGACATCGAACGTATTTGTGCTGAAGCGCGAGGAGATCAGGTCTGTTCGGTCGCGAATTTTAACTCGCCTGGTCAGGCGGTGATTGCGGGCAACACTGAAGCCGTCGATCGCGCGATCGAATTGCTGAACGGCGTCGCGAAGCGCGTGATCAAATTGAAGGTGAGCGCGCCATTTCATTGCGCGCTTATGAAGCCGGCACAGGATCGGCTGGCACAGGATCTCGAGCGGCTTGAGTTTAATGAACCGGCGATTCCGGTAGTGACGAATGTCGATGCGCGCCCGACCACGGCACCGCAGGAGTTGCGCGATGCGCTTGTGCGGCAGGTGTCGGCGCCGGTGCGTTGGGTCGAGTCGATGCAGTTGCTGATCGAGCAGGGCGTCGATACTTTTGTCGAAGCCGGCCCGGGAAAAGTTTTGTCAGGTCTGATGCGTCAAACCAATCGCGACGCGAAGACACTGAACGTTGAGGACGTAATTTAATTAACTCACAGAGGAGCAAACACGATGCCCGATCAAGAGATCGAGAACAAGGTTAAACAGATTATCGTCGATGAGCTAGGTGTCGATGAGAACGAGGTCACGCCGAATGCGAGATTCATCGACGACCTCGGCGCCGACTCGCTGGACACGGTCGAACTCGTGATGCGTTTTGAAGAGGAGTTTGGCATTGAGATTCCCGACGAAGACGCTGAGAAGATCCAGAGTGTGCGCGACGCGTATAACTATATCGACCAGCACAAAAAATAGTGATGAGCTGTCTTTGCGGTCCTCTGCGTATCTCTGCGAACTCTGCGTTTTAAATAGGTGAATAACACTTTAACGCAGAGGGCGCAGAGATACGCAGAGAGCGCGGAGATGATTTTCAAGGAGTTCTGATTTTGACACGACGTGTCGTAGTTACGGGCCTCGGCCTTGTCACACCTGTTGGCAACACTGTCGAAGACACGTGGACCGCTTTGATGGCCGGTCGCAGTGGCGCCGACTACATCAAGAAGTTTGATGCGGAGCGTTTCTCGGTCAGGTTTGCCTGCGAAGTAAAAAACTTCGACCCGCTGACATTCATCGCTAAGAAAGAGGCGCGCAAGATGGGCGCCTTTATTCATTATGCGATTGCGGCGTCGATCGAAGCAGTCGCGGATAGCGGCATCCAAATGACGCCGGAAGGAAAGTTTCCAGCCGACATCGCGGAAAATGCAGGCACATACATCAGCAGCGGTATCGGCGACTTCTGGGCCATCGAACGCGAGCACTCGAAGCTGCTTGACGATGGACCAGATCGCGTCTCGCCATTTTTTATCGTTTCGGCGATCGTAAACCTCGCCGCCGGTCAGGTCTCGATTCGTTTCGGCGCAAAAGGACCAAACTCAGCTACCGCGACCGCGTGTTCCGCCGGCGCGCACGCGATTGGCGACAGTTTCAAGATCATTCAACGCGGCGATGCCGACATAATGATCTGCGGCGGCGCGGAGTCGGCGATTACGCCGATGAGTGTCGCGGGCTTTTCGGCAATGCGCGCGCTCTCGACGAACAACGACGATCCGCTACACGCATCGCGCCCGTTTGAAAGAGATCGCGACGGTTTCGTGATCGGTGAAGGCGCCGGAATCATGATTCTCGAAGAGCTGGAGATGGCGAAAAAGCGTGGCGCGAAGATCTACGCCGAACTCGTGGGCTATGGCGCCTGTGCTGACGCGTTTCACTTAACGATGCCTGACGAAACCGGTTCTGGCGCGCGACGCGTAATGCAGCGCACGCTCAAAGATGCGGGCGTGAAGCCGGAACAAGTCGGTTACATCAACGCTCACGGAACCTCAACGCCCTACAATGACAAGTTTGAGACGCTCGCGATCAAGAAAACGTTTGGCGCGCACGCGTACAAGCTGGCTGTTAGTTCGACTAAGTCGATGACGGGTCACCTGCTCGGCGCGGCCGGAGGAATTGAGAGTGTGTTCAGTGTGTTGACACTGCATCGCAACGTCATCGCGCCGACGATCAACTACGTAAATCCCGATCCAGACTGTGATCTCGATTACGTTCCGAACGAACCTCGCGAAGCAAGAGTCGACTACGTGCTTTCAAACAGCTTCGGGTTCGGAGGCACGAACGCGGCGTTGTTGTTCAAGAGGTACGAAGAGTAATGAAGATCATTGTGATGATGAAGCAGGTCGCAAACAAGGATGCGATCCTGCGGATTAATAAAGACGCGACCTGGATTGAGGAGGGCGATCTCTCCTTCGAGGTGAGCGAGTCAGACGGTTATGCGCTCGAAGAGGCTTTGCGCGTGCGCGAAAAGCTGGGCGGTGAAGTTGTTGTTTGTTCGATGGGACCGCAGCGTGTGAAGAGTGTGATCAAAGACGCACTCGCGCGCGGCGCGGATCGCGCGATTCACGTGGTTGGCGACAATCTCACTCACCTCACGCCGTACGCGGCAGCGAGTGTGCTCGCGGATGCTGTTCGCGATGAAAAAGCTGATCTGATCATGACGGGGTTGCAGTCAGACGATTATGGCTACGGTCAGACAGGCGTGATCATGGCTGAACTGCTTGGTCTACCGCATGCGACGATCGTGATCGAGCTTGACGCAGCCGCGGACAAGTTGCGCGTGAAGCGTGAGCTCGAGAGCGGCTGGTATCAGTGGTATGAAATGCCGCTGCCGGCGCTGCTCACGATCCAGTCTGGTATCAGCCAGATTCGGTACGCGACGTTGAAGGGAATCATGGCGGCGAAGAAGAAAGAAATCAAAGAGGTCACGGCGTCAGCGGACGTTGTTGGCCGGCCTTCGCACCAGCGAGTCGAGAAGATTTATCTGCCGCAGAAGACGAAGCAGACGCAGATGCTTGGGAACGGTGACGCGAAAGCGGGTGCGGCGGAGCTCGCGCAGAAGCTGCATGTTGAGGCGAGGGTGTTCTAGATGAGTAGCGGAATACTGGTTTTTATTGAGCATAAGGGTGGGGTTGCAAACCGCAGTTCGGCTGAAGCGATTGCGGCGGCGCAGGCGTTGGGATCGCAGTTGCAACAGAGTGTGAGTGCGGTCGTGCTGGGCGCTGACGTTGCCGCTTTGGCGCAGGAGATCGCGGGATATGACGTCGCCAAAGTGATCGCAGCGACTAACCCGAAGCTCGCGGACTACACGCCTGATGCTTATGCGGATGGCATGGAGCAGATCGTCAAGCAGGTCGATCCAAGCTTCGTCTTTTTAACTCATACATACCAGGTTCGTGACTTCGCACCCAAGCTCGCGGCGCGTTTTGGCAAATCGCTGATCAGCGACTGCATTCGTGCAAAAGCAGACGGTGGCAAGATCGGATTCACGCGTCGCATTTTTCTCGGCAAGCTCGACGCAGACGTTGTTTCTGATGGTGAAGCACCTGTGTTCGCGACCTTTCAGACTGGCGCTTATCGTCCGGATCAGGCGGCGAAGGGCGGCGGCGCTCAGGTCGAGAACGTTGCCGTTGAAATTGGCGATGTGCGCATGAAGCCGGAGCCTCCATTCCAGGAAGCGAAGCAGGCTGTCGATCTCACGAAGGCGGAAGTGATCGTTGCTGTCGGGCGGGGCATCAAGAGTAAAGACAATCTTGTCCTCGCGGAGAAATTAGCTGAAGTTTTGGGCGGCGATCTCGCTGCCTCGCGTCCAATTTGTGACGCCGAATGGTTACCAATTGATCGTCAGATCGGATCTTCAGGTCAAACAGTCGCGCCAAAACTTTACGTCGCGCTGGGTATCTCAGGCGCTATCCAGCACCTCGTAGGCATGAAAAACTCCGGCACGATCGTCGCGATAAATAAAGATCCCGAAGCTCCCATCTTCGACATCGCCGACTACGGCATCGTCGGAGATCTCTTCGAAGCCGTCCCCGTGCTCACCGAGGAGATCAAAAAGCTCAAGGGAATTTAGCCGCAGATTACACGGATACAAATCCGGATTTTTTCTCTGTGTTATCTGTGGTTAACTTTTTTCATCTCCTCCGCGACCTCATCTGGTTTCCAATCATTTCCGCTGTAGATCCTGATGATCTTTCCATCCGGACTCACGATCACGGTTCGCAGGGCGTGAATAATCTGATCCTTCTCGGGGAAGTAAGTTAGACCAAAATACTCCGCGATCTTTTTTACCTGCTCGCTAGTGCCGCCCGCAAATTCCCAGTGCGCGAAAGTCTCGTTCTCGTAACGCTCCGTGTGCGCGGCGCCGTAACTCTTTAACACCGCGGGCGTGTCGTAACCCGGATCGATGCTGATGCTGAGCAGATGTGTTTTCTCATAAACCTGAGGGTTCTCGCCGAGGGCGCGATCGATCTGCGCGAAGTTGTCAGACATTAACGCGCAATAATCGGGCACGGGGCAACGTGTGTAGATGAATGTCAGCAGCAGCGTCTTGCCGCGATAGTCGCGGATGTGAATCTCACGATTGTTCTGATTGCGAAGAGTGAAATTCGGAACCTCGTCGCCCTCTTTTGCGATCGTCACCGCAGGCATCGCCGAAGAGTCTGCACTTACTCGCGAAACAATCAGATCTTCAAGCCACGTGTGAGAGCCATCTACCACCAGCGTCGCAGTCAATGTGTCGTTCGGGGCAAGCTCTTTCAGATCGATGCGGTCGCGCACGGTGAAGGGCATCGTCATGCCGGGCATGTAGCCCTTGATGTCTTCATGCGAAACCGTCACCTGGTGCTTCTCAGGCTCGACGGCGACGATCTTGCCTTTCAACTCAAAACGTTTCTCGTTGCTGCGGCAAGAACTCATGACAGCCACAAAAAGGCACAAAAAGCACATAAGTGCTTTCTTTGTTTTTGCGCCTTTTGTGCCTTTTTGTGGCCTCATTTGGGCTGGAGCTTCGCGTCGTAGAGTCGTTGATAGTTCCAAAAGTTTGCCAGCACCTTGTAAACGTAGTCCTTGGTTTGCGAGAAACCGATTTCGGGCACATAGCGATCGGCTTCATTCGCATGCGAACGAGCGATCCAGCGCGCGAGATTGTCGGCGCCTCCGTTATACGAACCGGCGACTGCCTGCGGTTGATTGGGAAACTGCTGAAACAGATTGGCGAGATACTGCGAGCCGAAACGAATCGACGTGTCAGGATTGTACAGATCGTCCTGCTGAAAATTTTGCAGTTTGAGTTGCGCGGCAATGTCGTTTGCTGTCGAAGCAATGAACTGCATCATTCCGCGCGCTGCTGCAACGGACTTAGCGTCCGCCTGAAAGCGTGACTCCTGCCGCGCAATCGAGAGCACAAATCGCGGATCAACTGCCGCATTCCCGTTTTGCAACAGAGACTCGCGAAAGGGCACCGGGTAGAGCAACTCGACTAACTCGCGCGGCGCGAGCTCGAGCAGGTAATCAGCAGGCACGGGTTTCCAGGTTTGTTCCGCGAAGCGCACGGCGCGATTCGGAATGCCGGCACGTAACGAGAGTAGCGCGATCGTGTAGTCCTCATCTGGCGACCCTTTGTTTGCACCGCGCGCTGCGAGCAGTTCCGGCAGTGCCTCGTCGTACAAACCAAGTAATAGGAGATTGTCCGCGAGCGCTTCGTGATCGCCGTTCGGAGGCTGTTGTTTGAGTAAAGAGATGCGGTTGAACTGCGGCAGACGATAAGTCGATAGCGCGTTGTACGCAGCCTGCACTTGCTTCAATCCGTCACTGCGGATCTGAACATCGTCAGTCAGCCGGAGCGCGGCTTGCGCTGCCGCGCGCGATTGTTCATATTGACCCGCCGCGCCCGCAGCTTTGCTTTCGCCCAACAACGCATTGAGACGATTACGCACAAGAGTGCGTGACTTCTGGTTTGCCGCCAACGCGAGCAGTCTCTGCGTCGCTCGCTGGCCGTAATACTCGTTACGGCCATCCGGAATCGACAAGTAACCGGCGATCGCTTCTTCAGTCCGGCCGAGTTGTTCGAGTGCGTAAGCACGCAGGAAATTTACTTCCGCAGTCGTCGTACCGCCGCCCACGCGCGTGCCACCAAGGTCAGCGAGCTTCAACAACTCATCCGCATCGCGCACAACTGTGGACCAGCTTCCCTGGGCCATGTGGATGCGAAGTTGCGCAAACAGTGCGAGCGCGCCGCCGAGATCGTTCTTGAAGCGCGCGCGTGTTTGTTGCACCCAGTTGAGCGCTTCCGTGTACCGACCGGCTTCGTGCAGTGAGTCGATAATGTTCAAGTACGGACGTTCCGGATTCGGCGCATCCGGAAAACGATCGATGAGCAGCTTGTAAGCCGCGACTGCATCGTCAACGCGTTTCATCCGCACGTAAGTTGAGCCGAGAAAACCGAGTGCATCGCGCGCGCTTGTCGATTGCGGATACGAATCAAAGACTTTCTGAAAAAGCTTCGCTGCGTCGTCATACTTCGCTTCGTTATAAAGACCACGCGCGATCTGAAACATCGCGTTGGGGACCGTCGTGCTTTGCGGATAGCGATCGATAACAGCCTGGTAATGAACACGTGCGCCGGCGAAGTCGCGGTTGAACTGATAGACCGAAGCGCGCAGCAGGTGATCGGCTTCGCTCAGATTCGGTGAATGGTGGTCGAAGGCGTCGAGTTGCCGGACAGCTTCGAGGGCGAAGTCGTCGGGCCGCGAAGCATCCGGCATCTGCATCACGAGCCTGGAGTAAGCATCGCGTGCTTCAGCCACTTTTCCGGCGCGTGCGAGAGCCGCAGCCATGAACGCCGCGCCTTCACGCGCGATGTTGACGTTCTTCGAGAGCGTCAAAGGTTTGGCGCTGTTGGCGGCGCCCTGAAAATCACCGCTCTCGAAAAAACTCTCGCTCAATCGCAAAGTCGCAGCTTCGAAAAGCAGGCTCGACGGCGCGGTCGCGACGAGTTGTTGCAGACGTTCACGCTCGAGCACGAGATCGCCCGTGGCGCGCGCGAATTTAGCGAGTCGCCAGAGGGCGTATTCTCGAATGAGAGAGTTGTTTGCGGCGATTGTTTGATAACTGGCGGTGGCAGCAGCGAGATCTCCGGTTCGTTCCGCGATGCGTCCGAGGAGATAGTCGTAGTTTTTGTCGCGAAAAAGCGTCTCGTTTGACGAGCGCAGTTTGTTAATCTCGGCCCGTGCGGTTTGCCAGTCAGCCGCTTCGACGGCCGCCGTGATACGCTCGGGTTGGGCCACGATCTTCAGCGCGGCCACCGTTGTTAAGACGAAAATAAGGACCACTCTCGCGAATGACATACTTCAGATTATAATGAGGCTACAAAGCAGTTTCACGCAAGGGCGCAAAGACAGACGCAAAGGCGCTAAGTGGAACGTCTTCTGTCTTTCTTTGCGCCTTTGCGTCTGTCTTTGCGCCTTTGCGAGAAAAAACGCTGCACTAATATGATTAAACTTGAAGCTTCTCAATTAGCGACGCGGATCAAGCAGGATGTTCAAGACGCCATCCAGCGAATGGACGTGCGTCCGGGCCTCGCGGCGGTGCGTGTCGGCGAAGATCCCGCATCCGCTGTTTACGTCAGAAACAAAATTCGCGCGTGTGAAGAGGTTGGCATCCGTTCCGAACATCACGCGCTGCCGGAGTCGACCAGCACCACCGAGCTGCTCGACTTAATCCGTTCACTAAACACGCGCGACGATGTGGACGGTATTCTGACTCAACTTCCTTTGCCGTCTCAGATTGACGAAACCGCGATCATCGACGCGATCGATCCGGCGAAGGACGTAGACGGCTTTCATCCGGTTAACGTCGGCCGGCTGGCGCTTGGTAGACCAGTCTTCGTGCCTTGCACTCCCGCCGGCATCATGGAGCTACTCGACGACAGCGACGTTGAGATACGCGGCACGAACGCGTGTGTGGTGGGCCGCAGCCAGATCGTGGGACGGCCGATGGCGCAGTTGCTGTTGCAAAGAGATGCGACGGTGACGATCTGTCATTCGCGTACGCGAGACCTGGCCGCTGTAACAAGCACTGCCGACTTGCTCGTGGTCGCGATCGGACGCGCGGGTTTCATCGGCCGCGATCACATCAAACCGGGCGCGACTGTGATCGACGTTGGGATGAACAGGGTTTCAGATGCTGAACAGGTTCGAGCGCTCTTCGGCAGTGAAGCTGAGAAGGTGCTCGCCAAACGTGGGTCAACGCTTGTCGGCGACGTGCATCCTGCCGAAGCCGCGGAAGTTGCAGGGAAGTTGACGCCCGTGCCTGGAGGCGTCGGTTTGTTGACAGTGGCGATGTTGATGAAGAACACGTTGAAGGCCGCGACGCTGAGACGCCGGTGATTTATGTTACGTGTTGGACTAACAGGATCGATCGGCGTTGGTAAATCATATGTAGCATCGATCTTTATCGAAGTCGGTTGTCATGTGCTCGATGCTGATCTGACGGCGCGTGAGGTCGTGATGCCTGCGACGCCCGGCCTGAAGGCGATCGTGCAGGAGTTTGGTGAAGACGTTTTGAACACGGATGGAACGCTCGACAGGAAACGGCTTGGAGCACTGATCTTCGCTGATGAAAACCGCAGGCAGCGGCTGAATCACATTCTTCATCCGTTCATCATCGCGCGCCAGGACGAGATCCTGCGCGAGTGGGAGCGCGAAGATCCGAAAGGTATCGGCATCGTCGATGCGGCGTTGATGATTGAGTCGGGCGGCTACAAGCGTTTTGATAAACTGATCGTGGTCCATTGCCGTCCGGAGGTGCAGCTCGAACGGCTCATGCTGCGCGACAAGCTCTCGCGCGAAGAGGCGGAGCGACGCATCAATTCTCAGATGCCGCAGGAAGAGAAGCAGAAGTTTGCCGATTATCTGATCGATACATCCGATGGCTTTGAGCTGACGAGAGCTCGAACTGTTGAAGTCTATAATCAATTAATCCGTGTCATGCGTGGCTAAAAAACGTTTCCCCTCTATCTGTTCACTGTTGCTCGCGCTGTGTTTGACGCATAGCGGCTGTTTTAGCTCCGGTGAGCCCTCGACTTATTACGGCAAAGTAGTCGCTCCGAAGACGCAGGAGTTTCGCTGGAGCAATGGCGGCCTACCGCAAACATTCGATCCGGCGTTTGCCGCTGCGCCGCCGGACACCGACGCAGTGCGCGCGCTGTTCGAAGGACTGACCGATTACGATCCGCAAACGCTTGCAGCTGTGCCCGGAGTCGCAACGCGCTGGGAGTCGTCAAACGACGGTCGTGTCTGGACGTTCTACCTGCGTGACAACGCACGTTGGTCCAACGGCGAGAAAGTTACTGCTGAAGACTTCGTTCGCTCCTGGGAACGCACGCTCAAAATCGGACCACTCGCGCCACACACGGAACTGCTCGCCAACATCGAAGGTGCGACTCCCACAGTTTCAACTCCACACAGTTTCGGTGCGCGAGCGCTGAACGATCACGTTCTCCAAGTCACCCTCGAACGGCCTGACAATAGTTTTCCGGCGCTCGTAGCCCATCCGGTTTTTCGTCCCGTTAAAGTCGAAGCCGCGGATCACACGACCCGCCTCGATTCGCATGATTTGATCTCCAACGGCGCGTTTCACCTGTCAGCGGCTGGTGACGACGGCGTCAAACTCGAACGCACTAAAACCTACTGGGACGATGCTTCAGTCGCTCTCGATCGCGTGACGTTTGTCAACACTCCCGACGCCGAAGACGCGCTCAGCGCTTACGAAGCCGGTGAAATTGACGCTGTTACAAACGCGCCGTTCGAACCACTCGCGCTCAAGCTGCTCACTCCGTACAAAGACTTTCGCCGTTCGACGTATGGTGCGTTGACTTACTACGCCTTCAACACTTCGCGAGAGCCTTTCGACGACGTGCGCGTACGCGAAGCACTCGCGCTTGCGATCGATCGCGAACGAGTCAGTCGCGACGATCTCGGCGGCGCAACTGAACCCGCCGGAAAGTTCCTTCCTGACGCGATGTCCGGCGAAAAGCCGGTCGTCGATAAAGCGGAACTGCTCGAACACGACGTCAACAAAGCCAAAGAACTGCTCGCCGAAGCCGGTTATGCAAATGGCGCCGGCTTTCCTGTGATCAGGCTTTTGATCAACCGCAACGAGCAACAGCGGATCGTGGCGCAGTCGATTGCCGCGATGTGGCGCGCGACGCTGAACATCGAGACGGAGATCGTGATTCGCAACTGGGACGAGTACGAAGCCGCCATTAAGGCCAATGATTACGACATCGTACGCCGCGGCCTCGTGATGCAAACGACGAACGAACTCGTTAATCTCAGAATGTTGTTTGAACGGGATACGCATGCGACGCCGAGTCCGTCGCCTGTTCCTGAGGGTAGTCCGCGAGTTGAGGCGTCGCCATTGCCGGAGCAGCTTGGGGTTGAGACTCAGGCACAAGCGTTGAAAGACCTGAGAGCGATGCCGATCTATTTTGCGTCTTCGTATTCCCTCGTTAAGCCATACGTTTCGGGGTTCGATGTGAATGTGCTGGACGCGCCGAGTTTGAAGAAGACGCGTTTGGATACGAATTGGAAACAACCATAGCCTTAGCCACAAAAAGGCACATAAGTCACAAAAACAAGAAACTGATTAGAGAAGAACTTTTTGTGCCTTTTGTGCTTTTTGTAGCAAATATCTTTTGCGCATGAGCGAATTTAGCGTCACTGTTAAGGGTAGGGAAGAGACGGCACGGGTGGCCGCGGCGCTGGCGCCGTTTCTGCACCCGGGCGACGCGATGATGCTCAAGGGCGCGTTGGCCGGTGGCAAGACTGCGTTTGTTCAGGAGCTCGTTGCCGCCCTTGGATCAAAAGCTGACGTTACGAGTCCGACCTTTACGTTGGCCCACTTCTATCAAATTCCAGCCGGGACTTTCCTGCACATCGATGCTTATCGACTTTCGAGTGTCGCTGAGTTTCGCGATCTCGCGTTGGAGGATTACGTTCCGGAGAGCATTACGGCGGTCGAGTGGGGCGACATCGTTCAAGAGGATTTTTCGAATGCGCTCTCGATCGTGTTTGAGTTTGTGCCTGGTCAGGACAACTGGCGCAAGCTGACTTTCTCCGCGAACGCGGAGCGATGGCAACCGGTGTTGGAGAGTTTGAGCAAGCAGGTATGAGTTTAATTTTGGCAATCGAGTCGTCGTCGAACGTGTATCGCGTGGTGATCGGGCGCGACCGCGAAGCTGTTTTCGATTCCACTGTTGACGATTGTGAATCGTCGTTACAAACGTTAGGCGGCTTGCTGACGTGTGGGCTCGAAACGTTGAATGCAGATGCAAGTGAGATCAAGGGAGTGGCGATCAATGTTGGTCCGGGATCGCTGACGTTTGTGCGGGCCGGGATATCGTTTGTGAACGCGCTCGCGTTTAGTTTGAAGGCTGACATCTTCCCCTTCAACTGGTTCGAGATCATCGCGCAACAGACGAAGGACACGACGCACTTGCCCGTACTTGGTGTTGTGCCGGCGTCGAACGACAATGCATACGTTGGCTTGATCAAGGGCGCGGCTGTTGAGATTATGCGTTTCGGACCGTTCCCTAAGGCCGTTGCTCAGGTTAGCGCGGGACTTTCGGAAGTGGCGG
>OBKT01000057.1_pt1 | contig 12317 bp, 13 predicted proteins | sample 1519771 | NCBI WGS metagenome assembly OBKT01 (sample SAMN00737777, study PRJEB22531) | soil metagenome | reverse complement strand
CGCAGGTCGGGTTACGGTCAACGGGGAAGTTGTCAAAGAGCTCGGCACGAAGGCTGATCCCGAGAAGGATCACATCAAGGTCAACGGCAAGCTCATCAATCCTCAACTTCAGACTCGCGAAAAAGTCTACGTCCTGCTCAACAAACCAAAAGGTTATCTATCGAGTGTTTCTGATCCTGAAGGTCGTCCGTTAGTGACGGAGTTGTTACCCCCTTCGCTCGGGAAGTTGCATCCGGTTGGACGGCTCGACTTCAACACGGAAGGTCTCTTATTACTCACGAACGATGGCGACTTCACGAATTTCATCACCGCCGCTCGCAATCGCGTCGAAAAAGTTTACGAAGTCAAAGTAAAAGGAGTACCGACTGAAAGTGGGATTCAGAGACTGCGACGCGGAGTCACTCTCGAAGACGGTACGCGCACTGCGCCCGCAAAGATCAAGAAGCTGAATGAGACGCAAACGAACGCTTGGTACGAAGTGTTGCTTCACCAGGGACGCAACCAGCAGGTGCGTCGCATGTTTGAGTTGATCGGTCATTCAGTGTTGAAGCTGCGTCGTGTGCGGATCGGTTTTCTGAATGATGAAGGTTTCAAGCCCGGGTACTGGCGGTTGTTGTCTCCTTCGGAAGTGGCGAGATTGATGAAAAAGAGGTAAAAACAAAGCACTATGCAATTTGAGTTAAGTGAAGAGCAACAACAGATCAAGATGAGTGTGCGCGAGTTTGCGGAGTCGGAGATCGCGCCTCACGTAATGGAATGGGATGAGTCTCAGCATTTTCCGATCGAGTTGAAACCGCAACTCGCAGAGCTTGGTTTGCTCGGCGTGATCTTTCCCGAACAGTACGGCGGCGCAGGCATGGGTTATGTTGAGTACGCCACGATCATCGAAGAGCTGTCGCGTGTTGATGGATCGGTCGGCATCTCGGTGGCCGCGCATAATTCCCTCTGTTCGAATCACATTTACCAGTACGGCACTGAAGCGCAACGCCGGAAGTATCTCGAGCCGTTAGCGAGTGGTGAACATCTCGGTGCATGGGGACTCACTGAACCGAGCGCGGGATCAGATGCTTCGGGAACGAAGTCGACTGCGGTGCGCGCGGATCGTGGTTGGCTCGTTAACGGTTCGAAAAACTTCATCACTCACGCCATCCACGCAGACACGTGTGTCGCGATGGCAGTCACGGATAAATCGAAAAGAAGTAAAGGTATTTCCGCGTTCATTTTCGAAAAGGGAATGAAAGGATTCTCGCCTTCGAAGAAAGAGAACAAACTCGGACTGCGCGCATCGGAGACGGCGAGTGTTGTTTTTGAAGACTGCCTGGTTCCTGACGATCAGTTGCTCGGCGAAGAAGGAATGGGATTCGTTAACGCTATGGAAGTGCTCGACGGCGGTCGCATCTCGATCGCGGCGCTAGCAGTTGGAATCGCGCAGGGCGCGTATGAGTCGGCGGTACGGTATGCGAAAGAGCGGCAGCAGTTTGGCAAACCGATCGCGGAGTTTCAGGCGATTCAGTTTAAGCTCGCTGACATGGCGACGCAGATCGATGCGGCGCGTTTGTTGATGTATCGCGCGGCGTCGCTGAAGGACAATGGCAGGAAGACGACGAAAGAGTCTTCGATGGCAAAGCTGTATGCGTCAGAGGTCAGCGTCAAGGTTTGTGAAGAAGCGATTCAGGTACACGGTGGATACGGCTACACGAAAGACTATCCGCCCGAGAAATACTGGCGCGACTCGAAGCTGTGCACGATTGGCGAGGGCACATCGGAGATCCAGCGCATCATCATCGCGCGTGAAGTGCTGAAGCAGGTTTGAAAGGGATTCTCACGCAGTGGCGCAACGACGCAGCGAACACTGTTTTGTCGTCTTTCGCTGCGTCGTTGCGCCGCTGCGTGAAAAATTTCTGACAGCGTAATGCCTCAAGCTAATATCAATCTCAGCGAGCGTGTGAGCCGCGGTGAGGCGGCCGCTGTCGCTCGCGCTATTTCGAAGATCGAGGATGGTTCGGCTGGTGCCGCGGCGCTGATGAAGGACATTTACCAGCGTTCGCGCGGCGCGCTCGTGATCGGAATCACGGGTTCGCCCGGCGCGGGTAAGTCGTCGCTGGTCGACAAGCTCGCGATGTTTTATCGCAAGTCCGGTGAGCGTGTTGGCATTGTCGCAGTCGATCCTTCGAGTCCATTTTCGGGCGGCGCGATCCTGGGAGACCGAATACGCATGCAGACGCTCGGTTTGGACGAAGGCGTTTTCATCCGCTCGATGGCTACGCGCGGAGCGACTGTCGATGCAGTCGCAATTCTCGATGCCGCCGGCTACGCGAAGATCATTGTCGAAACAGTCGGCGTCGGTCAGGATGAAGTGGAAGTCGTCAAAGCCGCAGATGTTTCCGTGGTGGTGCTGGTGCCGGGAATGGGCGACGACATCCAGGCCATCAAGGCCGGAATCATGGAGATTGGCGACATCTTCGTCATCAACAAGGCTGACAAGGAAGGCGTTTACGCGACGGAAAAAGAGCTCGAATCGTTATTGTCGCTGGCGTCGCGTGACGACGGTTGGGATCCGCCAATCGTCAAGACAGTGGCCACTGAAAACCACGGCGTGACCGAACTCGCCGGCGCAATCGAGCGTTTTTGCCAGGCTCAACTCGGCGCGCGCATCAGCAGCGAACGTCGCCGGGCCATCGCTCGCTGGCGAATTGTCGAGTTATTACGTGAAAACCTGTTGGCGCGCGTTTTGGCAAGTGATGCCTCGGTTGCTATGCTTAACCGGCTGGCTGATGAAGTTGCAACCCGGCGGCGAGACCCTTATTCTGCGGTAGAGGAGATTATTCAGGCTGCTGAAAGTTGATCATATCGGAATCGCCACCAGAAGCATCGAAGAAGGTCTGTCGGTTTGGCGGGACACACTCGGTTTAGAAGTTCATTCGACAGAAGAAGTTCGAGAGCAGGGCGTTAGGGTGTGTATGCTGGCAGTCGGCGACACTCACGTCGAGTTGCTTGAGCCGCTCGGTCCCGACACCTCAGTTGGAAAATTTTTGGCTAAACGCGGGCCCGGAATGCATCACATTGCCGTTGAGGTTAAGGATATTCGCGCCTCGCTGGCGGAGTTGAAGAACAAAGGGACGCGGTTGATTGACGAAACTCCGCGCGTCGGTGCGGGTGGCTGTTTGGTCGCGTTTGTTCATCCGTCTTCGGTTAATGGTGTGCTGCTCGAATTGGTGCAGCATCAATAGGTTTTAGGAAAGGACAGTATTTTGAATTCCACAAGAAAAGCTCTCATCGCCGCGGCCGTCGCCGTGATTTTTTCGTTAGGCCTCATCTTCTGGCAGGTCAAAGCCAGAAAAACCGGACCGGTTGAGTTGACGCCCGAAGACATGGCCGTGATTGCGGAATCGCAGCCGCCGCAAATGCGTGCGCGGCTGTCGGCTGACGAGAAGGCGCGCAAAGACTTCGCGGAACAGATCAAACAGTTGCTGGCAGTCGCTGAAGAAGCGGAGGCACATGGAGTTGATCGCAGTCCCGAGATGAAGCGCCAACTCGAGTTTCAGAGGGCGAGCATCATTGCGCAAAAGTATTTTGCCGACCAGGGTGAAACCGGCGACATCACTGACGCCGAAGTCGATGAGTTTTTCAAAGTGCCGGGCAATCAGGGTAAGTTTGATCAACTCCTTGCCGACGCCAAAGCTCAGGATCCGCAATTCGCCTCTCAGGAGATTCCACAAGACCAACTAAACGTGCTCAAGCAGCGTCTGGGGCGGATTTACGTCGCGGAAAAGAAAGCGATTGACAAAGGGATCGACAAGAAACCTGAGGTTCGTTTGCAGGTGTTACTGCAGCACGCGCGCGCCGTCGCTCAGAAGTATGCGATGGACAACTTGAAAGACAAGTTTGAAGCGACGGACGCAGAGGTCGACGCATATCTCAAGGGACATCCTGAACTCGACACCGATGCGAAGAACCGCGCCAAGGCCGAGGAAGTTCTCAAGCGCGCACGTGCGGGCGAGGACTTTGCCAAACTCGCGCAGGAGTTTTCAACGGATGGCACTAAAGATAAAGGCGGCGATCTCGGTTGGTTCGGCCATGGTCAAATGGTGCCGGAGTTTGAACAGGCTGCATACGCGTTAAAGCCCGGTGAGATCAGCGACATCGTTCAGAGCAAGTTTGGTTTCCACATCATCAAGCTGGAAGAGAAAAAGACCGAGACGAAAGACGGCAAGACACAAGAGATGGTTCACGCGCGTCATATCCTGATCAGCGATGCCGGCGCGAATCCCTTTGGACCACCTCAATCGGGGCGCGATAAGGCTAAGTCTGCACTCGAGCAGGAAAAGACGAAGAAGGTGCTCGATGAAATCGTTAGTCGCTCGCATGTGAAGGTCGCTGAGAACTATCAGGTGAAAGCGCCCGAGCCACAGCAGGCGCCGCAGGGTCTCCCGTTTGGTCCACCTGAGGAGGGACCGCCGCCGGCATCCGAGCAGCCAGCGCCGAAACCGAACGCGAAGCAAAGCCCGGCGAAGCCCAAAGCAAAGCAACCTTAGCTCTTGATGGGTTCTATATGTCCGATAGGACCTATAACAATTCCCGAGTGCGATGCAGTTAGGCGACTATCGCGTGGAGATCGTTCAGGACACCGAATTCCGCCTCGATGGTGGAGCGATGTTCGGAGTGGTTCCACGCAAGCTATGGGCAAAGGAATCTCCACCGGACGATGACAACAGAATCAGGATGAACATGAATTGTGTGTTCATCGATGCCGGATCGGAAAAGATCCTGATCGAAACCGGAATCGGCGAGAAGTGGACTGCGAAGCAAACGTCCATGTACGGCATCGATCGTGTGCGCCCCCTCAGCGAAACGTTGAAGATGCGCACCGGCGTCGGGGCGGACGAGATCACGATCGTGGTCAACACGCATCTGCACTTCGATCACTCCGGCGGCAATACATATCTCGATGATAGCGGCAAAGCAGTGCCGGCGTTTCCAAATGCGCGTTACTTTGTTTCGGCTGCTGAGTTGGACCATGCAGAGCATCCGAGTGAACGCGATCGCGCGAGTTATCTGCCCGATAACTGGCGACCAATGATCGAGTCGGGTCAACTCGAAAGAAAAGACGCCGATTACGAGGTTGTCCCCGGTTTGAGAATGGAAACGATTGCCGGCCACAATCGCTCCATGCAGTGCTGGCGGTTGCAGCGTGACGGGCAGACGATGTTTGGGTTTGCGGATCTGGTGCCGATGCGCGCGCACGTGCGTCTGCCGTGGATCCCCGGTTTCGATCTTTATCCGGTGGAGAGTCTCGAGGCGAAGAAGCGGTTGTTGCCGCAGGCGGCGCGCGAGGGTTGGCTTTGCGTGTTTTATCACGATCCTGACGAACCATTGTGCCGTTTGGAACAGGGAGAAAAGGAGTTTAGTCCGCTTCCGTATCGCGAAGCGGACCAGCAGCTTTCATGAGTACAGGTTTCGGAGTTCGCGTCGGCATCATCGGTGGCAGTGGTCTTTACCAGATGCCCGAGCTGACCGGCGTGGAGGAAGTCAAGGTTGACACTCCTTTTGGATCACCGTCGGATTCGTTCATCGTCGGCACACTCGAGGGCGAGCGAGTTGCTTTTCTGCCGCGTCACGGGCGTGGCCATCGTCTGACGCCAACTGAAGTTCCGTTTCGAGCGAATATCTATGCAATGAAGCTGCTTGGCGTCGAGAGTATTCTTTCGGCGTCTGCGGTCGGTTCGTTACAGGAAAAATACGCGCCGCTCGATATGGTTATTCCGGATCAGTTTTTTGATCGGACGCGCGCGCGGGTGAAGGAATCGACGTTCTTTGGTGAAGGGATTGTGGCGCACGTTTCATTTGCGCATCCGGTGTGTGGGCGGCTTGGTGACGTGTTGGAGGAAGCGTGCAAGACTGTGGATGTTAACACGCACCGCGATGCGACGTACGTGTGCATGGAAGGTCCGGCGTTTTCGACTGTGGCGGAGTCGAATGTCTATCGCTCGTGGGGTATGGACATCATCGGAATGACGAACTTGCAGGAGGCGAAACTGGCGCGCGAAGCGGAGATCTGTTACGCGACGCTGGCGCTGGTTACTGACTACGATTGCTGGCATCCCGGACACGATGCGGTGAGCGTGGAGACGGTTGTTGATTACTTGAACAAGAATGTGCGCAACGCGCAGATCATCCTGCGCGAGTCGGTCAAGCGATTGAAGGACGGTGATCGTGAGTGCAAGTGTGGGTCAGCGCTGAAGCACGCGATCTTCACACCGTCAAATCTATGGCCGGAAGAGACGAAGAAGAAGCTGGAAGCGATCGTTAAGAAGTACGCATCGTAAGAGAAATGGATGAAGGTTTCTCACGCAACGGCGCAACGCCGCAACGGCAGACCTTCCGCATCTTTGGTCTTCCGTTGTGCCGCTGCGCCGTTGCGTGAAAAATGTGTTAGCGAGGTAAGAAATGAAGATTAAGTTATTACTTTTAGTTCTGCTGATTTTCGTTGCGGCCCCCGCGACTTACGCGCAGGGTGGCGTCAAGGGTGGGCCGGATCCGTCGACGCTTCGCGATCCGGATCTCGAACGTGACTCCTATCACAATCTCGAAGTCGCACGAAACTATTTCAAGTTGAAGAAAGCCTATGTCGCCGCGCTCAAACGCTGCGAAGAGATCATCGCAGGCAATCCAAACTTCGCCAAAATCGAAGAAGTGTTGCTGATGGCGGGCCAAAGCAGCCTGTGGCTTTCGCAGAATAAAGGTAAACAGAAACCGGAGCTGTATGTCAGCTTTGAAGGCAGCGAGAAACGAACACTGACTTCCGCGCAATTTCGCGAAATGGGTGTCGACTATCTTAAGAAGTTAATCGCCGACCACCCGGAGAGTCCGTTCGCCAAGCAAGCACAGGAAGAGTTGCGCGCGCTCGATACACCTAAACAACCGTAAACAGGAGCACCGAGCAGGAGCAGATGACGTCCTGCATCTGCTGCCGGCTCCATTTGAGAAAAACATGTCCCTTTTAGTTGTCGGATCGGTTGCTTATGACGCAGTCGAAACCCCATTTGGAAAATCTGAGAAGATGCTCGGCGGTTCGGCCTCGCATTTTTCGATCTCGGCCAGCTTCTTCACGAAAGTCGGTATCGTTGCCGTTGTAGGCGGCGACTTTACCGAGCAGGAGGTTTTTGAGAGTCGCGGTATTGACACGCACGACGTTGAAAGAATCGCTGACGGCAAGACGTTTCGTTGGGGCGGTCGTTACGAGTACGACCTGAACGTCGCTGAAACTCTCTACACCGACCTGAACGTCTTCGCTGACTTTCAACCGAAACTATCGGAAGAGTCCAAACGTTCGCGCCTGCTGTTTCTCGGTAACATTCAACCCGACCTGCAACGCGGCGTCAGAGAACAGATGCCCAACGCGGAACTGGTGGCGCTCGATACGATGAACCTCTGGATCGAGCACACACGCGACTCACTCGTGCGCACGATCAGGGGAGTCGACGTTGTGATAATCAACGATGCGGAGGCACGACAACTTACAGGCATTCCCAATCTCATCAAGGCTGCGCGCGAGTTGCTGAGCTGGGGACCAAGAGCACTGATCATCAAGCGCGGCGAGTATGGCGCCGCACTGTTTACGCCTGTCAGTTATTTCGCGATTCCCGCGTACCCATTGGAATCGGTGTTCGATCCAACGGGCGCCGGCGACACATTTGCCGGAGGTTTCATGGGTTACCTCGCGAGCCAGGAAAAGCTTGATGAAGGCGCGATGAGACGAGCGATGATCTTTGGATCGGTGATGGCTTCGTTCAACGTGGAAGAGTTTGGAACCGAACGAGTCAAACGTCTCACGCACGCGGAGATTAACGATCGTTTTCATGCTTTCAAACAAATGACGCACTTCGATGAGATTCCGTTTGAAGTGAAAGTTAAGTAAGGGAGTTTCTTATGTTCTGCCCAAACTGTGAGGCTGAATACCAACCTGGGATCACGACGTGTCCTGACGACAACACGCCGCTTGTTGAGCGACTGACTGCCGACAATACCATTCACGACGACAGCGAAGCGCGCTTTATAGCGCTCCATAAACTCGGTTCGCCGGCCGAAGCGGAGATGGTGAACGACATCCTCAGGCAGAACGGCGTTCGCTCGGTAATCAAATCCGGTGGTGCTGATGCGTTCTCGCCGCTTTTGTCTGCCACTTCGGAGGGCGCGATCGTTTTTGTTGACGAGCGTGATGCAGATCGCGCGACTGAGATTTACAATGCGTTCTTCGGCGGTGACACGACGCCGCTCACTGGTAGTACACTCGAAGAAGCGGAATACGACGACGAGACTGAAGAAGAGTAATTTGCGATGCCGGACACCGATGCAATTGTGGTGTTCATGACGGCGGCCAATGGTGAAGAAGCCACGCGGCTCGCCGATATGCTGGTCGGCGCACACCTCGCTGCGTGCGTTCAGATCCTGCCGGAGATGGAATCGGTATATCGCTGGCAGGGGAATATCGAACGCCAGTCGGAAATTCTGTTACTCGCCAAAACTACGCGTGCGAAATTTGCTGAGCTTGAGCGTGAGGTGCGCGCGCTTCACAGTTACGAAACGCCTGAGATCATTGCGGTGCCTGTTGTTGATGGCTCAGCGCCTTACCTCGATTGGTTAACTAAAACCGCTGATCCGCGTTCACCGGAGTAAGTCTGAGACTGCACCCATCTCAGTGAGCGAGCTCTGACTTCTCACCACGATCTCGACCACTTCCGACGGCGAGTCCGTAATATGAAACATGTCGAGATCATGCTCTGAGATCTTGCCTTCCGGCAGGACCTGGGCCCGGAACCAGTCAAGCAATCCTTTCCAATAACTGCTGCCAAAAAGTACGATCGGAAAGTTTCGGATCTTCCGCGTTTGAATCAGCGTCAGCGCTTCGAACAATTCATCAAACGTGCCGAAGCCACCTGGAAAGATGATGAATGCGAGACTGTACTTCACAAACATCATCTTGCGAACGAAGAAGTATTTGAACGTGAGGCTGAGCGTTTGATACGCGTTGGGTCTCTGTTCGAAAGGGAGTTCGATGTTGCAGCCGATCGAGAGTCCGCCGGCCTCGAAAGCACCGCGATTGGCTGCTTCCATGATGCCTGGTCCACCACCCGTAATGACGGCGAATCCCTGCGCCGCGAGTAATGCCGCAGTTTCCTGCGCGGCTTTGTATTCAGGATCGTCAGGTTTGGTTCGCGCGGAACCAAAGATGGCGATGCCGCGACTCAGCGTTGCGAGTTCATCAAAACCTTCGACAAACTCACCCATGATGCGAAAAACGCGCCACGGATCGGTGTGGGTAAACTCATCCGGGCGCGGGCTCTCGAGCAGTTGTTCGTCTTGAGTTGATCCGGGCAGGTGCCGCTTGCGGGGCTTTTCAGTCTTTTCCATCCGTGTAAATTCGCGCTCAGATTCCCATGATGTTGTAGCCGCAATCGACGTAAATCACCTCACCGGTGATTCCGGAAGACATGTTGCTACAGAGGAAAACTGCGGTGTTTCCAACTTCGCGGGCTTCGACATTGCGACCGAGCGGCGCGCGTTCGGCGTGATGTTTCAACATGCTGCTGAAATCGGCCACGCCGCGTGCGGAAAGTGTTTGAATTGGACCAGCGCTGATAGCATTGATGCGAATGTTGCGTGGTCCAAGATCTTTTGCGAGATAGCGCGTGCTGGATTCGAGTGCGGCTTTCGCAACGCCCATCACGTTGTAGCCGGCGACGACTTTCTCCGCGCCGTAGTACGACATGGTGACGATGCTGCCACCTTCGGTCATGAGCGGCGCCGCGGCGCGCGCGAGTTGTGGCAATGAATAGGCGCTGATCTCGAGGGCAGTTAGAAAGGCCTCGCGCGAAGTGTCGAGATATTCGCCGCCGAGTGCTTCACGCGGCGCGAAGGCAATACTGTGAATCAGGAAGTCGAGGCGGCCAAACTTCTCGCCGACTTGTCGAAACGCTGCGTCAACTTCATCCTGCTTGGTGACGTCGCACGACAGCAGCACCGATCCGGGCATTGCGTCTTTCGTCAGGTCTTCGACATTTTCCTTCAAACGATCGCCCTGGTAAGTGAAAGCGAGGTTTGCACCTGCTTCGTGCAGTGCCTGGGCAGTGGCCCAGGCGATGGAGCGCTTATTCGCGACTCCGAAGATGATTCCGTTTTTATCGGTAAGCATTGTTGGTTCTATATTCGAAAGAAGAAGCGGCGTGACCATCTCTTTATTCGTGTGGAACGGCTAGCCGGCTCGAAATATTCCCGTGCATGTAAAAGATATGCTTCGGGTCCAAGCTTGGCTTTTAGGTCTCTTTCATTCTTGCGGAGAACGAGAGCCGTTCCGAGTGCGAGAGCGCCTATAGTTGTCGATATCGGCTCAACAGCTCCGATCATTACGGGAAGGCCTTTAGTGATTAAAGCCGTCGGTGAAACGCACAGCATGCCAACCGCAGTTTCCTTCCAGACGTCCTTTATCATCTTATTCACATTCTCAAGCTTCTCTTGAACCTTCTCGTTATACGCTGCCTCCAACTCGTTTTGAAATTCCTCCGGGTTGCGAATCATTAATCTAAGAAGCCGCTGGTTGCGAGCGAATTTAGCCACATCGGCTCGGAACTCTTGAACGCTCTCTCTATGATTCTGGCGGAATTTGACGATTCTTTTAACGATTGTTTTAACTGATTGACCATCCGTGTTCCTGGGTACATTCATTTTGAGAGCAAACATCGCAACCTTTGCCAACGATGGTTGCGGCAGTTCCGTCTTTTCCTCTCTCATTGTCGATGGAAGCAGCGCGTGCTTAATGTGCTCGACACTATCGCCCATGACAGCATAATGATTAATCACATTGTCAGTTGTCGGCTCATATTGTTTCTGTGCCATCGCATTAGCCAGCACGGTCATGTACACGTCGGCTAATGTGCGATGCATTAGCAGAAAATCTCGACCAATCGGTGCGTAGGCCAAGTCTATATCAACCAGGCTTTGACGTAATCGCCTGGACATTTTCTCTACGTAAACTTGCTCTACGATTTCGTCGTCATGTTTGCGATTCCAGTCGCTACCCCCCTTTTTCAATCGATGTTTCCATTTGTGAGTTCCGTAATGAGAACGTAGTTGACCTTCGTATGTATTCAGCAAGGTCAGGAACTTCGATCCAACCTTATCCGTTTCCTTGCTAGGACGGAGATCTTCAACAAACCCAACCTCATTTTTTAAAGCCCGCACGAGATCCGTGTCGTCGGCATTCACATCATCTAAATCAGGTACGATCCGGCCCATCTTATCCCAGTACAAGGCAGCGCGTTGGAGCCAGTCCTGATCCTGAAAATGGATATAAGGGTAATACAAGCCAAATGTTTCTTGACTCATCCTCAGGGCTCCTTCAGATTGGAAGGGTTATGAGCCACGCAAATATCCGGTTCTAGGCCGCTGCGCTTTCGGGTGCGGTTATGAGAGCTCTATATTCACCGCTTTCAACCCACTGCAAGATCTCGGAGACGCGCCACACCGGAAACGGATGCGAGAGTCCGGACGTGATCACGTCGGCCCAGAAACGATCGAGTGCTTTCTCGTCGTAGTTCTTCTGGAAGTCGCGCGCCTGGGCGAGAAACTGATCGTAGTCGACCCGCGAAGCAAACGTGCCGCCGGCTAACTTCATCATGGTACGACCGATGACGTTCGCGTCCTGAGTCACCAGCAGTGCGGCGCGATCGCACGAGAGTTCCGCGCGTCTGGCCCAGGCGAGTAACGCTGCGCGCATGCTCATCGTGAGCAATTCCTTGACGATGCCGGCTAATGGCGAAGCAAGCACAGCGCTCTTCGCGAGAAACTCGATGAGTCGCGCAGCGGTCAAATAAAGAACGTGTTCTGCGTGAATATGGCCCACTTCGTGCGCGACCACCGCGAGAACTTCTTCATCGCTCAAGCGCTCGATAAGTTGCGAGTACAAAACGATCACCGGGCGTTCGACGCCGCCGGTGAAAGCGTTGACTACCGGATTCTGTTGGACGAACAGTTCCGGCATATCGACTCCGAGCGTTGTGCAGGCGATCTGAAGTTTCGCGTAAAGATCGGGACACTGCGTCGGTGTCACTTTGACGGCGCTCGCAGTGAAGATAACGCGAATGGCTGATTCGCCTGTCACAGCGAGCAACTTCTTAAGCGCCGTGTCGATGCCCGGAATAGCACGAAGGGCTGCGAGTGCGCGACGGTCAGCCGGGTGGATGTACTGGTCCTTGTCCAGGTGTGCAAATTTTTTGTGCGGCGCATCTGAGAGTCGCAGGCGGCAGCGGCCGCAGCGTGCT
>OBKT01000056.1_pt1 | contig 12324 bp, 6 predicted proteins | sample 1519771 | NCBI WGS metagenome assembly OBKT01 (sample SAMN00737777, study PRJEB22531) | soil metagenome | reverse complement strand
CGTGTTCTGGTTTGGATCGAGGGAGATGATCTGGTTGTTCTTCGCGTAGTTGCCGAGCCGTTCTTCGGAAGTGCGGATCTGTTGCTGAAGTTCCGCGATGCGTTTCTGGAGAAAGTCGCCGGTTGTGCTGTTGGCTTCAGTGCGCTTTTCGAGATTTGAGAAGACGTAAGTCTCAGCGATCGCGTTTACGACTTTCGAAGTCACGTCCGGCACCGGATGACTGAACTTGATATCAATCAAACGTGTTTCTTTGTAATAGCCGCGCGCTTCTTTCACCGGATCGACTTTGAGCCCACTGAGAATATTGTTGACGTACGGCGCGAGACGTTTCGCTTCGTTCAGATCTTCACGCGCGGTGGCCTGCGCTACGGTGTTGGTGAGCGCCAGCTGGTCCGGAGGTTTTGATGCGGGATCGGGAGCCTTGCCGAGTCCGACCATACGGCGGAGTGTTTGCCAGGTTGAAGGTCGTTGCGAAGGATCGCCTTTGAAGAAGTCGGGGTTGTGTTCGAGATCGAGAGTGCGGACCACGCGCCGCATCAAGCCGGGACTGACGAGTATCTGGAGTTGTGTGTTGAAGTAGATGGGATCGTCAGTTGGTCCATAAAGCGGGCGTTGATTGTTGACGAGGTTGGTGGTGTCTTCGAGATCGACTTGAACCCTTGCCTGCGCCTCGTACTCATCAGGTTTGCGCGCGACATAGACGACGGAGAGCATCGTGACGAGCGCAACGATGCCGAAGACGAGCCACAGACGCTTGCGGATCGCGCGCCAGTAATCGAGCAGGTGGACTTCGTTCTCGGCATTCGGATCGACGCCGTAATTGTAAGACTGCGGCGCTTCGCCGGGCCGATCGAGAGCGTCAGGGCTCTGCTCCCGCTTTGCAAGATCGGTAGTGGGTTTCATGTTTGTAATAGGTCCAACAGGACCTATGTCTTACGGCACAACGCGCACGGGCAGTTGTCCGACACTCGGCGCGACGCCCTGGATCAGACTCCGCAGGAAGCTCTTGCCCGCGGATGTGGGCACGTCGATGATGTCGTTTGGCGCCAGCGCCAGATCTTCAGAACGCTTCTTCTCGATCGCGTAAAGATCCACCGTGATCTCTTTTCTGATCGTCGTGCCGGGCTCCTGGCGCAACACGCGGATCTTGTCTTTGCGTGTGTCCTGCTTGAGACCACCGGCCATCGCGATCGCTCGCGTCAAAGTGATCGGTTCTTTGAGCGCGATCGTCAGCGGCATGAAAACATTCCCGACCACGTAAACCTGATCGGCTTCAGGAAGGGTAACGATGTCGCCCGCTTCGAGATATGGATTCGACTTCGGATCGCCTTGCAGAACGTCGTTCAGCCTGTAACTTGAAAACGCGGTGGATGCGTCAGACTCGTCTGTCTGCTTACAGGGTGAGGTATTGGTTGAGTGAACGATGTTGATTGTTTGACCAGCCTTCGTTGACGGCCCTTTCGCGTAGGTCAACAACTCGAGCAGTCGCACGCGTCGCTGAAGTTCAAAACGACTCTGATCGTTAACGGCGCCGATGATCGCGACCTGCTGCGAGTGATACTCCTTGATGAAGACGTCGACCTGAAGATTCTTGTAATACTTCGCATATCGAGTGGAAATATCTTTCGCCAGCTCGCCTTCAGTCCGGCATACCGCCTGGATCTCCGTGTCGATGAGCGGCATGCGAATCATTCCGCTGCCTTCGACGCGCACCGCTTCGCGCGACAACTGCGGACGGTTGTAGATGCGTATGTCAAGCACGTCACCCGGACCGATGCGATAACGATCATCCGCAGGCTGCTGCGCGCAAACACAAATCACTGCAATAAATATTTGAAGAAATCCGCCTAAAATCCGTGTCATCTGTGGTTTCATTTGCCTGACATCCCAATGCGCCTCGATAGCAACGCCTCGCGCATGTGGTTCGGATGTGCCAGATTCAAAACCGTGTTACTCAACAACACCATCAACTCCTCGTGCTCGCGTTTGAATAATCCGGTCAACGGCTGTTCCCCGGTCTTGACGACGATGCCTTCACGCACCCATTGCCAGAACTGAGTCTGCGTAGTCCAAAACTGTTTGCGATCCTGACAGACAACGAGCGCTGTCTTTTTCTTGCGTTTCTTTTTCTTGTTTGCGTTCATCGATACACTTCGACCCTTGCGTGTCAGAAAAAGACCACACAGAAACCCCGTGGGGAAGCCTCTCTTGCGAGGCAGCAACGAATTTTCAAATTAGATCGACCATCTCGCACCAAAGGTGCCCGATGGTTATATGAGCCTCCTGAACTCGCGCGGTGCGCGTTGACGGGACAGCGACGGTCATATCGCACAGCGATCCGAGCGGATCGGCACTCGCGCCTGTCAGTGCGATGGTTTTGCAACCGCGTTCTCGCGCTACTTCCGCGGCCCGGAGAACATTTTTCGACTTGCCACTCGTACTGATTGCGATCAGTACGTCGCCTGTTTGCGCGAGCCCTGCAACTTGTCTTGCAAAGACCTGCTCGTAGCCGAGATCGTTACTGACGGCAGTTAACGCAGATGTGTCAGTGGTTAGTGCGACTGCCGGCCACGAACGTCGCTGTTTTTCGTAACAACCAACCAACTCCGCCGCGATGTGTTGTGCATCGGCGACGCCGCCGCCGAACGAGTTGCCCATCAGCCGCGCTGCCACCGTTACCGCATATTAGAATTTTCCGCTCACTCGTCAGCGCATCACAGATCATCTGACCAGATTGTTCGATCTGAGGGAGTGCTGCATCGATTAATTTGTGAATGGTTTCCAGATGCTCTTGTAGAGAGTTGGTCAGAAATTCCACGCCGGGAAGTTATCACAATTTGATGCTCATGCACACGGATAAAACCATACACATGTGTTAATCTGTCGGCGCTCACATAAATGAACAATTCAAATCCAACGCCAATGCTGCGGCAGTACCAGGAACTGAAGCAGCAACATCCCGGAACGCTGCTGTTTTTTCGTCTCGGCGACTTCTACGAACTGTTTTTCGACGATGCTGTTACGGGTTCACGCGAACTACAGATAACACTCACCGCGCGTCAGAAAGACAGTGACAATCCGGTGCCGATGTGTGGCGTGCCGCATCATTCGGCCGCGAACTACATCGCGCGTCTCGTGCGCAAAGGTTATCGCGTCGCAATCTGCGAACAGACCGAAGAAGCTGGTAAAACGAAAAAACTGGTACGACGCGAGGTTGTTCGGATCGTCACTCCGGGAACGCCGATCGATCCACAGCTTCTCGAAGCACGTGAGCCGGTCTTTCTAGCCGCCATCTGTACGGCGGGTGAGTCTATCGGCGCGGCTTTTCTCGACATCTCGACGGGTGAGTTTCGTGTGACGCAGGAAAGCGGGCGTGATTCGTGGGCACGCATTCGGGCCGCACTCGAATCTTACGCGCCACGTGAGCTGCTTTTCCCTGCATCGCTCGGCGCGCTCATCAAAAGCAGTCTTTCCGGCAAGACTCAAACAGCGCCGTTGCCCCTTCAAAACGGTGGTGCTTCCAAGGCAGAACTCTCCGGAATTGAATACGGTTTTGCGGCGACATTGACTCCGCTCGACGACTGGCAGTGGTCGAAAGAAGACTGCGCTGCGTTGCTGATCGACCAATTCAAAGTACGCACGCTTGATGGCTACGGGCTCAGCCGCAAGGAAGAAGCGATTCGTGCGGCCGGTGCTTGTTTGCGTTACGCGCGCGATACTCAACGCGCCGCAGCCGGGCACGTTACGGATCTTGTTTACTTCGAGCCACAGGACCATCTTGTATTGGATAGTGTCACGGTTCGAAATTTGGAATTGGTGGAATCGCTTGCCGGCGGCAGTGGGCGTTCGCTGTTGCAAGTGATTGACGAAAGTGTGACCGGGATGGGCGCGCGACTGCTGCGCGCGTGGCTGCTGCGTCCGTGTGTGAAGCGAGGTGAAGTCGAAGCGAGACTTGCGGCTGTTGAAGATCTGTTTGCGTCGCAGTTGCGACGAGACAAGTTGCGAGCGTTATTAAAAGAAGTTTCGGATCTCGAAAGAGTCGTTGGTCGCATCAGTCTCGGATCGGCAACGCCACGCGATCTGTGCGCGATGCTTCGATCGCTCAATCAAGTGCCGGCGATTCGTTCAGTGTTACAAGATGCGAAGGCTTCGCTGCTGGAAGTGCTGCTTGAAAATACTGACGAACTACCCGACGTGCGTGACTTGATCGGGCGCGCGATCAACGATGACCCGCCAGTCAAACTCAGCGATGGCGACACAATTCGCGAAGGCTACTCAGCAGAACTCGACGAGCTGCGTTCGACCAGTCGCAATGCTAAGCAGATCATCGCCACGCTCGAAGCCACCGAACGCAGTCGCAGCGGTATAAACAACCTGCGCATTCGCTTTAATGGCGTGTTTGGCTATTACATCGAAGTCTCGAAAGCAAATGCGGCGCGCGTGCCGATCGAATACGAACGCCGTCAAACGCTCGCAAACGCGGAACGCTTTACTACGCCCGAGCTGCGCGACTGGGAAAAGAAAGTGCTCGGCGCCGACGAACGCATCGTGCAGCTCGAGACCGAGCTGTTCACGGATGTCTGTCGCCAAATCGCCGCTGAAACCAAACGCATTCAAATGACTGCACGCGCGCTCGCAGCGCTCGACGTGCTCGCTTCGTTTGCGGAAACGGCTGCGCGTCGTCGTTACGCGCGACCAATGCTGCACGATGGCGATGAGCTTGAAATCGTTCAGGGACGACACCCGGTGATCGAAGCCTTCATCGACGAACCGTTCGTCCCGAACAACGTCTACCTGAACAACTCAACGGACCGTCTGCTGATCATTACTGGTCCAAACATGGGCGGCAAGAGCACTATCCTGCGACAGACTGCGATCATCTGCATACTCGCGCAAACGGGTTGCTTTGTTCCCGCGGAACGCGCGCGCTTGCCGTTAGTGGATCGAATTTGGACCAGGGTCGGTGCTTCCGACGATCTCACGCGCGGTCGTTCGACGTTTATGGTCGAGATGACTGAGACGGCGGCGATCCTTCACAGTGCGACACCACGATCACTTGTTCTCCTGGACGAGATCGGACGCGGTACGGCAACGTTCGATGGACTCTCGATCGCCTGGGCAGTCGCCGAGTACCTGCACAACTCCGCCGATCACGCAGCCAAGACTCTCTTCGCAACGCATTATCACGAGCTCACCGAACTCGCCGAGCGTCTGCCGGGCGCTCAGAATTATCAGATCACCGCGACCGAGCGTGAAGGCGAAGTAGTTTTCCTGCATCGACTCGAGCGCGGGCGCGCGTCGAAGTCGTATGGCATCGAAGTCGCGCGCCTCGCCGGACTGCCGCCGGCTGTGCTGACAATTGCACGCGATGTTTTGGCGCGGCTGGAGCGCTACGAGCTGGAAGTTTTTGCAGACGAGGATGGGCCGCTCAAAAGAGCGGGCCGTCGGCGAGCCGTGGCACAAAACACGTTATTTGAGTTAGCCGCGGATAACACTGAATGAAATCCGATTTTGATCCGTGTTATCTGTGGCCCGGTGTGTCTCTCACTTTAATGAGCATGCGCATCATTTCAGACAGTGTGAAGGGCCTCGCCCCTCTTCTTCCAAACACCGAGATCTGATTCCCACTCTCATCAACCGCACGATCGCGATCGAGTGGCTTTGAGATCGCGAGCGCTTCGCCTTTAGTCTTAAACGTCGCGATCAGCACCGGTCTTGGCCGCGGACTAAACCCCGCATACTCCGGCATCGTTTCCGGCGAGGTCAGTTGCAATACACGCATCCCATTCTTTCCGTCAGCCACGTACGCAAACAAACTCGCATTCGTCATCGCGACTTTTACCTGATGCACATCGTTGAGCTTGCCTTCAGCGTTGTACGTCTGGTCGAGTCGCGGATGCTCCGGCTGTTCGACGTCGATGATCGCGATTCCATCTTTCCCGTTAGCGACGTACGCATACGTGCGCGCCACGTAAACATCGTGCGCACCAGCTAACGGGACAAACGCGCCATCAACAACTCGCGCTTGCTCCGGTTGCGTGACATCGATAACTTTCAATCCTTCATCGTCAACCACAAACGCGTATCGAAGCTGGATCGCCACTGACTTCGGATTCTTTAGCGCGATGCGATTCACAATTCGCGGTTTCAGTGGATCGTTAATGCTCACGATCGCGAGTCCCGTTGCGGTCGTGATATACGCGTAGTTTCCCGCGATCGCGATGTTGTTCGCGTCGTTGAGCGCGCCATCAGGATTGAACGTGAGCGCGCGCTTCAGGTAGTTGTTCAGCGGGTCGCCGTCGAGCAGCGTCGCCGCATTCACGAGTATCAAACCTTCATACTTATCTACGACGTAAAGATAAGCATACAGCGGATGAATCGCTTGCTCTTCATTCTCGGGCCGTTTCGTGCGCGCGGGATCGACAGCGAGCGTCGTCGGCGCTGCAACCGCGACTGCATACTTCGTCTTCACCCAGAACTTCTGACCAAAGCGCGACACCGGCGCGGTCGTGATGCGTTCCGAAAACCCTTTCTGATCGATCTGGGCGACATCGTAAACACGCAGCCCACCTTCGCCAGCCGCAACGTACGCATACTCGCCCCGCAACTGCACCTGCAACACACGCGGATTTCCGACGTGTTCGTAAAACGTCTTCAACTCGCTACCGCCACGCACAAACTTCTCGTAGTTCGACGGGTACGCAATCTTGTGAAGCGTGCTACCAAGCACCGCCTGCGGCTCAGACTGCTCTGTCGCGACAACGACTTCGAGCGCATCATCCGCGGCAACGTAAACATAACGACCCATGAAATTCACAAAGTTCGTGCCCTGCAACAACAACTGCGCCAGCCAGGCGTTGTTATCGTTCTTCTCAGAGACGTGACAATCGGTGCACGTCTTCGTCTCCTTCGCGCGCACCGTGTGCGGCACGTGCGTGTTGAAAGCCTGTCCGCCGAAACCCTCGGCTGAAGTTGTTTGCTGTTGCGAATAGATCCACTCGCGATTCTGGTTCTGCGAACTCACCAGCACTGCCGACGATGAACGCACCGGCGCTACGCGATTTCCAGTCACAGTGCCGTCACGACCGAGCATGAAGATGTCGTCACGCAGCACCTGGAAGTTGTACTGCGTGAAGTTTCGCGTGTCGCCGCCTTCGTTGTGACGGTTCGGCATCTTGCGATTCGCCTGCATCGATAGATGACATCCAAAACAACTCGTCACCCACGACGAGTGACACGAGACACACGTCATATCACTGTCGCGATGGGCCAGTTGATTGCTGTCGGTAGGAACCTCGCCCCACGTGACGTTGTCTTTGCGAATGGTCTTTGCGTAGCGCGACTGCTCATTGTAATCGCGGGTGCCGGGCGTGATTGTGTCGAGCGTCTGCGGCACACGCCACCAGCGTCCCGGTACAACCATCGAGTTCTGCATGACGTCGCCGGCTTTCAAGTCAACATCGGCGCCCTTCTCATCCTTTCGTTTTCGATCGCGAGTGACTCGTTGGAAGAGCGGAATGCGAGTGCCTTCAGCGTCGCGCACGCGAATGCGCGTGAGATCCTGACCTGCGAGCGGTTGATTCTGCGCCTTGCGACGCTCGGCGATTGTGCCGGTGACGACAGCAGCAGCCGGACCAGAGGTAAACAACAGCGCCTTCTGCTTGATGGTCCCATGACAGTCTTCACACGTGATCTCGATCGCGGCGCGCGGCTCGTTGTAAAGATTTCCGTCGCCGTGTGCGTCCTGGCGAAAGTGGCAATCGACGCAGTGCATGCCGCGTTCGGCATGAATATCGTTGAGATGCACGGCCTTGCTGAACTTCGCGGGATCGTCAGGCGCGATGATGTTGCCGTCACTATCGAGCAAGTTTCCCTTGCGATCGCGTTTGAACACTTTGCGAAACATCCAGCCGTGTCCGTGAAAGTCCGCAAACTGCGTGTTCCGCAACAACGCATTGAACCCCGCCGTGCCCGTGTCTTTTAAGAAATCCAAGTTGGACCACAACCCGCGCAGGCTCGCGGCTTCAGGATTGCGATTGAGTTTCTCCTGCTCTTCATCCTGACCCGGCGTGTGCTGAGTGGCCGGATACATCTTCGCGCCGTCACTCTCGTTGTCCCACCACGTCAAACCGAGATAAGTCGCGACCATGTTCGTCCCCGGGTGCATGTGACAGACCATGCACTGCGACGTCGGAATCTGACTCGTGAACTGGTGTTTGATCGGATGTCCCGATTCGTTTTTCGCGATCGACGTATCAGCCGTTTTTGAGAAGCCGAGATTTCCGGCGGCGTTGTAAAAAGCAGAGTGCGCCGCGTCGCGATCGTTTGCGTAGATCACGTGACATGCAGAGCAACCGGATGATCTGTAATCGCCAGGATGATCATTAGTCCCGAGAAAGTTCAACGTCGGATCCATCAAGCGTGTCTTCTGTAGTCCGATAAAAACCGGATCGGTGCGTTGCGCCGTGCCGAAGCCACGCGCGCTGAGTCCCTTGTCAGGCTTACCTGGATCTTCATCTTTATCAGGCAAGCCGACTTCGAGCCGGCGTTTGCCACCGCGCTCAAACACACGGAGAACATTTCCCGGTTGCGAGATCTCCCAGCGCGGAATCGGATCGAGCAAGCTAAGGAAACCTTTAGTGCGTCGCTCTTCGTCGGTAGTCGTTTGCAATAGCGTCTGCGGCGCGCCCGACTCGCTGTAACTCTCTCCGAAGCGCGGATCTTTCAAATGAAAACTGCCGTTGTTGTAGAGTGCGGCGCCCCAGAGCATCGCGCCGTGCGTCATCATGCTGCGCGCGACGTTATTCGATTCAACGTCGTGACACGCAGACCCCGCACACGTCTTCCTCACCACACGCAAATCACCAGGATTTATAAACCGGACAAACTCCCAACTCTCGCGCGCGAGCAGTGTGTTGGACCGTTCCGGATTCGCGCCACTGTATTTCCCATTGCGACGCCACTCACGCGGATATAACGGCTTCACGTGCGCCTCTTCTTTGGTGTGCGCAACCGGATTCCCACCGTGACACGCGGTACAACTCAAACCAACCGCATCCTTCCCATCCTTCAACTTATCAAGCGTCTCGGTGGTCCCATACTTGTGCATCGGCTCAATCAACCCATGACACGACACACACCCCTCAACCTTCACTGGCGCCTGATTTGCGGCCCGCGACGGCCACGCCGCAAAAACAATCGCAGCGCCCACAACCAAAATCGTGATTTGAAAAATCCGTGTCATCGGTGGCTAAAAAACAAACTTCATCTGGGCGAACAACGAATACAGCGCTTTCTTCGGACTGATCACATCCGGCTGACAAAAGTCCCCCACACCCGGCGGGCAGTTACGCGACGCATCTGTAAATATGTCGCGAAATCCCCTGCCCGTCTGCAACGCGTTTGCCCCAAACGTCAGCGTAAAATTGTTAATGAGAAACGGCCGGTACGCGACGCCAAGACTGTAATCAAAACCGATGTCATGCCGGATGCGGTTCTGAAACAATAGCAACTCGAGCGGCTCGGTTCGATGAAACCGCAGATAGTTAACGTTAACGACAGCCTTCACGCGTTGCGTCACCTCGACATCGACGCCGGCGTTGTAAATATAAATTCCCGGATTTACAAAATTCGCCTGCCCCTGAATCTTACTGCTTCGCAAACTCGGCAACAGGCTGTTTGGTTGGACCAGCCCTACACCCGTTTGCGTCAAACGAATTCCATTTCTAACCCAGTACGAAAACTGCCCTCCGACAAAATTCGGATCGTCGAAGATCGCATCGAAGCCGGAGGCGCGGTCGTCAGTCGGATTGCTATCGCCCTGCGCCCACAGAAACGAACCCTTGAAGCGCAGGTAATCACGATCAACGGAAAGCTCAGCAGCGGCGAGGTTCGATCTGATTTGCACACGTCGCGCTGCGATCTCGTTGCGCTCGTCGTGACCAAACGCGAAGTAGTACGAATGTGAAAGATTGATCCGGCCAAGATGACCATCGCCACTGACGCCGAGATAACCAACCTTAATCGCATGTGGTCTAACGTCGCCGATCAGAGCCGGTCGCACTAAGAACCCGTTGCGATCGAATTCAACACTGCGACGATCATCGTTGTAATGAAAACTTCCCTGAATCGTGTAGCCCTTGCGAATGAAATCCTGGCGAAAGATGTTTGCGATGTAAACGTTCTGGTGGCGCGTATCGAAGCGATTCAAACCGCTGTTCGTGTCCTTCTCGAGCATCGAGAAGTACGCGGCATTGAACTGGTAACGATTGTTGTCGAACGCTCCAAAGACGCGCGCGCCAAGGTTGTTGTCAGAAAAAATGAAGCCGCGAAAGTCGGAGACAAATGGTTGAATACCGGCGCGCACGGAGACGAAATCGTAGTTCGCGTCGAGGTCGGCGAGTTTCACTTCACCAAAGGCTTCTTCGAGTGAGGCATGCCAGTCAGTGCGATTTGTGCCGCGGCGGACGTCGATGTTCACCACGCCATTCTCACGCGCGTTCAGATAATTCGGAACGCTGAACGTTGGTGAAAACTTGATGGCCCAATCGCGCGGTTTGAAAGTCGTATCACCATGAAATAGCTCAAAACTGAACTGCACGGTTTCGCTCGCCGCAAATTCTTCGGGCCGGCCAAAGAACTCTGCGCTCAATGGGTCGGCAGTGCTAACGGCTGACGACGTCGGCGCGCGTCGCTGCTCCACGTTCGTTGAGCTGACGGCCGTCAGAATCATAAAGAGCTTGTCACCTTGGATCGGATAGTCGCCCTTGAGGACGTTGCGGTTGTAAGGATCCCACCAGCGACCTCTTTTGAACGGGATGTCGCGGCCGCGCGCACCGCGATCGCCGTAGCGATCGTATTCCGGAAAGATGATGCGCCAGCGATCCGGAGTCTCGCGGCGTTGCGGCGGCGCGGGCGTGCCGGTCGGCGGCGGTGCGATCGCGATGTCGACGACAGTTTCTTTGCCGGCTTCGATCACGACGTTCTCGAGTGTGTCGCCGCGAACGATTGCGAAGTCGCCGTAGTTTTTGTCTTTGTCGAACTGAGCCGTGTTTGGCTGGTCCAAAGTGAGCCGATAAGCACCGGCGGGTAATGAAACAGAGTAACTACCGTCGCTCTCGCTGCGAACTCGTTTCGTCTTGCGTGTGACCTGATTAGTGACGACGACAACTGCGCCCGCGGCTGGAGCGGCTGAAGAATTGCGGACCACACCTTTGAGCCTGCCCGGTCCCTGGCCCAACACCCAAAGACAATTCACCTGGATCAGCAACGCCGCAATTGCGATTTGGAGTGAATAACGCCGCACGCTTTTTGACAGATGTGACCGACTGACCCGCGTCGTTGCCTTGTAACACAGGAGTCGCCGTGAAAGGAAGAAATTTTCACCGGAAGAAGTCTGATGCCTTGACTAGCCTGACGCCTCAGAAATGTTTCTTTCGAGCCATTCCTGGCGATGGACACCTCACCGTCGCGCAATTACAAAATCTGTGAATCGTCTTCGACACTTTGTGATAAATTGTCGTGCGATTTGTCTTCGCCAATGCTCCTGATCACGAAATCATGCTGCCGGCACGCAATGTTACTAACTGCGTTTCTGCTTTTCGCGATCAGCTTCGTTAACTTCGATCACACCGGCGCCCAATCAACCCGTCCGACACTGATCAGTCACGCCGATTCAACTCGCGCAATCGCTTTCGACTCAGTCACGCGTCGTCGCGAACCGTTCAACATCACCTCCGAGGTCAAGTTTGGTTCCGATTCAGCCACGCGCATCATGCTCTTTGCGATGAATCTGCAACCGCAACCCAGCGACACTGTAACTGCCGACGCCGAAGCTGCCGATCACACTCTCTATCCATTGACTGTCGAATATGTTGGCCCTGTCCCTGAAAATCCGTGGGTTTCATCCGTGGTAATCCGCGTTCCCGAAAACCTTCCCGCAACAGGCGATGTGCTGGTCCGTATAACCTATCGTGACATGGCGAGCAATCGAGTGCGTGTCGGCATCGGCGTTGTGGGCGGTGGACCGGCGGACGATCCGAACGCGGTACCAACGCCGGGCCTGCTCACGCCGGTTGATCCACCCACCTCAGCATCACTGACAACCAACTTATCCACAAGCGACATACAAACGATTCTTCAGCAAGCCGCTTCCGCCGCAACCTCGCTTAGCAAACCAGTGACGATCGTCATCACTGACCACGAAGGAAATGTTCTAGGCAAGTTTGCAATGCCCGGCGCTCCCGCTTTGACAACTATCCGCAGCGTCGGCACTAGCGGGCAAGGACTTGAAGGCACAGTTGCGCCAGCCGTGGAAGCTGCAAC